>Ga0315282_10008722_pt1 | contig 16326 bp, 17 predicted proteins | sample YL17G07_20_MG_FD_203693 | JGI IMG/M metagenome (GOLD analysis project Ga0315282, IMG submission 203693) | Sediment microbial communities from Yellowstone Lake, YNP, Wyoming, USA - YL17G07_20 | ecosystem: Environmental > Aquatic > Freshwater > Lake > Sediment | place: USA: Wyoming | collected...
TGACCTCCTTAAACCGTGTGATCCTCACAGGAAAGGTAGTCACCCCTCCTCGACGTCATTATCGTCCAGACGGATCACCTGTGATCCAATTCCCTCTGGAATTAAACGACTCAGAGAACCTATCTGGCCAGGGAGGTCGAAACCGGATCAACATCGTGGCCATTGGTAAATTGGCTGAGTTCAAACTTGACCTCCTCCAAAGTGGTCAACATCTGATGGTCATCGGTAAACTCAATCAACGACAATGGCAAACGCCGGAAGGGAAAAATCGAATCCGCACAGAGGTGATCGCCACAGACCTCCGGACGATCGAAGAAAAGAACCGAACACAAAACTCAAAGAAACAAGGAGAATAGAATGAAGAGACCTATGGAAAAAACAACTCCCGACAGGAAGAAAAAACCTTTCATGAGGCGAAAGGTCTGTCGATTCTGTACAGATAAAAAATTGGATATTGATTATAAAAATCCAAAGGTTCTTCGATATTTTATCACAGAACGGGGAAAGATCATCCCCCGAAGGATTTCAGGAAACTGTGCAAAGCATCAGAGACAAGTGACAGTCGCCCTTAAAAGAGCGCGTAATATTGCCATACTCCCTTTCACAACAGCGGTTCGTTAAAATGCATCAGGGCGTCTTTGGGTCTCGGTGCCTTAGCGTCATTTAACCTAAAGGCTCAACGACACAACGATTCAAAGACCAGATTCCACAACCTTGGAGGTGACCCATGCAGGTGATTTTATTAGAGAATGTACCTTCTTTGGGAAAGGCTGGAGACCAAGTGAAGGTCTCTGATGGATACGGGAGAAATTATCTCATCCCTAAGAAGAAGGCCGTTCTTGCCACAGAAAAAAGCCTTAAAGTGATAGAGCATCAAAAGCGTCAAGTTCAACAACGTATGGAAAAGGCGAAAAAGGATGCAGAAAAGATGGCCCAACAGATCGCAAAGTTTTCCTGCACCTTTGCAAAAACCATTGGAGAGAGTGGAAAACTTTTCGGATCTATAACGTCAATGGATATTGAGAGTTATCTGAAGGAAAACGGAATGGAGATAGATCGCAAAAAGATCTCCTTAGAGGAACCCATTAAAAATTTGGGGATGTTTACTGTTCCGATCAAACTCCATCCAGAGGTGACTGCCCACCTTAAGGTTTGGGTGGTTCAGGAGTAATGTTTCATGAACGAGACGGACCTCTCCTCCCACAAACTTCCTCCTCAGAATCTCGAGGCTGAACAATCTGTACTGGGAGGGATCCTCATCGAAAATGAGGCGATCAATCGGGTGATGGAAATCCTTGACCCCGATGACTTTTACCGAGATGCACATCGCAAGATTTTTAACGCTTTGATTAACCTTTCGGAACGGGATGAACCCGCTGATCTGATCACCCTGACCAATGAACTTCGAAAAATAGACCAGCTCGATTCCATCGGAGGGGCTTCCTACCTTGCCTCTCTTATTGATTCAGTCCCCACGGCTGCTAACATTGAATACTACGCCAAAATTGTAAAGGAAAAGTCCATCCTTCGGAAATTGATTCAAACCTCCACGGAAATCATCACACAAAGTTATGAGGACCGAGGGGATGTCGAAGTGTTCCTGGATGAGGCCGAGCGAGCAATTTTTGATATCTCCGAGAAAAGAGTGAGACCTTCTTTTTTCTCCATCCGAGATGTTGTCAAAGAAAGTTTTAAGACGATTGAAAGGCTTTTCCAAAAGAAGGAACTCGTTACCGGCGTTCCCTCAGGGTTTAAAGAACTGGATCGAATGACGGCAGGCTTCCAACCTTCTGATCTGATCATCATTGCCGGAAGGCCCAGTATGGGCAAAACAGCCTTTTGCCTCAATGTTGCCCAATATGCAGCCGTCGAAAATAAAATTCCTGTGGCCGTTTTCTCACTGGAGATGTCAAAGGAGCAACTGGTCATTCGTATGCTCTGTTCCGAAGCCCATGTGGAAGGAACCCGGCTCAGGACGGGTTTTCTCAACGAGAGCGATTGGCCAAAACTGACGATTGCAGCGGGGAACCTATCCGAAGCCCCTATCTACATTGACGACTCGGCAGCCCTCTCCGTCTTGGAATTGAGAGCCAAAGCCCGTCGCCTTAAATCCGAGCGTGGCTTGGGCATGCTTATCATTGACTATCTCCAACTGATGAAAGGGAGGGCAAGAGTCGAAAGCCGACAGCAGGAGATCTCAGAAATCTCCCGCTCCTTAAAGGCTCTTGCCAAAGAGCTCAATATCCCTGTGATCGCTGTGTCTCAGCTCAGTCGGAAGACCGAGGAAAGAACAGGGAATAGACCTCAACTCTCAGACCTGCGGGAATCCGGTGCGATCGAGCAAGATGCCGATTTGATCCTTTTCATTTATCGAGACGAAGTTTATAACAGGGCGGAAGATAACCCGAATCGGGGTAAAGCGGAGGTCATCATCGGAAAACAACGGAACGGTCCCATTGGTAAAATCGAAATGGCTTTTTTAGATAAATTCACAACCTTTAAAGAACTCTACAAGGGGGAGACTGAAAATATTTACGAGTCATCCTAATCCATCTTTGAGTTCTGAGTTCGGAGTTAAGAGTTCGGAGCTTAAAAACGGAATACCCCGAACACCAAACTAATCACTCCGAACTATTATTATTTTAAGCCATGAACCTGCCTAATATCCTGACCTTAACAAGAGTCTTGATGATCCCCTTCTTCGTCATCTTCATTATTAATAAACACTTTGGATGGGCTCTTATTACTTTTGTGATTGCAGGGATCACAGACGGGGTGGATGGCCTCATTGCCCGCATTACTCATCAACGGACCGAACTGGGGGCTTATCTTGATCCCATTGCGGACAAACTTCTTCTATTCTCTGCATTCATCACCCTCGCCATCATTGAAGTTATTCCGAGTTGGCTAGTGGTCATTGTCATCACCCGGGACGTCATCATCCTGGTAGGTTTTCTTGTGATGTTCCTCACCAATTATCATCCAAAGATTAATCCCAGTCTTTTGAGTAAGATGACCACCGTATTTCAAATTCTAACCATCGTTCTAGTTCTCTTTACAGGATACTATCCTGTCTTCAAGCAGATTTCTATGATTGCTATTTATGGAACGGCAGTGATGACTGTCCTGTCAGGAGCTCATTACATTTATATTGGTACTCGGATTTTAAATGAAAAGAAATAACCATTTATTGCTCAAAGAAGGGCAGGATATGACAAAGATCGTTGAGGTGACTGCGAGAGAGATCCTCGATTCGAGAGGAAATCCGACCGTCGAAGTAGAAATCTTTTTGGAAAGTGGTCATCGTGGAAGAGCCTCTGTTCCTTCCGGAGCTTCCACTGGAAAACATGAAGCCCTAGAATTAAGGGATAAGGATCCCAAACGCTATCTGGGCAAAGGCGTCCAGAAAGCAGTTCAAAACATCCATCGTGTAATGGCCCCTAAACTCTTGGGAATGGATGTCCTCGATCAGAAGGCAATCGATACGGCCATGCTTCAATGGGATGGAACTCCTAATAAAATCCGATTGGGCGCCAACGCCATTCTGGGTGTCTCCCTCGCCTGTTCCAAGGCAGCTGCAAATCACTTGGGACTTCCTCTCTACCAGCATCTTGGAGGCCTTTCAGCAACCCGACTTCCCCTTCCCATGATGAACATTCTCAATGGCGGGGTCCATGCTGATAATAATTTAGACCTGCAGGAATGTATGATCCTTCCCGTGGGAGCCAAAAGTTTTAAAGAGGCCCTTAGAATTGGAACAGAGGTTTTTCATCATCTCAAGGCTATTCTGAAAGAAAAAGGCTACAAAACCTCTGTGGGGGATGAGGGAGGATTTGCACCGGACCTTCGCTCCAATGAGGAAGCCTTTTCTCTGATTTTAGAGGCCATCAGAAAATCAGGCTATCGACCGGGAAAAGAGGTAGCCCTTGGCATTGATGCTGCGGCGAATGAGTTCTACCGAAATGGAGCTTATTTTCTCAAGGCTGAGAAGAAGTCGAAAAGGACTTCTTCTGAAATGATTGACTACTACGAAGCCTTGATTAAGAAGTTTCCTGTCGTCTCCATTGAAGATGGGCTTGCTGAGGATGACCGGAAGGGATGGAAGGCAATGACAGCCCGGTTAGGGAAAAAGATTCAATTAGTTGGAGACGATATTTTTGTCACCAACCCAAACAGGCTCTTAAGAGGGATTCGAGAAGGAGTGGGAAATGCCATCCTCATCAAACTCAACCAGATTGGTACGTTGACCGAAACTCTTGAAGTGATTGAGATAGCTAAAAAGGCCGGATATCGGACCATCATCTCCCATCGTTCCGGCGAGACCGAGGACACAACCATTTCAGATTTGGCCGTAGGTACTAATGCTGGTCAAATTAAGACCGGTGCTCCTTCCAGAACTGATCGGGTGGCCAAATACAATCAACTTCTTCGAATCGAAGAGGAGCTTGGAAGCCGAGCTACCTTTCTCCCTCCACTACGTTGGCCCCCAAAGAAGAGATGAAGTTCAAAGCCAACTCTCTCCCTCCAACCAAACTCTCATCGCCGATGGAGGATGGCTCGCTTTGCAGACGCTCCTTCGGAAAAGTCTAAGAACTTGACAAATTCTTACATTTTGTTAAGTTATGCACGGGTGGGAGAAAAATGGAAGTTATTTCTTCCCTGTTTAATTCCTTTCTGAATCCTTAATCCCTTTCATTCTTTTAAACAAGGAGGTGATGCATCGTTGTCATAACAATGCAATACTTAAAATTGGCCAAATGATTCATTTTGGAGAAGTGTGTTGAGAGTTAGAGATGATAAATTATTGTAGAATTTTAGTTATTTGTATCTCCCTATTTACCTCTTTTTATTTTCCTTTCTCTTTTGTTGAGGCAGCACCATCATTCTTAGCAGATAAACATAAAGTTGCTGGCATCGGTTGCGACGGTTGTCATAAGGAGAATCCACCAAAGGAGCGAGTTGCGACAATGGTCTGTACCAAATGTCATGGAGATCAGGCTAAAGTTGCAGAAAAAACCATTAAAGTTATACCCAACCCTCATGAATCCCATTTGGGAAATGTAAAATGTGGACTCTGTCATCACGGCCACAAACAATCTGAAGATTACTGCAGCACATGTCATGATTTGGGGTATTATAAGGTTCCTTAAAATAGGAAGCTAATTTATCTAAAGGAGGGATTTAATATGAAAAGAAAGAGAAGCGATGGGATGACGAGGAGGCAATTCCTGAAGAAGACAGGAATTGGGGCAGGAATGATAACTTTTGGGCAAGTTGGCTTCGCTGAACCTTCTCAATTGCCAAAAGGTATTAGCCAGGAAAAGCACGATGTTGTAGTCATAGGTACAGGGCTTGCGGGTTTATTAGCGGCGATCGAAGCAAGGATGAATGGTGCAGACGTCATCATTTTAGAGAAGGCCAGCATGAATAATTCAGGGGGCAGCTCAAAGCTTGCTGCCGGGATGATTGCTATTCCCAGCGATAATACAAAACAGGCAAAGGACGATTATTACGAAGATTTTATAAAGATTAGCATGGGAAAGGCAGACCCGGAGCTAACAAGGGTTTTAGCGGATCAGGTCTTTGATGGAGTGGATTGGCTGAAGACCCAGGGGATCGAATTTCTGCCTCCTATCCCAACGCCGGGTTTTCGAGTCAAAGGGATTGTGGCTGTACCTGGCCTTTTTAAAGGATTACCTAAAGCACTTGAGCGATTGCAAGGGGTTTTGGAAAAACAGGGTGGAAAGATAGCCTATGAGACAAAGGCAAAAGAATTGATTATGGATTCAAGGGGAAAGGCAAAGGGGGTTAAGGCGATAGATAGTGCTGGAGTGAAGGATTATATCTCTAAAGCCGTTATCATTGCCAGTGGAGGGTTTTCTGCCAATAAAGAAATGCTCCAACTCTGGGTAGATCCTGATGCGGATGCAATGATGGCAAGAGGAAGACCCTGGTCAACCGGAGATGGAATAAAGATGGCTCACAAGGCAGGAGCATTATTGGTAAATATGGGAGGCATGACAGGTTTACATATAGCAGCAGTAAGCCCAAAGAACACCGCTGCCGGAAATCCCTTCGTCGTTTTGCCATTTTGTATTGGCATAAACAGAGATGGCAAGCGTTATATAGATGAATCGAAGGGATACGTTGCACATGGTAAAGCAGTGATGAAACAGCCCGGGCAAAAAGTGGCATTAGTCTTCGATGAGGGGATAAAGAAGACACCTGTAGGAACCGCCACGGTAAAGCTCTTCCAGGGCTTAGGTATAGAGGTGTTCGAGGCCGAAACAATCGAGGAACTTGCTCCGAAAATAGGCGCTCCTCCTGCCGCGTTAAAGCTTACGATAGATGAATTCAACAATGCAGTAAAAGATGGAAAGGCTTTAGGGATAAAACCTCCAAAAGAAGCACTGGCAAACAAAATAATAACACCTAAATTTTATGCCTTCTATCCCCTGGTTCCAGGGATTACCCAGACATTTGGTGGGATTAAGGTAAACACCAATGCCCAAGTCCTTGAACCTGATGGTAGGGTTATACCCGGGCTTTACGCAGCAGGGGAGTGTGTGGGAGGTTTGTTTTATGATGACTACATAGGCGGAGGGTCGTTGGCAAGATGTGTTGTACTTGGCAGAATAGCCGGGAAAAATGCGGCCTCGGAGATAGCTATGAAGAAAAAAACATCTTAACAAAATTGTATTGACAGGAAGTAGATGATTGGAGTAAAAGGAAGGGGTTTAAAGGAAATCATAAAAATAAGAAGGAGTTAATCCCAAATGGAGGTGGGCTATGACTAAAAAAATCACAAGAAGAAAATTTTTGAAGAATGCAGTTGTTGGTGGCGTTGCCCTGGGGACTGGATTGGGAGGTTATCGGGTGACCTATGGCCAGGCCAAGAAGCCAGCAGGTCCGATTAAGATTGGTGGACAGGGTGCTCTCTCTGGAGCTCATGCCGATTATGGCTGGATGATGATGGCAGGAGCGACCATGGCCATTGAAGAAATCAATGCCAAGGGTGGGATCTTGCGTAGAAAACTCGAACTGAAATTCATGGATGAAGAGCTAAAGCCTGCCACAGCAGTCAAGAATGCGAGATATCTGGTCACGGATTGGGGAGCTGATTTCCTTTTCGGTGTAGACTCCAGTGGGTGTGCGATGGCTATGGGCCCGGTATTACCTGAACTCGGCCGCCTATGCATCTTTTGCCACGCGTCAACACATCGACTTACAGAAGATCTTGTTTACGAGAAAAAAATAAAACAGATTTTCCGTATATCTGCTCCCACCTATCAGGATGGAATCCTGCCGGCTTTAATTATGAAAGATTTCCCCGAGATAAAAAGATGGGCGGGTATTCAAGAAGATTATGAATACGGGTATGTGTCGTGGAACCTCTTTAAAGAAACCATGAAAAAATATCGCCCTGATGTAGAGTTCGTTTCAATCGCATGGGCTCCTTTCTGGACAATGGACTTTTCATCGCATATTTCAGCCGTTATGGCTGAGAAACCTGACGCTATTCATACGACAAAATGGGCTGGAGAGGGGGTCATGCTTATCAGGCAGGCACTTACCCTCGGTGTCTTTGACAATATCAAAGCATGGTGGCAATGTATGGGAGGTTCCGTCGATATCCTTCAAGGAATAGCAAGGGAAGTTGAGGCGGATAAGTTCAAGGGGAAGTTATGGGCATCGGCCCGTTATATACACAACTACCCTGACACACCAGAAAATAAGACCTTCGTTGAAGCATTTAAAAAGAGATGGAATCGATATCCAAATTATTCTGCTGAAACGAGTTACTCCACAATTTATGTCATCAAAGCAGCCGTTGAGAAAGCAAAATCCTTCGAAACGGCCAAACTGGTTGGTGCCTTGGAAGGAATGGAGATTATGACTCCTGCAGGTAAGAGGTTCTTTAGACCAGAAGACCATCAGGCTGTCTATACTGTTCCCGGAGGAAGGGTCATTTATGACAAGAATTATCCACTTCCTATTCTTGGTGACCTGAGAGTTATACCGGCTAAAGAATATTATCGTTATCCACCTTTTACGCCTATTGCTGCAACAAAATAGTTGGTTCGGATTTCAGGGAGGGGTTGCTTCCCCTTAGTTCATGGGGAAGCCTCTCCCTTTTTAAGTTTTAGACTTTGAACCTTGAGCTTTGACCTTTGAGCTTAAATAATCATGTTTGAAAAATTAATCTTTCAAAGCCTTATAGGTTTAAGTTTTTCAATGTACCTCTGGCTTCTTGCCGCTGGACTCACCCTTGTCTTTGGAGTTCTGGGCGTGTTGAACTTTGCACACGGCAGCCTCTTTATGCTGGGAGCTTATGCAACGTTTACATTATATGGAAAACTCGGCATTAATTTCTGGTTATCCATTGCACTTAGTCTCATCAGCGTAGGTATCATTGGAGCAATCTTTGAGCGCTTTTTTATCCGTCGTATTTATGATATCGATCTCGCCTATCAATTGATCCTAACCTTCGGTTTCATCCTTATTTTTGACGATTTGGTAAAAATGGTATGGGGAGGGGTCGCCATGATCCCCCCAATGCCTCATTTCTTTGAGGGTAATCTATCTGTCTTGGGTAGACCCTTTCCTGTCTATAACCTTTTCATCATCTTTGCCGGGTTAGCTGTTGCCATCGCTCTCTGGCTCATCCTGGAAAAAACATGGTGGGGAAGAATGATACGAGCCTCTGCATCGGATCGGGAGATGGCCAGTGCTATCGGAATCAATATCCCGATTCTCTTCACTACCGTATTTGTTTTTGCAGCTATGCTCGCCGCCCTTGGAGGTGCCTTGGGAACTCCCGTCCGTGTGGTGGCACCTGGAATCGGAACAGCCATGATCATTCAAGCCTTTGTCATCACGGTCATCGGTGGTTTGGGAAATTTGAAAGGCGCCTTTGTCGGGGCTTTGATTGTCGGCATCTTAACTTCCTTCGGGATTTTGCTCTTCCCCGTCTTTGAGCTCTTTATCATCTTTGTCGTGATGGCGATTGTATTGATGGTAAAACCTGAAGGACTTTTTGGAAAGTGATCACTGCAAAATGAAAAATGATCAATCATCAATCAAAATGGCTATCCGTTCGCCTTGTTGTCCTGAACCCTTCGTCCGTGTCACCCTGAGTGAAACGAAGGGTCTCGATCTTTCGCTTAGGGTAAACTCTGTGAAGGATCTAAAACTCTTAATGCAATAAGATTCTTCGCTACGCTCAGAATGACAGTAAGACTGACATGATGCGACTTAAAATCTTTTTACTTGCAGCATTGATCTTATTTCTTCTTCTCCTTCCCACCTTTGTGGGGAAATATATTCTTTACATGACCATCCATATTCTTATACTCTCTGTGTTCGCCCTGGGTTTCAACCTTCTTCTCGGTTATACCGGTTTACTCTCTTTTGGCCAGGCAGGATTCTTTGCAATGGGTGCCTATGCCTCAGCCAAAATCCTTCTCGTCTTTCCATCCTTGCTGGCAGGTATGGTTGCGGGGGTGGTAGCTGGAGGGATCGCGGCCCTGATCTTAGGTTACCTCTGCGTCCGCCACACGCGAATCTACTTTTCCATGCTGACACTCTGTTTCGGAATGATGATCTATTCCATAGCGTGGAAATGGCGGGATGTCACGGGTGGGGATGACGGACTGGTGGGAATCCCAAGGGCCCCCTTCCAAATCCCAGGGGTTTTCAGCATCAACATGGAGTCGATGGGAAACTATTACTATTTCGTCCTTATAATTTCATTAATTGCCATTTATGTTCTCTACCGTATCGTCAATTCCCCATTTGGTCTCACTTTGAAAGGAATCCGAGATAGCGAAAATAGAGTTGCCTTTGCAGGAATTTCGATCAGAAATTACCGGCTCCTCTCCTTCACCATTGCAGGATTATATGCAGGGCTCGCTGGTTCCATGTTGCCCCCATTGGAGAACACGGTTACTCCACCCCTCGCCCATTGGACACAATCAGCCGAGCCTGTGATGGTCACTCTTCTCGGAGGCATCCATACCTTTTCCGGCCCAATTGTAGGATCCATTCTCTTCTATCTCATTAAGGACATCATCGTAAGATATACTCAATACTGGCTGATATGGTTTGGTTCCATCGTCGTCTTTTTAGTTTTGGTCTTTCGTGGTGGAATCGTGATTTTCTTTACAGAAAGAATTTTGCCCCTATTATCTCATCGTTCCCCTCCCCCTTGATGGGGGAGGGTGAGGGTGGGGGTAAGTAAAAGGTCTGTTTCCCCCTCACCTCAATCCTATCCCACTCGGGGAGAGGAGACTTTAGGAATTAAGGTACTCCGAATGGCAGAGCTCCTCAGGACAGAAAAACTTAGAAAATATTTTGGTGTGGTCAGTGCGGCAGATGATATTGACCTCCAGATCGAAGAAGGAGTGCTGACTTCGATCATCGGCCCCAATGGAGCGGGTAAAACAACCCTTATCAACCTCCTGACCGGAAATATTCTGCCCGACTCGGGAAAGGTCTTTTTTTACGATGAAGAAATCACCCATCTCCCCATCCATAAAAGGGTGAAGAAAGGAATCTGTCGCTCTTTCCAGATCATGAACATCTTTCCCAAACTCTCTGTCTTTGAAAACCTCCAGATTCCAATCCTCTCCCTCTTGAACAGGAATCTGAACTTCTTCACGCCTGTTCATCGTCATGCCGATGCGAATATGCGTGTTGAAAATTTGCTGAAGGAGATCGGGCTGGTAGATAAAAAAGATCTCCCAGCCGGAACACTTTCTCATGGTGATCAACGATTGCTTGAGATGGCATTAGCCATGGCCTCCGAACCCAAACTTCTCTTCCTCGACGAACCCACCGCAGGGATGAACCCTGTGGAGCGGGTCAAGGTCTTAGAAAATATACGAAGATTGTCTCATGAAAAGCAATCGACCTTTGTAATCGTCGAACACGATATGGACATCGTCTTCTCCCTTTCGGATCGGATCATCGTCTTGCATAGAGGCCAGATCCTGGCCGACGGGAAACCAGAACAGATCAAACAAAATGAGGATGTGAGAAAGGTCTACTTGGGTGAAGAGCTTTTGTGGGAAAAGATATGACTCCTGAGTCTCTGGATTTTATTCTCAACATCGATCAGATCAACACCTATTATGGCCAGAGCCATGTTCTTCAGGGAGTTTCTCTATCTATTCATAAAGGGGAAGTTGTTTCTCTTTTGGGAAGAAATGGAGTGGGTAAGACGACCACACTTCGTTCCATTATGGGTCTCACCCCTCCCCGTTCAGGAAAGATTCTTCTCCACAATGTCGATATTGTAGGTAAACCTCCTTTTCAGATTGCTCAGATGGGAATCGGCTATATGCCCGATGATAGAAGGATCTTCCCTGATCTCACACTATATGAAAATCTTGAGTTGGCTCGTCGTTTGTCAAAAAAGGCAAAAGTCTCCTGGACTTTTGAAAAGATCTATGACCTCTTCCCCGTCTTTGTCGAATTGAAGGAGCGAAAGGGAACCCAACTAAGCGGAGGGGAGCAGAAGATGTTGGCAATCGGACGAGCCTTGATGAAAAATCCAGATCTTCTTCTCCTCGATGAACCTTCTGAGGGCCTGGCACCTCTTATCGTTCAAAATCTGGTCGAGGTCATTGGAAGGATTCGAGAAGAAGGAGTTACCATCCTTCTCGCAGACCAGAATCTCAAATTCTGCCGCAAGACTTCTGATCGGGGTTACATTTTGGAAAAAGGGATGATCCAGTATCAGGGAATCATGGAAGAGATCTGGCAGAATGAAGAAATCGTCAAAAAATACCTCGTCGTGTAAATAGCCGTCCCTCCCTGACGTTTACCTCCGATTCATTGACCTCTTTCCCCCTTTTCTGCTAACCTGATAACAATATGAAACGAAATAGGTAGCCGCAGGCTTCAGCCTGCGATAAATTGAATTTATGACCACCATGAGAGAACGCATACATCGATTATCCCCCACATTATATTACGGCCAAATTGTTATCTCTTTTACTGCTTGCATTAAAGGAAGAATACCGATTTTAAACGATACACAAGTTTTCGATGCTTTAGCTAACCTTCTTATTGAAACGTTAAACCGATGGCACTGTGATGCCCATGTCTTCCTCTTTATGCCTGACCATTGTCATCTTTTGATCCAAGGTAAAAGAGACGAGTCCAATCTTCTTGGTTTTATGAAGGACTTTAAACAGAGGAGTGGATACTGGCTTTCCCAACGCAGCCTGAAGGCTGCGACTACAGCAAAATGGCAGAAGGATTTCTATGACCATATCCTCCGCAAAGATGAAGACATTAATGACCAGGTAACATATATTCTCAAGAATCCAATTAGGAGGGGACTGGTAAATGATTGGAAGGAATATCCATTTAAAGGTTCAACCATTTACAATTTTGACGGATGGTAACCATCTTTTTGTGTATGAAGGTCACAGATAACCAAAGGCATCAGCCTGTTTTAAAAATTTCTCAAACCAAAGGTTGCAAACACAAGACATGAGAAAGTTACCTCTCAAAATTTCTTTGCTCTTGATGGGGCTGAGCAGTATCACGGCTCAGATTGTTCTCCTCAGAGAACTGCTTGTTTCCTTCCTTGGCAACGAACTCACTCTCGGTGTTATCCTCGCCAGTTGGTTAATCCTGGTGGCAGCCGGGTCTTTCCTTGCCGGTAAATCGGTCGAAAAAGTTGAAAGGAAATTAGAAGTCTTTGTTGTATTCCAACTGATCTTTTCCGCAGCCTTCCCTTTTGCCATCTTTCTCTGTCGGATCTTTAAAAATATTCTTCTCGCTACACCGGGAGAAGTGCTTGGATTTGCACCTATCTTCTACTCATCCTTATTGATCCTCCTCCCAGTGACCCTCCCCTATGGAGCCCTCTTTACTTATGGATGTAAACTTTATGTCCAGTATGCTGAAGAAAACGCTGCTTCTATAGGCAAAGTCTATATTATTGAAACAATAGGGTCCATGATCGGAGGCTTGCTCATAACCTTTCTTCTCATTCAATATCTCAATCCTTTTACAATTGCTTTTTCGATCTCTTTGTCGAATTCACTCGTGTCAATATTTCTCCTCTGGCTCAAGCCAAAATCCTCAAAGGCCTCTTTTCAAAAGGCTCTCATGATTCTGTCGATTCTTCTCTCCTTTCTCTTTGTTTATGGCCTCTTACCTCAAAACTCAAACGCAATTCACCAATCCTCCATCCGTTCCCAGTGGAGAGGATTGAATGTCATTCATTACGAAAACTCTATCTATGGAAACATCACTGTTACGAAAAGAGGTGAACAGTACACCTTCTTCGCCGATGGAGTCCCATCCATCACCACCCCTGTCCCAGATATTGCCTCTATCGAGGATTTTGTTCACTTCCCCATGCTCTTCCATGAAAACCCTGAATCGATTCTGATCCTGAACGGCGGAGTTGGAGGAATGATCCATGAGATTCTGAAATACCCTGTGAAGCGCATAGATTATGTGGAGCTGGATCCCCTTCTGTTGAAATTAGTTCAGGAATTCCCGACACCCTTAACTCAATCCGAGCTCTCAGACAAAAGAGTGAAGATTCATTATATGGATGGCAGACTTTTCGTCCAAAGAACCGGAGGACGGTTCGATCTCATTTTCATCGGCCTCCCTGCTCCCCAGTCTTTACAGACAAACCGTTTGTTTTCATCAGAGTTTTTCTCCATGGCCAGAGGAAAGATGAACCCAAATGGCATCCTGGTGTTTACCCTTCCTGGCTCCATCACTTATCTCAGCCCGGAGCTGAGAGATCTAAATGGGTGCATCTTAGACACCTTAAAAAATGTCTACCGTCATGTGAGAGTCATCCCAGGAGATGTGAACCTATATCTGGCTTCCGATTCCGATTTTCTTAAAAACATATCCTCCAACGAAATCCCCAAACGGTTCGAAGAGAGAAAAATCAAGGCAAATCTCATTACAAGAAACTATATTGAGTATCGGCTAAACGAAAGATGGCTTAAATGGTTCCAGCAGTCCATGGGAGGAAGAAAGATTCACATCAATTCCGATTTTCATCCTCTGGCTGTCTTCTTCAATCTTTCTTACTGGAACAGTCTGTTTTCCCCTTATCTCACTGAAGTCTTTAAGTGGTATGAGAGATCCAGCCTTACCTTATCCGTTACGAAAATCATTCTTATCACCATTATCCTTGCGGCACTTTTCATAAGGATGCCTTATCTCTCCAGACATTCTATCACCTATTCCATCTTCACCACAGGGTTAACAGGGATGATATTTAACTTAGCCATCATCTTTGCCTTTCAAACCCTTTATGGCTATCTTTATCACCAGATTGGCCTTCTGATAGCGATCTTCATGTTCGGGATTGCCTCAGGTAGTCTCTTGATCACGAAACGTTTGGATCGGATTAAAAAAGATTCTCTCCTTTTTTTGAAAACAGAAATGGCTATCATCCTCTTCTCCATCCTGTTTCCCTTTGTATTCCTCGTCCCATCTCATAATCTTGAAAATAAGGTCGTCTATTTCATTCTCTATGGAGCCGTCTTGATCATGTCTTTTCTTTCAGGGATGTCTATCGGCCTCCAATTCCCTTTAGCAAACAAGATTTATTTAAGTTCCTATACGGGAAAAGGAATGCTTGGCGAAACAGCTGGCTTACTCTATGCAGCGGACCTATTGGGAGGTTTCTTTGGAGGGTTGTCCGGTGGTATTCTCCTTTTACCCATTCTGGGTTTAAAGGAGACCTGTTTCATCATGGCCATGCTTAAAATCAGCAGTGGAATACTTTTCCTCCTCTTCATAAGACTCAAAAAATAATTTAAAGGTATGAGTTCAGAGTTAGGAGATTCCATTTTTTACTCCGAACTACGAACTAATAACTCCGAACTATTTAATTAATGAAAATCCACAGCACCAGATAAACAGCAGTTTTAAGTGTGAGGTTTACACTCTTCTCACTATATTCTCGTCAAGAGTTGAATCAGACACTTTTGGCTTGTTACTCGATAGGCTTTTTAGTACTTTCCATCTCTCTCGGGAGCCGGAAAGATCGGAAGAGCTTTATGCACCAATAGACGGTATAGAACAAAAAAAGTATGAGGGCTGAAAAGAGGAGCTTCTCATTAAGCTTCACGGGTTGAGAGAGGTTTGCTTGAATTGTCAACAGTTCCACGACGAAGAGAAATAGGAAGAGCGCTGTGCCGAACTCCCACATGAGTGAAGAGAACATTGCCACAGTGCGGTCCTTGTTTTCCATTCGCAGCCAGTAGTCCTTGTTGGGGAGATTAATCCATTTGCCGGGAAACATGAATACCAGCCGGGGAGTGAAGTAAAGGGAAAAGAAGAGGAACGTGTTGGTTCCGATGAACAAGAGAGTATTAATGTAGCTGGGCGCCCAGTTATCCGCCATGCCACTTATCCCGAAATGAATGGCCACGCGGGAAGGTAGAAGAACGAACGAAACGAGACTAAGCACCACGTTGGCGATAAAGACCAATATGAATCCAGCACCCATTTCTCTTCTACCTCGTTCACATTTTGGCTGGCAAAGAAGAAACATAGGCTAACGACTTTTCAACCCACACCTGGAGTTGCGTCTGCGCATTCAGCAACACCCTCGGCACAACCACATACTCCCGCATCACTCTTCCGGGCATCGGTTCGAACTGCGACGCACCTTTCAATCGAAGAAACTCGGCACGCTGCTCATCGGGAAGCCGAAGGACCATTCCTGCCTCGTGCAAACCGGCAAACATATTGCCTTCAACAAAAACACAGGAATACCCGAACATCTTCCTCGACTCGACGCCGGACAACCCGGAAGTTGACGCCTCAAAAGCCGCAACCGCCTCGCGCGGAGCTGGTTTCCATTTCTTCATGAAGTTCTCCTATATCGAGACATTTAGCCCGACACGCAACACCAGACATTACCGGCGGCAACGCCAAACGTAAATCACTATTCTACCGAACTGTTGCGAGTCTAGTACATGTGGGTGTTGGGCTTTTAATAGATACATGCATCAAGTATGGACAGAACTTCTTCAAGCACGCTATCCGAAGCCCTTCCGATGCGATTGGCCTTACGTGCGCGAAAATCAATTGATTTGACCTGTTCAACCATGACGAATCCGGTGACATTTGGGTCGTTCACAACGGCCACATGGAAGGGGAAGCTCCGATCTGTGTTGGTGAGGGGACAGACGATAGCGAGACCTGTATGTTTGTTAAACAGGGTGTTGCTCACAACCAGGGCAGGCCGGCGGCCCCTCTGCTCATGGCCGGACTGCGGGTCGAAAGTGACTGCAACGAAGTCGCCTTTTTGGGGAATATACGTTG
>Ga0315282_10008723_pt1 | contig 16325 bp, 18 predicted proteins | sample YL17G07_20_MG_FD_203693 | JGI IMG/M metagenome (GOLD analysis project Ga0315282, IMG submission 203693) | Sediment microbial communities from Yellowstone Lake, YNP, Wyoming, USA - YL17G07_20 | ecosystem: Environmental > Aquatic > Freshwater > Lake > Sediment | place: USA: Wyoming | collected...
ACAGACGTTCAGCGCCCTTCAACATGGATCTCGCCACAAAAACGACCACCATAAACAGCGCAACACAAATCGCCCTCACAAAACTCGACTGCCTCTACCCAGAATCAAAAGGCACAAGAACATACGAGGAGCTCCCAGCAGAAGCGAAACAGTTTGTAAGAAACATAGAAAAGCACACGCGTACACCAGTCACCCTGATAGGAACGGGGCCAGACGCCCTTGACTTGGTGGACAGAAGAGAATAGACGCTGCCAAGTTTGACTTCGGCGAACCTGTTCAAGGAACAGAAAAAGCACAGCTGCAGCGGAACTCTTAAGAGCAGACGCAGAATTCTGTAACGAAACGTGAACAAGCATGGAACATCATCATAAAACAGCATCCTCGACAACGGTCATACTGCTCATTTTTGTGTCAGGACTGCTCCTAGGAGGAATGATAAGCTCCTACATACTCATACGGAAACTCGACAGCCTCGAAAACGACTTTTCAAACCTGCAGAGCCAAGTCTCCAAGATGATGGGAAGCCAGAACATAACCCAACAGAACATCACAATCTCCGGGAACAACGCATCGCTGACAGAAATATATGAAAAGGTGAAAGATTCAGTGGTCCTTATTTTAGGAAAAACGGGCAGTGGAACAGTTCAAGGCTCAGGGTTCGTGTACAATTACACGGGCACAATGGTCATAATCACCAACAACCATGTCGTACACGGCACAAACAGCCTAAGCGTCACTTTCTCCGACGGAAACGGCTACTCTGCAACAGTGAACGGAACTGACCCGTACGCGGACCTCGCGGTACTATCAGTCTCCAACGCACCTCAAACGGAACTCAAACCGCTCGACATAGTAAGCTCCTCAACATTGAGAGTGGGTGAACAGGTGCTGGCCATCGGCAACCCTTACGGGTTAGTCGGCTCAATGACGACAGGTGTGGTAAGCGCCCTCAGCAGAACAATTGACGAATCCGACTACACAGGCGGCTTCGCCATCGCAAACATAATACAGACAAGCGCGCCAATAAACCCCGGCAACTCTGGCGGTCCACTGCTGAACCTAGACGGAAAAGTTGTTGGAATCACCACGGCCATCGTGGCCAATTCGCAGGGTCTGGGCTTCGCCATACCGTCGAACACGATACTCAGGGAAATGTGGTCCCTGACCCACTACGGCACATACAATGGGCACCCGTACCTGGGCTTGGAAGGAACAGACATGGATTATGAAACAGCCCAGAGCATGCACATCAACGTCACATACGGTTGGAGAGTAACTGGAACGGTTCAAGGAGGCCCCGCGGCCAGCGCAGGCGTCCAAGTCAACGATGTATTGATAGGAATCAACGGCATACGTGTCAGAAACGGCGACGAGATGTCAAGCTTTCTGGAAGAAAACACACTTTCGGGCCAAACAGTAGTTCTTGACATATGCAGAGGAAGCCAGATGATGACTTTTCAGGTAGTCCTCGGCCAGAGACCTCGACCGCCAACCTAGCCCCGCGAAAAAAAGGCGGCAGCCCTCAGCTGCAGACACGTCTGAGAAGACGCCAAACTTCGAGTAGAATAGACGCTGAGAACAGGATTGTTAAAATCACATGTGGAGGAATAAGCCAAACAGGCACCTCTAAAGGAACACTCAGGAAAGTGGGCAACAGCACTGTGAAAGTGGGAATGGCTAAAGCCAAATTCCATTTTCTCGATCGGAAAAAGTCCCGCATATCCTCTGTCTTGAGCATGATTAGCAGTGACAGCACAAACACGGACCATTCCAGCCCAATGTTCAACAGACTCGTGATGCCGATTCCCAGACTGAAACTTTGCCCAAAAGGCCAAAGAAGCCAAACCTCTCCGGTCAGATAGTCTCCTATTAGGGCATGCTGAATCAAGGCAAGAAAGTAGGGAACAGCGGCCTTCCGGTAAACCAAAAAGAAAGGAACAAACACGATCAACGTGACGATTACCGAATGAGTAATGTGACGATGCTCAATAAAGGGAATTCTAAGATGCTCCAACGCTATGTCCATGTCGGGAAGCACAGAGAGAACCAGCGCCAAGGGAACATTCAGCTTGGTCTTCAACGTTCTCGCTGAAGTTTTGCTCATTAAATAGGCAAGGCCGATATGACCAACAGCGAACGATTCGCTCTCCCCCTGTAACGCCTAGAAGGAAAACCGTCGATCTAATAAATCTATAGTGACGTCAGAATCAGAAAAGCTACCGAGACCCAGCACAGCCCAGAAACGTCGGCAGAAGCAATGCGGCTTAGCCAAATTCACTTTTCATTTCGTTCAAGGCGTCAACTATGTGAAGCGGTTTGTTTTCAAGCGTTGCAAGAGCTTTGTCCACGTTTAAAGATGAGTCTCGAGGTCGCTTGGCAACCCACGAAATCTTTGCCGATTCAACAGGTGTGACCAGCTCCGTTTCAAGATTGAAGACTTCAACCAGACTCTTGGCAAATTCGTATCTGCTTAACCGTGACGCTCCGGCCAAGTGAAAGACTCCTGTTAACCTCTTTTCCACAACTTCGCAGACCATTCTTCCCAAGCTGGTGTTAAGTGTGGGCGAGTTCCACTGGTCAGTCACCACGCTGGTTTTTTCTCCCTTCTTGAGCCTCTCTAGTAACCAGAGGGCAAAGTTCACTTTTCCAGATGCGGGAATCGCCCCGTACACGACACTTCCCCTTGCGATGCAGTACGTTTCCAACTGTTCCTTGACTGATTCTTCCCCCTTAAGCTTCGTTAACCCGTAATAGTTGACGGGGTTCGGCGTGTCTGATTCCCTGTACTGTCCCTTTTCTCCGTCGAAAACGTAGTCAGTCGAAATGTAAACAAGAAAAACGCCGTGCCGTCTACAGTTTTCGACAATGTTTAAGGTTCCTTCAACGTTTATTCTCCATGCAAGGGCCTTCTCCGATTCGCATCTGTCAACATCGGTCATCGCTGCCGAGTGAACAACAACTTCAGGCTTGAAGTGGCGGAACACGTCGTCTGCTGCTTTCCTGTCAGAAATGTCGAACCGCACTGGCACGCCGGATGATGGTTTATGCTCACCATAGGCGGAATACGCTTCCCAACCTTTTCCAGTGGCAAGCTCACAGAGCCTTGAGCCGAACAGGCCGCTTGCACCAGTGACCAGAAGCTTCACTTTTCACCACTCGACTTCCACGGTGTGGCACTTAATACGTCAGCGTCTGCGAGGGCAGCCCACCACCATTCATTCTGTGAATACCAATCAACAGTGGCTTTCAAACGCTCTTCAAAAGAAGACGTGGGCCTCCAGCCCAGTGTAGACCTGATCTTCGACGAGTCCAAGCTGTACCTTAAATCGTGTCCGGGACGATCCTCCACAAACGTCAAAAGATCTTCCGACTTGCCCATCAGTCTGAGTATTTTCCTGACGAGTTCGACGTTTGAAAGCTCGTTTCCAGACGACACGTTGTAGACTTCTCCAGATTTGCCTTTCTTCATCACGGATAGGATTGCCTCGCAGTGGTCTTGAACATATATCCAGTCTCTAACATTCTTTCCTGAACCGTAGACTGGAATCGGCAGACCCTTCAACCCTCTGATGATCGTTTTCGGTATGAGCTTCTCTGGAAACTGATAAGGCCCGAAATTGTTGGTGCACCTTGTGATCATCGTGTCCAAGCCGTACGTCCGCTGATAAGACATCACAAGCATGTCCGCCGCTGCTTTACTGGCAGAATACGGGTTCGACGGCTTAAGCGTGTGTTCTTCCCTGAACATGCCGTGTTCCGCTTGACCGTAAACTTCATCAGTGGATACTTGAACGAGCCTCACCCTGTTGTCCGCTTTCCTTAAGACTTCAAGAATTGAAAGAGTCCCGAGGACGTTGTTTTGAACAAACAGGTCGGGGTCAACGATGCTTCTGTCCACGTGTGTTTCAGCGGCCATGTTCACTACGGCATCCACGTCTGTGACCAGCCTGCCCATCAGCTTCGAATCGCACACGTCGCCGTGAACAAAAGAGTATGTGGTCCTGCCGTCTAGGTCTTTGAGGCTTGCGATGTTCGCGCCTGTTCCCATCTTGTCAACGTTCAGAACCTCGTAGCCTTCCTCTTCGCTGGCTAAGCGTCTGCAGAAGTTGCTGCCGATGAAACCTAGTCCGCCTGTTACAAGCACTCTCATTTTGTTCTCACTTGTACACGGGATAATTCCAGTCCCAAGGTTTCTTCACTCTTGGGTCGTTCTTTTTGTCATTGATGGATTTCGGCTTTATCGTCGGGTCGTCCCATGGTCTGCGTTCTTCATCAGGATCGCGATAGTCATAGAGCCTCGTCGTGAAATAAACAAGAAAAGCAGTTTCATCGCCGAATGCCTTGAAGCCGTGCCAATAGTGTCCCGGAACCCGCACAGCCTGCAGGTCATTGCCGCTTGAGATGATCTCGTCCAGTTCGCCCGTTTCTTCGTCATAAACACATATTTTCAGCGAACCTTTGATCACGATCATGTAGTCGATTTGTCCTCGAACATGGCGGTGCCAAGCCCTGATTATTCCAGGGTAAGTCATGGAGAAGTTGGCTTGAACAGGAACGTCTTTGCCGAGTAAGTCCTTCCAGTCTTGCCTCAGCAGTTCAGTGAAGGCTCCCCTTTCGTCGTTCATACGTTTCAAAGGTCTGATTACTATTCCTTCCAGCATGCTTCACACCTACATTTCTATGTAGGTTCTCTCTCCAACAATAAACTTCTTCCCAGCCGGCCGCGCTTGACCTTTCAGGGTTATCGTTGAACCAGATGCAATCAGGCTGTCAGTTATTCTTTCATTGACGTTTATCGTGCAATTGTCCATTATGATCGAGTTTTCTATCTCGCCCCTTTCTATGGTGCAATGGTTTCCGATGCTTGTGTATGGGCCTATGAACACGTTTCCCTTGACCAACGTGTTCTCGCCGATTATCACAGGACCCCGCACGAGTGCTCCCTCTTCTATCTTTGATTCTTGACCGACCGCCACCCGTCCTTGGATTGAATTGTCGTCGCTTATCATTCCTTTGATCTGGGGTGCCATTTCATCTAGAACGAGCCTGTTGGCTTCAAGTATGTCTTGCGGTGTGCCAGTGTCCTTCCACCAGCCTTGAACAACTTGGTAGCCGACCTTGTAGCCTTTTTCAAGCAGCATCTGGATCGCTTCCGTTATCTCAAGCTCTCCTCTCGATGAAGGCTTCAAAGCCTTTATCATTTCGAAGATCACTGGTCGGAAAAAGTATATTCCTGTCAAAGCGTAGTTGCTTGGCGGTTTCTTGGGTTTCTCGATAAGTTGCAGAAGCCTGCCTTTAGCGTCAATCTTGGCAACGCCAAACCTTTCAGGCTCTTTGACCCTGCACAGGAGGAGATACGCGTCATCGTCTGACTTTTCAAACTTCTTGGCTACTCCGCTGATGCCGCCTTTGATCATGTTGTCGCCAAGATAAACGATGAAAGGCTGATTCCGCGTGTAGCTTTGGCATAATTGCACGGCATGAGCAATCCCTTTTGGTTCATCCTGCATGATGTAGCGTATTCTCAAGCCGAACGCGTGCCCGTTCCCGTAGTACTCCTTCACTTTCTCGGGATGAATATTGCCCAAGACTATCGCAACGTCTCGCACGTCTGAGCATCTGAGGTCTTCCAGAACATATTGGGATATCGGCTTGTTGGCTACAGGTATCAGCTGCTTCGGACCAGTATGCGTCAGAGGCCTTAACTTCGTCCCGTAACCGCCGTGCAGTACGATGCCCTTCACAGAATCACCGTTTGAGCTGACCTTTTGAGAGTATCTCTTCCTGAGTCGCTTAATAACAATATCTGAAGCCACGGGTCAGCGTGCTTGCACAGTTTGCGTATTCTTGTAAAACAGGTGTGCAATAATGTTTATTAAGACATCCGATAGTCAGTTTGTGACTATACCGAGCTCGAAGCCTAGAGGACAATATTATGAGCGTTGCACGTTCAACAAAGCATAGCAGAATCAAGAAAATGCGATTTCCAGTTGCTTTTACGGTCTTCACTCTTTTGCTGTGCCTGATCGGCATGTCCCAGAGGGCATATGCAGCTTCGGCTGGGCTTGAAAGCCTTCCAGTACCCTTTGTTTCTGCTGGTGGGTTGATGAACTGTTCGGTCATAGTTACCTCCAGCGAGGGGCATGGGCCTTGTGGAGGAGCACACACGATGGACGTGATGGGTGCAATAATGGTCGCGTCGAAGCTGGGCATGCGGGCATACAGCGGCATGTTAGACGCGACTATGGATGACTACGTTTCCACTTATGATTTTGGAACGGCAAGAGTCACGCTTAAGGATAATAGTTCAAACTTGGTAGTCGTTGGGGGGCCAGGCGTCAACCAGGTCACATGGTACTACAACAACCTTAGAAACAGCACAGGAGCAAGAGTGCTGCCAGCCTACTTCGACAAAGACCCAGACGGAACAGACTGCATCCGCGTAGCCTCCACAAACCACACCTACAGGATCGAACACGACAGCCAAGGCAGAACAACCGCAGACTACGGCCTCATCGTGATGTTTCAAGATGGCGGCCGATTTGTGATGATCTTGGCAGGATTGGGCGGTTCAGGCACTTGGGCCAGCTGCAAGGTAATTTCATCTTTTGACTCGTGGAACCTGCAAGGTTCCGCTGTTGTCGTGAAATACAGTGATAGCAATGGTGACGGTCTTCTGGACTATTTGGCTGTCTCCGAACAGGTTTCAACTCCGTTCTCACTGAGTTTTGCGAGTCCATTGGCCGTAGGTCTGGTCGCGACTTCCATGATCAAGTTGAGAACGATTAAGGGCAGACTGCCGCGTAAGCGTCGGCTGTCCATAGTCAGCCTGCTGTTGTTCATGATGTTGGCCTCTCAGGTTTCTCTGACTGCCTTCTCAAGCGACCTTCCTCCTGAAGTGTTTACTTTTAAGGATTTTTCACGTCCGTTTGTCTCTTCAGGCGGGTCGATGAACTGTTCAGTCGTGGTGGCGTCAAGTGTGGGGCATGGGCCGTGCGGAGGAGCACACACGATGGACGTGATGGGCGCAGTTGTGATAGCTTCAGGGCTCGGCATGGAAGCAGTTGGAGGCGCACTGTCTTCAACGCTTGATGACTATGTTTCAGCTTATGATACTGGTACAGCAAAGGTTAGTTTTCCTCCTTTGACGAATAATCTGCTCGTCGTTGGGGGGCCAGGCGTCAACCAGGTCACATGGTACTACAACAACCTTAGAAACAGCACAGGAGCAAGAGTGCTGCCAGCCTACTTCGACAAAGACCCAGACGGAACAGACTGCATCCGCGTAGCCTCCACAAACCACACCTACAGGATCGAACACGACAGCCAAGGCAGAACAACCGCAGACTACGGCCTCATCGCGTTATATCAAGACTCTGACGAGGGCGTGTGGGTCTTGATTGCGGCAGGTCTGGGAGGGGCAGGAACGTTGGCAGCGTCGAAGCTTCTGGCAGACCATAAAAACTGGAGTCTCTTCGGCCAGGCTGCTGTGGTCAAGTTTGCAGACAGCAACAATGATGGGTGTCCAGACACGATCAGCATCGCCGAATCCGTGGGGGTTGGCCGAAGCATTGACGTGTATTCAGACGCTCAGTGCAGAAACAGCGTTGGGTCGATAGACTGGGGAATGCTTTCTCCAGGAGATTCGAAGACCGTAACTGTCTACGTTAGAAACGAGGGTGAAATGAGCATCGTCCTCGCTATAAACTCGTACAATTGGACTCCCATTGAAGCCTCTAACTACATGCAAGTGACCTCAAGCTATACAGGAGCAGTTCTTCAGCCCGGCCAGGTCTTGCCTGTAAGCTTGACTTTGGCTGTGAATCAGACAATCAGCCAGATAACCGACTTTGGAGTGGACATAGACATCAGCTCCGGGTAGGGAACAGTGCATCGCATGTTTTTTGGGGATAGAGCTTGAATAGTTATGAGGCATATTGATTATGACGACATAATTCTTAATACGTTTTCACGGAAGATTGCTGAGCAACGCGCGTGCTGATGCTTGAAAAATATACTTCAGACAAAGAAGATATTTGATTTTCCGAAAAGTGGCTATTTAGCCCTTGCATTACTGATAAGGCTGCTGCTCGCGCCTTTTTTTAGCCATCCCTTTGATGAAAGGGTCTTCATGGCTGTCGGAGCGTCCGTGGCAAAAGGAATAACTCCTTACGGGCAGTATGTCCTTCAAAACATCTTTGCAGGAACGCCTCACCCTCACCTGTACGGAACAGTTCTGGGCATAGGCTATCCGCCGCCATGGGGTTTGATGTGCGGCGAAATGTATGTTTTGTCTTCAGCCTTTGCTCCCAACAACTTGTACGCTTACGTTCTTGCACTCAAACTGCCCGTAATCGCGGGCGAGCTTGCCCTTGCCGTATTGGTCTACAGAATACTCAGAAAAGAAGTTGAGGAGAAAACTGCTTTCAAGGCTTTTCTGCTGTTTCTGTTCTGCCCGTTTTTGATCACAACGGGAACAGTTTGGGGCATGTTTGACACGCTGGCGCTCTTCTTCGTAGTGTTCTCTGCTTACAGTTTAAACAGAAACTGGAAAATGTCTTCGGTGTACCTGTCGGTCGCGTCTGTCCTGAAGCTTTTTCCGCTTACGCTGGCGCCTTTGTATGCTGTTCTCATTTACAAGACTGACAAGAGCTTCAAGAAAGCTTTCTGTTTTTTCACGGTTACGGTGGCGTTGACGGCGACCTTCACGTTCGTTCCAATGATCGTATACAATTGGCCGCTTTCGAACATGTACAATGCGCTGGGCTATCACGTCACCGCCATGAGCACTCCTTATGGCGCTCAGACAGTTGCGCAGACTGGCATCGCAGGAACGCCGTATGACGGCGTGGTGGTTTTTCCTTACGGTGCAGCCAGTCCCTTCAACGTTTTTACTCTCTTGAACGGTTACGTAAGTGCGGCTATTCAACCGCCTGACATCTCCATCTATTTGTGGATTCCGGCCTGCATCGCCGTCTACGTTTTTCTGTTGCGTGCGAACAGGTCTGAGCGTGAAGTTTCCAAGTTTGCCGTCACAGTCCAATGGTCGCTTCTGCTGATGCTCACGTTGTTCACGACGCGGGTCTGGGTTTCGGAGCAGAATCTTACTTTCTTGTTTGTTTTTTTCGCGTTGACGGTGTACCTGATGAGGTGGGATTTGGCGAGTGTTCACATGCTGTGGATTATGCTTCTATGCTTCGTGGTCGTGCACGTGCCTGCTGTTTCGTTTCTGTGGTTGCCGTATCCTTGGACGGTGGATTCTGCAAGCGTGTTTGCTAATGGTCCTTTGGGGTGGACGAGGCTGTTGATGATGACGATGCTGACGTTCAGTTGGCTTGTCCTGTCGTGGCATTTTGTCGTGAGGAAGCTGAGGTGGAACACGTGAAGGTCCTGTCGCTCCTGCTTCACGATGAACGTTTCAGCGGTTGGCAAATGGAAAGCAAACTCAGTCGGACGCATTTCTCGCTTAAGTACATGGGTTTCTGCAGGCAGAGAGGCTGGGAGCCGCTGCTTTACACTTTCCATCAGAATGTCCGAGAGAAGGAGTCTTTCTGTGTGGACGGTGTTGGGACGGTGAAGGTTTTTCCTGTGAAGGTGCGGTTTCCACCGTTTTTGAGGTTTGGGAATGACCATAATCCTGCGGCGATAGTTAGGGAGGCTTTGACTGACCAGCCTGACTTGGTGCATTATCACGATTATTACTTGTTCTCGTATCCGTACACTGCAGTTTGGGTGAAGGATAGGGTTAGGTGGCCTCTGGTTGTGCAGCTTCACGGCTACAATAATGGTTCTTTGAGAAGATGGTTCTATTTGCCGTGTTTGTTGGCGTTGCGGAGGGCTGACAGGATTCTTTACAGTTACAGGCCTGAAGAGGGGCTTTACAGAAGGCTGGGCGTTTTCAGGAAGGCGGTTAAGGTGCCTGTTCCAGGCGTGGACACGCGGGTTTTCAGGCGGCAGAAGAGGCGCGGTTCCAACCGTTTGTTGTATGTTGGGAGGATTCCTGGTCCTGATGGGGCTTATGGGGAGAAGTCGCCGTTGTTTTTGCTTCATGTTTTGAGGAAGCTTCGGTTGATGGTCAGGGATGCAGGTTTGGATGTTGTCGGGGATGGTCCTGGGCTGGGCCGTTGTGTCGAGTTGAGCAGGGTTTTGGGGCTGGGCGGATGTGTGAGTTTCCATGGGTACGTGCGTCATGAGGACTTGCCCAAGTATTATGAGGCTGCGGGTTTGACGGTTGCGCCTATTCAGGTGCATGATGTTGACGGGTGGTTTGACGGGATGGTGCAGGAGAGTCTGGCGTGTGGAACGCCGGTGGCGGCGTTGAGAACTTCTGAGAAGACCCGTTTGAGGGGGACCTACGGTTTTCTGCTGTCCAGAAACGCGGAGAAGGCTGCGGCTGAGGTTGCTGGTTTGTTTGAGGATCGCGGGGAATTGGAGCAGGTTGCGGCGGAGGGTTCGAGGTTTGTGCATGAGAGGTGTTCTGACGCGCGTGTGGCTCAGACGCTTCAGGATGTTTGGGAGGAGACGGTCAGGGCATGAGGCTTAGCATCGTGGTGTGCGCTTACAACGAGGAGAAGTCGATTGGGCCTCTGTTGGAGAATCTGATCTGCCAGAGGGTTCCTCTGGAGGTCACGGACAGGGAGGTTGTTGTTGTGGCTTCCGGGTGTACTGACGCCACTGTCGATGTGGTCAGGCGTTATATGGGCGGGAAGGTGCCGGTTAAGCTTGTTGAGCAGGAGGCACGGCTTGGGAAAGCGTCAGCGCTTAACAGTGCCTTCGCTGTGTGTGAGGGGGACTATGTTGTTCTGGTTCCTGCAGATGTGTGTCCTGTTGCTGGCGCGTTGTTTAACCTGCTTGTGCCGTTCAGGGACAGGAATGTTTCGGCTGTGAGCGGTCGGCCAGTGCAGGACCCGCGGGTATTGTCGGGCGGGTTCATGGGTTATTTGGCTGGTATGACGTATCGGTTGTGGGGCAGGTTGATGAAGAGGCTGGGTGAGAGGGGTGAGGCTGGGCATTGCAGTGGAGAGTTTATGGCTGTCAGGCGGGATGCTGTGGCGGTGATTCCTGAGGGATGTGCGGCTGACGATTCTTACATTGCGGTTGTGGCCAAGAGGAAGGGCATCATCGCTTTTGCTCCTGATGCTGTGGGTCTTAATCTGATGGCTCGGAACATCGTGGATTATGTGAATCAGCGGAGGAGGTGGCTGTTTGGACATTTTCAGACGAAGAAGGTTACGGGCGAGTTTCCCACCGTTATGGACACGCTTGTTTTTTCTCGGCCCACTGTGGTGTTGCGGGTGCTGGTTGAGGAAGTGGCCGAATGCCCCAAGCGGGCAGTGTATTTGGCCGCGGCGATGGTTGTTGAAGGTTTGATCTACGTGCTGGCCGTTTTTGACCATGTTTTCAGGAGGGAGTACGGCGTTTGGCCTGTGATCAGGTCGACGAAGTATGCTGAGGTTGTTCTGGAAGAAGAAAAAGTGTCGTAGTTTCTTCGTGTATTCGTGTTGTACATGTGTACAATAATGTTTATTAAGACTCACGATTCTGTATCCTGTTCGGTGACATAGTTTGGCATTTCAGCTCCCGTCCAAGGTCTTAGGGGTTGCGGTTTTAGGCGTGCTGGTTTTGGTTGGAGCCACGGTTTTGACGAGTTTAGGCTTGCTTTCAAGCAGTCGGACGGTTCAGAGTCACGGCGCCGTTAAGACCGTGAACGTGGGGGCTTACTGGAACAGCGGCTGCACAAATGCGACGACCATGATCGATTGGGGGTTGTTGTCGCCTGGAACTGCTGCGAACGTGTCGTTTTACATCCGTAATGAGGGCAACCTTCCTGTCAGGCTGGGACTCACGGCGCAGAATTGGAGTCCTGCCAACGCTTCAGGCTACATGAGTTTGAGCTGGAACAGTGAGGGGACAGTCTTGCCTGTGGGAAACGTGACTTTGGCCACGCTCACGCTTAACGTGTCCTCCAGCATCAGCGGCATCACGAGTTTCAGTTTTGACGTTGTGATCGTCGGGTCTGAGCAGTAGCCAAGGGCTTCGAGCAGCGAAAATTCTATATACGCAGACGGGGGAGAGTGATGACTTTGTAGGAGTGTGCTGGGTTGAAGCTGTGTGCATATGTTGCCGTGTTGGTTTCTTTTCTGTTGGCGTTCGGCGTGTTTCTTGTTGTTGCGGCGCCCGTGTTGGGTGACGGGTCTCCGCTTGTTTGGTATGGGCAGGTGTCTTCCAGCACTGGGGCTGCGGTGACTGGGCCGGTGCTGAAGGCTGGGGGTTATTATCGGATTGTGGCGATGAACCCGTGGCGGTATAATGTTGATGAGAATTACGCGGCTGATGCTATGTACTATACGACTAATTATACGAGTAACGTGTACTGGGGCGGAGTTTATTTTCCGTGTCCTGGGGGTCATTCGTTTCTGCGGGTGAACGGGCAGGATGTGAATTGGGGTCCGTTCAGTGATGGGGAGTACAATCACACTTACACGATTCATGTTGTGGGCAACGGGACCGCTGTGACGTTTCAGATTGTGGATTGGCTCGACGGAAACTATGGGAACAATGAGTGCCACATTGACGTTTACATTTATGCTGATTTTGTCGTGGGTGGACACGTTGCAGACTGGACTGCTGAGCTGGTTGCTTACTTTGCGGTCACGGGGGCAGTTTTTGTGGGAGTTGTGGCGGTTCCCGCTGCTAGGCGGCTGCGGTTCCTGAGTGGTTAGGGCAGGCATGCTTCGGGTTCTTGTGGCCGGCAAGAGCGTTCGCTGGGAGCTTGCGGCTTCGAAGCGTAGACAACGTTTAGTGTTGACTGCGGTTTTTTTGGCTGTTCTCTGCTGTTTGGTTGTGGTCGGCGGGTTTTTTGCTGTAACTCGTTTTTCTGGTGGCGGTTTAGGGCCGGGTCAGGGTCAGGGGAACAGCGTAAGCGCTGGAAGCAATGAGGGCGGAGTGCCGAGGGCGGTGGTTGTGGATGCTTTGAGTTTGGACGGTTCGAACTGTAGTTTTTCTGAAGAGGTCAGGGGGGTTTTGGAGGGTGAGGGTTTCCATGTGGACGTGTTTTCTGGCAGTGCGGTTACTGTTGATTTTTTGAGGGGGCTTCCTGGGGGTTATGGTGTGGTGTTGTTGAGGATGCACAGTGCAGTGGCTGTTAATGGTGAGGTTTACTTGTTTACGGGTGAGAATTATTCTGGTGAAAAGTATGTGGAGGAGCGGGGTTTTGGGTTGGTGAGGCAATGCTTTCCGGATGAGGGTAATGAGAGCGTGTTTGGAGTCAATTGGGGTTTTGTTGAGCGGCGGATGGCTGGCAAGTTTAACGGGTCGGTTGTGGTGGCGATGGGTTGTGACAGCGGTGTGGACCAGGCTTTGGCTGAAGAGTTTCTGCGTCAGGGTGCCCGTGCTTTTGTAGGCTGGTCGGGGCCTGTGCTGCTTTCGCATTCTGACAGGGCCGTCCTTGTGCTGGTCAAAAGTATAGCCGTCGAAAAGGTGTCTGTTGAGGCTGCGGTTGAGAAAACAAACGCTAGTGTGGGCGGTGACCCGTCTAGCGGTTCGGTTTTGAAGTGTTTTGTTCCTTAATAAAGGGGGTTATTTTGCGCGTTTTTTCTTGAAGGCAAATAGGCCGAGTGCTCCGAGTCCCATTGTGAGTGCGGCAAGTGTGGCTGGTTCCGGAGTGACGAGGTATATGGTTGTGCGTGCTTGGGCTGTTTCAGTGCAGCTGATCATGGCGCCTGAGGTTACGCTGAAGCGGAACTGGTAGGTGCCGATTTGTGAGAGTGTGTATTCTGGGCTTGTGACTGTGTTGCCGCTTGGGACTGTGCCCGTCCAGCTGGTTACCAGGTTGTAGCCTGAGCCTGTGTCGAGGTAGATGCTTATTTTGTACGTGGCCGGGGTGCCGGCGGGGTCGTTGTATGTTCCGTAGATTTTGATTTTTGTGCCCATAATGACGGTTTGGCCGTCGTTGATGATGTTGCCGTTCTGGTCTTTGACCTGGATTTTCGCGGTGACCTGTGCCTGTGCGGCTGCGGTGAAAGTGACCAGTGCGAGTATGCCTATGATTAGGATTAGGGCTGGTTTCTTCATGTTTGCTCCTCCTTTCAAAAGGAAAGTTTGCGGCGGCTGTTATAAACAGGTATGGAGTGAGCGTCTATACGGTTCTTCTAGAAGTGTGATTAGTCTGTTTGGGTTATCCAGAGGTTTCGGATTTGGAGGGTGACCTGTGTGGGTGTGTTGGCGGTTTCGATGACGATGTAGACGCTTTCGAGCAGGTCGCCCTGTTTTATGGTCCATGCTTGGTTTATGTTTGTGGTTATGTCGAGTGCGTAGGTGGTCCATTTGTTCATGTTGATTTGGTCTGTTTTGTATTCGACGACGTCGCCGGCTCGGTAGATTGTGTTGCCGCCTTGGTTGATGTTGCCGGTTGGGTGGTTTTGCGTGTTGGGTGTGTCGTATATGTCTAGTTCGGTGTAGACTACTGTGCCGTCTGCGCGTTGTGTTGCGGTTGCGAGTGCGATGCGGAGCCATTCGTTTGGGGGTTGGTATGTGGCTTGTGTTAGGAGGGTTTGGAAGGTGGCTTGGACTTGTGTGTTGATGAGCGGGATTTTCTGGTGGGTTTTGAAGTTGGTGGTCCACCATGCGCCTGTTGCTATGTGTCCTGGTTCTTTGGTGGTTTTGTTTATGTTTATTGTGCACGTGTGGTCTGTGTAGGTTGCTTGTGCTTGGGTTGCTTGTGTGAAGCCGCATGTGTGGGGGTTCCATGTGTTGCGGTTTTCTTGTTCTGACAGTGCGAGGTCGCCGTTCGTGTTTATTGTTACTGTTGTTTTGGGTGTCTGTTGTGTGGTGAGTGCGTTTGTTATGAGGGGCAGGGTGGCGAGTAGGGTGAGGACGAGTGCTGTCGTGGTGAGTGTGTGTTTGTTCATTTTTTGGGGTCCTGTTTGTTTGTTGTACTGTTGTTGGGTTTTACGCGTGTACAATATGTCTGAAACTGTACATGTGCCTGTTCAGTATTATGAGTCCGGATGCGCTATAAAGATTATGCATACGTGTTCAACAGGCCACGCTTTTGAATGATGCTTGTGTATTTCTCGACCAGTTGCTTCAAGACCGCACGCTGAAACGATGATCTTTTGCTGGTCTATTCGTTTTCCTGTTCGTTCTGTTGTTTTGTTTCAGGGTTTTTGCGCTGCATGCGGCGGCTTCGCTGACCGTTTTTGGTGTGCCTAGAAAAAGTTTGGGAGACGGGTTGAAAACGCTGAAAAAGCGGTTAGTTTAGGGCTTGCGCTGGTCGGGTTTTGGCGTGCCTTAAAAAACAGTGTTGGGTTGTTTGGGGAAAAAAGAAGGGTTACTGGGGAATTTGTTGTTCTTGTTCGGGGAGCTGTACGGTTATGTGGATGTTGTCTTGTTGTTGGGTTTTTTGTTTTCGGCTGATTTGTTGTTCGCCGGTCCAGAGGAAGGCCCAGCCGATCGTCCAGAGGATGAGGATGATGGGCAAGAGGAGGAGGATGAGACTGCGTTTGCGCATACGGGGTTCCAGCCTGTGAATGCTGGATATGCGCGGTGGGGGTTATTGTGTTTATGAATTTTGGATATGGATTATGGTTAAGTTTTGGGGTTTCGTTTTTTGCGGGTTTCGTTTTCTCTTAGGAGTGCTGCTGTGGCGAAGGTCAGTGTGAGCGCGGTGAGGCTGAGCGTGACGGGTTCGAGGCGTATGCCCCACGGTGTGTAGTTGAGGAGCAGGCCTACTATGGGGACGAGGGCTAGGCTTAGGCCGATGCTTAGTGCTATGCGTTCGATGGTGTCTAGGTTTTCTGATGAGGTTTTTATTGGGACCTGGGTGGGGAAGAGGGCTTTGATGAACGTGTAGCCGGGGAGCCAGAGGATGAAAATTGTGCCTAGAACGTAACGGATGATGACGATGGGTTGAAGGTTTTCTGGGATGGTGAAAACGGCGGCGACGGTTGCGAAAGTTACGATGAGGGTTGTCCAGTACCATGCGGCTTCGTGGGTTTTCAGCTGGGTCTTGAGGTTGGTGGGTGTGTGTTGGGGCGGGCTGCTGAGTTTGAGTTTGCCGTCGTTTTGCAGTTGCATGATTTCGTTGAGGATTTCCTCGTTGGTTGCGGGGCTTGTTTGTTTTATTAGGCGTGCGAGTTGGTGGATGGTTTCGGGCTTTTTTTCTTTTGTGATTTGCAGTATGGTTTCGCTGAGGTTTTGTTTTTTGGTTTTTTCTGTCAAGTGTGGTCTGTCCTATATGTTGAGGATTATTGCTGCGATTCTCATTGCTACTGTTGCCAGAAAGAGGGAGGAGAAGAGCAGGGCGCTGTTTCTTAGGCGTTTTC
>Ga0315282_10008724_pt1 | contig 16325 bp, 10 predicted proteins | sample YL17G07_20_MG_FD_203693 | JGI IMG/M metagenome (GOLD analysis project Ga0315282, IMG submission 203693) | Sediment microbial communities from Yellowstone Lake, YNP, Wyoming, USA - YL17G07_20 | ecosystem: Environmental > Aquatic > Freshwater > Lake > Sediment | place: USA: Wyoming | collected...
CGTTCATATGCCGGGCGAACGCGAAGACGGAACTTACCTCCCCGACGCCGACATTCGGCGATGTGCCCGACACGCATCAGTTCTACGGTTGGATCGAGCGCCTGGCCGATCCGGGGTCGTGGGTTGTTCCACCGACCACCGGATGTGCTGCCGGGCCGCCGCCGCTCTACTGCCCGGCCCAGAACATCCCGCGCGGGCAAATGGCCGTTTTCCTCTGCCGGGCGTTCGATATACCGTACTAGGCCCGAGGTTTCCAGGGCGCCTGCCGGCGGCGCAGGAAAGACCGCCCAAACGTCTCCCTGGAACGCGATTTGCTAGTGGTGTAAACAGGGGCAACGGAGTATAATATCGTGCGGTAAACCGGCTCGCCGTCTCGTAAGCGGTGTAGCCGCCGCGAGATGGCGCGTGCTTGCCGGTAGAGCCGCGTCGTTTGCGTTTCAGAGGGGAAGGAGACCACCCATGTCAGCACGGACGGTGACCGGTCGCGCGCAGGCAGTTCGCGTCTTCGCGCTGTCGGTTGTGTTGTTCATCTTGCTCGCGAGCGCGGCCGCTGCCGCGCCGGCGCCCGTGGTGCTCGACTACAGTTTTGCCGCGCCGACGGTGGCGCAGCAACCGGATCGCACCGACCGCGTGGCGGTGGCCGGCTTGCCACGTTGGGGCGCGCCGGGCGCGCCCGTGCTTCCCTACCGCACCGCTCGCGTGTTGCTTCCCTATGGCAGCGAAGTCGCCGATGTCTCCGTCACCGCCGCGCAGTGGGTGGCGCTGCCGGGCACCTATCGCGTCGAGCCAGGGCGCAAGCCGGTGCCGCTGAGCTCGAAAGGCCCCGTCCCGCCCACGCCGCCGAACCGGGCCATCTACTCTTCCAGCGCCCCCTTCCCGGCTCAGCCGTGGGGGTCGGTGTCGGTGCAGCAGTGGCGCGGCTACGCGATCGTCGTCGCAAACCTGTTCCCGGTCCGCTACCTGCCCGCGGCCGGCATGGTGCAGTGGTGTAATCCACTGCGGGTCAGCGTGAAACTCCGCGCTCGCACCGCCGCGGAATCCGCCGCGCTGCCGCCCGTCAGCCGCTCGGCCGCCGACGCGCGGTATCTCCAGCGGCACGTGGACAACCCCGAGCAGCTCGCTACCTATACATCGCCGAGCGCCAGCCCGGCACCGAGTGCCCTGCTCGATCCTCAGCCCGCTTACGACTACGTCATCATTACCAGCAATGCGCTCGCCAACGCGGCCGGGGCGTACACCTTTCAGAACCTGGTCGCGCAGAAGGTGGCGCAGGGTATCCCCGCCACCATCGTCACCACCGAGTGGATCTACGCCAACTACAGCGGCACCCGGCCCCAGGGCGGGAGCGATAATCAGACGCGCATCCGCAACTTCATCATCGACGCCTATCAGACGTGGGGCACCCATTACGTGCTCTTGGGCGGCGACGGCGACGGCGCCAACGTCGGCGGCGAGAGCGGCGACGAGATCATCCCGCATCGCGGGTTCGCGGTGTACGACGACGACGATATTCCGGCCGACATGTACTACGGCTGTCTCGACGGGACCTTCGACAATAACGCGAACGGCTTCTACGGCGAACCCAACGACGGCGTGGGCGGCGGGGAAGTAGACCTCCTCGCCGAGGTCCACGTCGGGCGCGCGCCGGTGGATTCGGATGCCGAGGTCTCGGCGTTCGTCCGCAAGACCTTGGCCTACGCCGCAGCCGCGCCGCCGCGCGACATCTGGATGGTGGGTGAATACCTCGGCTTTGGCGGCGTCGCGGATTGGGGCGGCAACTATAAGGACGAGATCAAGGACGGCACCGACCTCTACGGCTATACCACCGTCGGCTTCCTGAATGCGCCCTCTGCTCCGGCCTACGATGTCTCGACCCTCTACGATCGCGATGACCCGAACAACGACTGGCCGCCGTCGCAGCTGATTGGCATCATCAACGGCGGCGTCCACCTCATCAACCACCTCGGCCACGCCAACAACACCTACGTCATGAAACTCAGCAACAGCGACGTCGATGCCTTCACCAATACCAAGTACTTCGTCGGCTACTCCCAGGGCTGCTATGCCGGCGCATTCGACAACCGCGACGACTGGGGCGACTACTTGAGCGAGGACTGCATCGCCGAGCACCTCGTATGCTCGGCTCACGGCGCCGCCGCCTTTATCGCGTGCTCCCGCTACGGCTGGGGCGTCAGCGAGAGCACCGACGGCCCCTCCCAGCACTTCGATCGCGAGTTCTGGGACGCCGTGCTCGGCGAGGGCATCATCGAGATCGGCGCCGCCAATGATGACTCAAAATGGGACCAAGCCGGCTATGTCGCCGCCGACGAGATCGGCCGCTGGTGCTGCTACGAGCTCACCCTCTTCGGCGACCCCCAGCTCATGATCAAGGTCATCTCGTCCCAGGGCCGCGTCAGCCTCGATCGCGATTACTACCGTGCAACTGACACCGCCGCCATCACCGTGGTGGATGCGGATCTCAACGCCAATCCGGCCGCGCCCGACACCGTCGTGGTCAACATCAAGAGCACCACCGAGAGCACCCCCGAAGCCGTCACGTGTACCGAGACCGGCAACAGCACCTGCATATTTGTCGGCCACATCGACCTCCGCCCGGGGGCGCCGGCGCCCGACGGCACGCTCCAAGTCTCCAACACCGATCTCGTCACCGTGACCTACCACGATGCCGATGACGGCACGCACCACGCGGTCGATGTCACCGATCTCGCGTGGCTCGACGCGACGCCGCCCGTGATCGCCAATATCCAGGTCTCTCAGATCACCGATACCTCGGCCGTCGTCACCTGGATCACCAACGAGGGCAGCCGCAGCGCGGTGCATTACGGCGCCACCATCCCTCCGGGCGACCAGGTCAGTGCCTCGGATCTGGTGACCAGCCACTCGATGCGGCTGACCGATCTCACCGGCCTCACGACCTACCACTTCAGCGTCACCTCCACCGACGAGGCTGGCAATGCGGCGACCGACGACAATGCGGGCGCCTACTACTCGTTCGCGACGCTCGAATCGCCGCAGCGGATGTACAGTTGGCCGCTGGATACGAATCCGGGCTGGAACTGCGGCTTCGGCTGGCAGTTCGGCCGGCCCCTGGGCCGCGGCTCCGGCCCGGGCGACCCCACCAGCGGTCACACCGGCCTCAACGTCTATGGCTATAACCTCAACGGCGACTATCCCAATGACATGCCCCCGATCTACCTCAACACCGCCGCGATCGATTGCAGCAGCCTCACGTCGGTGCGGCTGAAGTTCTGGCGCTGGCTCGGGGTCGAGGATTCGTACTGGGATCACGCCGCCGTCGAGCTCTCCACCAACGGCTCCACCTGGAGCACCGTCTGGGACCACTCGGGCGAGACCATATGGGACACGGAGTGGACCGAGCAGACCTTCGACGTCTCGGCCCTCGCCGACGGTCACCCCACGGTCTACCTGCGCTGGCGCATGGGCCCCTCCGACTACATGGTCACCTACTGCGGCTGGAACATCGACGACATCGAGATCTGGGGCATCCTGCACACCATCTTCCTCGATGTGCCCACCGCCTTCTGGGCGCGGCCCTACATCGAGGCCATCTACCGCGAGGGCATCACCGGAGGCTGCGCCACCGACCCCTTGCGCTACTGCCCTACAAGCGAGATCACCCGCGGCCAGATGGCGGTGTTCCTGTGCAAGGCGGCGGGAAAGACGCAGCTGATCTCGCCCACTCCGCGCTTCACCGATGTGCCGCAGACCCACGCCTTCTACGGCTGGATCGAGCGCCTCGCGGATGCGGATTCCTGGGGCGGCACTGCGCCCACTATGGGCTGCACCGCCACCGAGTTCTGCCCCGCAAACCAGGTGACTCGCGGACAGATGGCGGCCTTCCTCTGCCGCGCTACCGGCCAGCCGCCGCTGACCCCATCCACCCCCACGTTCGGCGACGTGCCGGATACGCATCCGTTCTACGGCTGGATCGAGCGGCTCGCCGATCCCGGGTCGTGGACCGCGCCGCCGACCACCGGATGCGCCACGGGGCCGCCGCGGCTCTATTGCCCAGCCAACACCTGCAAGCGCGGCGAGATGGCCATCTTCCTCTGCCGCGCGTTCGACATACCGTACTGAGTAGAATCTGCCAGAAGCACCCACGCACACGTCCGCCGGACGCGGCTCGCGCCGATTGTCACGCCCGTGGAATTGGGATTACCGGCGTGACCCGCCCACCGCAGCCCCGGCGGCGTCGGCGGACACGCCGGCCGTGCCGCAAAAACCCCCAGCCCCGCACCGCAGCCGGCAGGAATAGGCGGGTGATGCGCGGAAACCGCGCTCAGTAGTCTGTACCGACGGCACGATGTTCGGGAGCGCCTGCTGGGGTGAGGCGCCCGGCTGTTGATGGCGCCTCGGGGCTAGACAGGCCAGGCGCTGCCCCCTCCTTGCTGGCCTCCTCCGTTAACGATGGCGTAAGGAGGCAGACTCGTGAGACGTCCCTTGATGCGGCTTGGCCGCACTCCGGAGCGGCGCTGGCGCCGCACAGTCATTGTTCCCCTCATCTCTTCCCTCATCGCCGTCGCGCTCGTGCTCGCCATTACGGCGCCCGTCGCGGCGGCGGGCAAGGAGCGCGCGATCTGCGTCACCTCCGCGACCCAAATGGGCGTGGACATGGACGGCGACCGCCTGGTCTGGTCCGACACCCGCAACGGCAACAGCGACATCTACATGAAGGATCTCTTCACCGGCGTCGAGACCCCCATCTGCACCCAGTCCAGCGCGCAGTTGGAGCCTGCGATCTCCGGCGACCGCATCGTGTGGATGGACCTGCGCAACGGCAACTTCGACATCTACATGTACGACCTCGCCACCGCGACCGAAACCCCCGTCTGCGTCGCCCCCGGCAGCCAGTTGCACCCCGCCATCTTCGGCGACCGCATCGTGTGGGCCGACTACCGCGGCGGCAGTTACGCGGACATCTACATGCGCGATCTGGCGACAGCGACGACCACGGCGATCTGCACCGCGCCCAACGACCAGACCTACCCCGCGATCTTCGGCGACCGCATCGTGTGGGAAGATTGGCGCAACGATCTCCTCACCAAGTCCGACATCTACATGTACGACCTGGCGACGGCGACCGAGACGCCGATCTGCACCAACGCGACCTTTCAGAGCGCCCCCGACATCTTCTGCGACCGCATCGTGTGGACCGACGCGCGCGGCCTGCCCGCCAGCGACAACATCTACATGTACGACCTCGCCACCGCCGTCGAGACCCCGGTCTGCACCGCCGCCGGCGACCAGTACAGCCCCAGCATCTGGGGCGATCGCGTCGCCTGGACCGACGAGCGCGGCGCCGACGCCGACATCTACATGAAGGATCTTCTTACGGGCGTCGAGACCGTCATCTGTGAGGCCGCCAATGCTCAAGGGCCGTGCGCCGTGTCCGGCGACTACATCGCGTGGCAGGACTACCGCAGCGCCACCAACTGGGACATCTACATGTACGACCTCGACCCGTCGTGGGGGGAACTCGGCATCACCAGCCTGCCGACTTACGAGGGCGAGCCCGCCGTGTTCGGCCATCGCATTGTCTGGGAGGACTATCGCAACGGCAACTCCGACATCTACATGTATGATCTGGCAACAGGGATCGAGACGCCGATTTGTACCGATCCGGCCTACCAGCGCTACCCTGCGATCTGGGGCGACCGCATCGTATGGAATGAGTACCGCAATGGGACCGCGGACGTGTACATGTATGATCTGGCGACCCATACGGAAACCCCGATTTGCATCGCGCCGGAGGGACAGGAGCACGCCGCGATCTGGGGTCAGCACATCGTGTGGGAGGACTGGCGCGATCCATATTGCGCCGCCCTCCATATGTATGATCTCGCGACGGCTGCCGAGACGGTGCTTTGCAGCGGGACCGTGGCGGTGGAGCCCAGCATCTGGGGCGACCGGATCGTGTGGCACGACAGCCGCGTGGACGGTGGAGACATCTACATGTACAACCTGGCGACGGGACTGGAAACGCCAATCTGCACTGCCGCGGATCGCCAGCAGTCTCCCGCCATCTATGGTCGCCGCGTGGTGTGGACGGATTTCCGCTATGACACGTTCCCCTACGGCGACATTTTCATGCGTGATCTGGCCACGGGGCTGGAGACGCCGATTTGCACCTTCCCAGCCAGACAGGGGTGGCCGGCGATCTGGGGCGATTGCATCGTATGGCTGGATGTGCGCAACGGTGGCGGCGACATATATCTGTACGATCTGGCCACGGCGACCGAGAGCCCGCTCTGCGACGCGCCAGGCACTCAGCAATGTCCGGCCATCTATGGTGACCGCGTCGTGTGGATGGATGACCGCAACGGCAACTGGGACATCTATATGAACAAGCTGGCGATCTGCTCCTTCGACGACATTCCGCGCAGCCGCATGTTCTGGCAGCACATTGAGGCGCTGGTCGCTCACGGCGTCACCGGTGGCATCTCGACCGCGCCCCCGCTCTATGGGCCTACCAGCAACGTCACCCGCGGGCAGATGGCGGCGTTCATCTGCAAGGCGTTCAACGCCGTCCCTCCCCCGCCCGACTTCTCGTGGTATGACCCCGGCGTGGCGAGCTTCACCGATGTCCCGCGCGGGAGCAATGGCATCTATGACGACCCGGAGACCGACGGCACGCACATCTTCTACGGCTATGTCGAGCGGCTCTATCAGAGGGGGATCACCGGCGGCATCGGGGGCGGACTCTACGGCCCCACCGGCAGCATCACCCGCGGCCAGATGGCGGTATTCATCTGCAAGGCCGCGGGCAAGACCTGGCTCGCTTCGCCGACGCCGCGGTTCAGCGACGTGCCGTCGTCACATCCGTTCTACGGCTGGATCGAGCGGCTGGCCGATCCGGGATCCTGGAGCATTACGTACGGCCCGCCGACCACAGGCATCGGCGGCGGGTTGTACGGTCCTGCGCAGAACGTCACCCGCGGGCAGATGGCGGCGTTCATCCAGAAGGCGCGCGAGTACGAACTGCCGATCAAGTAGTGAGTGCAGGATCGGGCCAACGACTGGTTGCGCCGCAGGGCCGCCGCGGCTCTTCTGTCCGGCCAACACGTGCAAGCGCGGCGAGATGGCGGTCTTCATCTGCCGCGCGTTCGATATACCGTACTGACGGCGCCCGCGCCGGTGGAGGCGGGCAAACCCCATTCTTGGGGGGGGACACGAAATCGGTGGATTCGCGGTGACGAGTTGGCTCGGCGGCTGCAGCGAGATCAGGCCGGCTCGCTCCGCCCCTGCTCGGCCGGCGCGGCATCGCTCTGCACGCCGACATCGCGCCCCGCCGGAACCGGCAGCCCGCGATCGGCGAGCAGGGCGGTGATGCGCGCGACCGCGTTTGCCTCGAAGACCGCCTTGGCCCCCGGTAGCACGAGCGCGTTGAAGCGGATCACCGGGCCGTAATCAGGCAGGTCGAGGATGTCGCGCAGCGCCGGCGCCGACGCGAAGTACCCGTGCGCGGCGCCGAGGTCGGCGAGGATGCCCGCCGCAGCGTCGCGCGTCTGCTCCACCTTGTCGCGCGTCGCGGGCACGGCGATCAGATACGGTGCGGACCCGCCCGGATAGCGGGTGATATTGGCGATGGCGCCATTGGAGAAATAGCGAATCTGCCCGCCCGGCGCAACCAGCCGCGTCGTGCGCAGGCCGATCTCGTCCACCACCCCGTACACGCCGTTGATTTCCGCCTTGTCCCCGACCGCAAGCTGCCCTTCGAGGATGATGAAGAATCCGGAAACCACGTCGCGCACCAGCGCCTGCGAACCGAAGCCCACTGCAAGCCCGATGACGCCGGCGCCCGCCAGGATCGGCGTCGGATTGATGCCGAACTCCCGCAGCACCATGATCGCCGCCACCAGAAACAGCGTCCACCGCGCGACGCTGCCCGCCAGCCCCACCGCGGTCACCGCCTGGCGGCGCTCGACCACGCCCGCGGCCTTCAACGCCGGCGCCCGCGCCTCCAGCCGCCGCAGCGCCCGGTTGATGAGGAAGTTGATGACGAGGGCGCCGACGATGATCGCCGCGATCTTCACCCCCTGCGCCATTAAGTCCTCAACCGGGACCGCGTGAATTATCCGCTGCCACAACGCCATTGCTCACCTCGCGCAGGGCGGGGCGCGTCGCACACCCCGGCGCGTGACCGAAACCGGACGCACAGCCTGCGGACCTGCGCGCGCGGACTTTAGTCCGCGCGTTACCATCGCCCCCCGACAACCCGCGGCTACCGTTACTTCCCGGCGGCCTGATCCGCGGGCGAGCTTGCCGGCGCCGGCTTTGACGGCGCCTTACTCTCCGCCCCCTCCTTCGCAGCCGCGGGCGCTTTCTCGCCGCCCTTGCCCTCGCCTTCCTTCTTCTGGTCCTCGACCAGGAACCGGCTGCCGATCGCGCCCTCGGCCTCCAGCCAATCTTCCTTGACCGATATGGTTATCTTCTTGGCGCGGAAGGTCTGGCCGCGCTCGTCCTTCATCTCCACGTTGCCGCTCAGAACGAGCGTCTCGTCGCGGTCGGTATACACCGCTTCGTCCGCGTGCCCGCTGCGGTCCTTCTGCCGCGCGGTGATGCCGCCGCGTGCCACCGCGCGGTGCTCGCGGTACGAATACTCAAGTTCGGGGCAGCGGATCTCGGTGCGGTCCTGCCAGTATTCCTTGAAGGGCTTCTCTTTCTCGCTCTTGTCCTTGGCGTCGGCCGCAGCCTGGTCCTTGGGTTGCGCGGCGCCTTGGTCGCCGGCAGCTTCGGGTTTGGCCTCCGCTTGCTTTGCTTCCGCTCCCGGCGATGCGGGCTTTCCGGGCTGGGCGGTTTCGCCCGACTCGCCCGTCGCCTCGGGCTTCTTCTGCGTCACCATGCGCACGTCGCCCTTGAACACCGCGGTGCGCGCGTCGAAGTCTATCTCCATGCGGTTCGCCGTCAGCGTCGTCTGCTGGTCGGCGAATGACAGCTCGCCGGTCGCGAACCCCTTCTTGGTATCGCTGTTCATCTGCACCGTCTGCGCCCGCAGCACGCCGTCCTCGTGGCGCAGCACCACGCCGCCGGTGAGCGAGTAGTCCTTGGTCTTGTTGTCGTAGCGCACGCGATCGGCGTGTTCGAGGATGATCTCGTGCGTCGTCTCCTCGGGCGCGGCTTCGGCATTCGCGGCGCTCCCCGCGGCCGGCGGTGACGGCGTCTTAGCGTTCTCCGCAGCCGGCGATGGTTTCGCGGCGGGTTCCTGCGCCGCCGGCGTTGGCGGCTGAGCGTTGGCTCGATGTGAAGGCGAGCGATCGAGGCAGCTTACCGCGGTGACCGCGATGAGCGCCCCCGCTGCCGCCCATGACCAAACGCGCATTAGCGCGCCTCCTTTGGCGCTTTTTCGAGCAGGCCCTTCATCGCCCCCAGCGGCCCCTCGTCTCCGCTGAACTCGCGGCCCTCCGCGACCCGCATGCGCATGCGCACCCCGCCCGCGACTTCCAGCGTTTCCGCGCGCAGGTCGGCCGTGAGCTTACTGCCAGTCAGGAAGTTCTCTCCCTGTCGTATTCTTACCCCGCCGTCGCACACGATTTGCTCCGGCTGGGCCAGATAGTACGCCCGCGCCGCGCGCACCTTCGTGTCGCCCATCGCCATCTCGACCGCGCCCGCCGATACCAGCCGCTCCTGCGCCGCACCCCAGCGCAGGCTGTCGGTGCGCAGCACCAGGTCGCGTGAGGACTTGAGCTCGACGCCGCCGCCGAGCTCAAGATCGCGTGAGGGTGAGCGCAGGTTGGCCCACTTCGCGCGCACCCACAGCAGCGGCTTCTCGCCGGAGTAGAGTGTTGCGCGGCGCAGGCCGTCGAGGCGGGTCAGGGTCTGGTCCTTGGTGACCTCGATGCTGTCGGCCTCAAGCTCCCAGCGGCGATCGCCCTCGGAGCGGCCGCGTACGGTGATGCCCTCGAACTTGGCCTGGATATTGGGCGCCACCGGCGGCTGCGATCGCGGCTCGGGCGTGATGCGGCGCGCGGTGAGCCACAAGCCCGCGCCCGCGACGGCAACGGTGAGAGCTATTGCTGCCCAGTACTTACGGCGCATGATGAGAAGTGCGGCGCGTCGAACACGCCGGCTGGAGGATCGCGACCGCGGCACAACGGTGGATCATGGCGCCGCCGGCCCCGCGTTCAGCGCTCCCCGTGTTCCTTCAGTCGCTCCTCGAGTTCCGCGATGCGCTTGCGAAGCCCGCGCAGCTCGGCCAAGGCCTCCGGCAGCTTGCGCACGGCGGCCTCGAGCTTGAGCTGATCGCGATGCGGCCGCGCGGGATATCCCGACACCATGGTGCAATCGGGGATGTCGGCCGTCACGCCGGCTCGCGCAGCCACAATCGCCCCGTTGCCGATGGTGACATGGTCCGCAATGCCCGCCTGGCCCGCCAGCACCGCGCCGTCACCGACCTCGACGCTGCCCGAGAGCCCCACCATGCCGCAGATGATACAGTTGCGCCCGATCTTGCAGTTGTGGCCGATCTGCACCATGTTGTCAATCTTCGTGCCGCTGCCGATAATGGTGGCGTCGGTGGTGGCGCGGTCGATGGCGGAGTTGGCGCCGATCTCGACTTCATCTCCTATAATGACTGTACCCACCTGCGGCACTTTGATGTGCCGCCCGTCGCCGCCGCGCGCGAAGCCGAAGCCGTCGGCCCCGATCACGCACCCCGAGTGGATGATGCATCGCTCGCCAATGCGCACCCCGTGATAGATGCTGGCGCTCGCGTAGATGATGGTGTCATCGCCGACCGCTGCGTCGCTGCCGATGCAAGTCCCCGCGTGCACTTCCACCCCAGCGCCGAGCCGCGCGCGCTCGCCGATGACCGCATAGGGGCCAATGTAGATGCCCTCGCCGAGCTCCGCGCCCGCACCCACCACCGCCGTGGGGTGAACCCCCGGCTCCGGGCGGCGCCGGGGATGGAACAGCTCGAGCGCTTGAGCGAATGCGAGCCGCGGGTTGTCAGTGCGGATCAGGGGCTTGGTCGAGGACTCAACATCGCGCGAGACGATCATGGCCGCAGCGCGGCTCTCCTCCGCAGCGCTGAGGAAACGCGGATTGTCCACGAAGGTGATATCGCACTCGCCGGCGCTCTCATAGCTGGACGCGCCGTTGATGACGACCTCCGCAGGTCCGATCGCCTCGCCGCCGAGCTTATCGGCGACTTCCTGAAGGGTCAATGCAGGCATGATCTTCTCTGGTTCAGTCAGTCGCGCTGAGCTGGCCGCCGCGTCGGGCCCTCCCGCAACAGCGTCTCGCACGAGGATACGGTCCCAGAGGGGCAATCGAAGGATGGACCCCCATCCGTTTGCGCAGCGCGACGTAGGGGTCGGGTTCCACCCCGACCCGCACCTCCTCCAAACCGACCGCGGCGGACCGAGTCACCGGGGACGCCCTCCGCGAGCGCCGTCACCCGCCCCAGTACGCCCGCAGCCACTTCTCGGCGCTCGGCGTTATGTTCGTCGCCCGGGGCTCCTCGCGCCACACCAGGCGCCATCCATGCCGGAAGGCTAACGTCTCGGCAGTGACCCGGGTGTCCCGTACTATGGAGTCCATCAGCTCCTGCCGCCGCCGGGAGAGTTCGCGTGCGCCACCGGACATCTCTCGCGACCAAGCCGCCGACCGCGGGGCGGCCGCTGCTGATTCCCGTGCGATCTCCTGCCCGAACGTGCCTGCCGAGACGGTTACCGCCTGCGCCTGCGGCAGCTCGAGCCCGGCAGCCACCTTCTCGGCCCCCGCCTCGAGCGGCACCGCCAGCCGCTCGCGCTCTCGCGCGATGGTCGTTTCTCGCTCTTGCTCGAGCCGCTGCCGGAGCTCGGTGATGGTTCGTGCGACGCGCTCGGACGCGGCGCGCTCCAGCGCGGCCAGTTGCGCATCGTGCGTTTTCTGCAGCTCGTCCAAACGCGCCGATTGCTCCGCCAGAGCGGCGGTCAGCGTACGCCGCGATTCCTGGAGTTGCTGCTGCGCCTGAGCCCGCAGCACCGGCAGCGCCTGCGGCTGCTGCACCTCGCGCTCCAGGTTCTGCACCCGCAGGCGGAGGTTCAGGACTTCGGTTCGAAACTCGAGCAGCACCTGCCTGCGCCGGCTCTCCAGTTCCGCCGCGATAACGGCGCGCCGCGGCGCCTCTTCGGTTTGCGCTTCCTGTTGGGCTTCACGGGTTCGGCGAGCGACTTCGCCGCGAGCCCGCGCCTCCAGTTCGGCGCTGAGCCGGGCGAGCTCCTCGTTCGTCACCTCTTGGGCGCGGTCGAGCGCCGCCTCGATTCGCGGCGGCGCGAGCGCGCCGCCGCGCAAAGTCTCAAACCTGCGCGAGGCCGGCGGCGGGATCGCGGGCAGGGCCTGCCCCGCCGCCTGCGCTGCCGCGCGCTGCCACTGATCGAGGGCCGCGACTTCCGGGTAGCCGGGATGAAGCCTTACCAACGCCTCGACGCGCGCATAGCCGACGTGCAGGCGACGCGCCGGCGGAGCGGCGCACCCGCCGCTAAGGCAAACCGCGACCGCCAGCCCCAACAGCCATCTCCCGCTGTCGGCAACCGATCTCATGACGCTCCCCGCCGATCCGCCGACGCGGATTGCAGTCCTTCGCGCCCGGCGTTACTTACCCCGCGGCGTTCAGCTTGGCCAGCACCTCGTCGGTGAGGTCGCGCCCGCCGTAGAGGACGGCGTCTTTGGCCAGGATGTAGTCCATGCGCTTTTCCTTGGCCACTGCCTCGAGCGCCGTTTCTATCTTCTTGTTGAGCTTCTCCGATAGCTCCTTGTTGCGCTGGTTGATCTCGTCCGACAGGCGCTGCTGCAGCGCCGAGATTTCCTGGCTGCTCTTGTCGCCCAGCGTCTGGAGCTCGGTCAGCCGCTTCTTCTGCTCGTCGGTCGGACTCGCGACCCGCTGCAGGCCCGTGAGCTCGTCCTCGCGCGTCTGCGCCACCGCCCGCAGTTGCTCCATCCGCTTTTTCTGCTCCTCGCTGGGCGCGACCACCGCCTGCACGTTCTGGTACTCCTTCAGCTCCTCTTCGCTCAGCAGGCGCACCGCCATGCGGTCCTGAAGCTGGTCCTGTCGCTCTTTCAAAAGCTTCTTGTAGTCGGAGTCCGCCTGCTTGAACTCCTTGTATCCGTCGAGCACCTTAGCCATGTCCACCACGCCCAGCTTCAGCGCCTGCTCTTGCGCCACCGCCGACGGCGGCACCAGCGCCGCCAGCAGCAGCGACAGGACCAGGATCGCCATTGTCTTGCTCAATTCCCTCTCCCTTCGTTCGAAGTCCGTGGTCAGCCGCCCGTCGTCCGCGGCCAGGCGCGAGAGACCTCGGCTTGCGCACGGACAACCGACATCAGACCACGAACCACGCCCTAAAACGCGTGACCCACGCTGAAATGTGTCTCCTGCCCCTCGCTGCCGATGCCGTAGTCGATGCGGATGGGCCCGATGGGGGTGACGAGCCTGACGCCGATACCGTAGCCCACATGCGCCTTGAAGCCGGTATCGCCGAGATCGCGCGCGAAAGCGCCGGCCCAGGCGTCGCCGACATCCACGAACAACACGCCCGCCAGATTCTGCTGGAACGGTATGCGCAGTTCGGTGTTGAGCAGCGCCATACGCTTACCCGGGAAGCGGTCGTTGCGGTACCCGCGCAGCGTTTCGCCGCCCCCGACCAGGAACTGCTCGAGGAACGGCGGGGTGCCCGTGGTCAGGCCCAACAGCAGGCGCGTGGCGAAGATGCGCTTGCCGCCCGCCCGTATGTAGCGGCGCAGGTCGAGCCCGAGCTTGTTGAAGCGTGCGCCGCCCAACCAGCCCGCAAACTCCACGGACGCGCTGTTGAGGCCTCCGCGCGTGGGGTTGGCGATGATGTTGCGGGTGTCGTTGCGCAGGTTGAAAGCAAAGCTGCGGACGTCTTCGGCGCGCTGGAGCGCGATGATCTCCGGCAGCAACTGGTTCTCGGCTTGCTGCACCGAGACCGAATCGGCGCGCAGCGTGGCGAAGATGCGCGTCGTCTCGCTGTTGCCGATGGGCCGGCTCAGGGTCACGTTGCCGCCGGTGCGCTTCTCGTCATACAGGAACGCGGTGGTGCTCGTCACCGCCTCGCGCAGGATTAACCTGTTGTACAGCCCCACCCGCATGCTCACTTCTGGGGAGGCGATCCACGGCGTGAAATAGCCGAGCTCGTAGCTCTTGCGTCCGCCGAACTCGGTCCTCAGGGTCAGCTTCTGTCCGGTGCCGCGCAGGTTCGACTCCGCGAGGTCAACGAAACCCACCAGCTTCTGCACCGAGCTGTATCCCACACCCGCGGCGGCGAGTCCGGTCTTCTTCTCGACCACGTTGATCGGCACCACCACCAGCCCGGGCGCGCTTCCCACCGTCGGCTGTGACGACACGTCCTGGAAGATCTCGAGGTTGATGAGCCGGTCGAGATCGCGCCGCAGCCGCTCGGCATTCAGCACCTGGCCCGGCTTGGTGCGGATCTCGCGCTTGATGACGTAGGGTTTCGTCTTGCGGTTCCCGATCACCCGGATCTCCTCGACGTTGCCCTCGAGCAGCGCGATGATGAGGTTTCCGGTCTTGGCGTCGGTCGTCACATCCGACACCTGCGCGAAGATGTAGCCCGCGCTGTTGTACTTGCCTACGATCGCTTGCAGATCGCGGATGATGGTCCGATTATTGGCGATCTCGCCCGGCTTCGATGCCATGACCGCGCGCAGTTGGTCCGCCGTGAACACCGTATTGCCCTCGAACACGATGTCGTGGATCACCGGGTTCTCGACCACCGTCACCACCAGCCGCGCCCCTTGCTCGGCCGGCTCGGTTGCGACCGTCACGTCGTAGAACCAGCCCAGGTCTCGCACCGCCTTCTCCTGGTCCTTGAGCAGCGCCGCCGTCGCCTCCTGCCCGACCTTCGCGGTCAGCGCCGCGGTTATGGTATCAGTGCTGATATGCTCGTTGCCGCGGATGACGATTGCGGTGATGGCAGGAGCCGGCGCTGGGGCCGGCGCCGGGGCCGGAGCAGGTTCCGGTGTCGGAGTTGGTGCAGGCGTAGGTGCTGGGGCTGGAGCCGGAGCCGGTTCCGGTGTCGGAGTTGGCGCGGGCGCAGGTGCCGGGGCTGGAGCAGGCGCGGGCTCAGGTGCCGGGGCCGGAGCAGGCGCGGGCTCAGGTGCCGGGGCCGGCGCAGGCGCCGGCTGCTCCTGTGTCTGAGGTGACTGCGGTGCGGGAGCGGGTTCCTGCGCCCACGCCGCCGTGCACAGGCCCAGCGCGAGGCAGAGCCCTATGAACGCCTTGCCCATCGTCAGCCCTCCTCTAGCCCCAACTATTCATACTACGCTTGAAGAGCGTGCATCCCACGTCCGATGCGTGCGCGCATGAATAATGCGCGCTAGAAGCGCAGCCGAAAAGTCCACGTTTCGGCTGCCAGCTTCTCCGGATCGTGCGTGATAGCGCCTCCGTCCGGCCGACAAAACGGCTTTTCGGCCGGACCTCTAGGTGCCGCTTTCGCGCGCACCACTCGTGTACGCGCCTGCGTCGTTTACCCCGACCGCGCCTCGGCCGTAGTAAGCCAATGATCCGCGCGGCTCAACGTCACGCTCCGATAGATCACGCTTCCGGCAACAGGTAGTCGGCGAGCTGCTCGCGAAGCGCCGCGCGCGCCCGGAACAGCCGCGCCTTGACCACTTCCACCGACACCCCGACGACCTCGGCGATCTCCTGGTAACTGAGCCCGTGCAGGTCGCGCAGGATCACCACCATGCGCGCGTCGGGGTTGAGCGCCGCGATGGCGCGCTCCACCTCGCGCTGGAGTTCGTGCTGCTCCGCCGCGCGCTGGGGCGTGCGGCTCCAATCCTCGATGTCGCGCCGGAGGCCGGTCTCGCCGTCCGCGCCGAGATGCTCGTCGAGCGACGGCCCCTGGACGCGCTCGCGCACGCCGCGGCGGCGAAAGTGGTTCTTGCACAGGTTGATCGCGATGCGGTAGAGCCAGGTGTACGCCTGCGCCTCGCCCCGGAACCGGTCAAACGATCGCAGCGCCTGAACGAAGGTCTCCGATGCCAGATCCGTCGCCTCCTCGTAATCCCCCACCAGGCGGTAGATCAGGTTGAAGATCTTGCGCTCGTAGCGCTCGAACAGCTCGTCGAAGCTCTCGGCGCACGCGCTTCGGGCTGCGTCGCGGCCGAGCGCCTTGGGCCCAGTTTCCCGCACGACTTTCCTCTGCTGCCACGAACGCGCCCGCGCCGACGAAGCGCCTCGTGGGTTTAGACCCAGATTATGCATTATGAGCGTGAAGCATTCACCTGATGGGTGATCGCCGTGTTGATCATTATGCCAGCCC
>Ga0315282_10008726_pt1 | contig 16324 bp, 15 predicted proteins | sample YL17G07_20_MG_FD_203693 | JGI IMG/M metagenome (GOLD analysis project Ga0315282, IMG submission 203693) | Sediment microbial communities from Yellowstone Lake, YNP, Wyoming, USA - YL17G07_20 | ecosystem: Environmental > Aquatic > Freshwater > Lake > Sediment | place: USA: Wyoming | collected...
ATGGTGATCCATTTGCTGGTCACCGCCCGAACTGTCGATTTGTTCATCGGTAACACCTCTAGGGCTATTCAGTCCCTAAAATATACAACCTGTGTTACCGAAATGCTGAAGAACTACACTTTGGCGGGGACCACGAACGTTAGGTTGTCGCCCCTCGTTGTGTTGAATACTTCGGATCGATTACCTGTGGCTTGTCCACGAGGCAGGACCACGAATAGCAGGCTGGCTTGGGTTCACACCCACTGCCCCGACTGATTGGCTCTTGACTTTGTACATAGCAGGCGGCAACATGCGCGTCGTTCGGTCAGCATCTTGCCAATTGGCATACGAGTAAGGTGAAATGATACTTGTTACTGGCGGTGCCGGATTTATCGGTAGACAGGTATGTTCGCTGCTTTCAGCGCATGGCAAAGACGTAGTAGCTGTAGATCGAAACTTCGTACCCGCCCTTTCCTGCCCCACTGTGCAGGGCGATTTAAGTAGCAACGATTTCCTAGCCGAGCTATTCCGGAAGTATTCCTTTGACGCAATCATCCATTTGGCATCTTTGCTGAACACGGCTTCACGAAAGCAACCGCATGAGGCGATGCGGGTCAATGTCGGCAGTAGTCTAAGTTTGCTAAAGTTGGCAGTTCAATTCAACGTACTGAAATTCATTTACGGTAGTTCAATTAGTGCCTACGGCTCAAAACGCTACTCGGAATATGGTGAGGTTTCGGAATCCGAACCAGCGTCACCCGAAGATGTCTATGGCGTATCAAAGCGATATGTTGAAATCGTGGGTGAGAACTATCGGCAGCAGAACAATATACAGTTCATCGCCTTGCGAATCTCGACGGTTGTAGGCACAGGTGCAGCGAATACCTCCTCGAAGTGGAGAAGCGAAATCTTTGAAAAGCTAAAGGTAAGCCACCAGGCTCAAATCAGCATACCTTACCGAGCCAACGAAATGATCCCGCTAATTCACGTTGAAGACGTTGCAGAAATAACAAGGCGGCTTGTCGAAGCAGAGCAGGTCTCTCACACAACTTACAACACGCCATCTGAAAACTGGAGGTGCAGCAACTTAGCAGACTACATTGAATCGCTCAATAACAATATCGAGTTTACTTTTGGGCACTCCAATGCTGGCGGCTTCCCGCAGGCAATCAATGGCAGCCGATTCGCTGACGAGTTTGACTTTAGCCCAATTCAATTGAAGGAGCGACTGCACCGCGTCATCAAAGATGGGGGAAGCTAGGTCTCGCCATGCACAGGTTATGGTCGCAATGCCGCCCAACATGTCGTTGCAGCCGACGGCCGGAGCGCGGCATCGTTCCTTGATGCTGCCGTGGCGCGTTCCGGCGACGCCGTCAAACGCTACCGCATCACGCCTCCGGCCAACACCAGTGCCGCGACCATGGTGGGAGGTGCAGGCAGATGAACGCTGTGAGCCGGTCACGCACATCGCGGACTAAGGGCAACTCTAACTTGACTTTCTTTCCGGATTTCGGCATACTCGGGTCGCCCGTGAGTGTGGATAGACTGACAAGAGCTGCAGTGTTTGTCCCAGTTGGCTAGCCGAGATGTTCTTTACAAGTCATGGAAAACAGGCCAGCCCCTGGCCGCCTGCGGGATTCGGGCGGGCGCCACGCAGTCTGGCGGGATAGAATTACCGCAGTCGCGCAAAGTGCTGATGGGGAATAGGCTGACAAATCCAAGAATTAGGCTGACCAGTATACTCAATAGTTAGGCCAATGAATAGGAATTACGACAGTCCATTCACGAAAACAGCAGTGAGCAAAGGCAGGAGACAAGCTCCTCCATGACCATGACTGAATACGCGCTATGCGACTATATCTGATCAATCCTTCAAACCCGCTGGTCGCCATCACCAAAGTCAAGGAGAGCCACTGGAACCGCTACCGCGTGTGGAAACCACTCAGCCTTATGGTTCTTGCGGGCCTAACCCCACCGGAGTGGGAAATCGCGATCGTGGATGAGAACCTCAGCGCTCCGAACTATGAGGCCATGCCTCGGCCGGACCTGGTGGGCATTACCGCTTTCACCGCACAGGCAAACCGCGCCTATGAAGTAGCTACTCACTTCCGGAATCTCGGTGTACCGGTCGTCATGGGCGGCATTCATGCAACGATGTGCCTAGACGAGGCCATGAAGCGCGTGGATTCAGTTGTCACGGGGGAAGCCGAGTGCATCTGGCCGCAGGTCATAGAGGACGCCCGGCATGGCAGGCTGAAGCGACGGTATGACGGAGGGCTTGCCGAGATGAACGCTGTTCCGCTTGCCCGCCATGATCTGCTGGCTGCAGGGTATGCCTTCGGAGCCATTCAGACCACCCGTGGCTGTCCCTTGAATTGCAGCTTCTGCAGCGTGACGGCATTTAACGGAGCCCGCTACCGGCAACGCCCTATTCCGGATGTCGTGCGCGAATTCCAGTTGATTCACGAGAAACATGTTCTGGTGGTGGACGACAACCTCATCGGCACGCGCCCTGAACACATCGCCCGCGCCAAGGACCTGTTCCGCGCCATGGCACGGGCGAACCTGCGAAAGGAATGGATTTCCCAGGCCACCATTAACTTCGCCGACGACGAAGAACTCCTGGCGTTGGCCGCGAAGGCTGGGTGCAGAGGCGTCTTCATCGGCTTTGAGTCCCCCACGCCGGAAGGGCTTCGGGAACTCGGCAAAAAATTCAATCTTCTGAAGGGCCGGGACTTCCGCGCCTCCGTGCGGCGCATCCAGCGGCACAACATTCTGGTTATGGGTTCCTTTATCATCGGTTTGGACGTGGACGAACCGGGCATCGGCCAACGGATCGCCGAGGTGGCTAGCCTGTACGGAGTGGACAATCTGAACGTGCTGTTTCTGACGCCTTTGCCCGGCACACGCCTGTGGGACCAGATGAAATCGGAGGACCGCATCGCCCTTGATACCTTCCCGGAAGACTGGAAATATTACACGCTAACCTTCCCGGTAGCTCGGTATGAGCATTTGTCTCTGGACGGCATCATCGAAGAAATGATCTCCTGCGACCGGAAGTTCTATTCAATGTCGCGCATCCTCCGCAGAGTGTGGAGTAACGTGTGGCAACACCGCGGACCGCTGATCGCCTTGGTGGGCAATCTCTCATACAGGAGCAATCTCTGGCTGAGCTGTAATGCGTACGCGGACTTCAAGCGTTACTCGGGCAATAGGCACAATTCTGTAAGGGAGTCATGAAAGAGAATGGTAATCGGCTTATTTGAAAACAATCGATTCGAGGAAAATAGCCTAACAATGGCATCAACACCGACCGGGTATTGCCGCGTGGCTTCACCGCCCGTCAATCCCCGGCGGGTTATGCCTCCGTTGGGCGGGCACTTCGCAGGGGGGACAGATACTCCAAATGCAACATCGCAGACAATGTCGTGTACTGATTAAGTCTATCTCAGCAACTTGAGCAAGGAGAGCGGGTTAAGATTAGCCCTAACCGTCTGGTATAATGATTGACTTTCGCTCTACCGATCCGTGTGGTAGCAAGCAGGGAAGGAGCACCAATCTCCACTGCAAATGACAAGCTCAAGTTGTGCTATGGCATTGGAAGCGCAATCAAATCGCCTCACCGCTAAGGGCTCATCGACCGTGAGTCTGCAATGAAGACTATTCAACTTCTTCCGCTAATTACCGTGCTTGTGGTTGCCAGTTGCAGCACCCAACCGAATACGGAGCCTGTTCAGTTCATCGTCAAGGTCGACAGCATGAGTCATCCGTCGTTCGCCGCGACTAGTGACACAATCACAATTCGACTTTTCGGCATCATTGGTCCAGATGGATGTCATTCGTTCTCTCGTTTTGAAGACACCGGGCAACCCCTACGACTCGATCTGACTGTCTGGGGACAGGTAAGCTCCGCTACTGCTTGTCCAGCCGCGATGGTCTATCGCAACGGCAAGGAGTACAAACTGGTGGCAACAGAACAAGGCTGGCTTTCTATAAACATCCACCAACCCAATGGCAGCATCCTGGGGGATTCCATAATCGTGAAATAGAAGTGCGGCCCAGCTGGTCGCTCCCCGACAGAAGACGTCGGGGCAAGCAAGCTGACGGATCAGGGGTGGGGCCGAGCCCTCCAGGTCTGCAAGACGGACTATGCTCAGGTAGATGTCAGCCTTTGTGGTCGGCTAGGCATATGGGACATTCTTTACAACTCATTGAAGCTACTCGGTCGAAGCCTGCAGGAACTTCGACGAGTGCACTCATCTGGTCTTCAGTTAGCAGATGTCTTGCCATCGATCATCTCGGTTGAAACTCACGTCAGTGTGAAAAGAGTCACCTCGGGTGGACAGTTGATTCTGAAAGGAACACCGATCGTCCCAACTCCACGGCTGACATACATAAGCGAATCGCCAATCTCGTAGAGCCCCGCGACGTACTTTGACACAATTGTCGCAGGCGCAAGTGCAAAATCACCAACCTTTACGAACACGACCTGACCCCCATGTGTATGTCCAGCAAGAACTAGATCCATTCCTGCCTCTGCAGCCCTCGGGAAAAAGTATGGCTTGTGCGTCATGAGGATTTTCAACGCGTCAAGCGGCACTGTTTGCCTTGCAGCAGGGAAATTATCGCCGTGGCCAAGGTCATCAATTCCGATAAGCGCTAGTTTGTGCCCTTTTACGTTGACCGTGACATTCTCGTTCCTCAGCATCTTCACGCCGGCGTCTTCAAGCCGTTTTGTGATGTCGTCAGGCGCCCGTGAATAGAACTCGTGGTTCCCGAGACATCCATAGACCCCATATCGAGCTTTTAGCTCACTCAGTGATTCAATCACTGGATAAATCTCCTTCTGGAGCATCGTCACGAAGTCACCTGGCACGAAGACGATATCGGGTTGCAGGGAGTTCAGTGCTTTTACATATTCATCTATTTCTTCCTTCGACATGTAAGGGCCGGAGTGGATGTCGCTGATCAGGCCAATGGTCAATCCGTTGAGTGCGGCTGGGAGATTTTTCAATTGTAGTTGCTTCTGGACAAGTTCAAACTGGTTCCGACAGAAGACGCCGTAGCTGGTGCCCACGACAACGTATGCGGATGCTCCCCAGAATGTGGTGCGGAGAAATGCACGGCGCGACTGATCGAATTTCTCGAAGCGGCCGTCGTTCTGAAAGGAGGCGATTTTCTTTCCTGCAAACGGGATTTTCTTCATGACGGCTCCTGCGCCAATGAAGGGAAGCTTGATGAACTTGGCAATAAGGACAAGTAGAAGGATCATCAACCCAGAAAACTGCCAGATGTAGAACGGGTAGACCGCAACCCACGTGAACAAATCAGTGAACAGGAATTTCGGAGGACGGAAGAAGGTGAGATAGAATATCGGAAGATTGAACACGACAAACGGGATCCAGACTACCAGACGGAGAATTCTTGCTGATTGTTTTGCCTTCAAGTAACTCAATACTCTTAGGAGGAGATAGGCTTGGGATCCTAAGAGGATGAGAATCAAAATGGGTCTTGCCACCGAGAAAACAGATGGATGCACTACTGTATTCCTTTAAGTGATTGTCTCAATATCCTTCTCAACAGTGCACCTCGAAGATCCTCTCAACAATTTCCTCGACCGTGCTATGGTTCACGATGACTGGCCAAACAGCGAGAGTCACACCTTTGAACGGAAGACGTTGGCTGACTTGACCTGAAGACTCTCAGAAAGACGATGATTCCTGTAATGCGAACAACGACGTTTTCTCCTGACTGAGGTACGTTTGACGTCCGAAACAATCAGGACAATCGGTGTGGGCTCTGGGATGTTGACCCTCACTTCTGACAGCGGAACAGCCCAGAGGTACCCCGAGACCACGATAATTGCCAAGGCTCTTCGCATTGTGTTCGCGTTGGCTAACAGACTGTTCCCGGACTCCTCTCTTGGAGCGGAATAATGTTATTGACAAATTCCTGTATTTGCAAGTCCTCCGAAGCAGGGCATCTGTTACAATCCTCACCACCGCTTGTAGATGAATCTGAAATTCCCTATATTCTTCGCGCGCTCTTCAAAGGAACCAAATACTCGTGTCTAGCAACTTCGCCAAAATCCTGAGTTCAAGCCGGGCAAAAAAAGTATATGTCATCGTCTCTGCCCTACTTGCTCTCCTTCTTGTCTGTGACAACATAGTCATGCCTTGGTTTGTGAGTCAAGGTGGCATTGTCGAGGTACCTGAAGTTATGGGGTTAAAGTTTGAGCGTGCACAAACAATCCTCGACTCTCTTGGATTACAGGCGAGACAGGGCGAGGTTAGGCCTGACTTAAAGTACCCTCTCGGGACGGTGATCGCTCAGGCTCCGGCGGCAGGAGCAAAGGTTCGACCGGGGAGACGAATCTACCTCTCGGTCAGTGGGGGAGAGCCGATTGCGGAAATCCCTACCCTGAAGGGACGATCTCTCCGAGACGCCAAGTTCGCATTAGAGCGGGTCGGACTCGAGCTCGGACCCACCACATACGTGCCATCTGAAGATTTTCCGCCTAATACAGTCATCGATCAGGCCGCCCCAGCGGGTACGAGGATCAGGAGGGGGAGCTTCGTATCGGTCGTTATAAGTCAGGGTAAAGAGGCAGATCGAATTGCAGTTCCAGAAGTTGTTGGCAAGATTCTCCCCGAGGCAGAAAAGATCCTCACTCAGCGTGGGCTTAAGGTCGGGAATATTTCCTACCAGGAGAATCTAGAGCTCCTCCCAAGTACTGTCCTCGCTCAATATCCCAGAGGTGGCGAGCTTGTCGGCTTGGGCCAACCTATCGACTTGTTTGTTGTCCAGGTTGGAGCAAAGAAACCAAAAGAAGTACTTGAGAACTGAGCTTAGATTCATAGGGAGCGACCAATGGTGAAAATCTCTGCATCCTTCCTTACAGCCGATTTCTCAGATCTCAAAGGTCAGATTGATCAAGTTGAAAAAGCTGGCGTTGAATGGCTGCATCTGGATGTCATGGATGGGCACTTTGTTCCTAATATGTCATTCGGCCCAATGGTGATTCGATCGATACGCAGGCTGACGAAGTTGTACTTTGACGCGCATCTGATGATTTCGAACCCGGATGATTATTTGGAGGCATTTCGAGAGGCTGGCGCGGATGGCATAACAGTTCACTACGAGGCAAGTGTCAATTTGAGCCGTACGCTCGCTCGCATCCGGGAGTTGGGAGCTCGGGTGGGAGTTTGCCTCAATCCGTCGAGTCCCCTCTCGCTACTGAAAGATATTCTCAGTGAAGTTGACCTTGTGCTCATCCTGACGGTTAATCCGGGATTTGGGGGTCAGGAGTTTCTCTCATTTACTCTGCGAAAGATTCAGGAAGCCGCCTCCCTCATCAAGACGGTGAAGGAAGACATTATCCTCGAAGTCGATGGCGGGATCGACGCCAGAAACATTCACCAAGTTGTCTCCGCGGGCGCCGACATCGTGGTTGCAGGAGCTGCAATCTTCAACTCCGGCCGCATCGCTGACAACGTGAAGCTCCTCAGACGGAATTTGCCCGGCATGGAGAGGCGTAAGTGATTCATTCCACGGGTTTTCTGACTAGCTCTCAGTAATAGAGCTCTTGTTTCGTTCCCCCCTTTTTCCTCTTCCTTCTTCGCTCATTCGGTTAAATAGTTCTTGACTTTTGCGTTCCCGTTCCTTATATTCGTAGGCAAAGAATCCCAAAAGCCTAAACTTATTAGGAAAACGGGTTCTTTGTTCTACCATATTTGAAAACAACACGTCACACCTTTCCTGAGGAGACCACATTGCTGGACGAGATCGATTTGAAAATCTTGGAGGTTCTCCAGAAGAACGGCCGCGCCCGCCGAAATGACCTCGCTGAAACGGTGGGATTATCTCTCCCGTCAGTGAGTGAACGACTACGCAAGCTGGAAGAGACTGGCTTCATCACAGGCTACTCTGCGAAAGTCGATCCTAAGAAACTCGGGAAGGACGTCACAGCATTCATTCGCATCACGGTCGACAGTTCGAGACATTTTTCATCGCTCATCGACCACGCAAACGCAACCGATGAGATTCTCGAGTGCCATGCCATCACAGGTGAGGGAACGCACCTGCTGAAGGTAAGAACTGAAAATACATCTACCCTCGAGAAACTTCTGTCAAAGATCCAAGCATGGCCCGGTGTCGTCGGAACACTAACAAGCGTCGTTCTTTCGACTTCCAAGGAAACTACACGAATAAAAATAAACTCAACAAAGTAACTTTTATCCAATCTAATCTTAAGAGGAATAACCATGGCGAAGAGTCCATCGAACGGTATTGCCAAAGTCTTCAAGATGATCAAAGACCATAATGTGAAAATGATCGACCTCAAATTCCTCGACTTTCCCGGGCAATGGCAGCATTTCTCCTTGACACCGGCTGAAGTGACGGAGTCTGCGTTTACGGAGGGAGTAGGTTTTGATGGGTCAAGCATCCGGGGATTCCAGAAGATTCACGAGAGCGACATGGTTCTGATCCCCGATCCGCAATCGTGCTTCATGGATCCCTTCACTTCTGTTTCGACACTCAACATTATCTGCAATGTGAAGGACCCCGTGATTGGAAAACTCTACGCGCGTGATCCCCGTTATGTCGCAGAAAAAGCAGAGGAATATCTGAAGAAATCCGGCGTGGCGGATACCGCGTACTTTGGACCTGAGGCAGAGTTCTTCATTCTCGATAGTGTTCGATTTGATCAATCGTATAACTTTGGCTACTACTACGTCGATTCCGAAGAGGGCTTCTGGAATAGCGGCGACAATGGAAAGCCGAACCTCGGCCATCGTCCCCGTTACAAAGAGGGATACTTCCCGAGTCCCCCGATTGACAGCTTGCAGGACATTCGCTCTGAGATGGTCCTCACGATGGAAGCTGCCGGGGTGAAGGTGGAGGTGCATCACCATGAGGTCGCCACCGCTGGACAAACAGAGATCGACATGAAATACGACTCGTTAACGAGGATGGCGGACAAGGCCACGATCTACAAGTACGTCACGAAGAATGTCGCGCGGAAGTATGGAAAGACCGTCACCTTCATGCCGAAGCCCCTTTTCAATGACAATGGCTCTGGGATGCATGTCCACCAAAGCCTCTGGAAGAGTGGAAAGAATCTCTTCTACGGGAATGAATACGCGAATCTAAGCAAGGCTGCGCTGTATTACATCGGCGGGCTCCTCAAACACGCTCCCGCGCTCTGTGCACTTGCCGCCCCAACGACAAACTCTTACAAGCGATTGGTTCCGGGCTTCGAGGCCCCGGTGAATCTCGTGTACTCGCGTCGGAATAGGAGTGCCGCGGTCCGTATTCCACTCTATTCAAAGAACCCAAAGACAAAGCGAATCGAATTCCGTTGCCCAGACCCTTCGTGCAACCCCTACCTCACGTTCGCAGCGATGCTCATGGCTGGTCTCGACGGAATCGCAAAGAAAACCGATCCGGGTGATCCAGTTGACCAAGACATTTACGAATTGCTTGCCCATGGATCTAACGGCATCCCATCGACCCCTGGTTCGCTCGAAGAGGCTTTGACCGCTCTTGCGAATGACCATGAGTTTCTCTTTCGAGGAGGCGTCTTTACAGATGATGTGATTCAGACATGGATCGACTACAAGATGGAGAAAGAAGTGAAGCCAATGCAGCTGAGGCCGCATCCATTTGAGTTCGCACTCTACTACGACATCTGAGGAACAGCACTCCTGCACTGCTCAGACTTGGGGAACTCTCTGGCGAGGCATGCGGTCAACGGAAATCTTGGGCGGGGACTTGACATCATCCGCCAGATTGCTTAACTTCATTTGGAGTTGTAGTCCGATCGTAAGTCTCTTCCCATTGTTCAGACTGGACTGGGGGTCGTCATGGACAAGAAGAGGAAAGCCACGGAGAGAAGGATCACTTCCTTCGGTTCTGGTAAGAGGTGGAGGTTCATAAAGACGAAGCTCGGGGTGGAATACTGTGTCGATCAACTGCGCTTCAGAGGGCAAAAGCTTGAGGAAATCGACTGCTACCGCATGGAGGAAAATGGCACAGTCTCTACTGCACAGCTCCGCCCGGGCGAAGTCGAAGACATGAGCGAGATCGCCGAGTTCCTTGCTCCCTCGAAATCTTGAAAGGGGTCACAGTTACCGACTCAGTGTAAGGCGTTCTCCTCGCTTGAAGGATTGCTGGTGCGGCAACCAGCACTACAGAAGGCAACGTATCGTTGCCTTTTGCTTTTCTTGGGATGACCACCTCGAACCACTGGATCCTCTGGATTGAAAAAGCAATCGAACGACCGACCCGTATCCTCCCTTGCTTTTCAGGGACGATTTTGGTAACATTCCCACGCCTTGCCATTTCGAAATTCATCTAACCTTCGAATGGACTTCACACGAATTGCAGTTGAGCAATCTGGTCGGTTATGCACGGTCACCCTGAACCGACCCGAGAAGCGAAACGCCATTGATGACGTCATGATCACGGAGCTCAGGCATGCGTTTACCGCTGCTGAGAGAACAGAGGAAGTCAGAGCCGTTGTCCTGACTGGCTCTGGTTCAGCATTTTGTGCGGGTGCCGACATCGAATACCTTTCGAAACTGTCAACATACAGCTTCGAAGAGAATAAGGAAGATTCCCTGAACGTCATGAGACTGTTTTCACAGATCTATACCCTGCGCAAGCCCGTAATCGCAAAGGTCCAAGGTCCCGCCATCGCTGGAGGCTGCGGCCTGGTGACGGTTTGTGATTTTGCCTATGCCGCAGAGGAAACGGCAAGATTTGGATACAGCGAAGTGCACATTGGATTCTTGCCTGCGATCGTGATGGTGTTTCTCATTAAGCGCATTGGTGAGGGAAAGGCGCGAGAGCTGGTGCTCACAGGAAAGCAGATTGATGCCAGTGAAGCCGAGAAAATCGGTCTCATTACCAAGAGTGTCCCGGATCAAATGCTTGATCAGGAAGTGGATAACCTCGCGCAACAACTCTCAGAGAAGAACAGCCCATCATCGATGGCACTCTGCAAAGAGATGTTCTCGAAGTTAGACGGCCTGAATTTTGTCGATGCGCTTGAGTACGCTGCAAACATGAATGCACTTACACGTATGACGGAAGATTTCAAGAAAGGTTTGAAAGGGTTTCTGAAAAAAGAACTTCCGCAGTGGTGATCTTGACCTTTGTTGGCGGACAGGAATCCTTTCCTTAATCATTTAGCGTCCCTCCACGATATGAAATCACATCTTGTCTTAGAAGGAGAGATTATTGGACATTGACTTGAAGCATCATATACGAAGCGTCCCCGATTTTCCAAAGAAGGGGATCGTCTTTCGCGACATCACGACACTCCTGAAGGACAGAGAAGCGTTTGGAAGAGCTATCGATGTGTTTTATGAACGATACAAAAGCCAGAGAATCGACAAGATCGTCAGTGTTGAATCGCGTGGGTTCATTTTCGGATCTGCTCTCGCTCAGAAGCTGGGAGCAGGCTTCGTCCCAATTCGCAAGCCGGGCAAACTACCAGCCGAGACGATCCGCGAGGAGTATCAACTTGAGTATGGCAAGGACGCAGTGGAAATCCACAAGGACGCGATCTCTCCTGGGGAGCACATTCTTGTCCACGACGACTTGCTCGCAACGGGTGGAACCGTACTCGCAGCCTGCCGCCTCGTTGAAAGACTGGGCGGGAAAATCGCTGGCCTTTGTTTCTTGATCGAGTTGAGCTTCCTCCATGGACGCGATCGTTTGAAGAACTACGACATCTATTCGATCGTGACCTATGACAGCGAATAGTCTCACTGCCAGTTGATCGAACGAGGGGTTCGGACGAGCACACTGTCGTGCTCATGTGAGGCATTCTCCCAGAACAACTCCTATCCACTCGGTGCCCCGAAGCCCATCCTTTCGGAAGGGGGAATTGAGATTGACATGAAGACGATCATAGAGCCGTTCAAAATAAAATCAGTCGAACCGATTCGCTTCACAACAATCGCTGAACGAGAGAAGGTCCTCGATGAGGCGGGGTACAACCCATTCTTCATTCATGCCGATGATGTCCTGATTGACTTGCTCACCGACAGCGGAACTGCAGCAATGAGTGCAAAGCAGTGGGCAGGAATGATGGAAGGGGATGAGTCCTACGCTGGCTCACGAAGCTTTTACAGATTCGAGCGAATCGCCAAGGAGCTGACGGGTTTTAGATTTATCATCCCAACGCACCAGGGACGTGCGGCAGAGAAAATCCTCTTTACTCTTGTTGGAGGGAAAGGGAAAATCATCCCCAACAATACGCATTTCGACACGACGCGGGCGAACATCGAGTTCGCAGGCGCCGAAGCAGTCGATCTGCCTGAGGAGAAGGCAAAGCACCCGGAGGTCGTCTGTGATTTCAAAGGCAACATGAACCTCTCTTTGCTCGAATCTCTCATCCGTGATAGGGGGGCGAAGAACATCCCCCTCTGCATGATAACGATCACGAATAATGCAGGCGGCGGCCAACCCGTTTCGATGGAGAATATCAGAGGTACAAAGGAGCTTCTCTCGAAATATGGGATTCCACTTTTCCTTGATGCCTGTCGGTTCGCAGAGAACGCTTTTTTCATCAAGAGGAGAGAAAAAGGATACGGAGACAAGAGTGTAAAAGAGATTGCACAAGAGCTTTTCTCTTATGCGGATGGATGTACCTTTAGTGCGAAAAAAGATGCACTCGTTAATATGGGGGGATTCCTCGCCATGAATGACGATGAGTTGGCAGCGAAGGCAAGGAATATTCTCATTGTCACGGAGGGATTCCCGACATACGGCGGGCTCTCAGGCAGAGACCTTGAGGCAATAGCCCAGGGCCTGGAAGAAGTGCTCGACGAGCACTACTTGACCTACCGTATTCGGTCTGTTGAGTACCTCGGAGAAAAACTGATGACTGCCGGCGTCCCCATTCTCCAGCCCCCAGGAGGCCATGCAATTTATCTCGACGCAAAATCTTTTGCTCCCCATATTCCGACCAACCAGTATCCTGGGCAATCGATTGTCTGCGAACTCTATCGGTGGGGAGGAATTCGCTCGGTGGAGATCGGAAGCGTCATGTTTGGCAAGTATGAGGCAAAAACAGGTCAGCTCATTTCACCAGCCATGGAGCTTGTTCGACTGGCGATTCCTCGAAGAGTCTACACGCAGAGCCATATTGATTACGTGATCGAATGTGTTTCAGAAGTGTATGCGAACCGGGCGAACCTCAAAGGATACGAGATCGTATACGAAGCACCGGTTCTTAGACACTTCACAGCCAAGTTTCACCCGCTCTAAAGCACGGCACAGTGATGACGATGATCCAATGCCCCAATTGTGGAGTTGAAAACGGTGATCTTGTGATCGTCTGTCTCCGCTGCGGCAGCTTCCTCCAGGCGCGTGTCCCGACACTTGATCTTTTTGACACGATTTGGCAGATGATCGAGGCGCCACGCAAGGCGATGAGGAAAATCGCATTAGCTGTCCACAAGAATTATGCAATCTTTCTCTCCTCCTTTTATGGGATTGGGCTAGCATTCTTTCTCCTGTGGGTTCTCAACCTCGGGGAGGTGTTCGACAATCTTCTCTACTTGCTCTTCACAGCAATCCTCATCGGACCTGCACTCGGAATCGTTCACATTTTCCTGACGAGTTTCATTGGAGTTCCCATTGGGAGACTCTTGGGAGCTCGAATGCGGTTCTCCAATCTCCTGGGGGTCGCCGCATACGCCACCGTACCCGTGAATTTATCTATCGTGTTTGTCTTGCCTATTGAGCTGATGACATTCGGGCTGTTCATGTTCGCGCAAAACCCTTCGCCGTTCGTTATCAAGCCAGTCCCATACATCGTCTTCATGGTCCTCGATGGGCTGGCTATCCTCTGGTCGTTGGGTCTATTTGTAATGGGCATTCGGACCATCAGCAACCTGAGATTCCTGAGAGCTGCATTGAGTGTTGCTATTTCCACTGGTTTATCTCTCTTCCTGCTTATCGAGTTAGTGAGGTTGATCGTTTGATCCATGGACAGGGAAGTGTTTGAAGAGATTGCTGAGAGGGCATTCCATGCTCTGCCAAAAAAATTCCGGGATAGCATCGAGAATGTCGAGATCGTCATCGAAGATGAACCTTCGTCGAATCCCCAGCTCACGCGCTACGGCGTCAGAAGGAATGAAATGCTGCTTGGTCTTTACCACGGCGTGCCACTGACGAAAAGAGGCACGTGGTACGGCACAACTCCGACTCTCCCGGACAGAATAACTTTGTTCCAGAAGAATATTGAAGCTGTGTGCAGAACAGAGGAGCAGGTGGAAGAGAAGATTTATGAAGTTCTCTTCCACGAGATTGGTCATTACTTCGGAATGGATGAGCAGCAGATCCGCGCTGCCATGCGGGACTGGAGGTAACTGGAGGAAACAAGCTAAAGAGGCAGTGTACATCATCTATCTGATCGGTCACGTTGTTCTCAACTCGTTTGGATTCTGAAGCGAGGCCAGTATGAACGTTTCACTATCTTCTAGGTATCATTCTCCCTCAATGCACTAATGGCGCGGCCAAAGCCGATACCGAACGCAATTGAGAGTCCGACTCTGAAACTTGAGTTCGATACAAGATTCAAGCAATGGACCCTGCACGAGAAACCGGCTGGTGAGTGGATTCGGACTGTTCGCTCTGCCTTCCCTGAGCTGATACTCAAGGAGGGAAAAACTCTTCGGATTGACGAACAACATTCAACTCCGAAGGTCATCCAGAGGAAGGTCACAGACTTCATCGGGAAGGGGAAAAACCTTGTAATCAAGAGCCTGCACGGCGGAGTCGAGCTCGAGGTCAGATTCACGCTCTACACCTCCACTAAGGCATTGAGTATTCAATTAGACATCAAGAACAAGACCCGGGAGCTCATCGAGTTCAAAGAACTGAATCTTCTCACATCTTCGGGCGGCAGCAATTTGGTCTTCACCGGCGGTCGAGTTCACATGCATGTCAATGGCTACCAATCCTGGTCTGAGTGCGACGTCCTGGAACCTGATACGGATGCCGTCACGAGCTACTGGAACACGTTACTGTACTCGCCAGCAAGAGAGGAGTCAATACTGCTGGGTTTCGTCACGAATGAGCTTGCAGTGAACTCATTTGAGGTGAGGCGTCTTTCACCGGACGACACCGAGTTTGAGGCAAATTCAATTTCCGATTTGAAAGCACTTCAGGTCAAGCCTGGCAAGAGTATTGCTTCTGACCGACTGCTGATCCAATTCTCAGAGTCACCACTGGAGAATCTTGAGCGATACTCAGAGTTCCTCTATAAGTTCTCGATTGGAAAGAGACAGAGTTTTCTCACTGGGCACAGTCCTCGGAAGGAACCACCTACTGGATGGTGTTCCTGGTACTACTATTACGCGAATGTCAAGGAATCCGATATCATCGAGAATCTGGAGTTCGCTGAGGAGCACTTCAAGTCAGCTGGGCTGCGGTATATCCAATTGGATGATGGATACCAGCGCGCTGCAGGCGACTGGGAAACGAACGAGAAGTTCCCTCACGGACACCGTTGGCTGGTTGACCAGATCCACCGACACGGGTTTCTTGCGGGACTCTGGGTTGCTCCGTTTGCCGTAGGAGAAGGGAGCAGCCTCTTCGGAGAGCATCAAGACTGGTTGCTGACGAATCCGGATGGGTCCCTCAAGAAAGTCGGGACAAATGAACCTTGGGGTGGAGACGTGTATATCCTTGACCCGACAATCCCAGACGTTCAGAGGTGGCTGCAGAAGCTGTTCCGCAAGGTCGTTCGTGACTGGCGCTACGACTATGTCAAGATCGATTTCTTGTACTATGCTGCCCTCGGACCTCCGTATCATGAGACAGGAACCTCTGGGCAGGCTTGCAGGGCGGGGTTGAAGGCGACCCGCGACGGCGTCGGGTCAAAGAATTTCATCCTTGGATGCGGTGCACCTCTTGGACCCTCCGTGGGACTTGTCGACGGCATGAGAATAGGTCAGGATGTCGAAGCTACCTGGAGTGGCTTCCAGTCAACCGCGGCAGCCGCTGCGCACCGTTTCTTCTACCACGGGAATGCTTGGTTCGACGATCCCGATTGTCTTGTCGTGAGAGAACCAGTCACGATTGACCAGGGGAGGGCATGGGCATCACTCGTTGCCCTATCGGGTCAGATGAACCTTTTGAGCGACAACCTTCCACTACTTCCGCCAGATCGTGTCGACCTACTTACGAAGACTTTTCCAGCGTACGAAACGGCCGCTGTTCCGGTGAACCTGTTCGAACCCGCACCCGACACGGGAATGACCATACGCAATGCTGAAGGAGCGGAGCACCACCTCACGAGACTGGTAAGCTTCAAGGCGGGTGA
>Ga0315282_10008728_pt1 | contig 16323 bp, 13 predicted proteins | sample YL17G07_20_MG_FD_203693 | JGI IMG/M metagenome (GOLD analysis project Ga0315282, IMG submission 203693) | Sediment microbial communities from Yellowstone Lake, YNP, Wyoming, USA - YL17G07_20 | ecosystem: Environmental > Aquatic > Freshwater > Lake > Sediment | place: USA: Wyoming | collected...
TTGAAAATGATGAAGGTTGTGATGGGGGTGGGGGGTTAGAGGGCAGGGAGGCGCGTTCTCATGTTCTCATGAAGTACATGATTAATCCTGTGTTATTGCGAACTGATCACAGAAATAAATCCAAGTATTTAATTTGCCCTCCGAGCAATAGAGAATCTGTCAGAGAAGAGAAAATGGAGAGATTTTATCATGCCCACACAGCGCTATGATGTTCACACGCCTCCTATTGAAAACATTTTCACATGGATAAATTCCGGAGAGATAGCAATACCAGAAATCCAGCGACCCTTTGTATGGGACGCAACAAAAGTACGTAATTTTCTTGATTCCCTCTTTCATGGATTTCCTGTCGGATATTTGATTGCATGGCATAATCCTGACGTGAAATTAAAGGATGGGACATCTGCATCCGGAAAACGTATTCTTATTGATGGACAGCAGCGGGTTACTGCACTTATGGCAGCTCTCCTCGGTCGAGAAGTTGTGAACAAGAACTATCAGCAGGTGAGAATTCGTATTGCATTTCATCCCGGAAAAAAGGTATTTGAAGTATCCAATCCCGCAATTGAAAAGGATGTCTCATGGATTCCTGATATTGCCGTAGTTTTCAATCCTAAAACCAGTATTATTGATTTGGTTAATGGGTATTGTGAACGAAATCCCGGCACAAATAAGGATGACATTCATCGCAGTATTGAACTCCTTCGTGGGATTACCAGCAATCAGATTGGTTTGATTGAACTTGCATCAAACCTTGATATCGAGACGGTCACTGAGATTTTTATCCGCGTGAATTCCGAGGGTGTTCAACTGAGTCAAGCCGATTTTGCGATGTCAAAAATTGCGGTCAACGAAACGTATGGGGGCAACTCTCTCCGGAAAGCAATTGATTATTTCTGCCACTTATCTGTTTCACCGGAGTTCATCAATATACTGAAAAACGATACGCAGTTTGCCAAAACCGAATTTTTCCCTCTCATGACGTGGTTAAAAAATGAGAACGACAATCTGTACGATCCTTCTTACACCGATATGCTCCGTGTTGCATTTACATCCGAATTTAAACGCGGACGGTTGGAGGATCTTGTGGCTCTTTTGTCCGGGCGAAATTTTGAGACCCGGCAATTCGAAGAGACAATTATTGAGGATTCATTTACCCGGCTCAAACAAGGCATCATCCGATTCATGAACGAAACGCATTTTAAGCGATTTGTAATGATTATCCGTTCAGCAGGGTTTATCGATGAATCGATGATTGGATCAAAGAATGCCTTAAATTTTGCATATATTCTCTACCTTGCACTCCGTGCCCAGGGCGTTCCTGATGCGGAAATCGAACATTTAGTCCGTCGCTGGTTTGTTATGTCAATATTAACCTCGCGATATTCCGGGTCTCCGGAGTCCATGATCGATTATGATATCAAACAAATCCATGAACAGGGTATCAATGTATACACCGATTCGATCATAAGGGGTTCATTATCCGATGCTTACTGGGATGTGGCACTTCCACAGGAGATGAATACATCCGTTGCATCGAGTCCATACTTCCGTCTCTACGAAGCAGCACAGATAAAAATGAATGATCGTGGATTTTTATCACGCGACATCACGGTGAGGGAGCTTATTGAAGTAAAATCCGATGTGCATCACATCTTTCCCCGTGAGTATCTCAAATCGAGTGCTCTTCCACGAGGTCAATACAATCAGATTGCGAATTATGTAGTTGCACAGAGTGAGATCAATATTGCTATCGGTAAAAAGGAACCAAAGATATATTTCACCCAACTTATCGAGCAGTGTAAAGGAGGTCAGAAACGGTACGGAAATATCACTGATGCAAAAGAACTCGAAGACAATTTCCGTATGAACTGTATCCCTTCTGGGATGGAAACGATGAGCGTTGATGATTATCCTGCTTTCCTCACCGAACGCCGGAGACTCATGGCACAGAAAATTAAAACATATTTCAAGAGTTTATAGAAGAATTGACTACAGAGATCAGCCGGATATCACAAAATATATTCCAACATCTTTAACGGGATTGAACGCAACAATATTCTTTAATGGCCGTCCCTGAAGTGATACGAAAACTGATTGAGCAGTTTGATATTCTTCGCAATTCCTATATCACTTCCCGCGAGACCTACAACGAGACAAAACTACGGCAGGATTATCTCGATCATTTTTTTATTGCGCTGGGCTGGGATGTCTATAATAAGCAGGGGTGGTCTGAACAGGCAAGGGAAGTAAGTGTAGAACAGACCATCAAGATCTCCGGAACGACCGATTTTATAGATTACAGTTTCAAAATCGGGAGAGACCTGATATTTATTGCGGAGGCAAAAGCTCCGAAAGTCAGGATCAAGGATAATGCAAAAGCCGCATATCAGGTGAGAAGATACGCGTGGAATGCCAAACTTGCGCTCTGCATTCTTACCAATTTTGACGAATTCGCAATCTACGATTGTACAAAAAAGCCATCCGCGTCTGATTCTGCCGGAATCGCCCGGATCGATTATTTTACCTTCAAGGAACTTCCCGTAAAATGGGATGAGATAGCGAAGACGTTCTCAAAAGAAGCGGTCTTCAATGGATCATTCGAAACCTTTGCAAAAACGACGAAAGGGAAGAAGGGGACTGCCACCGTTGATGAGGCGTTCCTGACAGAGATCGAGAATTGGAGAGAGTCTCTTGCAAAGAACATCTCGTTGCGGAACCGCGATCCTCCGCTGACTGTTGCCGAGCTGAACTTTTCGGTCCAAGTGATTATCGACCGGATCATTTTTTTGCAGAACTGCGAGGATCGCGGTCTTGAACGGTATGGCACATTGCGGGAGATCGTGAATTCGGATAATACATATACGCAGTTATGTTCGCTGTTCAGAAAGGCGGATGCGAAATACAACTCGGGTCTGTTTTATTTCGAGAAAGAATTCGAACGGGAAGAACCGGATACAATTACACCCTCCTTGAAGATTGATGATAAAGTCCTGAAAGAGATCATCCGTGACCTGAGTGAGGGGGCATATGAATTTTCTGTCATTCCCCCAGCAATTTTAGGGCAGGTCTACGAACAATTCCTCGGAAAAGTGATACGGCTCACGGAGACCCACCAGGCAAAAGTTGAGTATAAGCCAGAGGTCAAAAAGGCGGGTGGCGTCTTCTACACACCGGTTTATATCGTGGAATACATCGTGAAACATACGGTCGGGGAACTGGTGAAGAACAAGACACCTCGCGACGTTGCGAAACTTCGTATTCTCGATCCGGCGTGCGGCTCCGGTTCGTTTCTTATCGGGGCGTATCAGTACCTTCTCGACTGGCATCTTGAATGGTATATCCGGAACCTTGCACCGTTATTCAACCAGAATGTTGCGTTTACCGATCCAAAAGTTCAGGCCCTTTTACCCGAGCCTTTACCGAAGAAGAAGAAATTACTGAACATTGCCGAGCCTCCGATTTACCGGACGGGATACAGCGACGGGATTAAGTTATTGGACCGGACGCGAAGCGACTGGGAGCTCTCGACGTCCGAGAAGAAACGGATTCTGATCAACAACATTTTCGGCGTTGATATCGACCGGCAGGCTGTTGAGGTGACAAAACTTTCCCTGCTTCTAAAGGTTCTTGAGGGAGAAAAGGAAGAGAATCTCGAAAAGCAGCTTAAGATCAGCGAAGAACGGGCGTTGCCGAACTTGTATAATAACATCAAGTGCGGGAACTCTCTAATCGGCTGGGATATTATGACCCCAGAGCTCTCCGCTGAAGAAATAAAAGAGATCAAACCCTTCGATTGGGATACGGAGTTCGCCGATATTGTGAGAGCGGGCGGGTTCGACGCGGTGATTGGGAATCCACCGTACGTGAGGCAAGAGTCAATCAAGGAGCAGAAGAAATATTTCGAGACACATTATGCGGTGTATCAAGGCACTGCGGATCTCTATGCATATTTCTTCGAGAAGGGGATCTCGCTCCTGCGACCGAAAGGGCTGTTCTCATTCATCGTTGCGAACAAATGGATGCGGGCGAATTACGGAAAGCCTCTCCGGAGATATCTGCTGACGAAACAGATTGAGGAGATCGTGGACTTCGGGGATTTGCCGGTCTTTAAAACAGCAACGACGTACCCCTGCATCATCAGAGTTTCGCAAGAAAAACCGGTGCGGGAATTCTGTGCAGCGAAAGTTGATGCACTGGACTTTGCGAGTCTTGATGAGTACGTGAAGGAACATTGGCATCCGATTGATCCGCATACACTTACTGATGACGAATGGACGCTCGGAGATAAGGGAACGGAAAATTTATTAAAAAAGGTACGAAACGTCGGTCGTCCCCTCATAGAATATGTAAACGAGGCGATCTATTCCGGTATTAAAACTGGATTGAACAAGTCATTTGTGATTGATGAGGAAATAAAAAATAAATTGATTTTAGAAGATCCAAAAAGCGCTGAAATTATTAAGCCATATTTGTTTGGTAGAGAGATCAAACGATACCAGACCTCCAAATCAAAAAAATATCTGATATTTATTCCAAAAGGTTGGACAAAAAACAAATCAGGAGATAGTAAAAATAAATGGAAATGGTTAGTTGATAATTATCCTGCTATTGGACATTTTTTTGAACCATTCTCCTTGGAGGGTGAGCAGCGATCGGATAAGGGAGATTATTGGTGGGAACTTCGGGCATGCGATTATTATGATATATACGAAAAGCCAAAAATAATTTATTCTGAAATCGCAATAAACGGGCAATTTACCTTAGATTTGGATAAATGTTACTTAGACATGACCTGTTACATATTAGGAAATGATTCAAAGTACTTACTTGGAATTCTCAATTCGAAATTATGTTCTTTTATTTTCTCTAAAATCAGTTCTGAAATACAAGGTGGATTTTTTAGGTGGAAACGACAGTACATGGCAAAAGTCCCCATCCGCACAATCAACCCCAATGATCCCACAGATGTATCCCGCCACGATCGCATGGTTGCACTCGTCACGCAGATGCTCGACCTGAATAAGAAATTGCCGGACGTGCGGCTCGACCATGAGAAGAAAATGATTCTGGGGCAGATTGATGCTACGGACAGGCAGATCGATATATTAGTGTATGAGTTGTATGGGTTGACGGAGGAGGAAATTGCGATTGTTGAGGGAAGTGCGAAATGAACGATAAAAAATATCCGGTGTACAGGCATCTGACATTCCGTATCCATGCGTTGCGGCAGATGTTCCAACGGAGAATCTCGGATTCTGACATCCGTGAACTGCTTGGACTTGGTACAATTATAGAAGAATACCCTGATGACGCACCTTATCCCAGTTGTCTTGTTTCAGGCACGGTAAACAATCGTTCGCTTCACGCGGTCATGGCATACAATAATGTAGATCGTGAAGCAATTGTTATCACAGCATACGAACCAGACCCGGATGCATGGGCTGATAATTACACTCGGAGGAAATCATGAAGTGCGTCATCTGCAAACACGGGGATACCAAAGAGGGCACGACAACCGTCACTTTTGACCGGGATGGATTGACTCTTGTCGTAAAAGATGTCCCCGCCCGGATCTGCACAAACTGCGGTGAGGATTACGTGGACGAACATGTAGCCCACGATATCTATTCTATCGCGGAACGCATGGCAAAGAGCGGTGCACAGGTAGATGTACGAAGGTACGTTCCCGGCTCCGCTATGCCATGTTAACTTAACCTACTTTTTTCCGCAAGCCTATCGCCAACCCCGCCCCCCCTCATCCTGAGTACCCAAACACCGCCATCCCCACTTTAACAAGCCCCGGCATATTCGTCATCATGAGATACACCCCGGTGGCTAAAAGTGCACAATCTTCCGGAAGGGCAAACCCGATGATATAGTAATGGTATTTCTCTTTAAGAGCGGAGATCAGTTCCGGTGACAACGGTTTCTCATCGTCGGGCAACGCCTCCATCTTCTTAATGGAGTCCCATGCAAGCGGGGTCCTCTTCCAGAACCAGAGCCCCTCCTTCAGTCCATACCCGAAGGCGTGCCACTCTGTTGCGGTGAGGGAAAGAAAGGTGGGAGTGGTGGGATCTTCCAGCACGATTACACCCCCGCCCCGTAGATAGCGCACCGGGTCAGCCACTCGTTCTCAAACATTCTCATCACTCCGCAATCTTAAAGAGGAATGCAGGGCTCATGCTGCCGCCATTCTCCGGAGAGAAATCCCTGCTCCGTCCTATCTGCACCCACTTCCTCCGACCGGTCCGGATCCGGACCGTGTGGACACCCGGGGCCCGGGGATACACTACCCGCCCGTCAACATCGTGCATCTCATCATACGGTGGAATGTCGAACCAGTCCATCCAGAACCGGACACCGTGCGGCATATCCGTCCCTCGGCGCATGTCATTCAGTCGGATGGGTGCGAGGTCATCGTAGATGAGGTCGATAATCAGGTTCTCGTCAGCCTTATCCGGGTTCAGGTCGAGCTGGTAAAAGATCGGGTTGCGCCGGACTTCTTCATCGGAGAGGGGTGACTCCGGAGTCAGGAGCGTGAGCCCGTTGAACGAGCCCCGGTAGATCCCGACTACTTTTGCGATTGGTTGTATGAGCGTTTCAGTTTCCATGATACTTCTCCTTTATTCGTTCGTGTTCTTCCCGGAGAGCGTGAAACTCCTCGCACACCACATCGTATCTGCCAATCCTCTGATAGACGGCAAAAAGCGCAGGGTACAGCGGGAGCACAGCTCCGAGAAAGATCGCTACAAATTCAATGTCCATGACAGGTCTCCCGCAGTGACGAGAGATCAAAAAAAGAGTGAAGACCCGTCGGGGTCATCACTCCCCCAGGTCCCGTCAACGGTACAATTTAGGCGAGGGCTGCCTCACCATCTGCCCAGGTCTCGACCTTGGCAAGAATGGCATCGTCCGAATATGACGTGACGCTGATCTGCTCGCGGGTGAGAGCGACATAATAGACCTCCCCGTTTGCATCGTGACACCGGAGTGTTGCCGTGAAGGTGTCATTGTCCGGGTCGTGGATACACGTGCCGGCATGTGCGGTGGCAAGTTGTGCGTTTGCCATGATGACGGCAACACCCGCGTTAAAACCGGTCCTCGTGTTGTACTTGTCGGTCGTAATGCCGGCGCTCTTCGCCTCGGTGTCTTCCCACACCAGGCGGGCCCCGTAGGAGCATTTGGTGATGGCAACTGCTGCCATTGCATCCCCACCGACGGTGTAGGCAGTGCAGGCAAACGGATTGTCGGTGACGACTGCGTTGATGAGGGTATCAAAAGTATCCGCATCGGCAATCGGATTTGCAAGTACGCGAGTCGCGGACTTGGTAATGTTCTGTTGTACAAAATCTCCCATTGGTTTGGTAGTCTCCTGCCTGAGGTGAACAGGCAATACCATATATTACCTGTGGTAATAAATAGTTGTTGTGAAAAATTACTGTTGGTAATATTAATTATTGAAAGCTATATGGCATTCAGAGCGTATGTAAAATCACCGGTAAACAAAAATTGGCCTGTTTGACGATTGGCACAATTAAAAAGGTTTAAAGGAGTTGGAGGCGCATTAGGTATTCCCCCTGTTTAATTAATGATATAGTTGTCGTAGACCTGTCTTTATGAAGACAGGGGGATTATACTGGAGAGATCAAGTGCCGATGTCTCATTACCGGCAATCATGGCTCTTCCGGCTCTTTTACCCAGAACATAATGAACCTCTTTCCCGTGAGGGGACAGTCGGCAATCATGACCCATGAGAAACATCTTCTCCCTTGAACAAACATTAATCAGAAAGAAGTGGATAGTATGATACGAGGAGGCAATATCATATGCCAAAACCCCTGAAAATTATTGTTGAGAAACATCCCGACGGGTATATCGCGTACCCGCTCGGCATGAAAGGCGTGGTAATTGGAGAGGGAGACACCTACGAAGGAGCACTCGCGGATGTCAAATCCGCGATCCAATTCCATATCGAAACATTCGGTAATGACGCATACGACACCGGCGATCTCATCGAAACGTTCATCGCTGAGGTTACCGTTTAAATGAAATTCCCTCAGGATGTCCCACAGCCAAAGGTAATCAGGACGTTCGAAAATCTTGGGTTTCGTATCATCAGGGTAGGCAACCATATTTCGATGCAAAGAGAGAACCCCGATGGAACGAAAACACCGCTGACTATGCCGAACCATGAGCGGATCAAGGGTTCGACGCTTCGAATCATTTGTACACAAGCACGAATTTTGCGGGATGATTTTCTGGATGCATTCAATCGTTCGTAATATCCCGTGAAGTGTAATTTCCTCATTAGGTACACCAACCTTAACATTTTTGTTAATTTTGGTGTACGCGAGGGGGAATTGTGCACACCGGTCGTATGGATAATCACCGGTACAGAAAAATTGGCCTGTTTGACGATTGGCACAATTAAAAAGGTTTAAAGGAGTTGGGGGCGCATTAGGTATTCCCCCTGTTTAATTTATGATATTGTTGTGGTAAACCTGTCTTTTATGAAGACAGGGGGATTTTGCTGGATCTCATCATCGACCAGCAGTTACACACGGTGCCGCTGCGATCACTCATACCGGTGCTCAACGGGAATCACCGGAAGGCGCCGTTGTTTCTGCCGGCGGAGGATGTGGCACCGGATTGATCCCTGCGCTCATTATTTTTCCGGTTAATTTTCCTCGGTTCCCGTGAACCGGTACGCTCCCTTCGGCACCGTAATCTCAAACCGTGCACCTTTGCCCGGCGTGCCATTCTCGGTGATCGTAATCCCGGTGATTGAGAGAATCTCGCGGCAGAGGAACAGTCCAGATCCGGTATGCTGACGAAAGCCCCGATCAAAGATCATTTCCTTTTTCGCATCTGCAAGGACTCTTTAGGGGGCAATCTTCGTCTGGGACGGCATAACCGGTGATCCTGTTCGCCGGTCTGAATTCCGTTGTGCAGACTCGATCATTTTAAGGTACTGTTCTTTCGTTATTGGCATATTTTCCCTGTTTGCGAGGAGGGCATTTATTAAGGTGCATTGTCTTGCACTCCATACTTCATTGGGGACAGACCTCACCCAGTCAGCCGATTTTTTAACAAACCAGATCCGCTCTCTCCCGTTCTGCAGCCGCAATTCCGGATCAGGAGGGATCATAGTTCACTCCAAAGGATGAACAGAAATCCCGTAACAGCACTTCATCGATGAAATTCCGGGAGATCTCGCGAATATAAATTGCATCTTCAATATCTTTCCCGCTTCCAAGCCATAATTTATATGCTATCTGCATTTCAAGGGGACCGATCCAGAAGGTCCTGTCATTAATGATAAGGGGGATCCTGTTTTTGAATGAATAGGCATCAGATTCATTCCGGGTGAACTTAATCTCAATATTGGGTATGAATGCATCCTTTTCCGAGAGACGGATTCCGGAACCGGATGCAAGGATTGCGTACAACCCATGACCATTTTCAGCATTCAAAAATTCATAACCCAGTTCTATAAATTTGTCATGGAGTAAAAGAAACGTTGATTCATCACACACTGGTATCAGAAGATCAACGTCTTCCGTGCTCCGCGTCCTTCCAAATAATATTGCCACATATCCGCTCACGATTACGTAGGGGGTATAAGAAGTCAGGATATCCAGAACACGGCATACAAAGAGGTCCAACTCAGAAAGATGACGATTGCGGATAATAAGAGTTGTTCCCTGTTGAATGATATCCATATAATTGGATCAATATGAAAGTTAATAATACTAACAGACTCTTTCTGGATCTCTAAAAAGCAGCCTTTTTTTGTATTCAGGAGCCCGACAGCCATGACCCATCAGGGAGATCTGATTTTATAGCCGGGGAGAAACCCGATAATTTCCATCCGGCACCGTCATCTCAAACCATGCTCCCTTCCCCGGTTCCCCGGTTCTCGGGTTTCGCGGCGGCTGTCTGTGCCATCTTTTAGCTCATCGGCGGTTAGTATGAAACGGACATGATGCTCGGAGAGCCACAAGCATACAAAAATGAAAATGCCCGGTTCATCGCTCTCCATAGTCCACAGTAAGGGGTGAGTTCCCGGCGCTCGTTATTTTTCCGGCTTATTTTCCCCCGGTTCCCGTGAACCGGTACCCACCTTTCGGCACCGTAATCTCAAACCGTGCCCCTTTGCCCGGTACACCGTTCTCGGTGATCCCGATACCGGTAATCGCAAGGATCTCGCGTGAAAGGAACAGACCAAGACCAGTATGTTTACCAAACCCTTTCCGGAAAAGTTTTTTCTTGTCCTCATCCGTAATGCCCACGCCGTCATCCTCGCAGACGATCTCAAGGCTCGTGTCAGATTCCTTCGATGAAAACCGGATTGTCTTCAGGTCTGAACCTCCGTAACGGAGCGCATTGTCGATCAGGTTGTAGAAGACCTTCTCGAAGAGCGGATCGGAGTACACTTCAGGATCAGCGGGATCTGGCTCGATGTGGACTGCCCGCAGGGGAAGTGCCACCATCGCGTTTCTGATGCGTGCGTTCACGTTCTGCCATGCGGGAGCCGCAACACCCAGATTCTGGTAATCCCGCGTGAACGTGATCTGCTCGTCGATAGTATTCGCGGCTTGCTGCTCTTTTTTGATGTACTCTTTTAGTGCTTCCGGTTTGTCAATCACATCATGCGATAGCTCGAGATACCCCCTGAGCACGAGCAACTGGTTGAGGATGTCATGCCGGGTGATGTCGGAGAGGAGGTTTAATTGCTTGTTTGCCTGCCGCAGTGCATCCTCAGCTCGCTTTCGCTCGGTATTGTCCTGCCCGATGGCAATGAACTGCACCGGTTTCCCTGATGTATCTCTCAGTGGCTGGGTGTTCCACCAGATGATCTTCTCATTGCCGCTCTTCGTTCGGATCCGGGTCTCAAAGTTCTCGACAAAGGCGTTCTTTTTAATGATGTCGAGGATATTTTCCGCGACCTGCTTCCGGTACACCGGGTCGGGATAGAGTTGTTTCCAGATGGTATTCTTTCCAATTACATCGTCAGCAAGGTACCCGCTGATCTCTTCGGCTGCATTGTTCCAGACAAGGATCGTCCCTTTGGGATCAAGCACACTGATCCAGACTTTTGCGTTGTGGATGATGCTCTGCTGGAACTGCTGGAGGGTGAGGATCTCCTGCTCTGCATGTTTCTTTTCTGTAATATCCCTGATAACTTCGACAGCCCCAATTGCATTCCCATCGTCATCGTAGAGACGTGTAGCCTTGCCCCAGAGGATGGCATTTTTTGCCCGGGGGGTTGCGATCGTTGTGTCTCCAACAAGCGTCTTCCCCTCGAATGAGATGTTTGAATACTTTGCGATCTCGTTTTCATCATACTGCGATGCAAGATCGATGAGAATCTTTCTACGCTCACCATAGAACGGGATAGCGTATGCATAATTCCCTTTTCCAACCATTTCGGCAGCACTGACGCCGGTCAGGTCTTCCATTGCATAATTCCATGCGGTGACTGTCCCGGTATTATCGATAACAAACATGGGGTCAGGAAGCGAGTTGATGATATCTGTGAGGCGCCGCTTTGTGGTTTGCAGTTCCGTCTCGGTTCTTTTCCGGTCAGTGATGTCCCGGTTAAATCCTTCGGTGCCGGCAAAATTCCCCTGATTATCATAGATCATCCGCCCATTGGTTGATACCCAGGACGAGGTGCCGTCCTTTTTCACCACCTCTATGGTACAATCGTGGATAATGCCATACTTCTGCATAGTCTGGATGACCGTGTCCCTCGCGATGGCGTCACGGTAGAGCGAGACCATGGGAATCCCGATCATCTCATCAACCGAGCCGTACCCGAAGAGGCAGGCGGCTGCCGGGTTTACCATCTGGATAATCCCCTCCCGGTCTCCCCGGATATAGCCGTCTTCCATCGTTTCAAGGATGCCGCGGAACCGCTCCTCGCTCTCTTTTAACGCCGCTTCCGCCCGTTTGCGCTCGGTGATGTCAGTGAGAACCAGGAGCGTGGCGGGAGTGTTGCGATACTGGATCTGAGTGCCTTTCACAATCACCGAACTCCGAAGTCCGTCATGTGTGAGGACTTCGATCTCATAGGGAGGGACTTCGCCCGCTTCATGACGGTCAGCCAGCATTGAGATCACCACGTCGCGGTATTCTTCTGCAACATATGAAAGCACTGGTGTGCCAACCAACTTCTCTGCACTGTACCCTAGTACCGTCGCCGAGGCTGGGTTAACGTAGAGGATCTTCCCGTCCGGTCCGTATATCGCGATGTAATCGGGCAGGTTTTCCACAAGACCCCGGTTGAATGATTCACTCTCCCGCAGCGCCTCTTCCGCCCGTTTGCGCTCGGTGATGTCTTGGTTCACCCCGTGGAGCCGGACCACATTCCCCGATGCGTCCCGCTCGGCACGGAACCATGTGACGACCCAGAAGGTGGTACCGTCCTGACGCTTGAGCTCCCCTTCCACGGTGAGTTCGAAGTGAGAGTCCGAAGATTCGAGTGCCTGCCTGACAGTGTCAAAAACCTGGCGGGCATAGGCTGGGACAGTATACTTCTCTGCAAAGGTGCGTGCAGACATCTGGTATCCGCCGGCGTCCTCTACGGTCATACCATGCATGGCGTATAATGCGTCGTTGAACGTGAATGTTTCTTTCGCGACATCATATTCCCATATCGCCATCTTCGCCAGGTTCATTGCATCGGCAAGCGAGCGGGAGAGCCCCTTCAATTCTTCTTCCGCCCGCTTGTGTCCGGTAATATCCCGGATAGTGCCAATAAACGCTTTCGTGGAACCATCCGGATTTCGGACAGTTTCCGTAGTTATGATAGTGTCAATAATCGTTCCGTCTTTTTGCTTTAACAGTATGGGATTTTCTTTGACATGCCTCTCCCGTTCAATGAGTTGAATAAACAGAGACCGTTCTTCGAGGTTTGCATATAATGAGGAAATTGATACTTTAGACAATTCCTCCCGACTTTCAAACCCGAACATTTCCACTAAAGCATCATTGAAATCAATCCATTGCCCCTCTGGTGAAGTGATGAATACGCAGTCCCGGGAAGTGGTGAAAAATTCGCGGTACCGCTCCTCGCTCTCCCGGAGTGCCTCCTCCGCCCGCTTGCGTTCAGTGATGTCCCGTATATTGTGAACTGCGCCAACGAGTGTCTGTGTCTCATCCAGGATCGGGTCAACGGTAACAACAAACAAACGCTTGCCTATCTTTAGTTCCATTTGCTCCCGTTGATGTGAATCCCGCATCCGGACAAACGGGCAGTCGGGAACTGATCCCGTTGTTTGATGCACAACTTCCCAGCAGTGCTTCCCGACAAGGTCATCGGCACTCTGTGTACCAACAATCTCCTGCATCGCGTGGTTGCAGGTTATTATCCGCTGGTCAGCGTCTACGATACAGATGGCATCCTGAGTCGAGTCAAACGTGCTCTGCCAGCGGAGCGCCGCCTCATGGAGTGACTGCTCCGCTTTTTCCCGGTCGGTGATATCGGTGAAGACCGTGGAGAACCGTCCCGTCTCCGGACAAGACACCGTGATATGCAAATACTTCTGGCTGGGTTCGAACCAGGCATCAAACATGGTTGGCTCCCCGGTCTCTGCAACCTTGGAATAGGCATCCAGGAATGGGGCTTTGCCCGTTCCGTAAAGCTGTGAAGCCAGTGCCCCGATTGCCTGAGATTTGTTAATTCCTAATATCCTCTCATACGCTGAGTTGACATCGAGAATCCGATAGTCCACTGCCTTGCCTCCGTCGTAGATAACCACATCGACACAGCATCCAGCCGCCATGTGCTCGAAGAGCGACCGGTACTTATCTTCGCTCTCCCGCAGGGATTCTTCCGCCTTTTTCCGGTCGGTAATATCTCGAACGACCGATATTGACCCAATAATGGTCCCTTTATCATCACGGACAGGAGCGGCGCTGACTTGCCGGTACCGCAACTCCCCGGTTGCAGGAGTCCGGACGATCTCCTCTTGGAGCCGTACCACCTCTCCGGCAAGAGCACGTAATGGCGGAGCCTCGTCAGCCGGGCGGGGACTGCCATCCGGACGGAGCACTTCTAAGCTCTTTGCAAGGGTTTCTACATCGATTCCGTCCGCACCATCAAGGTGGAATTCCCGGAGAGCTGTTGGGTTTGCCAGCGTGAATCGCCCGTCGGTGTCGGCAAACCAGACCTCATCAGTGATGCTGTTGATCAATGAAGATAGTCTTTCTTTCTCTTGCGAAACATTCGCGAGCAATCGCTGGATCTCCACCTTTGTTCGTATCTGTTCGGTGATATCCTGGTTCGCCCCGTGGGTTTTGACCGTTCTGCCGCGAGCATCTTTTGTGATTCCGAATCGCACGGTAATATGCCGTATCTCACCATCCCTGCGGACAATACGGTGCTCGATCTGCCTCGTATAGTTTGGATCCGTGGCAGTAATCGCGTTCTGCACTTCATTGGCGACCAGAGATACTTCATCCGGGTGAACGAATTCCCGTGCGTATACTTCTGCCGGCATCTGGTACCCCCCCTCCCGCTCTGCCGTTGTGCCATACAGGGAGTAGAACCGGTCGTTGAAGGTAAAGATACCTGAAGCAACATCAAACTCCCAGTTCACCATATGTGCGAGATCCATCGCTTCCGCGAGTTGTTCCTGGCTCTTTTTGAGCGCCTGTTCTGCCACTTTACGTTCGGTGATATCATTGTAGATGGCGACGATCTCTCCAGTCTGGAGCTGGTATACCCAGTTCTCCCGCCATGTGCCGGGATCTCGATCATCCTGGTAGACTGCCTGAGGGAAAAACTCGGGCTTTCCTGTCCTCCAAACCCGCTGGAAGACGGAGAAGAGACCGAACTCTTTCACGCCGGGAAATACCTCACTGACGCGCCTGCCGATGGTTTTTTCTTTTTTGATGTGTTCAATGGCTTCCGCTGTGGTGTTGAAATCCCTGAATACAAAGTCCTCACCAGCATCTACCGCTTCATAGATCGCAACTCCGCTTGGCATTTTGGAAAAGAGTTGCCGGAACTTCTCTTCGCTCTCGCGCCGCGCCTCTTCTGCCTTCTTCCGTTCATCGATGATCCGGGTGGTGATAACAACACCGTCAACCCCGGGCACCCCGATGAGGTTCTTTCCGACGGATTCTACCCAAACATACGACCCGTCTGCTTTACGGATCCGGAACTCTGTCGGTATACCGGTATTGGTCTTCGCATATACCTCTGATAACTCCTGTTTCACCATTGCGAGATCATCGGGATGGATGAACTCGGACGGATGCCTGCCGAGGGTATATCCGGGAGGATACCCAAGCTCCCTCCCTGCTGCTGCCGTGTCAAAGATAATCCGTCCCTCCCGGTCAAGGATACGGATGATGTCGGATGTGTTCTCAACCAGCGCACGGAACCGCTCTTCACTTTCCATGAGCGCCTTTTCATCAGTCTGGTGTTCTACTGCCCGCCGGATCTTATGCGCCAGTTCTGCAAACTGCGACTTTGGCTCGCCGCCTTTCTGGATGTAGAAATCAGCCCCGCTGTTCAGGGCTTCGATAACCACATCTTCCCGCCCTTTTCCGGTAAAGATGACGACGGGCGTTTTGTCTCCCCGCGCCCGGACGACTTTTAAAAATTCGATGCCGTTCATCTCCGGCATCTGGTAATCGGAGACAATGGCGTCAAACCGCTTCAGCTCAAGTATCCGGAGCGCTTCGGGAGCGCTCTGTGCTGTCGTTACAGTAAACTCTCCTAAACACTCCAGGAACACCTTACACAGTTCGAGCAAGGCTGATTCGTCATCGACATAGAGGACCTGGATATTTTTTGCCATTACTGGTTCACATCCTTCATTCGCCACATTCCCTTCGGCACCGCAATCTCAAACCGTGCCCCTTTGCCCAGTACACCGTTTTCCGTAATCGTGATACCCGTGATGGCGAGAATCTCACGGGAAAGGAACAACCCGAGCCCGGTGTTCTTCCCGAATCCCTTGGTGAAGAGTTTCTTTTTGTCCTCTGCGGAGATCCCCACACCGTCATCCTCGCAGATAATCCGAAGTCCTGTATCGATCTCCTGCGAAGAGACACGGATCGTCTTCATATCTGCCCCCCCGTACCGGAGTGCATTGTCGATCAAGTTGTAGAACACCTTTTCGAAGAGCCGGTCAGCGAAGACCTCCGGGTTTTTAGGATCGACTTCGACATGGACTGCCCGCATCGGTAGCCCGGCAACCGCTTTTTGTATACTTGCATTCACGTTCTGCCATTCAGGTGCTGCGACACCCAGTTCCTGGTAGTCCCTCGTGAACTTGATCTGGTTTTCGATAGCATCAGCCG
>Ga0315282_10008729_pt1 | contig 16321 bp, 16 predicted proteins | sample YL17G07_20_MG_FD_203693 | JGI IMG/M metagenome (GOLD analysis project Ga0315282, IMG submission 203693) | Sediment microbial communities from Yellowstone Lake, YNP, Wyoming, USA - YL17G07_20 | ecosystem: Environmental > Aquatic > Freshwater > Lake > Sediment | place: USA: Wyoming | collected...
TACAACCTGGGAAACTTCCTGCGCCGCTTCGCCCTCCCCGCTGAGGTATCCCACTGGTCGCTCTCGAGCGTGCAGCCCAAGCTCTTAAAGATAGGGGCCAGGGTGGTAAGCCACTCCCGCAGGACGGTCTTCCAGATGGCGGAGGTGGCCGTTCCCGGGGCGCTCTTCGCCAGGGTCCTCCCCCGCATCGGGTCCCTGGCCATCGCTCCGACCTGAAGCGACCGATAACGAAGGGTAAATACACATGAAACACGCCTCGAGCGGCCAAGCTTCCCCGGACATCGCTCCGGAGGGTGTCTTCAACACCATGGCCGGCAGGATACTCGAGGGGGAAGGAGGAAGCCGTGGCTCAGATGCGTCAACTTGTCCGCAGGATGGTAGAATATTGCCATCTGGAGGTGGATACGAGAAATACCGGTCTAAGATAGGAGTTTAAGAGATACCCGGTTTCCTCTCCGTAAAGTGCCTGCATAAGGGGGCAATCAGGCCTTCAGAAGCTGTAAGACCCCACGCTTGTCCACCCGGTATCCCAAGGCCTTTAGGACTTCGGCTTGGGCCTTCGTGGGCATCTCCAGCCGGCGCATGGGTTTTCTTCCCCGGTCGGTTATGGAGAGCACGGAATGGAGGTAGCGCATGTCCTCCATGACGTCAGCTGCCGTGCGTTTCACCCCGGCACAGGAAAGCCTCTTCTCGAGCCTGCGCAGGTAGGTGAGGGCGACCACGCAGCAGAAGAGGTGACAGCGGATCTTGGAGTCGGTGAAGTGCCGGAGCGGCTGCACCCCGACGAGATCTTCGTCCTTCGACCGGCGAAAGGCATCCTCCACCTCCCAGCGGTCCAGGGAGGCGGAGATTATCTCCTCGGTGGTCCAATCGGTATTGTCCGATACGACCATGTTCTTTCCGAACATCAGGCGCCTCTTCTTGACAAGTATATACTTTATGAGTATATACTTTATATATAGTTTTATCTCGCTTGCGGCTCTCGATTCCATTCATCAAAGGAGTGGAAACATGGCGGTCAAATACGCTATACTCGGGCTTCTGCACTATCAGGACATGCACGGCTACCGCATCAAGAAACACATGGAGAGAAACTTCGGGCATATGTGGACCATCAACTACGGCCAGATCTTCAAGTCCCTGAAGGATATGGAGGAGGAGGGGCTGGTCTCCATGCAGAAGGTTGTGCCCTCCGAGGATGGGGGTCCCCATAAAAAGCTCTACTCCATCACCCCCCGGGGGCGCGAGGAGTTCGCGCGGTGGCTGGCGAGCGCACCGGAGAAGGGCATGCTCATCAGGGACCCCTTCCTCCTGCGCTTCGTCTTCTTCGGGTTCGGGGAGAGGGGCAAGGCCCTGGAGATCATCGACGAGCAGATCCGCATATACGGGGATCAACTGAGGAGGCGCAAGGAGAATATCTCCCGCTGGCAGCATCACAACGATTACGTGCGGCTCACCGCCGAGCTGGGCTTGCAGTTCAACCAAGCCTACCTGGACTGGCTGAAACAGGCCCGGAAGGAGATAGCTTCCGGTGCGAACCAGAGCGTGGGGGCGGAAACCCTGCCCCTGCCGCATTGATCCGGGGAAGGTTATATTACAGTTTGTAAAATAAGGGGGGATGGCGATGGAGTTTACAGGGATCACCCTGGTAACCGGCGCGGCGGGTTTCATGGGCAGCCACCTGGTGGAGTACCTGGCATCCAGGGGGGTGCAGGTGAGGGCCACCGCCCGGCCCAGGAAAGACACTTCCTTCTTCGACCGGCTGGGGGTGGAGTACGTGGGGGCGGACCTCACCAGACCGGAGACGCTGCCCCCGCTCTTCGAGGGGGACGTGGACCGGGTCTTTCACATGGGCGCCATCTGCAATTTCTCTACTCCATACGAGCAGCTCCACAACACCAACGTGCAGGGGGTAGAACGCATCACCGAGCTGGCGATGAAGAAGGGGGTAAAGATCTTCGTGCACGTGGCCTCCACCGATGTCTACGGCCCCTATAAAGGTACCCCCTTCACAGAGGATCATCCCCGGGAGCCTCAGGATGACTACGGCAGGAGCAAGAGGGAGGGGGAGAACGTGATCTTCAAACGCATGGAGGAGGGACTTCCGGCCAATGTCACCAGGCCGTGCACGGTCTACGGGCCCCGCTGCAACGAAGGCGCGGGCAAGGTCTTCTCCCGGCCCACCTCTATCACCGCCATCCCTGGGAACGGCAAGCAGCTTCTCTCCAACGTGCGCGCCGAGGACGTTGCGGCGGCGGTATACCACATCTCGCTGCTGGACGGTATCGTGGGGGAGGTCTACAATATCGCCGAGGACAGCCACCCCACGGTGGAGGAAGCCCTCATGCTGGCCGCGGAAGCCTTCAACACCAAGCCCCCCAAGTTACACCTTCCCCTCTGGCTGGTGAAAGCCTCCGCGCGCTTCGAGGGTTGGAGGGCCCGGCGAAAGGGGACCATCCCGGACCTGGAATACGATGCCGTGCGCTTACTCTACGACGATTACATCGTGGACAACTCCAAGCTGAAGGAAACGGGCTACGAATTTATCTATCCCGATTTCAGGGAATCAATGATGCAGATGAAGGAGTGGTACCGGAGCGGGGCGGCCGGGAAGGAACCGTCCCCGGGCAGATATGCGGGCGACTGAAATCAAGGAGGGGTGAGCATGGTTCAGGTGGTGGTGATTACAGGGCTGGCCCAGGGCATGGGCCGCGAGGTGGCCAAGCTACTGGCCCGCGAGGGAGACTCGGTGGCGGGTTTCGATATGGACTCCGACGGGTTGGCCTCGCTGGAGGAGGAGCTGAAGAGCATAGGCGGAGATCACCTGTTGATCCCGTTGGATATCACGGATCGCCCCGGGATATTGAGATTCCGGAACATGGTACTGGAAAAATACGGCAAGGTGGATATGGTCCTTTCCAACGTGGGCATCGGTTTCTTCGGCCCCTTCGAGGAGATCGACCTGGAGAGCGCCCTGAAGTGCCTGGAGATCAACGTTATAGGCGCCGCCGCAATCTTCCAGGCCTTCATACCCTCCATGCGGGAGAAGGGCGGCGGCAAGCTCATCGCCATGTCTTCGCTGGTGGGCCAGATACCCTTCCCCTTCGAGTCGATCTATACAGCCAGTAAATATGCCATTGAGGGCATGCTCCTGGCCTTTCGGCTGGAGCTCGCGCCCTTCGGCTTTCGCCTGGGATTCATAGAGCCCGCCCAGGTCTCCACCGACTTCGCCGTCAAGATCCACAGGCTCTCGCCCGAGGGGTCGCCCTACCGGGACCGGGTGAAAAGATTTATCGACCGGGACAACGAGTTGATCAAGACCGCTCCCGATCCGGTACAGGCGGCGGAGAAGATCGTGAAAGTCTTGAAAGCCAGGAAACCGCCCCTTTATACCAGGTTCGCCTTCCGGGACAGCTTCTTCATCTTTCTAAACAAGATATTGCCCGTGAAGATGAGGGATGCCATCCTGGTGGGTTTCATGGACATCAAGGTGTGAAGTTGACGCGTTGAGCGGTTGTCGTACGTCATGCATCTTAACTATGGCTTGAGCCGATGATTTAACCAGAGAGGATTAGCTGGTCTTGCTGGCAGAGGAAAAGGAGGAGAACATGAGTCCTTCCAAGACTTACGTGTTTACGCCCACGCAATCCCGGGTGAGGAGGTTGCGGGAGAGTATCGTCGACGCCCCCCAGGAGGTCTGCGTGGAACGCGCTCGCTATCTCACTCAATCCATGGCCGGGAACTGGGATGAGCACCCGCTGACCCGCATGAGCCTGGCGCTGGAGCATATCCTTGAGAATATAACCGTGACCATCAGGGACGACGAGGTCATCGTGGGTTGCCGCACCAGCAAGCTGAAGGGCGCCCCCCTCTTCCCGGAGAACAAGGCCAGGTGGATCGAGGAGGACCTGGACGGCCTGGGTATGCGCATCTTCCAGAGGGCGCTGATCACCGAGGAGGAGAAGCGGGAGCTGAAAGAGGAGATATTACCCTTCTGGAAGGGTAGGACGGTGGAGGAGCGCCTGGAGGAACGGCTGCCCCCGGACGTGGAAGAGGATATGGACAAGTACATCTTCACCATTATGCTGGAGATCACCTACGGGATCGGGCACTTCACCATGGATCACCCCAGGGTTCTCAAGGCGGGGCTGGCGGGGATCATCGCCGGGGCCGAGGAGAAATATGACAGGCTGCCCGAGGAGGAGAAGTCGGGGGAGAAGGGCCTGTTTTACAGGGCGGTGATCAGGTCCCTCAGGGCGGCGATCAGCTTCGCCCGCCGTTACGCGGAGCTGGCCCGCACCCTGGCGGCGGCGGAGCGGGATCCCGCCAGGGCCGAGGAGTTGCGGGAGATCGCCCGGGTCTGTGAGCGCGTCCCCGAGCACCCCGCGCGCTCCTTCCACGAGGCCGTGCAGTGCGTCTATTTCATCCACCTCATCGCCCAGATAGAGTCGGGCGGGAACTCCATCTCCCTGGGTCGCATCGACCAGATCCTCTACCCCTACTATGCGGCGGACCTGGAGGCCGGAAGGATAACGGCGGAGAGGGCTAGGGAGCTCATCTCCCTGCTCTTCCTCAAGACCTGCGAGATATGGAACGTGCTGGAGGAAGCCTTTATACCCGGAGGAGAGGGTACCGAGGGGAAGACCACCCAGAACGTCACGGTGGGCGGCATCGGCATCGACGGCGAGGACGCCACCAACGAGATGAGTTATATCGGACTGGATGCTTTTGCCGATATCCGCACCGTCCAGCCCAATTTCGGGGTGCGGCTGAGCTCGAAATCCCCCCTGGAATTTTTCCTACGCGCTGTAAATTATGCCCGGGAGGGAGTGCTCATGCACTTTTTCAACGACGACGTCATCGTTGCAGCCCTGGTGCAAGCGGGGCATACCCTGGAGGATGCACGCGACTACGGAGTGGTGGGCTGCCTGGAGCCCAACGCCCAGGGGAAGACCTTCGGCTCCACCTTCGCTGTGCAGTTCAATGGGATCAAGTGCGTGGAGTTCGCGCTCTCCAACGGGATAGACAATATCTTCGGTTACCAGTCGGGGATCGAGACCGGGGACCCCACTGCCTTTGCATCCTTCGATGACGTCTGGAACGCCTACGATTCCCAGATGTCCCATTTCATCGGGCAGATGGTCAAGGGGATGTGGGCGCTGGACCGGGCCATCGCAGAGAGCGTCCCCTCACCCTTCGCCTCGGCCATGGTCGAGGGGCCCCTGGAGAAGGGGATGGACCTCACCCGGGGAGGGGCCCTATACAATTCCACCGGGGTGCAACTGATGGGCTTCTCCAACATCGCGGACAGCCTCTACGCGGTGAAGAAGGCGGTCTATGAAAATAAGAAGGTACCCCTCGGCGACCTTACCCGGTGGTTGGCCGAGGACTGGATGGACGCCGATGATATGCGCAACTACTTCCTGCACAAGATCCCCAAGTACGGCAACGACCTGGAGGGGCCGGACGCCATGGCGGTCAAGGTGCTCAACCATTTCTGCGACCTGCTGGAGCAACATAAGAACTTCCGGGGAGGGGCCTTCTGGCCGGGGGTCTTCTCCGTGGGATTTCACCTGGCCATGGGCTCCTTCACCGCGGCCACTCCCGACGGCAGGTATGCGGGGGACAACCTAGGCAACGGGGTTACCCCTGCCAACGGCTGCGCCCTGGCGGGTCCCACCGCAGTGATGAACTCCGTCTCCAAGCTGCACCTCACCAGGGTTTATAACGGGGCTAACCTGATCATGAGGTTTTCCGGCAAGCGCATCGGGGGCGAGAACCTGATGGCCTTGATCAAGGGCTATTTCCAGAAGGGGGGCATGCAGGTCCAGTTCAACATGGTGGACACCGAAATCCTGCGGGAAGCCCAGGTTCACCCGGAGCAATACCGCGACCTCGCCGTCAGGTTAAGCGGGTACTCGGTGCTCTTCACCGGCTTGAGCGATACCGCGCAGAATGAGATCATCAGCCGTTACCAATACGATATGTGAAATATTCACAGGGCGTAAAATTTTATCTCGTATCCGTGGTTGGAATGCTTCAAGGAGGTAAGGATGAGCAAGGTCATGACCATGAAAGAAGCCATCGAACAGCACGTGCATGATGGCGACTTCCTCTTCATCGGCGGCTATATCTGCAGGACTCCCTTCGCGGCCATACACGAGATCATCCGCCAGGGCAAGAAGGATCTCACCATCACCCGGAGCAACGCTGCGGACGACTTCGACATGTTGATCGGCGCCGGGGTGGTGAAGCGCTTTATCTCCACCTTCCTCTCCCTGGGCTTGTACGGGCTGGGGCGCTGCTTTCGCCGTTCCCTTGAGAAAGGGATCCCTCACAAGATCGAGATCGAGGAATATACCAATCTCTCCCTGCCCATGATGCTGCTGGCGGGCGCGGTGGGCATGCCCTTCGTCCCGGTAAAGGACATGGTGGGCTCCGACCTGTTGAATGTCAGGTCTTTCATGGGCGAGAACAAGTATAAGGTCATCGAGTCGCCCTTCAGCGGCACGCCCACCCTGCTGGTCCCTGCACTCCATCCAGACGTGGCCATCATCCACGTGCAGCAGGCGGATAAGGAGGGCAATGCCCAGGTCTGGGGGATCGAGGGAGACTGCAAGGTGGGGGCCAGTGCCTCGAAGAAGGTGATCGTCAGCTGCGAGAGGATGGTGAGCCGGGAGTTGATCGGCAAAGACCCCTCCCGCACCATCGTGGCGGATATCAACGTGGCGGCGGTAGTGGAGGAGCCCTTCGGCGCCCATCCCGGCTACACCCCCGGGTTCTACGATGTCGATTTCGCCTACGGCAGCATGTACCAGCAGGCCTCCAACACGGTGGAGGGTTTCGAGGAATTCCTCCAGGAGTGGGTCTTCGGGGTGGAGGACCGCACCGGGTATATACAGCACTATATAGAGCGTTTCGGTTATGCCCAGTTCAAGAACCTGCAGGCGGAGTTCGACTACGGTTATCCCGTAAGCTATGCCTATTGAGGGGGGAGGCCCGATGAGTGAACATCCGACCGATTACATCAAGCCCGAGCTGATGGCCTGCTGCGGCGCGCGTGAGATACGTGACGGCGACCTGGTGATCGTGGGCACCGGTTTCCCCGCCGTGGCTGCCAACATCGCCAAACATATTCATGCCCCCAATGCCCGGATGATGCAGGAATCCGGGGTCTACGACGCCCAGCCCAGGAGGCCCGCTCTCTCCGTGGGCGATCCCTGCCTCAACCCGGGGGCGGCGATGATCGGGTCGCTGGTGGATATCATGGGCATGTTCCTGCAGGCGGGGAAGGTGGACGTAGGCTTTCTCTCCGGCAGCCAGGTGGACAAGTACGGCAATATCAACACCACGGTGATCGGCGATTACCACCAACCGAAGAGCCGCCTGCCGGGCAGCGGCGGAGCCAATCCCATTGGATTGCTGGCCAGGAGGATCCTTATCATCGCCCTGCACGACCGCAGGCGCTTGGCCGAGAAGGTGGAATTCATCACCACCCCCGGCTATATCGACGGTCCGGGGGCGCGAGAGAAGTGGGGCCTGCCCGCGGATTGCGGGCCTGAGGTGATCGTCACCAACAAGGGGGTCATGCGTTTCGACCGCGAAACCAAGGAGGCCTATCTCGCCTCCTACCACCCGGACAGCTCGGTGAAGGAGATCATCGAGCTTACCCCTTGGGATCTGAAGGTCGCCGATGATGTGCACGAGACCGAACCGCCCACGTCGGAGGAGCTGCGGGTGATCAGGGAAGTCCTCGACCCTATGAGGATGATCACCATCTATCTCAAAAGGGGTTATGTATAACCGATGACAGCGGGAGGTGATGGATGTGGATGAGACGCGCAGGCTGGCGGACTTCTGTCATGATATCTCTCTGGACCGTATCCCGGATGAGGTTATCCACAAGACCAAGCTATGCATTCTGGATTATATCGCCAACATATACGGTTCCCTGGAGCTTGGGGCCGTATCCGGCATAGCCGACTATATCCGCTCCCTGGGCTGTCCCCATGCGGTTACCGCCCTTGGTTGCGGTTTCAAGACGGGCATCCACCACGCCGCCTTTATCAACGGGACCACCGCCGAGGCCATAGAGGCTCAGGATGGATTCAGGTTCGGAGGCAACCACCCGGTATCCGCGGTCATGCCCGCGGCCTTCTCCATGGCGGAGAGCCGTGGCCTGGGGGGCAGGGAGGTCCTGGAAGCGGTGGTGGCCGGTTACGAGGTGGCCAACCGCATCGCGGCATCCGTCCACCCCGCCCATACTCTCTCGGGCTTTCTTCCCACCGGAACCTGCGGGATCTTCGGGGCCGCCGCGGCGGCGGCCAGGCTCGCGGACCTCGATGGCGGGGGCATCCTCAACGCCCTGGGCATAGCCGGATACCTGGTGCCCCTCTCCATGGCCGAGGAGTTGATGGGGAGCTTCACCGTAAAGATCGTCCAGGGAGGCCAGGCGGCCAGCGCGGGCATCATGGCCGCCGGTCTGGCAGGAACGGGTATAACCGGCGCTCCATATATCCTGGAGGGCTCCGAACTCAAAGGAGGCTTTACCCAGATCACCGTCAGGGGCGAACCCAACCTGGAGAGGATAACCAAAGATTTGGGAGAGCATTACACGGTTATGGACATGTATTTCAAGCCCTATTCCGCCTGCCGCCATACCCACGGTTCCATCCAGGCCACCCTGGAGCTGATGGAGGAGAGGAAGATCCATCCCGAAGAGGTGACGGGGGTCGAGGTCTCCACCTATGCCATCGGCGCCCTGGCCGTGGGCAAGGGGGTGACCGGGGAGAGAACCTTCGTTGCCGCGCAATTTTCCATACCCTACGTGGTCGCCGCCTGCCTGCTGGACGGGGAACTTGGCCCCAGGCAATTGACGGAGAAGCGCATCTCCGATCCGCGCCTCCTCGAGCTGGCCGGGAAGGTCAATGTGCAGATGGATGAGACGCTGAACCAGGCCTACCCGGAGAAGACCTCCAGCCGGGTGGAGATCGTGCTCAAAGAGGGCGAGAAACTGATGAAGCAGGTGGACATCCCCAAAGGGGATCCCCGGGACCCCATGGAGGAGGGCGACATCTCGGATAAGCTGAAGCGTTTCGCCGGGGACAGGGATGCAGGGAAGACCGAGCGCATCATCGACCTCGTTTTGCACATCGAGGATATTGACAGTGTGAAGGAATTGGTGGAGATGATCTAAGCCGGGAGACATTTAAGGAAAGGAGCGACTATGGACTTCACTTTCAACGATGAACAGAAGATGATCATTGAGACCATCAGGACCATGGGGGAGAAGGAGAACTTCAAGCAGCTGGCGGTGGAGATAGATTCCCGAGCGGAATTCCCCCACCACCTGTTAAAGAAATACGCCGATATGGATATGCTGGGGATGACCCTCTCTACCGAATACGGGGGAGGCGGCGCTCCCGCCTTCAACGCCATCATCGCCATCGAGGAACTGGCCAAGTTCAGCCCCATGGTCGCGAGCCCCGTCTTCGAATCCAACGTGGGGGCGGTGAGGGTGATCGATCTCTTCGGCACCGAGGAGCAGAAGCAGGCCATCGTCCCCGGGGTATGCAGGGGCGAAATCAGCGTCTCCATCTGCATGACCGAGCCGGAGGCGGGCTCTGACCTCACCTCGCTGGCCACCTTCGCGGTGGAGGACGGAGATGACCTGATCCTCAACGGCCATAAGATCTTCATCACCGGGGCGGATGAGGCCAGCCATTACCTGGTCTACACCCGCTTCGGGGATATCAAGGGCTACAAGGGTATCGGCGGGATCATCGTGGAGAAGGGGATGCCGGGCTTCACCTTCGGCAAGCAGGAGCAGTTCATGGGCCTACGGGGCATGCCCTCCTGCGATCTTATCTTTGAGGATGTGCGGGTGCCCAAGAAGAACGTGGTGATCAACGCCGGAGATTTCAACAAGCTGATGTGGACCTTCGATATAGAGAGGTGCGGCAACGCGTCCATGTGCCTGGGGGTGGCCGGTGGCGCCCTGGAGGAAGCCAAGGCCTACGCCATGCAGCGTCAGGCCTTCGGCCGGCCCATCTGCGAGTTCCAGGCCATCCAGTTCATGATGGTGGATATGGCCATGAAGTTGGATGCGGCGCGCCTCCTGGTGTACCGGGCCGTCAGCGGGGCGGGGCAGGGGTTGCCCTCCATCTACGAGGCATCGATGGCCAAGTGCTACGCCAACGAGATGGTGGTGGACGTGTGCAATACCGCCATGCAGGTCTTCGGAGGCTACGGTTACAGCAGGGATTTCCCGGTGGAGAGGATGATGAGGGACGCCAAGGCCTGGGGCGTGGCCGGGGGCACCGTGCAGATGCTCCGCATCACCTTGGCCAGTATCCTCTTCGGGAGGCGCTTCGACCAGCGCCCAGGCAAGTGATGGCGAGATGTGGCGATAGTTCAAGGAGGGGGTAAAAGATGGGAATATATTACAGGGACGCTGATCAGCTATACGAGATCTACGGTTATTTCATGGACAAGATCTTGAGCGATGACAAGATCGGTCCCAAGATGGCCAAGGCGGGCATTATCATCAAGTTCATCTACACCGATCCTGATGCGGAGATCACCATCGATCTCAAGAACCCGCCGGCCCAGGAGGGCTATTACGGGACATATTACCTGGGGCCCTGCGATCTCAAGGAGGACGTGTGGTCCAAGCAGGCGGCCGACTTCTCCCACAGCTTTTGGCACGGTCATGAGAATCCGGTGGCCGCGGTGACCAAGGGGAAGATCAAGCAGGGCGGAAAGGTCACGGCCATGCTCAAGCTCCTGCCAGTGGTGCGGCTCGCATTCGACAGGTTCCCCGGAGTATTGGAGGAGATGGGCTACACCGACAAGATCATCCAGAAGAAGTAACCGTTTGCTCGGGAGACTTGGTAAACTCCCGCAAGATATCCGGGGGTCAGGCCTTAAAAACAAAGAGGATGCCCTTAATGCGATTACGGCAGCTCGTGAAACTTATACCGATGTAGAAGCTGTGGGGGGATTAAACGAACAACAAAGAGAGTCAATCCAGGGAAAAATCGATGAAGCGGAACAACTCTTAACCAGTAATCCACTAGCAGCGATACAAGCAGCGGAAGAAGCAAGCGACCTAGCCAGCCAGTCTAAGGAAGAAAATCTAAGCGCTGCCCATGCTCAAGCTGAAAAGGCGATTAGCGATGCCGAAGCATCACTTGCGGCTGCTGCCCCAGGTTCGGATTTAGCCGAAACTCAAGCCAATATCGCAAAGGCCAAGGAGCTTAAGGATTCGGCGAGAAGTGTATCCGAACTCTCTGGTGACACAGATAGCGTGGTTTTCTATGCAAATGCGGCCAAACAGCAGGCCGAAGCAGCTTCATTGGCAAAGTCTCAATCTGATGCCTTGGCGGCGCAACAAAAACTTGCAGCCGAGAAGCAGCAAGCTACTGATGCAATGTATAGCTATGTCAAGGCGAACTCCGGTTTGACGGACTTTCAGATAGAGCTGGCTTAATATTATGATACAAAGGCAACGGGTTACCTGATTGCCCCTATGACAGAAAGGGCAATGGTAGTGGTTCAAAAACAAAATGGAAAGTGGGTAGGCACTTATTTCGGGACAGATTATTAGGAAGCACCGAATAGCCTCTGGGGGCGCTGATAACCTGACCTGGCCCTTAGCCTATGAGAAGTTTATTCTCGCTCAATACAACTACGAACGGCCTCACCGCTGTCATTGTAACTAAGGACGGCTACCGCACTAGACCTTCATCAGGGGATAGCATATTTCAGCAATACAAGGAGGGGATCCTTCCGTTTTCATATGAGAAATCCAGGTGTAATAGAATAATGACAACAGAAGGTGGAGATGAGAAAGAAGGGAGTGAAACCCGTCCGAGAGACCGGTGCGGGAAAACCGCACGCCGAGTTCGATGAGCGCTCGCAGGAAACCGGTATGGCTACTGGGGCTGAGGCCTCTGGCGAAAGGCAAGAGGGACGTATCCACCCCGGAGCCTGCAGCCACGGCGCCTGCGTTCGACTCTACTTTAAATGTTTTCAAGGATTCATGAACAGATTCAAATATTTTCGGAAGATGGTATCACAAAGGATCAACTCCATCAGAGGCACACGAAAAGTAATCCTGATCTTTGTGGTATGGGTCACCTTCCTCTTATTATTTTCTTTTTTTATATACGCCATCGGTCAATCCTATAGACCCGAAACCTCGAGGATCAGCGGGGAGGAGTTTTTTCGGAATTTTATCCATTACGACGCGGGATGGTATATCACCATTGCGCGCTACGGCTACGCCTATTCCGGATTTTATAGGGGCCCTGGTCTGGCCTACTTGTCCACCGCCTACTGGCCCTTATACCCGTTTCTAACCAGGATCTTATCCTACCCTATGGCGGGTAACTATATAGCGGCAGCGCTCGCTGTCAGCTGGCTTTCCATGCTTTTTGCCCTCATTTACCTCTTCAAACTGGCCATGATCTATACCAATGAAGATAGCTCCTTCCGCACCTGCCTCTTTATCCTTCTCTTTCCCACCGCCTGCTTCTTCCTGGTCCCCTACTCGGAGTCACTGTTTCTCCTCTGCGCCGTCGCTTCTTTTTATCATGCCCGCCGCTCCTCATGGATCCTAGCTGGGATCTGGGGATACCTGGCCTGCCTGGCGCGCCCTGTCGGGCCCGCCATATTCGTGGCCATATTCCTGGAGGCACTGCGCCAGTCGGGATGGAGAATCTCCCAGCTGCGACCGCGCATGGCGGCGGTCCTTTTGGCGCCGCTGGGCCTGGTAACCTACATTGCTTACCTCCAATGGCGTTTCGGGGATTTTCTATATTTCATAAAAGCCCAGAGAGAGGGTTGGCAAGCGGGTTTTCACCCCTGGGGTCTCTTTTTAGCTTCCAAATACGTGCTCATGCCCGAGAGGTTTGTGGAATTCGGGCGTTATTTCTATCTGCTCTTCTTTCTCTTTCTTTTTGCCTTTCTGCTGGCCTTCGTCTTCAAGCGCTATGGGTACCCCCTGGGCTTCTTCGGGGTCATATGCCTGGCTATGTCTCTTCTTACCAGCCCTAGCAACGCGCTTCTTCAGAGCATGAACCGGCACGTAGTGGTCATCTTTCCTGCCTTTATGATCCTGGGATCCTGGGGAAGGAATCGGGATTTCGAGCGCCTATACATATTTGCCGGCACTCTAGGTCTGGCCATTTTCACTACCATATATATATTGAACTTTTTCTCGGGATAACAGACCAAGCCGAAAGACGGAGCACCGCAAATCCCAAGCTAATATTATTTCCCTCTTAAATTAAAAATCAGGAATACATATATAGCACCCGATTTCCTGGACACAACTTTGGACATGATCTCGCCTGCGATTATAGCTCATGCAGAGGGAGCTGAGCCTGGCCATGCAGCGCGAGGGCATCTCCGATCTTCCCCTCTATCCGGAAGAGCGAGCCACCGTCCGGCCTACTTCTGAACAGATATTCCGTCTCTTCAGTTTGGTGGAGCGGCACGTGCTGATCCAGGTCTTCGATCCTGAGCTAACAGACCTCCAGAAGCGGGTTCTGCGATAAGCTGGATCTATTTACCTTAGAATCTATCTATGGATAATATGAGAAATTCCAAAGGGCTTTGGCTTTATACCAAGGTATTTAGCATCATCCCATAACGTTTGAGTATTAAGAAAACCATTCAAATCGCGAGATTGGGGGTTAGTTCGAACGCCATCACAAACCCCATTGGATGCAACTCATTATTACGGCGACGTCTTCCATCCAGGGGTGATCTGGCACGCAATACCCTGGACACTGGTAAGGTGAGGAAACCTTTCCATAGTGTTCTAATAGAAAACGAGAGTTCGCCCAAATACCTTTTTCCCAGGTTGCAAAACCATTACAGTATTTCGGCGCCTTCATTCCAAAAGCATTGTGGGGGACAAAGCACCGAAGTCCGAAGCTGCTCTCTTTGCCCGCAATAGCCACTGAAAGTAGGGGATTAACACCGGTAGCATTGCCCGCGGCAACAAAGGTTGCCCCAGTACCAGCCATTGGGCTCCCCCGGTGAGCAAGGTAAGCATCAATCCTGTCTGCCAATGCTTTATCTTGCAAATCTTTTGGTGTGAGTTGTGCCTGCGCAACCGTATTTGTTGATTTGCTGGCGGTTGAGTTTTTTGGGGTTTGCTGTTTTTGCCGTGTCTGTGCTTCTTGTGTTGATGTTCCTTTGGCCATGTCAGTGGAGAAGTTCTTAGTTATCTCATTACTATTAGCCTGAGGGGGTTCAGCTGTAAATTCTCTTGAAATTACTCTTGGCTCGGGCGTATTTGGAGTCCAGGAAAGAAAAAGCCCTGAAACGGCCATGGCAAGTAGTAGACTCGCCGCCAAAATTAGTTGGCCTTTCTGCTCGAAGCTCATTTTGCTGGATATTAGATTTCTTTTACAGACCCGCTTGCCGTCCTCCTCCACAATCTTGCGGATCTTCTCCGGATCGATGTCATCTTCATAAGTGCTTTTGGCCTGGCTATCGTAGAATTGTTTTATGCTGCGCAATTTCCCATGGTCGAGCCAGAGGCCGTGTTTGTTTGGGCATACCTGCGTTATAACCGGAATCGCTTCTCCAAAACGCTGGGAATTCAGGGCGGCCGAACAGTCCGGACAGAAGGCGGGAGGCGGATCCCATGCAGCATCTTCTCTTGGTTGCAGGTCTTCATAAAATGGTATCTGAACCAGTGTTGGAAGCTGCAGTTGCAGCACTTGCTTTAAGTCCTCGGCATCGAACCAGATGCCCCGACAGCTGGAACAAACATCCGAATCGATACCAGCCATCGTCGTGATTTCCATCTCGCCCGAACACATAGGACATTTGGCCATTAAAGGCTCCTTTCTTGACATGAACCGGTATTTCTCATATCCACATCCTGATGGCAATATTCTACCGTCCTGCGGACAAGTTGACACATCTAAGCCACGGCTTCTTCCTTTCTCCTCGAAGATCCTGCCGGCCATGGTGTTGAAGACACCCTCCGGAGCGATATACGGGGAAGCTTGACCGCTCAAGAGACGTTTCATATGTATTTACCTTTCGTTATCGGCTGCCTCAGGTCGGAACGATAGCCAGGGACCTGATGTGGGTAAGGACCTCGGCGAAGAGCTCCCACGGGCCTCCCCGGAGGCTTCATTTTTATGGAAAAGGTCTAGAATATCGCCTCTATTCATGCATAAATTCGGGGGCACACCCCCGTTATCCTGCATCTTTCGGGCCTCAAGCCCCGCGATTGTCGCGCTTTTTCGCCGCTGCCCGCACCGGGCGGATGCGGGCGATCGCGCGAAGTGGGAACGAGCCCGCGGGCGCGCAAAGACCATCACCATACACCCTTTCAGGTATCGAGACCGGTTCGTCCTTCCAACTTTGCCTGCGCTTGCAGGAGAAGGGGGACCGGTGAATATACGTTGGGGGGGGCTTTTACGGACTCTTTTTGTATGGATATTGAGCCTGCTGCCCTGGCCGCAGGGGGGAGACATGCGCGCTGCCGCCCCAGCGCCTGGCGAGGGGGGATACCCCTGGGCGTTTGGCCAAGGTTTGGGGGTTTTTGGCCCGGGTGGGGGCGTTAGACGGGAGAGGCTGGAGGGGGAGAGGCAGTCCGGGCTGAAAAGACGCCGGGGTCCGAGTCTTTGGCCGTTTTTGCTGAAAGGTGCAAAAAAACGATGCTCTGAGAGCCCTTCTCGCGGCCGGAAAAGATCCTGCGAGGTTTTATGTGGGCCTATTTCTTGTAGGTATCCTTTGTTCTGCGCTTCACGGCGATTATGGCGACTACTAGCTCGTCATCGTCGACATCGTAAAGTATCCGGTAAGGGCCTTCCCTCACTCGGTACTCGCCGAGATCCTTTGTCTTTTGTTTCGCGCAACCGGGGGGCCTGGGATCCAAAGCCAAGGACTCTACGGCGCCGAAAAGCCGGGCCCTATCACCAGTGGGAAGCTTTTTCAGGTACCGAGCCACGTTTTTGGGGACGATCACCCGGTATTTCTCAGAGGCCAAGGTAATCCCTAAGCTCCTCGAGCTCCATGACCTCACCCTTCTCGATCTCCCGGCGGGATTTCTTGACCATGGAGATGAGCTCCGGGTCCCGCATGTCCTCCAGAAGCTCCACGAAAGCCTCGTATTCCTCGACCGGCATGCATACGGCATCCGGTTTGCCTCTGTCCGTGATAAATACGAGGGACTTTTTCTTGCGGGCGGCTTCCATTATCTCCGGAAGCCTCTCCCGGAAATCCCTTCTTCCTACGAAATCGTCCTCTCGGTGGACGGGGTAAGGCATATCTCTCTCCTCCTCTCGTC
>Ga0315282_10008730_pt1 | contig 16320 bp, 10 predicted proteins | sample YL17G07_20_MG_FD_203693 | JGI IMG/M metagenome (GOLD analysis project Ga0315282, IMG submission 203693) | Sediment microbial communities from Yellowstone Lake, YNP, Wyoming, USA - YL17G07_20 | ecosystem: Environmental > Aquatic > Freshwater > Lake > Sediment | place: USA: Wyoming | collected...
TGACAACCGAAGTTGTTGGTGGCGTGGCGGATCAGGGCCGGATAGATCTCCTTCAGACTGGCGCCATGCTTGAAGAGGATATCGGTAGCATATTCGCCCTGGCTCACAGTCCAGTAGTAACCGCGCAGGCTTAAACCCGTCTTCGGATTGATCCAGGGATTGACCCGTCGAGCCCAGGATTGGAGCCAACCAGCCCATTTCCGCTCCACCAGTTGGTCCATCATCTTCTGGGCCCTGGCCATGTCATCGATATGTGCAAAGCAGTTGTCACGTTTCTCGTAGCCAATACCGGCTTGGAGCAACCGCCGTTCGAGATAATCCCACCCGTTGATGCAGACCTGGAGAGTGAAAGGCAGCCAGGTTTGCAGCCGTACATGCATGAACCCGCACTCCGGATCGAGGTAGTAAAAGTAAAGATGCAGGCATTTGCGCTCGCGCAGCAACATGGCGAGGATCTTTTCCTTCCAGTCCTTGCGCACCGTGTAGGAGCGACACGACTCGACGCACGACAGCACACAGATCAGCCCCTTCTCAATGCTCTTTTCCTTCATGATGCGGCGCGCAACATCCTCCTTGGACTCCTTGGATGACTCGAGGTAGATAAAGGGCCTGCCATGCTTTTCTGCCAGAGTTCGGGCATGTTTTTTCAGGCGTTGGGAGAGTTGCTGTGCATAGGGGGCAAAGTTCTTCAGCAGAATGCCTCGACTGGCCAGCCAGATCTCTATGCCTTTGCGATAGCTGATCGAGCGTAACGTGCCGCGAAAGGCTGGATCGTTACGTCAAAACCCGGTTCAAGCGAGATGTCAGCCAGAAGCGAACCCTTTTCCTTGAAAACTCCGTCCAGTTCTTAAATCACCTCGGCATTATAGTTGTTCCCACTCGCTTCGACCGATCCCAGCCTGACGCAGGATTCGAGCGAGTAGTTCCGGCCCTATGTCAGCTTCATGAGGATTGGGGACGTATAACCTCAGTTCGCCTCTAACCATGTATTGATGCTTGCCCCCTGAATAGGGGCCCGAGAAGCCGAACTGCTTCAGGAAAGCGATGAGTTCGCGTCGTTTTATCGGCCCAAAGGCAGGCATCAGGCCACTTCTGCGTTTACATCTAGCCGGATCCCATCCGCCTCAGGCAGCGTGTGCCCCAGACGAAGTCCCAGCACAATCCAGCCTTCCAAGACCTCTTGCAGTTGCTCGCGGCATTGCTCGAGCGTCGGCGCGTTTGCATAAACTCCCGCAAAACCCGCTATCTCACCGTAGAAGGTTCGATCCGGCAGAATTTCGTATGTCGCATGGCGCATTGCAGCCTGAATATATGAGGTTAACATAGTAATAATATTATAGCGCCCCAGCAGAAACCGCGCACTTGAAAAAGTAGAGGACGCGGAAGAACGCGGGCGGACGGCAAGAAGAACGATCACTCATCGTTTATTGGATTGTTCTAATCGAAAGCCTCTTTGGGCCCCGGTATCTTGGGCAGAACCGCTGATATCCTTATGTCCTCTTCGAGGCCTTCACGGTCTTTGCGGTTCGAGCTTTTTCGAGGTCTTCAAAAGATATCGGAAAGCGAAAGCTTCAGGTCCGGTAGCAGCGGCGAGGATAGCCGGTCCGGCTTTCTCAAGACTCCTGCCGTACCATATCCCAGTTCGCTCCAGACGAGAACCTCGACGGTGTCAGCCTCAGGATCGACGATCCAGTACTCCGGGACGCCGAATCGGGCATAGATCTTCTTTTTGACTTCCAGGTCCTTGCGCCGGGATGGTTCCGAGAGTATTGCGACCGCGATGTCGGGTGGGCCTTGCACGTTGGCCTCACCGATGATACCGAGGCGTTCCTTGCGGATGAAGAGGATATCAGGCTGGACGACGTTCTCCGCGGAGAGAACCACGTCGCATGGCGCGTGCAGAACGCGACCCAACCCCTTGTCCCTTATGTGCTGAAAAAGCGCGACCTCCAAATTGAAGGACACGCTTTGGTGTCTTATGTTAGGAGGGGCAACCACGTAGAGGTCTCCATCGAGGATTTCGTAGCGTTTGTCCTCGGGGAGCAGGAGGTAGTCGTTGTAGGTGAATCGGACTCTTGCCTGTCTCATGGTTGTCCTGAACGTTACCATCATCCCCGCGGCGTTTCAATCCCGGCCTCCACGTTGTTTCGGCCGCGGCGGATCTATTTCATAAAAAAGCGAACCGCGAAGACCTCCAGGACCTCAAAGCGCTTACCCGGGTAAGTTCTTAAATCACCTCATCCATCTGAGAGAATGGGGAAAGCCTGGAGCAAAAAAGCTCGAAATCATCGTCGGTTCTTAAATCACCTCTGCCTTGAAAACACATGGCGGTTGTTAAATCGCTTCCTGAAATCAAAGCTTGTCAGAGGTCAGATTGTTTTCGCATAGGCTTGGCGCTTCTCGCCTTTGGCCAGAGCTTCATCGGCATCGACCATGGAGCGGACAAGAGTGGTAAAGTCAACGGTGGGCGTCCAGCCGATCTTCGTCTGGGCTTTCGTAGAATCGCCCAGGAGCATATCCACCTCGGTGGGGCGGAAATACCGGGGATCGATTTCTATCAGGACGCGGCCGTCAGGACCCAGCCCTTTCTCGTCAACTCCCTTCCCATGCCAGCCCAGGGGAAGCCCCGCGTACGAGAATGCGAGCTCGCAGAATTCTCGAACTGAATGGCACTCACCGGTCGCGATCACATAGTCGTCAGGCTCATCGGCCTGAAGCATGCGCCACATGGCCTCGACATAATCGCCGGCAAAACCCCAATCGCGTTTGGCTTCCAAATTCCCGAGGTAGAGCCGCTCCTGCAGGCCGTGCTTGATGCGTCCCACTGCCCGCGTGACCTTGCGCGATACGAAGGTTTCGCCCCGGCGAGGGGACTCATGATTGAAAAGAATCCCGTTGACCGCGAACATGCCGTAAGCTTCCCGGTAGTTGCGCGTGACATAAAAAGCGTAGGCTTTGGCTGCGGCATAGGGACTGCGCGGATAAAACGGGGTTGTCTCACACTGGGGGACTTCAGTGGCCTTGCCATAGATCTCAGAGGACGATGCCTGATAGAAGCGAGCATCGAGTTCCAGCTCGCGCATCGCTTCAAGCAAGCGCACCGTGCCGACGCCCGTGACCTCTGCTGTGTACTCCGGTATGTCAAATGAGACCCTTACGTGCGATTGCGCGCCCAGGTTGTAGATCTCGTCGGGACGTACGATCTTGAGGATCTTGTTTAGAGACGAGGCGTCGTTTAGATCGCCGTAAACCAGATGAAGCCTTCGATCCGTAGCATGGGGGTCTTGATAAATGGGGTCCAGGCGGGCCGTATTGAAAGACGACGAGCGGCGAATGATGCCCCAGACCTGGTAGCCTTTGCTCAAGAGAAGCTCGGCAAGGTAAGAACCGTCCTGGCCGGTGATTCCGGTGACCAGAGCCTTTCTTGACATTCGCTATCTCCAGGCTTGAAAGTTGTCAGACTCCGCGTCGATTCTCACGGTACCAGTCAATGGTGCGGCGAAGCCCTTCGCGAAATCCGGTGGCGGCGCGAAAGCCAAAAAGCTCGGCCGCTCGCGTGGTGTCCAGACATCTTCTGGGCTGTCCGTTCGGCTTACTCGTATCCCATGTCACTTTTCCATCGAATCCCGTCAGCTCGGCGATCAGCTCCACCAAGTCTTTAATGGAAATCTCAAAGCCCGCGCCTATGTTTACCGGATCGGATCCGTCATATCGTTCCGACGCCAGCACTATCGCTTCCGCGCAGTCCTCGACATAAAGAAACTCGCGGGTCGGCGAGCCGTCACCCCAGCAGACGATTTCTCCGGCGCCGCGCTCGACGGCTTCAACGCACTTGCGGATCAACGCGGGGATGACGTGCGAGGATTCCGGATGAAAGTTGTCTCCCGGTCCATAGAGGTTCACCGGCAGGAGGTAGATGATATTGGAGCCATATTGCTGCCGGTAGGCTTGCGCGAGCACAAGCAGCATCTTCTTTGCCAATCCGTATGGGGCATTGGTTTCTTCGGGATAACCGTTCCACAGATTTTCCTCGCGGAAGGGCACAGGGGTGGACTTGGGATAGGCGCAGATGGTTCCGATCTGCACGAATTTCTCAACTCCTGCGAGTCTGGCATGTTCGATCAGCAATGCACCCATGACGAGGTTGGCGTAAGCAAAACGGCCCGGGTTGGCACGGTTGGCACCGATGCCGCCTACCTCGCCGGCTAAATGGATAACCATCTGGGGTCGAGCATCGGCATAGAACCGCTCGACGGATGCTTCCTTCGTCAGATCATACTGCGTGATCAGAGGAATAAACACGTGCGAGCAACCGCGATTGCGCAAGGCCTGCACGACATGGCGGCCAAGAAAACCGTCTCCCCCGGTAACCGAGACGCGTTTATCAGGCAAGTGGATCACGTTTGGCACTTGACCAAATTCACTCGATTTGCTTCAGCCTATGAACGACATCCCGGAATCAATATCGCACAAGGCGGCCCAACTCACTCTTCCACGAGGACGGCGAAATCTGAGCGATCGGTAACTGCCGGCAGAGGACCCGCCGCGCCGCCGCTGTATCCCAGATAGCCGTCATTACCACCTTAATCGATCGCGTTACGCGCTTTGTCCTCGATGTCACCGTCAAGCAGCGGAAGTTCCAAGCCACAGGGTAGGGGCAGTGGTTCGATCAGCTCTCGCCTCCCGAGATTCCTGCTTTCCTGCAACCCTTCGTCAAAGCCGGCTGAATAAATCCGCTGAAGCTCTCAGCCGGTGCTTTGCTCGCATTCCTGCCTCATTGGGACTTCCTGGCTCCTGATTCAAGCGGACTGCTCATCCCGGCCTGACGGCCGGGCCTATGCACTACCGGCCCTGCGGGCCTCAGCCGTCGAGGGCTCGCAATGCGCAATCATCTATGTCGCCCTGTATAAATCACCTCATGCCCTGAGCGTCTTAGCGGATGCCGGCGTAGACAAGGGCAGCGAGGACTCCACCAATGCTGTTAAGGACGCCTCGGCCCACCGTTTTCGTAGTGGACCCCGGCACAAAGACCACATCGTTCTGCGCAAGTATCATGTCCGGCGCCCTCCCCTTCAGCAACTTGGTTACATCCACCGGAACCTGATTCATCGTCCCATCCGCATTCTGACGCAAGATCGCCGTCTTGCTCGCCTTCGCCGTCGGCATCAGGCCCCCGGCGGAAGCCAACGCCCTCGTCAGCGTTATCGACTCGCCCATCTTGATCTCGAATGCGCCGCCTCTGTTGACATCGCCGAGAACGTAGAAGAAACGCTCAACTCTTTCAGGAACGGTGACGATGTCGCCCGCATAAACAGGCACGTTCAGGCTGACATCTCCCTTCTCGAGCAACTGCACCAGGTCGATCTCCAATGGGTCCTTAGCGGCTACGCCAGCCACGGCTTCGGCAGGCGATGGGCTAGAAGCGGCTCTGTGGATCAAAGCCTTCGGCTCCGCCTTGTCAGGCAACAGCCCTCCAGCCATCGCAAGTGCATCCAGAAGGAAAGCCCGGCGCGTAAGCTGGTATGTGCCGGGTCTATAAACTGCGCCGAGAACATTGACAAACTGGCTGCGATATTCCTTTACCGAAACACTCACCTGCGGGTTTTTCATCACGGAGGCTTCGTACAGCGCGGCGATCTTCACTTCCGATTCGCGAGGGGTCAGGCCCATCAGTCCAATATCATTGATAAATGGAAGGGAAACTTTGCCGTCCGAATCAAGCGTCAGTTCCTTCTGCTTCAGTTCCTCAATACCAAAGACCGTGACCTGGATGGTGTCTCCTGGACCCAATAGATAGTCCTGAGAGAAGCGCACGGCGCCGGCCATCGCGCGCAGACGCTCGTTAAGGTCCTGGGAGTTGGCCGGGTTCGCCTGCTGGCGCAGGATGTCCTCTATCGATATGGGGATGCGCTTGCGATCCTGGGCTTGAGCAGCAACAGCACAGAGACCTACACAGACCCAGACAAGTTTAGCCAGCTTCCGGACGACCCTCTTTGTCGTTTTTTTCGCCATAGACGTAGCCATTGCCGTATTTCCTTCCGTAGCCGTAATAGTAATACCGCGAGTAGTAGTAATAGTCGGCGGAGCGGATGTCGACGTTGTTCAACACCGTCCCAATTAAGTGGCCATGCACTTCCTGCAACAGCCGCTTCGTCCGCCGCACCGCTTCCCTCGGCGTCTCGCCGCCCTTGATTACCAGAATCACGCCATCGACTGCCGGCGCCAGGATTCTGGCATCCGTCACCCCGAGCACAGGCGAGGAGTCGATCACGATATGATCGAAGCTTGCCGCCAGAAAAGCCAGAGCCTGTTTCATGCGCGCGGAACCGACCAGCTCGGCGGGATTCGGGGGAACGGGGCCCGATGTGACGGCGAAAAGGTTGGGGATCTCCGATTTCTGGATTAAGTCGGACAGGTTGGAATTGCCGGAAAGGAACGTGCTCATGCCGCTTTTGTTGCCCATGCCCATGATCCGGCCGATGCGCGGGTTGCGCATGTCGCAGTCGAGCACGATCACTCTGCCACCCGTCTGGGCCAGGGTGACCGCAATGTTGACCGCCGTCGTGGTCTTTCCCTCGGCCCGCCGGCTCGAGGTTACGAGCAGCACCTTCGGAGGGTAGCCGGCACCCGAGGAGAGCAGGACCGAAGTCCGCAGATTCCGATAGGCTTCCGATATCAACGATCTCGCGTCGTGATACGTGATTACCTCGATTCCGGTGGGAAGCGCGCCGTTGGAACCATTGCCGCCGACTTTCGCGGCAGCTCCAAGCAGCTTGACCTTCGAGTGCCTGCCGGAACCGACGGAACTCAGTGCCGGAATCACTCCCAGAGAAGGAAGCTGAATGTAGCGATCGACGTCCTCGGGAGTCCTGACGCTGTTGTCGAGATGCTCAATGAAGAACGCCAGGCCTGTCCCCAGCATCAGCCCGATCACCAAAGCCAACGAAAGATTCCGAGATTTGTTCGGACTGTAGGGAGCCCCGGGAACATGTGCGGGATCTATAACATGGATGTTGTTGGATTGCAGTCCCGCCGAGACACCTGCTTCCTTCATTCTCTGCAGCAAGCCGTCGTAGAGCTGCTTGTCGGTTTCGACCTGATGTTTCAGGATGTTGTAATGGATGGAATTCTCGTTAAGGGCATCGGCCTGGACCTTCTGCGCATCCAGCGCCTGCGACAAAAGTTTCTCCCGCCGCAGCGCCGTGTGGTATTCGGTCTCGGCGTTCTTGATCGCCCTTTCCCTCTCCTTCGCTAGCTGCTTCTCCGCCTCCGCCAGTTCCACCGTCGCTTGATCTAACTCCGGCCAGCCGGGCTTGAACTTCGCCTACAGCCTGGTCTGCTGCAAGCGCAGCGTTGCCACGTTGGTTTCCAGAGTCTTGATCAGGTCGTTCCGCAGAATATCCGGGTAGCTCCCCCGCGCCGTCTGCTGGACGATGTTCCAGACCGATTCCTTCTGGATCCGCTCCGACTGGGCAGCGGTCAGCGCCGTATTCAGGTCGGCGAGCTTCTGCAGAATCACGTTCTCGTTGTCGGCGATCGTATAAATGCCTTGCTCCCGGCTGAAGCGGACAAGTTCCTCTTCCGATTTTTCCACCTTCGCCTTCAGTTCGACGAGCTTGCCGGCCAGGAAGTCCGAGGCAGCGTTCGTGGCGTTATACTTCGTTTCGAAGTTCATTCGGATGTATTCTCTCGCCAGCGTGTTCGCCACTTCAGCCGCGAGTTTCGGATCGCGGGCATCAAAGCTCACGTCGACGAGACGGCTATTGCGGATAGGAGACGTTTTGAGGCTGCCAACGAGTTTGTTCGCGAGGCCTGCAAGCTTGCTTTCGTGGAGCGATGCAGCATCTTCCGATTTACCGCTATTTTCGCTTGAGCCAAGTCTATCGCGAAACCACTGGACGATCTTGCTGGCTTGCGACGGCTTCGGCTGCTCGAGAAACGCCGGATTGCTGTCGAGGTTAAGGGCTTTGATGACCCGTTCGGCCAGACTCTGACTTTCCAGCACTTTGAACTGGGTTTGCAGATATTCCTGACTCTGCGCGTAGGTCGATCCCGGCTCGAGCGCTTCCTTGAACGGCAGGACGCTTTGTTGCTCGGGATCGATCTGAAGCTTGATGGTGGCCCGGTAGATCGGAGTCGCTCTCCAGGTGGAGACGGCCGTGACGATCAGGGTCGCCAGCGTGAAAGAAAATATCATCCAGCGGCGCTTGACGATGACGCGCCAGTAGTCCAGCAGGCTTATCCGATTTTCCTCCAGAGGCCGGCCCATATGAGGCGGCGGTGCTTCCGCAGGAGGGTTATAGTAAGCCGGTAATCTGGGAGCGTCCTGCGCTCGAATGAGTTGGTTTTCGCTGTTTTCCATTTTTCTTTCCGATGCCGCCGGGGGACACCTTCCCGGGGAGATAAGGGATCAGGAGAAGAGACGCGGATTGTCGCCGATCTTCATCCCTTTGGACTTTGCATTGCCGTTATACAGCTTCGCCCCTTCAGTCACAAGGGGTTGACCGACTAAAAACCCTGCAACCAGCTAACTAACCACGATTTACAGCGCAGCCTGCTCGGAAGCCTGACGGTGATCCAAACACTTCCGATCACGCGCTGGATTCAAACCAATCGGCAACTGGAAACGAGAGCAATATCCTACGGGCGCCAGCCGAGGGTGTCCATAGCCCAGTGGTAGTACAGGGGATGGCACCATGGTGCCATCGGTTGTTACATGCGATGAATGTGCCAGAAAAGGGCGGGGACAATCCGAACCGTTGGACGGCGAGCTAGCCGAATTTCGTCGCCAAAGTCTCGCGCGCCAGTCCCGGCAGGGGCGACAAGAGAGTATTCGGGGGCGCGAGCCCCCGGGTCTGGTTGAAAATGAAGAGATCCCTGGCAGGGACGAAGGGCTTGTCAGATAAACATCTCTGTCGCCCCTCCAGGGCTTTGCGCTCCCTGCACTGCTAACCCCGGGCTCACGCCCGGGGCTACCCTCTTGACGCCCCTCCGGGGCTCGCACAGGAGCTTCGCGACTCAAACTGGCTATGCATGGAATGTCCATCGTGCTTACAGCTCGCAATTTGGGGGCAACTCGGGACAGTCCCCTTTGATGAAACGGTACTTGATGATTTCCGCGGCAAGCATGGGGCTGGAGCATGGAACATTGACGCCTTCATTGCGTACGACCCGTCCCCAGCACAAGATACTCGCCGGGCCGTTCCCGGTGAGTTCGCTTGGAAAGACTATGAGCATTTCAAGCATGGTCTTGGGCTCGATTTCCTTCTCCGCCCAGAAGAGCACACCGGAGCGGCTGATGTTTACCGTCGCGCCCTCGTTCCACGCAAGCTCGCCGCCCACGCGGTAGCGGAGAGGGGCCTCAATCGGAAACCTCTGCGCCCGCGGCTTGTACGCGTTCTGCTGCATTCCTTCAGGCCGAGTGAGCACTTGTATGCCTCCAGCACCGTATTATGAAGAATAGGGACGCCACTCTAACAGCGAGGGAAACAGACAGCAATCGTACACAGGTGGCGTTGCAGGATGGCACAATGGTGTTGGGGTCAGGTCTGGAAAATTTACTTCTGTTCGGCAGCGTTGGGGGAAACCGGGGACGCTCACCTGTTTCGTTTACTGATCGATCGGGGAAACTGGGGACGCTCACCTGTTTTGCGTTTACTGATCGATCGGGGTCGCGTTTCCTGAATCCTAAAACAGGTGAGCGTCCCCAGTTTCCCCGACACCTTCAGCGAAATAGAGGACTTGTGAGTGAAACAATACGGCGTGTGATATCATGCTAGTTGATCTGCACCACTCGGGAGGAGCCATGACCGACGAGGAAATGCGCCGCACCATGCAGTTTATTCTCGAACAGCAGGCCCAATTTAGCTCTGACATGCAGCAGATGCGGGAAGTGCAAGCGCAGCATCAAGAGCAGATCGGCAGGCTCGCGGATGCCGTTCTGGGTATTACCGGAATCCTCGACAGGATCGGAAACGCCGTCGACAGGATCGGGAACGCCCAGGAACGGACCGAAGCAAATGTCGCGGAACTGGCCGAGGCGCAGTTGCGGACCGGAGCGAATGTCGCGGAACTGGCCGAAGCCCAATTGCGGACCGGAGCGAATGTCGCGGAACTGGCCGAAGCCCAATTGCGCACCGAAGCGAATGTCGCGGAACTGGCCGAAGCCCAATTGCGCACCGAAGCGAAGGTCGCGGAACTGGCCGAAGCCCAATTGCGCACCGAAGCGAAGGTCGCAGAACTGGCCGAAGCCCAATTGCGCACCGAAGCGAAGGTCGCGGAACTGGCCGAAGCCCAATTGCGGACCGATCACCGGCTCAGCGCCTTCATCAATGTCGTTGAACGCTTCTTCCCCAACCGCCGGAATTAGTGAAACCGGGGACGCTCACCTGTTTTGCGTTACTGATCGATCGGAGTCGCGTTTCCTGAATCCTAAAACAGGTGAGCGTCCCCAGTTTCCCCAGTTTCCAGCCCTAGAAATCGATGTGCAGGCCCAGCTCGATCCGGCGCGGCGAATTCATTTGCGATGTGATCACGCCAAATGCGGTGGGACTCTGCAGGTTCAGGCCCGGATCATTGAACAGCGGATGGTTAAAAAGGTTGAAGAACTGAGCGCTCAAGGCAAAGTTCGCCCTCTCGGTAAGTTTGAAGTGGCGGGACAGGGTCATGTCGAGGTTCCACCGGTTCTGCCCGCGCAGGCAGTACCCGCTCGAGGTGGTGTCCTGGCTGAGCCTTATCGGCCGGAAAGCGGCGAAGACTGCCGCCGGGTCCGCGAAGAGGTTCATTCCTGTCCCCCCAGTTGCAGGATTTGCATTGGTGCCGACGCCGTTGCTGCCGGCAACGCCCTGATGAGCAGAGTTTCCGAAGGTATTCGGCTGCGTCAGCACTGCGCCGACTGCCACACCCGTGGCGCCCTGGCCGAACTCCTGGTTGGACCCGACCGTCACCCTGAGCGGCAGGCCGGTGTACCAACTGAAGATTGGCGCAATCGACCACCCCCGGACAATCTGGTGCAAAACGGGATTGGCCGCATGGAAGGGCATGTTGTAAAGGCCCATCAGGTTCAAGACGAGCTTGCGGTCAAACACGGAATTGCCCCACCCATAACGGGTATTATAGGAATTGGCGACAAAGGCATCGATGTCCTGGTTGACGACACCGTTGTCGAGGGAGTGAGCCCAGGTGAAGTTGCCGTTCAAGGACAGTCCCTTGCGCTCCCGCATCTTGAGTGATACGAATCCCGCATTGTAACTGGACTTGCCGTAATCGGTGAAGTACAGGAAGTCGTTGATCTGGGTGCCGGCAGCCGTTGCCAGGCCAAAAACGAACGAGCTCTGCAGCCCATTGAACAGATTGAAAACCTGCGAGTTACGGATGTTGCTCGAGAACTTCGCCACCACACCGGCCGTGCAGTTGGGATTGCCTTGGCAGTAGCTTGTTCCCGCCAGCGCAGTCTCAAAGAACGGCTGCGCGGTGATCGATGCGGTTGCCACTCCCGCGCGCACCTGGTCGGCAACATTATCATAAGCTTGCGCGAAGCTCTGGCCGCCATAGACCATCATGTAGGGAATCTGATTGAGCGTCATGCCCACCAGCAGGTTCCTGGCATCACGCCGCACGTAACCGATCTCGAGGATGGTTCCTCCCGTCAGTTCGCGCTGGAGAGTCAGGTTGTAAGAGTTGTTGATGGCCGGCCGGAAGCGAGGAGCGAGTTGCGTCGAAGCGTTGGCGAATGCCTGGTTCGCGCCGGGCACGGTGGAGTAGCCAGGAATCACGGGGACGGGCTGATCCACCAGGTAGGACGGCAGCGGAACCGTGCTTCCGTCGATCCCCACCCGGAAAGCGGTCAGCGGATTGATGCCGGCGCTTCCCGTGCACTGCCCGGTGGTTGACGGTCCCAGGCAAAGGAGAGTTTGCGTGAAGCCGAGCACCTGCTGCGCGTCGATCACCTTCTGCACGCCGTTCAGGCGGTCATAAAGCCGGGCGAAACCTGCTCGCAGAACCGTTTTCCGGTTTCCGAACATCTTTCCCCAAAAACCCGCGCTCAAGCTCGGATTCCACGCCAGTGCAACCCGCGGGCCGAAGTTGGTCCAAGTGGGATCGTAGGGGTACTGCCGATCGGTGCTGCCGATCGGTTTCCAGGCGAGCACAGGATTGAACACAGTCCCCGCCAGGGCAGCCTTGGCGCGTTGGGCGATGTAGTCGGACGGAATCACCACTTGGCCCGTGCTGTAATACGCGAGCGCCAGCTTGCCTTGCACTTCGGTCTCCGGCACATCGGCGCTCCAGTTCAATCCCAAGTTGAGCGTCAGGGAGGGACGCATCTTCCAGGAATCGTTGGCATAGACACTGTATTCGTTGTAGTGGGAGTCGGTGCTCAAGGGAGTCCCGATGGGATTGGCCTTGAACTTGGCATCGCGCGTCGCTACCAGCGTGGCTCGCTCTGTCAGGCCAAGCGCGCCGGCATAGAAGCTGTTCCAGTCGCTGGTCCGGTTCGAGGGCAGGCAGTTGGTGGTAACGGTTGAGCTGCAAATCGGGGGTTGGTAAGTCGACGGTATGTTGAGTCCTTGCCCGCTGTTTAGCTGGTATATCCGCTGGGCGAGGGCGGACTGAGCGTCGTCTCTCCAGAACTGGGTTGCATTGCGCCGGACTGATCCTCCAAACTGCAGGAGGTGATTTCCCTTCACCCAACTGAAGTTGTCGCTCCAGGTCCAGTTGTGGGCTCTCCATTCCCGGCCCCTGATTGCGCCGATGCCCAGATCCACGGGATTCATGCCACCGCTGATCAGCAGCGCGCTGTCCGTGCCCGATACCTGAGGCCGCGCGCCAGCGGTCTTCCAAAACCAGTAATCGCGCAGATAGCTGAACGTAAACTCGTTTGTGGCCATCGGTGTCAAACGCCCTGTCAAACCGAGGACCAGATAGCGTGGCATGCGCGGGATGAACGCCGGCGACGACGGAACTCCCAGCTTATCTCCCGGGAGCAATCCGCCGATGTCGATCTGGCGATCCCCAACGTTATGCTCCTGCGTAAAGTAACGGAAGCTGGCCATGGCTTGCCACTTTTCCGTCAGGTTGCGGTCGATCCGCAACACGGCGAAATCGTCGTTGTTCGGGAACTTGCCCGCGGCTGTGAACCCGATAGTGTTTAGTCCATCGCCCCTGGACGAATCATTGCCTGCAGGCATGTACTTGTTCCACACCTGACTGACCAGCGGATTCAAGCCGATGCCGCGTGGATCACAGGGGAGATTGCCGCCTGCGCCGCATTGCTTCGAAGTCGCCAGATTGTAAGAGATGGTGTTCCCGGCTGCATCCTTGAAGCGGAGAATCCCCTGCTTGAGAGAATCTGTCGGCACCGTCCTGGTGATCTGGCTGAAATCGTTCCGGCGGCGCCCTTCGTAGTGAAAGAAGAAATAGGTCTTCTCGTTGCCGCCTAATTTGGGGATTGGCCCGCCCAGCGTGCCTCCGAAGCGGTTATCCTGAGTCATTGGGCGAAGCTGGCCAACTCGGTTTCGATCCCAAGTGTTGGCATTCAGAGACTTGTTTTGCAAGTACTCATAGAGGGAGCCATGATACTTGTCGCCACCACGCTTCGTGACCAGCATCACCTGGCTTCCGCCGGAACCGCTGAAGCTCGCAACCTGGTTGCTCGTGGCCACACGGAACTCCTGGATGCTTTCGACCGGCGTGGGGATAGCACCCTCAGGCGCCCCGGCGTAATTCGTCCAGTAATCCGAGTTCCCCGAGACTCCGCTGGTGACGTTGCCGCCGTCCAGTACGAAAGTATTTTGGTCGCTCTGGGCTCCTGCCACCTGGCCGCCGTACCTGCTGCTCGCGCCCTCGGCCTGTTGCGGCATGGCGATCGGCTGAAGGAGCAGCAAGTTCGTGACATTGCGGTCCAGGGTTGGGAGCATCCGGAGCAGGTCGCCGCCAAGGGTGTCTCCCAGGGTGGCATCGAGAGTTTGCAGTTGAGCGCCTGCCGAGGCAGTGACGGTCACCACCTCCGTGCTTGCGCCTATCTTCAGGCTAAAGTTAAGGTTGTAGGACTTGGAAATCTCAACCACTTGCGCCCCGACGACCGCTTTCTGAAAACCCGGGGCTGATACAGTTACCGAGTAGGTGCCCGGTTTGACCGCTACAAAAGTGAATCGGCCGACCTCATTGGTTGCGGTGCTGCGGACAGTCCCTGTGGCAGCGTCTTTGAGCTCGACATCTGCTCCTGGGACAATAGCTCCAGAGGGATCCGTCACAACCCCCATCACCGTGCCGGTGTTGGCGGTCTGAGCCAGAACCAATGCGGGCGACATAAGGCAGATCAGCGCTATGAGCAGAACAGCTCCGGGCGCCGATCGAAAAGCAGCGCAATACGTTGCTTTCATGCTTTCGCTTCCTCTCTGCTCATTACTGGGCATTAACGGCCCTCGGAGATCGCCGACCCGGCCAGGAACAGGCCGGAAATCTGAGGGTCCCTTTTATATTTCATCTATGGGGCCGCTCCGCCCTCCACGAGGCGCAGCCCCGACACGTCAGCTCTTACGATAAATCTTTGAAACTGAATTGCTGATGGGAACCCATGCTAGGCAAACAGATCAGCATTGTCAACGACTCTCGGAAAGGATAGTGTTGCTATTACGCGGCAAGATCGTGCCAATAATGGCGGCGTGGAGAAGAACTCCTCGGTATTATTCGTGATTGCGTAGGGAAGCCATGCGGTATTCGAAGCTCTTTGGAAAGACCTTGCGTGAAATACCCAAGAATGTAAGCGCAACCAGCCAGCAGTTGCTGTTGCGCGCCGGTTTCATAAAGTCTCTCGGCCAGGGCGCCTTCCTGCTGATGCCGCTTGCATGCCGGGTTTTGCAGAACGTGGATCGCATATTCCGAGCCGAGGCAACTGCGCGCGGCGTCCAGTTCCTCGAAGCGCCGCCGCCCGCGCCCGGCATCCTGAAGGAGGGTGCGGCTGGCGCCGAGGTGAAACGCGCCCTCTCCGCCTGCCGCCCTCAGATTCGGCAGCAGTACCCTATGGCTGCGCAGCACGAAGACGACCTCTCCATGCTGGCAGGGGCCCTGCCGATGACTTACAAGGAGCTGCCATTTTCTCTTGGAATCAGCCGATGGCAATATCGCGAAGACAGCCGAGGCGCAGCCCCGCTTGCGTTCGCACGCCGGTTTCCGGTTCACGCCGCATACAGTTTCGATGCCGACAAAGAGAGCGCGCAGAATAGCGGCCTTGAGTTGCTCGCGGTGTGTCGGGCCGCGTTCACTCAAATGGGCGTTCAGGTAGCCGCTCCGGAGACGGGTGCGGCCCCTGGTCTTCCTGCATCCACAGAGTTCATTGCGCTCTCAGAAGCTGGGGACGAGGATGTGATCCGGTGCGGCGGCTGCCACTGCTTTGCCAGCCTCGAGAGAGCGCAGTCGATCTTCCCCGAGTTCAGGCAAGATGAGGCACCACGCCCCATCGAAGCCGTTTTCGGGCCTGGGATCGTAGGAACGGCGGAGCTCGCTGCGTTCGTAGGAATCCCTGTTCAAAAGACTACGAAAGCGCTTCTCTTTCAGGCCGACGACGGCATCGTCGCCGTTTGTGTGCGCGGAGAGTACGACATCAGCGAGACCAAGCTCGCCGCTCTCCTCGGGTGCTCGACGTTGAAACTGGCGCCGGCCGGCGCGGTCAAAGACCTCACCGGAGCAGACGTCGGCTACGCGGGCCCCGTCGGGCTGCCTGAGGCGGTGAGAACCGTCTGGGACCTGACGACGGAGGGGAGAGTGAATTTCGAAGCCGGGGCGAACCGAACCGATTACCACCTCATCAACGTGAATTTCGGCCGGGACTTGCCGAAGCCCGGGGAATTCGTCGATGTCCGCAAGATCAAGGAAGGAGAAACCTGTGCCCGATGCCATCAAGGGCGCCTGACAGCGCAAAGGGGCATCAGGATCGGCCACGTCTCCCAGTTGGGCACCATGTATTCGAAGGAACTCAAGGCGGCCTATGCATCGAAAGCGGGCAGACCGGAACCGATGTATCTCTCCTGTTACGGCATCGACATCCATCGGCTGATGGCGGCGGTCGTGGAACAGAACAGCGACAAGAAAGGGATCCTCTGGCCGAGCCGGATCGCCCCATTTCAGGCGCATCTCATATCTCTCCCAGGAGTCGAGAGCCGGGCTCGGGATCTTTATGACAGGCTCCGGCACGAAAGGATCGACGTGCTCTGGGACGACCGCGAGACACCGGGCGGCGCCAAATTCGGGGATGCCGATCTGATCGGCATCCCGATTCGCCTGGTGATTTCCGCGCGCGCCGGTGAAAACGTGGAGTGGAAA
>Ga0315282_10008731_pt1 | contig 16320 bp, 17 predicted proteins | sample YL17G07_20_MG_FD_203693 | JGI IMG/M metagenome (GOLD analysis project Ga0315282, IMG submission 203693) | Sediment microbial communities from Yellowstone Lake, YNP, Wyoming, USA - YL17G07_20 | ecosystem: Environmental > Aquatic > Freshwater > Lake > Sediment | place: USA: Wyoming | collected...
TCGCCTCGAAATGATAAGGTCGCTGCAATCCGCAGGCGTATCCCTGCACGATCATCTCGATCATCATAGGCAGCGGGTAATCAGCCCAATGCGCTTTCTCGATCTCCATATTCCGGGACACTATCCCGGAGAACTCGACGGAGTCCATGAAATCGGCAAGCAGGTTGAAACCGCCGAAGCCGGTTGCGCGTTTCAGGGTGAATTCCTCACCAATTTTTCGCTTGGGTTTCGGGCGGCTGCAGTTGTAGGATGGCATAACTTTTGGGTGCTCCTTTTGCGGTACGAGTTTTGTTTCGCAACAACCTTATACCACAAGAGGAGCCCCATTTTTCGCGGATTTCCACTGATCTCATCAACTTTCCTCCTAACCAATCCGTCAATCCTTGCGTAATTCGGGATGAAACGAGAAGCAAAAGCCGCGTTGACCTATATGCTGAAATCGGCACGGACCGTCCTAACCGAGGCGGTCGGTCACCAGCCACCCTTTGAGTATCTTTTTTGGGAAATCACCGATGCTTGCAATTCGCGGTGTAGTAATTGCAACATATGGCGTGTAAAGCCATCCAGGGACGTTCTGAAACCCGAAGAAGTAGAAAGGCTCTTCAGTAGCGGATTCTTTAAGGATGTAAAGGACGTCATAATTTCCGGCGGCGAACCAGTTTTGTTGCCTTATTTGGAAGAGAACCTTCTAATAATGCGTAAACATATTATGCCGAACGCATCAGTTTCATTGAGCACAAATGGCTTGTTGCCGGACCGCGTCATCAGGACAACGAAGAACTGCATCAAACACGGAATGAAGATGATAGTCGGTGTGTCATTAGATGGGATAGGTGAGCATCATGACTTAGTAAGAGGAGTGAAGGGCAATTTCGAAAAGGTAGACTATCTTCTGAAGGAGTTGAAGAAACTGAAGGAAGATGAAAGCTACGCCAACAGTTTAAAGGTTACTATTGGCTATACTTTTTCGCCGACGACCTTTCACTATTTTGAGGAGGTGCGAGATTATGCAGAATCCCTTGGGATGTATTTTCTGCCGCAGATGTACGAGGAATTCTCATATTATTCTAATACAGATCGTCAAACTTCGTATTCCGAAGATATGATCGAGGCTGCCCAGGATATGCCTCCCAGCTTTCAAAAAGAACTAATACTCAGATGTCTGAGGAAGGCCCCGATCGCCTATAAGTGTTGCAGCATGAGAAAGTTTTTTGTCCTGCATTGCAATGGTGACATATCGCCATGTTTGCGTTTTGCGCATGTCAAAGTCGGGAATATTCGGGATCTCGATGTTACTGAGGTTTGGACCGGTGATAAAGTCAGGAATGCTAGAGCATTGGTAGATGCTTGCAAAGGATGCTCAAACACATGGGCAACAGGGTGGAGCATGCGATACTGGATGCCGCCGTTTTTCAAGATGTTGAGCAGCGCTGTCATAAAGAAGCACATTGCTCGCACAAAAGGACCCAAAACTGCTAAAGAGTCGTTACCCCAAAGCGATACAGTCATCTCATGAGGATTACCTTTATTCTGACCAGTTTCCCGCGTCTGCCCATAGGAGGGCACCGGGTTGTATACGAATATGCCAATCATTTGGTTGCGAGAGGACATCAAGTCTCTATCGTCCATTGCCGAAGCGTAAAGGGCTTCCCTCCGCCTTCAGGTTGGTATAAATACTTGAGAACGCACATTGGTTACGTGTATCGTTCCCTTCTCAGGCCTCGTCCCAAGTGGCAACACGTTGATTCTAGGGTCAAGATGATGTTTGCTCCTGAGCCACTTGAAAGATATGTTCCGGATGGCGATGTGGTCTTTGCCACCGCGTGGGCCCTTTCTGATTACGTGTTGGGCTACAGCGCAAACAAAGGCAAAAAATGCTACCTATACCAACATTATGAGACTTGGAGTGGGCCCAGAGATAAAGTAGATGCGACATGGAGGGCACCATTTCATAAAGTGGTTATTTCAAAGTGGTTGTATGAAATAGGGGTTGCTCTTGGTGCCACCACTATGGCATATATACCTAACGGCATTGATCACGATCTTTTTGAGACATATGTTCCGATAAGATCGCGCAGAAGAATCGTAGCCATGATGTTTTCTCAGCAAGCATGGAAGGGGAGTGAGGATGGCTTAAGAGCCTTGAGCATAGTCAAGGACAGAGTCCCTGAGTTGAGAGCAATACTTTTTGGTGTAAGACGACCAGGTTTTGCTCTACCGGACTGGGTTGAATTCCATGAGAACCCATCACAGGAGGATTTGGTTAAGCGAATATATAATGCAAGTTCCTGTTTCTTGTGTCCTAGCCACTTTGAAGGGTTTTCCCTGCCAGCGGCGGAGGCTATGGCTTGTGGATGCGCCGTTGTTTGTACTGATTGCGGGGGAATTCGTGATTTCGCCGAAGATGGTGTCAGTGCTCTGATCTCTGCACCCAATGACCCGGAGGCACTTGCCAAGAACCTTTTCAGGGTTCTTCAAGATGATGATTTGAGAGTAGGATTAGCTGAGATGGGTAGAAGAAGTATTCAGCAGTTCACTTGGGAACGCAGTACAGAATTGATGGAAGCGTTCTTGGTTGGTTGTATTAACTTTACTGTAGTCTAACTCGTGAGACTTGAAGTGAACTCCGCTACTGAGGTGGGGAAGAACGCAAACAGGATCTCTTGTACAATTGCCATCCCTGTCTACAATCGCCAAGACTTCATCCGGCGTGCTGTGGACTCTGCATTGGAGCAGGACGTGCCCGATCTCGAAATCTTGGTCGCGGACAACTGCTCCACCGATCACACGTGGGATGTCTTGCAATCTTATGCTGACTCCCGCCTGCGCCTTGTGCGCAATGAGCGGAACGTGGGGCTATTTGGCAACTTCAACCGTTGCCTCAGTTTGGCTCGTGGGGAATATCTACGTTTCCTCTGCTCAGATGATAAACTCGTTCCCGGCTGCCTAAGCCGGGAAATCGAGATTATGGGGCAACATTCCAATGTCTCGTTGCTCTCAACGCGGAACCGACTGGTAAATGAGAAAGGGCACAGGCTGAGGGAGGGTGCTAATCTCCTGAGGCCCGGCATCTATCGATCTGATCAGGCTGTCTTGGCTGTGCTATGGTCGATCGCCCACTATGCTCTTAATCCGCTCAATTATCCTTCAGGGGTGTTGTTGCGGCGGGCCGCGGCTCTGCGGGCCGATCGCTTCGACACAACATTGCGCATGTTGGGCGATGTAGATTACTTCTTGCGCGTGCTGGACTATGGTGACCTAGCAGTGGTAGACACGGTTGGTTGCGAAATCACGATCCACGAAGGAATGGAAAGTGTGCGTGTAGCCTCCGATGGCGTCCGGGACAGCGAATTCCTCATGCTGGTTGAGCGGTATAGAGTGCAGCTTGAGCAGGAGAGTACATACAAGCGCATCTTGCAGCAAGTGGCGGCCCACGCTACGGGGGTGGCTTTAAAATACTGGTATCGGCGCATGTCACAGGCAAGCGAGCAGCATCTTAAGATTGCCTATTCTACAGGAACTGGATGTTCAGGCATCGTGGTGGGGATTGCTCGCCTGATCGGTCTGCGTCTGTTACTCAAGATTGCCGGAATCCGGCCGACGCCGATACGGGCCGCGCAGCCCTTGACGGACACTATAGGACCAGAGGCGGGAGGTGCTTGTGACCGTTGAGAAGTTAAGGCGTTTTTATCAGCCTACTATAAGCATTTTTGCGCTAAACCGCAAGGAACGCCGTTGGATAAGTGATCTACAGTTCCAACAGATGATTTGTGCTTTGCCATGACCACGATGGCATCTTGCAGACCAGGTGATCTTGATGAACGGAAACGTGAAGTGATCAGAGCAGTTCTTAAGCTGACAATGTTCAGCCTGGCATGCGCTCTCTTGATATTCAAAGGAGCGACGAGCGGAGGCGCATTATTATCCAACTTCGCTAAACTGAGCGAGATCAGGCTGCGCTTCGAGGGCGGTGCTGAGCTTAAAAGTACACCAGCAGATGCCAAGCGAATCTGGGAGCGGGTAGCGGCAGCCAAAGGCGTTGACCAGCCTGAGCACTGGCGAGCGGTGGGTGAGATAGCTTTGCTGGATCAAGAGTGGGGCAAAGCTGTGCTTGCGTTCGAGCAAGGAATTGTGCTTTCGGCCGATCCTTACAATCTGTATCTCGCGCTGGCGCGAGCCCACTTGGTGATGGGGAATTCGGACGGAGCTATGTCAAACTACGAGGCAGTAGTGCAGCTCGACCCGAAAAGGAGTGTTGACGTTTACCTCCTGGCTGCCGATATCGAGCTGCAACGAGGAAACTATCCGGGTTTTGCCGCCTGGTGTGAGCGGGCTCGTCAGTCGTTTCCCAATAGCCACGTTCCAGATCGGACACAGGGGATAGCAGCCTGGCAACTCGGCAAATGGGAAGAAGCAGAAAGGTTGTTGCAGAACGCTCACCAGAAGAGCCCCGGCGATCCCTATCCGCTTTATTATTTGGCGTTGACCAAGTCTGCCCAAGGCGATTTTCTTGCGGCAGCCAGGTATATGGAGCGGGCTATTGTGACGTTTAGGGAGATGCCTGGTTCTTTCCCTTTGCCTTGTGATTGGTTTGTGATTGCTGGCGATCTCTATCAGCAGGCTAATGATCTTAAGGCGGCGAAGTCTATGTATCAACAAGGTCTGGTTCATTGCCCCCAAGAACAGATCTTTACAAATCGGCTCCGAGCTATTCAGGCTGTACCCTGAGCCGAGGACATCTATGCTAGTGATGTGCCTGTAAGGGAAGATTGTCCATGCGTTTCTCAGTATCACATCCGCGGTTACATGGAGAACCCATTGAATCTAAAGACAAGTCTGTGCTTCATACCCTGACAGGTGTTGTCACTGGACGCAATGCCGTATTTTTGCAAGCGAAGCTTCTCAACGAAGTACTGAGGACCTCGTTCGACATTGTCACGAATATGCATGCCACCCGATGGATGAAGAGTTCTGTACTGCGGTCGCTCATCTCTTCAAAGGCACCAATCATATGTCACTATGGCAGTTTTGATCCCGTTGTTTTTGCGCTCCAGCGGCGGCCAAAGACCATTTTTGTCTATCACAATCATACACCCCTACGATTCTACTGGAAGTGGAGACCCAGGGTTGCCCTTCTCGACCTGATGACCGAAGCTCAACTACGCCTAATGCCGAAAGACGTACACTGGGTGGCAGTCAGTGAGTACAACAGGCAGTGCCTGCACAGGCTCGGTTTTGCCAAGGTAGATGTCTGTCCTTGTATTGTCTTGACTGTCCAACCTGATAGGCTGCCTGATAAGACGTCGGACCCATCGGTGCTATTCGTCGGTCACATTTGGCCGCACAAGAACTGTATCCGCCTAGTGTCCGAGATATCTGTAGCGGCGAATATTTTAAGACGCAGGGTTACGTTGAGGATTGTGGGAGATCCTAGACCGGGCTTTTTGTATGGTAAAGCTTTCCAGTGGTCGGTATCGCGTCTTTCGTCTCACAAATGGCTTCGGATCGAATGGTTACCTGGTATTCTTCCGGAGGAAGAATTGGATTCCTTATATGGAAGTTCTTGGCTCTATGTGTCTACCTCCCTGCATGAAGGTTTCGGTCTACCCGCGTGCGAGTCGGTAATGCGAGGTACGCCGGCAGTCTATCTCGAATGTGGAGGACAAGAGAGTGTTCTCGGGCAAGCAGGAATGGTCCGGCTATCGGAAAGACAAAGTTTTGGACACGAAGTCGCACGTCTTCTTCTAGACGAACCCAGCCGCGGGAGGCTTTTGTCTGAGCAGAAGCAGTATGTGTCAAAATATGTCGCGCCAGAAGTAGAGAATACCATCCGAGCCGTGTATATGCCGCTGGTCTCTTCGGAGTGGATGGGCGCGCAAAGACAATAGACGCCTGACAAAAAAGCAAGGTGTTAATGAGGACAATTTGACAATGGACTATGCACAATGGCAGTATTTCCAGGTGTCACTCTCTTCAGCCTTGGCGATTTATGTCTTTCTAACTGTACGCCGTAGACAAATTGGCATAATCCAGGCTCCTTATGTGTGGGTGGTGATCGGTTACGGAATAGTATCTCCGCTCTCTAACCTTATTCGTTGGAGTACGAATGACTTTGTGTCATTGAACACAATTGCCGCAAGCGATTATGATCAAGCAAGCCTTGTGTGGTGTGCTTCGTTGATTTTGACTGTCGGGGTTTACGTTTGGCGGCTCGAGTCCGAGAAACGCGTCTCCACAATATCGAACGAGCGTCTGGCTATTCCGAACAGAGCTAACTCGTACACAATTGGACTGATTGCTCTCACTGTGCTCTATCTGCTAAACCCAGTCAGGGGAAATGACTTTGGCACTCTAGAGCCACGCAGTATGAATGACTTGAGCGTCGGTGGATTGCTAGTCGGTGCGATTCTCTTCAATGTCATTGCAACCTTTGCGGCAATCCTCCTGCGATACTCGACGTGGTCTGGCTTGTTAGCGACATCAGCGGTTGCCTGGGCGTATTCTCAGTCAGGTTCAAAAGGGATAGTAGCAGTCTATTTGCTTTATATGGTGGTCAACATTTTGCGTCAACCTAGGCAAGGACTATGGAGACATCTAGCAAAGCCACTAGCGCTAGTAGTTTTGCTGTCTATTGTAATAGCATTACCTGCTGCAGTTGAGAGGCGCTCCGGTGAGACCGTCTCTTTGGCTGCGGCCTTGCAAGCAGCTGGGGGACGATTCACGCAGCAGGATGTGTTTTCTGTATTGTGGGCATTCCCCGATTGGCGTCAATCTTTTGCGCGAACTTATGTCGAAGGTAATTTGCTCGGATTTGTTCCGGGGGTTCTTTTTCCCGATAAACCCTTCAACCCAGCGTATCAGATTACCAACCTGTTTTTTGGTGGGGCGGGGCCGATTTCTGCTGCATCACCATCCTTGTTTGGGGCCCTTTTGATTGTTTTCCAAGACTGGCTGTATTGGCCCATTTTATTGCTCGCGACCTCTCTGATATGTAAGATGGATTGGCTCCTCTGCCGTTCGCAACGCGGGGAAAAGTCTCGATTTGATTACGAATGGCTCTATATCTCATCACTTGTGGCTCTATTTGAGACAAGTTTCGTGGTTGCCTCATATCAGCTTATCATAACCTTCGCGTGGTGGTACCTTTTGACCAGAGGGTCCAGAATACACGAGGTTATCACGCAAGGCGCAAACAGCCAAATGGCCAAGCCGCTCCAGCGGTCAGGTGTGAGCGAAGCCCAGGGATAGAGCAACAAGTACAAGTTAGCCCATTCACCAATGCGCATTCTAGTTGTTACGCCGTATTATTTACCCGACGGTGGGCCGAGTGCTCCGCTGTATGGAATGTTGTGTTGTGCCTTGGTGCGCCGTGGGCATCAAGTCACAGTTTTGGCTTCCGCGCCCCATTACCCAACAGGACATGTGTTGCCAGAATACAGAGGTATGCGGATTCGGAAGGCGATTGAGAATGGTGTATCTGTCATTCGCGTCCCAGTCCCTTCTATGGATCGTTCCAATCTTGTCCAACGATTTCTACAATTTGGTGTTTACCAAGTTGGCGCTTCGCTTGCCGGGCTAAAACAAGAGTATGATGTTACTCTTTTCAGTAATCCATTCTTAATGGTTGGGCTTCCATTTGCAGTACTCGCTATTATCCGCAACAAGCCGGCGGTGTACTCGATTCATGATGTCTATCCAGACGTTGGCGTTCGGCTTGGGATCTTTCGCCACAAGCCGGTTGTTGCGCTGGTCACTGCGATGGAAAAATTCTGTCTAGATCGCGCCAAGTACGTTCGGATTCTATCCGAATCGTTTGCACCCAAGATGCGCGCTTTGGGAGTGCCTGAATGCAAATTGGCGCTGATCTACGATTGGGTTGACACAGCGCTAATCAGGCCATTGCCGCGTGAAAATGACTTTGCGCGTGAGCATGGACTACTTGACAAATTTGTAGTGCTGTATGCTGGGAACATTGGATTGTCGCAAGGGTTGGAGCATGTGTTGGCGGCGGCGGAATGCCTGAAAACCGAAGAGGATATTCGCTTTGTATTCGTTGGCGATGGTGCCGGTCGTGAGCGTTTGGTGGCAGAGGCAGAAGCACGCGGATTGGCGAATGTCATGTTCCTGCCGTTCCAGCCGCGCGCGCGCTTGCCTGAGGTTCTGGGGACAGCAGATGTTTCATTGGTAACTTTGCGAAAAGGGGTCGGGTTTGAGTCGTTACCATCCAAGATCTTTTCGATTTTGGCAAGCGGGCGCCCCCTGATTGCTAGTGTGGATGAGGATAGTCATACAGCACGGCTTGTTCAGCACTCTGAAGCAGGGCTGTGTGTGCCACCTGAACAACCCGATCGCTTAGCCGATGCAATTTTGGAGTTAAAGGGTGATCAGCGCATGCGTGCAAATATGGGACGAAAAGGGCGTGCTTACGCTGTGCAATACCATTCGCCGCAATCTGCGGCGGATTCTTTCGTGCGGTTATTTTCTAATTGCGTTAGTGGCACAAATACAGAAACAACCATACCTGGCGTTGTGTAGTCTTTATGGAACAACCTCTGGATGTGTGGGCTTGGCGTTGGGCGACCTGCGCTGGCACTCGCAATAGCCGGCTCGGATTTGGCGATTGCCATCGAGCGAGCGGGATGCGGCTGGGTTGTCGAGCCAGACCAGCCAGTTTTGACGGCAGAACAAATTCGCGCGGTGACAAAGTTGGAAATTGCCGAGCGGTTCAGGCGCGGAAAAGCAGGGCAGAGTTACGCACAACGGAATTTGACCAGTGGAGTGTGCCTACCGCGAATGTTGGCGATTATTGAAGCGGCAGCACAATAAATAGCACTCTGCTTGGAACGAGCAGATGCTGTACAATTCGAGTGACTTTTTCCGTTAGCGCCTGACTCTTCCAAGGGGGAACCAATGAATCAAAAGGAAAAGATTTTCCAAATCATTATCAGCGTTGCAAACGAATTCAATAATGGTCTAACAAACAGAATACCCGTGGAGCAGGGGCGAGACGCGCCCTTGTATGGTCAGGAAGGGATTTTGGATTCGCTCGGATTTGTTTCCTTTATTGTAGCGGTTGAACAGGCAATCGAAGAAAACACTGGAGTAGCCATCACATTAGCTGATGAAAAGGCAATGTCACAACGGAATAGCCCGTTCAGGACGATTGGGACGTTGACTGATTTTGTGCTGACTTTGCTTGGCAATGAGCAGGAGAAAAACGGCCATGACTGATCTGCCTGTTGCCTTGGTCACGGGTTCCCGGAACGGCATTGGCGAATATCTGGTGCACTGGTTTGTTGATCATGGATACCGTGCAATCGGTTGCAGCCGTCAATTGCCGGATTGGACACTTGATCAGTATGAGCACTTTCTGGTAGATGTAACTGACGAGATTGCCGTCAAACAAATGTTTTCTCTCATTAAACAGAAATATGGCCGGCTTGATGTGTTGGTCAACAATGCGGGTGTTGCATCAATGAACCACTCGTTGCTGATGCCGGTTTCAACAGTTGATCGCATTCTCGCGGTTAATGTTCGTGGAACTTTTATCGTTAGCCGAGAAGCTGCAAAGCTGATGCAGAAGCGCAAATTTGGACGGATTATTAACATTGGCTCATTCGGGGTTCCTCTACGGGTCGAGGGCGAAGCCGTATACGTAGCGTCTAAGAGTGCGGTCGTTACGTTGTCGCAAGTCATGGCGCGCGAGCTTGCGGAATATGGCATCACAGTTAATGTGGTGGGTCCAACGGCGATTGAGACTGACATTATTCGCAATGTGCCTCGTGAGAAACTACAGCGCCTCAATGATCAGCTGGCTATCAAGCGATTTGGGACATTTGCGGATGTAGCCAATGTGGTTGATTTCTTTGCCCGGCCAGAAAGCGACTACATCACAGGGCAAGTAATCTATTTGGGAGGGGCGTAATGCCGATTGCCTGGCTTCTCGACCAATTCAAACAGTACGGCCCCAATCCAGCGGTTATCTATCAAGATCGTGAATTTAGCTATGGCTGGCTTATCGATCAAATAGCGGCTTGGCAAGATCGGCTCGATTCTCGCAATGTGATGCCAGGACAGGTAGTAGCTCTCGCCAGCGATTATTCACCAAAGGCGATTGCGCTATTACTTGCACTAATTGGTCGCCGCAATATCATTGTTCCTCTCACATCAGTGACGGCAGGTGAAAAACAGAAATTTTTGGCAATCGCTGAGGTGCAAGTCGTTATCACACTTGATGACTCTGATGAGTGGCAACTTGATTTTCGATCTATTACTCCTCAGCATAATTTGATCCAAGCCTTACAGATCGCGCAAGAACCAGGGCTGATCGTGTTTTCTAGTGGCTCCACAGGTGACAACAAAGCCGCATTGCATAGCTTTGATCGCCTGTTAGAAAAATACAAGAAGCCGCGACATCGCCAGCGCATATTGGTCTTCTTGTTACTGGATCACCTTGGTGGCATTAACACTCTTTTTCATACACTTGCCAATGGCGGTGCTGTTATTACGCCAATGCAACGCACGCCAGAGGAGATCTGCCGCGCGATCGAACGCTATCAGGCTCAAGTCTTGCCGACTTCGCCAACTTTCCTAAACTTGCTCTTGTTATCAGCCGCCTATCAGCGATTTGATCTTTCGTCGCTTGAATTGATCACTTACGGGACGGAGGTAATGCCAGAATCAACTTTGCGTCGAGTTCGTGATGCGTTTCCAAATGTCCGACTACTCCAGACTTATGGTTTGACTGAGTTAGGAGTTATGCGTTCAAAGTCCAGAGCGTCAGACTCTTTGTGGGTGAAAGTTGGAGGAGAGGGCTTCGAAACCAAGGTGGTTAACGGGACTTTGTTTATCCGAGCACAATCAGCAATGCTTGGTTATCTCAATGCCCCCAGTCCATTTGATGCAGATGGTTGGATGAATACAGGTGATAAAGTCGAGGTAGACGGTGAGTGGATTCGGATTTTAGGCCGTGAATCGGAGATAATAAATGTTGGGGGGCGGAAGGTTTATCCTGCGGAGGTAGAAGGAGTCTTACAGTTGATGGATGGCGTTGAAGATGTGGTAGTAAGCGCCGAGCCCCATCCCATTACTGGGCAGATCGTAGCGGCTAAGGTCAAAATCAGCACGGGGGAGTCGATCAGCGACTTTAGAAAGCGCATGCGGGAGTTTTGTAGAGACAAACTGTCAACCTATATGATTCCTCAGAAGGTAGTTCTTGTTGATAAACCGCTATATGGGAAAAGGTTCAAGAGAATTAGGAAAGACTAGCTCCCCCACATCATAAGGAAGGTGTCTTTTTCGATGGAGATTCGATTGGCAAAACCTAACGACGCGAAACAGCTAGCCCAACTGCATTGGATCTGTTCGGCGGAACAATCCGGCGGCTTTATGTTCAATCTGGGTAAAACGTTCCTTAAGGAGTACTACAGGATTCTTTTGGCAGAGAAGAACAGCGTGGTTCTGTGCACTCAAGAGTCAGATGGAAATATTATTGGTTTGGTTTCGGGGTCTTTGAAAGCTGAAGAACATATTGCAGCTTTGCGCCGTCACAGGTTCGCACTGATGCTGGCAGCAAGTCCTGCTTTGGTTAGCAACCCTTGGCTGATTAATGAGATGTACGCGAGACAGCAAGTCAAATCAGTTGATAAAGAGAACAGTGGTTACATCGTAATGTCAGGACCTCGTGAAGAATTCTGGGCATGGCTTCCTGCGAAGCGATCGATGGGTGGAGCGATTGAGTTGCACAAGAAATGGCTAAAGCTCATGCGCTTACTGGGTGCGCCTAACGTAAAACTTGAGGTTGATCGTGTTAACGAAAGAGTGGGAAAGATGCATTATTTGATGGGAGCAAGCTTGCTAAGAGAATTCGTTACCCCAGATGGCCGACAACGACTCGTTCTGGAATACACCCTAAGCGACTAAGCGTGCAAAGTGGGCGTGCAATTAGGAGCAAAGATGCGTAACACCTTTCTCTCTTTTTCTCCACCCTTAATCGGACAGGAAGAAGTCGCCGAAGTTCTTGACACTTTACGTTCCGACTGGATTACAACCGGACCCAAAACGAAACGCTTCGAGCAAGAATTCGCTCAGTTTATCGGCGCACCAGCCGCGCTAGCCGTCAGTTCCGCGACGGATGCGATGCTCGTCGGTCTAGCCGCACTTGGCATCGGCGCGGGCGATGAAGTCATTACGACGCCGATGACGTTCTGCTCGACCGTGCACGTGATCGAGCATCTGGGTGCGCGCCCAGTGCTGGTGGATGTCGAACCGGACACGCTCAACATTGACCCGGCGCAGGTTGAACGAGCCATCACCCCGCGCACGCGCGCAATCATGCCAGTGCACCTATATGGACATCCTTGCGAGATGGACGCGCTATACAAAATCGCAGCACAACACAATCTCTTTGTGCTTGAAGATGCCGCGCACGCGTTGCCTGCGAAATACAAGGGCAGAATGATCGGTTCTCCAACTTCCAACTTCAAACTTCCAACCTCCAACTTGACTGCATTCAGCTTTTATGCAACCAAAAATCTTACGACGGGAGAAGGCGGGATGTTGACCGGCGCGCCAGACCTGATCGAAAAGGCGCGCATCTGGAGTTTGCATGGCATGAGCCGCGATGCGTACAAACGGTACAGCGCGGAAGGTTCGTGGTTTTACGAAGTGATCCTGCCCGGTTTCAAATGCAACATGACGGACATTCAAGCGTCGCTCGGTTTGCAGCAACTCAAGAAACTGACTGGTTTTCAACAACGCCGAGGCGAAATCGTTCACTGTTACAACCAAGCGTTTTCCGCGTTCGCAGAATTGCAAATTCCCACCGAACGGTCCGAAGTAGAATCGGCTCGGCATCTCTATGTGTTGCGGTTGAATCTCGACCGGCTCACCATAGACCGGGCGCGGTTTATCGAGGAACTCAAGAACGCGAACATTGGGACAAGCGTGCATTTCATCCCAGTTCACCTGCACCCGTACTACCGCGACAAGTACGGCTACAAGCCAAACGACTTTCCAGTCGCTTATCGTGAGTATCAGCGGATCATTTCTTTGCCGCTGTATCCACGTATGAATGACCAGGATGTGGCGGATGTGATTGAGGCGGTTGCTCGTATAGTGAAAAAGTATAGAAGGTAAAAAGGGGAAAAGGGAAAACGTCAAGAAGGGAAAAAGGCAAAAAGAAAAGAGGGGAAAAGTAGAATGGAAGAGGGGTTCAGGAGCTTTGAGGAATTGACGGTGTGGAAGCTGGCACGATTATTTCGCCGTCAAATTTATCAGGCAAGTCAGGGGTGGCCCAAACAGGAGATGTATGGACTGACGGCACAGATCAGGGATGCAGCGGTATCAATCACAGCCAATATCGCCGAGGGTTATGGACGGTATCACTACCAAGAGAACATTCAGCACTGTCGAATCTCGCGCGGCTCCATCAACGAAGTACTTGACCACCTGTACACAGCACTCGACGAGGGGTATGTTCCCCAAAAGACTTTCGATGAATCGTACGCTCAGGGCCGTGAAGTCGAGCGTGTTCTCAACGGGTATATCAACTATCTCAAACGCCAAATAAACACGGTCCAGCGACCAAAAGTAGAAAAGGCAGAAGGGGAAAAGGTGGTGAGAGAAGCGATCGCTGTTTACGCAGTGGCCCCTGGTGATTTCGAGTGGGAAGGTGGTGTCGAGTGGGTCTACGACTGCGAGATCGGTTTCGATAAAGGTTGGGCTGCTTGATTCCTTTTTCCCTTTTGCACTCTTTCTCTTTGCGACTCTGCTTTGAGTGGGAAGGCGGCATCCAATGGATTTATGACTGCGAGGTTGGCTTCGACAAGGGCTGGGCATATTGAACATCAAGCGCGCCTTTGATTTTCTCTTTTCTGCTTTTTTCCTTTTTCCCCTATTCCCTTTTTTCCTCCTCATTGCCTTACTCATCAAGCTTTCTTCCCCCGGCCCTGTGTTTTATCGCGGCTTGCGCGTCGGCAAAGATGGACACCCATTTCGCATTTTCAAGTTCCGCACGATGACTGCTGACGCGGCGACGCGTGGTCCTGGCATCACGACCGGCGATGACTTGCGAATCACGCGCATCGGGCACATTCTGCGCAAGACCAAGATAGACGAACTGCCGCAACTCATCAACGTTGTGATGGGCGAGATGAGTTTAGTTGGTCCGCGACCTGAAGACCCGCGCTATGTCGCTCTTTACACACCAGAGCAACGCAAGGTGCTTTCCGTTTGCCCTGGCATTACCAGCCCGGCGTCTCTACAATATCGCCATGAAGAATCCTTACTGAAGGGAGACGGCTGGGAGAGAACCTATTTGGCGACGATTCTTCCCCGCAAGTTAGAAATCGAACTTGCGTACCTCGAAAGGCGCACTTTTCTCACTGATATCCAGTTGATTGTCCGTACGCTGCTGGCACTGTTTCGCTGATTCAAAACCTTGTCCTGAGCCATGCCCTGAGCCATGCCCTGAGCGAAGTCGAAGGGGAAGCCGAAGGGGAAGCCGAAGGAACCGATGAAGAAACATCTTAATCACAACAAGACGATCAACGGCTTTGCCCAAACGCTGGTCACGCTGCGGAATCGCTATTTCATTGCGCTGGATCTGCTCGCCTTTTGCCTGACTCCCTTGCTGGCGGTGTGGCTGCGCACCGATGGCACGGACGACTTGAGCGGCTTGGTCTACGTGGCGCGCTATGTGAATTCGCTCGCGCTCTATGCGCTCGTCGCCACGCTCCTGCGCTGGGCGGTCTTTATTCCGTTTGGGCTATATTCGCGATACTGGCGCTACGCCAGCGTGGACGAATTGGGGCAGATTGCGCTTGCCGTCACGACGGCGACGATCCTCGTGGCGCTGGCTTTCTTCGGCATTCTGAAACCATTCGGCTTGCTGCACCCCGATTTTCCGCGTTCGATTCCTTTTATTGATGGCATCCTGGTCTTACTGGCGATAGGCGGCTCGCGCTATAGTGTGCGCCTCGTCGAACGGGCGCGGCAGCGCAGACGGGGACGCGCCGCCAGCATGACGCGCGTCGCGATCATCGGCGCCGGAGACGCCGGGGCGATGATCGTCAGGGAGATGCAGCAGAATCCACAACTGGGACTGGAGCCGGTCATATTCCTCGACGACGACGAACGCAAGCACTGGACGCGCATCCACGGTGTGCCAATCGTGGGTGGACGTGATCGCATACGCGACGCCGCGCAGAACTATCGCGTGGAGCAAGCCATCATCGCGATGCCGACCGCCTCGGGCAAAGCGATCCGCGAGTTGATGCGTTTGTGCCGCGCAGCGAATCTGGCGGTCAAGACAGTTCCCGGCATCTTTGAACTCCTGGACGGCAGCGTCACCGTCAATCAGTTGCGCCCGGTAGATATCGAAGACCTGTTGCGCCGTGAGCCGGTGGAAACTGACATTACCGAGGTTGCCGGTTTGCTCAAGGACAAGCGCGTCCTTGTGACCGGCGCGGGCGGCTCTATCGGCAACGAATTGTGCCGGCAGATCGCGCGGCACGATCCGGCAATGCTCGTTCTACTCGGACACGGTGAAAACAGTCTGTTCTATATGACCAAGGAGTTGCGCTTCACCCATCCTCATCTGGCGCACAAGACCGTCGTCGCGGATATTCGGGACGAGGCGCGCTTGCGGGCGGTCTTGGCGCGCGAACGCCCGCAGGTTGTTTTTCACGCGGCTGCCCATAAACACGTTCCGCTGATGGAAGAGAATATCGAGGATGCGGTCACGAACAACGTGCTTGGCACGCGCAATGTCGTGAACCTTGCCGCCGCGAGTGGGGTGGAGTATTTCGTCCTGATCTCGACCGACAAGGCGGTCAATCCGACGAGCGTGATGGGGGCAACCAAACGCGTAGCGGAACTCGTCGTGCAAGAAACGGCGAAACGAACGGGACGCCCCTTCGTCGCCGTGCGTTTTGGCAACGTCCTGGGCTCGCGCGGCAGTGTGGTGCCCGTCTTCAAGCAGCAAATCGCGCGCGGCGGACCGGTGACGGTCACGCATCCGGAGGTCCAACGCTACTTTATGACGATCCCGGAGGCGGTGCAGTTGGTCTTGCAGGCGGCGACGCTCGGCAAGGGCGGCGAGGTGTTCGTGCTCGATATGGGCAAGCCGATCAAGATCGTTGACCTAGGGGAAATTTCCTAGTTACGACACGGTGTTTCGGGTGAATTGAGCGCAAGAGGCTTACTGGCGCGGCTTTCAGGAGATCGCTTGAGGTGAGGGACTGTATATACTAACTGGCCAGAAATCGATCAAGATTCAGTGTACGGAAAATCCGTTCCTGCTGGCTATTCAGACGAGTA
>Ga0315282_10008733_pt1 | contig 16320 bp, 23 predicted proteins | sample YL17G07_20_MG_FD_203693 | JGI IMG/M metagenome (GOLD analysis project Ga0315282, IMG submission 203693) | Sediment microbial communities from Yellowstone Lake, YNP, Wyoming, USA - YL17G07_20 | ecosystem: Environmental > Aquatic > Freshwater > Lake > Sediment | place: USA: Wyoming | collected...
ACTCCCTTCGGCCCTATTACACGGTTTGTCATTACTTGGATTTAACTCAGCTAAAAGATTCATCCCACCCGCCGCAACGCTGCGGCGATGTGGACCCGGGCGGCCTGCCAGGCGGGCGCCGCGGCGGCCAGCACGCCCACCGCCAGGGCGGTGACCACCCCGAGGGCCATGGTTTCCGGCGTGACATAAAAGGCGCCGAAATATTGGCCGAGGGAGGCCGGAAACATCCCCACCGCCGGGAAGGTCAGGGCCAGGCCCAGCAGGCCGCCCGTTAGGGCCAGGAGCAGAGACTCCCCCAGAATGAGGCCGGCCAGATAACGGGGCTTGAACCCCATGGTCTTCAGCGCCGCGTATTCCCCTAGGCGCTCCCGGGCGTTCATGGCCATGGTGTTGGCCAGCACCCCTAGGATCACCCCGATGATCATCCGGGAGTCCACCTGGATGGCCACCAGGATGGCCGAGGTCATTTCCACGAAGCTCATCTGGAAGGCGGCTTCGGTCTCCGTCAGGGTCTCGGCCAGGGAATTCTTAAAAATCGCGTCGATTTTCGCGGCCACCGCGGCCGCCAACTCCGGACGGGCCACCTGCACCAGGAACCAGCCCACCTTGGTTTCGCGTTTTCAGTTTTTAGTTATTTCAGATTGGCAACTGATTATATGTTATTTTAAGTGGGTGAAAAACCCTTAGGCGGCCCAAACCCATCGCCTCCGGAGGCGGGTTGGGCCCCAGGGCCCGAACTCGTTAGAATAAGCCCAGGGTTCATGAGGCGAACCTTTAAGCGCTGGTCAATTCTTTAACAGCCGCCCACAAAACTGCGGAGGTGCCATGTATCGCATCCGTTTTCACGGCCGCGGTGGCCAGGGGATGAAGACCGCCAGCCGCATTTTGGGCACGGCCTTCTTCCTCGAAGGTTTTGAGGTCCAGGATGCCCCGCGCTATGGCGCCGAACGGCGGGGCGCCCCCATGTTTGCCTATGTCCGCGCCGGCCGTGAGCTGATCAACGAGCGCGGTATCATCCGCCGCCCGGACCTGGTCATGGTGGCGGACGACACGCTCGTGGCCGTCCCCGCGGCCGGCGTCCTGTCCGGGGTCACCGCCCATACGGTGCTGCTCATCAGCAGCCCGAAAAAACCCGACATCTGGCAGGAGAGGTTAAAATTTTCCGGTCTGGTGCTGACCCTGCCTGCCGCCGCCGCAGGGGAAGACCGGCTGCAACTTCGGTACCTCGGGGCTGCCTGTACCGGCGCCGCGGCCCGGCTCGTGGGTATTATCTCCCGGGATTCTCTGACCCGGGCGATCCATGACGAACTTGCCCCTTTGGGAGAGGCAGTGGTCGGCAAGAATCGAGACCAGGCCCTGGAGGCCTATGATCTCATGGCCCCCCACGCCGGGTGCGTGAGGGAAGAAAAAGAGCCTTCGGCAGTCTCTTACGAGAAACCCGGGTGGATCGAGCTGCCGTTTGAAGACGCCAGCCGGTCGGCTCCGGTAATTTTGGCCCCGGCCAGCAGCGACGCGGTCAAAACCGGCCTCTGGCGCACCATGCGTCCCGTGATCGACTATAGCCGGTGTCACCGTTGTGCCTGGATCTGCAGCACCTTCTGTCCTGAGGGCAACATCAGCCTGAATGAAGAAGGCTACCCGCAGATAGACTACGAGCATTGCAAGGGTTGCCTGATCTGCCTGGCCCAGTGTCCGTCGCATGCCATCCGGGCCATACCGGAGCAGGAAGCGGCAGCCGAGACGGCGGCAGGAGGACGGTCATGAAGCGGACTTTGTTGACGGGCAACGGCGCCGCAGCCTGGGGCGCGCGGCTGGCGCAGGTGGACTACGTGCCGGCCTTCCCCATCACTCCGCAGACGGAGATTATCGAAACCATCGGCCAATGGATTGACGAAGGTCAGATGGCCTGCCGCATGGTCACCATGGAATCCGAGCACTCCATGCTCACCGCCGCGGCAGCCGCGGCCGCCACGGGGGTGCGGGTCTTTACCGCCACCTCCAGCCAGGGGCTGCTTTATGGGATGGAGATGCTCTACACCGTGGCGGGCTGGCGGGCGCCCTTCGTCCTGGTCAACGTCTCCCGGGGGCTCGCCTCGCCCATCACCCTGGAGCCGGATCACAACGACATCCTGGCGGCGAGGGACAGCGGTTTTCTGCAGCTTCACTGCGCCACCTGCCAGGAGGTGTTGGACAGCACCCTCATGGCCTTTCGTCTGGCCGAGGACCGCCGGGTGCGACTGCCGGTCCTGGTCAACCTGGACGGCTTCTATCTTTCGTTCACCCGGGAACCGGTGGCGATTCCGGACGCCGGCGCGGTCCAGGAGTTTGTCGGCCCTTTTGACCCCGAAAATATCCGCTTCCGGGCCAGCGCGCCAATCAGCCAGGCCGTGGCCGTGCTCGGCGGCACGCCCTACTCCTATTTCCGTTACGAGACTCACCTGGCCGCCGCGAACGGCCTGATCGTCTATGACGAGATCGCCGCAGAATTTGCCCGGACCTTCGGCCGCAGCTACGGGACGGTGGAGGCCTACCGCAGCGATGACGCGGAACTGGTCTTCTTCATGATCGGCTCCTTTGCCACCAAGGCTAAGGCAGCGGTGGACCGGCTCCGAGAGGCGGGCTGGAAGATCGGCCTGGTGCGCCCGCGGTTGCTGCGGCCCTATCCGGAAGCCCGCCTGCGTCAGCTTTTGGCCGGCAAACGGGGCGTGGCGGTCATTGACCAAAATCTCTCCATGGGCAAGGGCGGAGTCCTCTTTGCCGAGCTGGCTTCGGCCCTTTACGGCCAAAAGGAGGCCCCGGTCCTGACCAGTTTCATCGGCGGCCTGGGCGGCCGGGACATCAGCCCGGAGGAGTTCTACGAGATGGCCGCGGTTACTCGCCAGGCCGCCCAAGACGGCCAGGCCCCGCCGCCCCGCCTCCTTTACACCGAAGAGGAGTTAAGGGAGGTCAGGAAACTCCAGGCCATTGCCCAGGTGGAGCGGCAGAGATTGGGAGAATTGCCATGAAGGATTTTGGGATTAGACTGATTTCGCGCTCTTGGCCGGCAAGAAAACGTAGGGTGGGCACTGCCCACCAAAACCTCTGTTATTGACATGCCAACATATCGTAGAATAGTGATTCCCGGCAGCACCTATTTCTTTACGGTGGTGACCTTTCAGCGACAAAAATTCCTCACCAAATCTAAATGCCGGCAAATCTTAAGGGAAGTATTAGACGAGGTCAGACAAAAGCACCCTTTCACCATCGAATCCTGGGTGTTGCTACCAGACCATTTGCATTGTATGTGGACCTTGCCTTCCGAGGAAGCGAATTTCTCGAAACGCTGGGGATTGATTAAGGCGAAATTTGCCAAAAGAGCAAAGGAATTATTTCATAAAGCAGATCGTATGACGGAATCACGAGCTAAGCATCGGGAAAGCGCTATCTGGCAAAGGCGGTTCTGGGAACATTTAGTCCGCGATGATGCTGATTTCCATAGGCACTTCGATTATATTCATTACAACCCCGTAAAACACGGCCTGGTTTCCAGGGTTAAAGATTGGCCTTTTTCCACATTTCACAGGTTTGTTAGGCAGGGAATCTACCCAGATGATTGGGGAGGTAATATTTCTTTTGACTCGGAGGAGACTTTCCGAGAATAATTTTGGTGGGCAGTGCCCACCCTACGTTTGCTTTCGGAGAATAATTTTGGTTAGCGCAATTCTACTTTTACTCAGCCCCAGCGCTAAGGTCTAGTTCATAATGATGCTATCAGAGCAAATATTTGAACGCTTTTGTACGGAGCGAGGACTAAATTTCAATAGGATACCACAAGTAGAAATAAAATCACCTGATTACTACCTTGTTTTAAGTGGTAGTAATGTTGTTATTGAAGTCAAGCAGATAGATGCGACTAAAGAAGAAAGGAAAATCCTACAAAAGCCATTCGAGGAATGGGACCAATATGATGTCTTTCATTGGGGCACTCCTGGAGATCGAATAAGGAAGAAGATTACGGATGCCCTGCCGCAGTTGAAAGCTTTTGCTAAGGCAAAATTGCCAACGATTCTTATTATATACGACAACATAAGAGCATGGCCAGAGTTAACGGATGAATATGCCGTTCGAGTGGCAATGTATGGAATTGAGACAGCAATTATCTCTTCAGAGATGGCTCCCGAAGGTGGTGCAAAGATACTGCGTAGATGGTATGGTTCAAGGAAGAGGTTGACCGCACAACATAATACTACTATTAGCGCTATTGCAGTGATGGAAGAAACTGAAAATGACGTCACAATTAAAGTCTATCATAACTACTTTGCTGCCATCCAATTGGAAAGAAAGATACTGATATGCCCTGGTATCGAGCAATTTGAGATAGAGAATGACCCAAACTATGCATTTCCAAAATGGGCAAAGCTCGAATAGCATATTGGATAGGAGAATTTCACAACCTCTTAGGATGAAAGTTCGCAGGACGAGAGTAGAATTCTGGAAGAGCCGACATGACCACCACCAAACCCAACCCCCCCAAACCCCTGCCCTCTGTCCACCTCCTGGGGACCGGGACGCCCATGTGCGCCGGGTGCGGGGGCTTGGCCACGGTCCATGAGATTTACGACCTCCTGGGCGTCAAGACCGTGTTCGTCAACGCCGCCGGCTGCCTGACCTTACTGGCGACCTATCCCTTCACCCCCTTCCGGGGCTCCTGGCTCTACACTGCCATGGCCTCGGCGCCGGCCGGGGCCCAGGGGGTGCGGGACGCCCTGGACCTACTCCTCCAAAAGGGCCGGATGGAGCCGGAAGAGGACCTGGAAGTGGTGGTGCTGACCGGGGACGGCGCCGCCTATGGCATGGGGCTCTCGGCCACCTCCAGCGCCATCGAGCGCGGCCTCAATTTTCTCTATATCTGCTACGACAACGAGGGCTACGGCAACACCGGGCAACAGTTCTCCGAGGCCACGCCCCACGCCGCCCGGACCGCCACCAGCCTCCGGGGCTTCCCGGGCTATAAGAAAGACCTGTTCGCCATCTGGGCGGCGCACCGACCGGTGTACGCCGCCACCGCGGTGGCCGCTGAACCGCTGGATCTGGCCAAGAAAATCGACACGGCCAAAAATCTCCGGGGCCCGAGATTGATCTTAACTCTGGCTCCCTGCCCCCCGGGCTGGGACTTCGACCCCAAGGACGCGGTGGAGATCGGCAAGCTGGCGGTCAAAACCGGCATCTGGCCTCTGAAGGAATATCGCGACGGCCGGATGGTGCACACCAAAATCCCTCACCCCCGCCTGCCGGTGGAAGCCTACCTGAAAACCCAGGGGCGCTTCGCCCACCTGTTCCAGCCGCAGCGCAACGAGGCGCTCATTCAGGAAATTCAAGCCAGGGTCGATGCCTACTGGGCCGAAGCGCGCTGACCGCAATTCTCAGCGCTGGCTTGAAACCGTCCGCCCCCGAATTTTTCTGCGATGGTCCTGTTGATAACCGGGAGCCCGGCAAAGGTGCCCCCCAGCTTGTTGGGTTCGACGGGTTGGGCATCGGCGCCGGCGCGTAATTTCTCACAGGCGCGGAAGTTATCTGTTTGCGGCCGTAGACCTAATCGATGCAGTTGCAGACGGAGATTACGCGGAGAGGCCGGACCGGCTGGCCACCAGCTGCACCACCCCGAGCAGGTAAGCGTCCTGGCCAGGCGCGGCTAACAGAGAGAGACCGACGGGGACGCCCCCCACCTCGGCCAGGGGCAAAGAGACCTCGGGCAGGCGGCCGATGCCGGCAATGGCCATCAGTGACAGAGTGCGCGGGTAGTAGTTGGTTTTGGGCTGATCCGGCCGGTCGGCTTTCACGCCGCCTTTGAGCCGGGCCGGGGCCGGCACGGTGGGGAAGCAGATGAGATCCCGGGGCCCCAGGAAGTTTTTCAGGCGCCGGAAATAGCGCTCCCGGGTGCGGACGGCGTCCCCCAGCCTGCCTCGATCGGCATTCTTGATGAGGTCGAAAAACTTGGCGGCCTTGGGGCTGAGCCTCGGCTTGGCGCTCTCCACCCAGGACCCTAAGCAGCTCCACATCTCGCACCACTGCAGGATGGAACTCGTTTCATACCAGCCGGCCAATCCCAAGCCCGCCCCGCCGCCGTCGATTTCCCGCAGGGAAGTCTCGTGGACCTGGTCACCGAAAAGGCCTCGCAATAACTTAACGGTGCGGCCCAGGGCCGCCCTGATTTCTAAGTCGGCAATGGCCCAGGCCTCTCTGATCAGGTGGAGGGCGCCCACTTCCACGGCGGCCGGCACCGAGGCAGCCAGCAGCACCGAGCCGGCCCGGCTCAGGACCTCCGCTGACTCCGCCAGGAGGCCTACGGTATCAAAGCCGGGGGCAAAAGGAGTGACGCCGGCCGTGGAAATGAATCCGTGGGAGGGGCGCCAACCGAAAATGCCGCAGTTGGCGGCCGGCACCCGGATCGAGCCGCCGGTGTCGGTCCCCAGGGCGAAATCGGCCAGGCCGCAGGCTACGGCCGAGGCCGAACCGCTGGACGAGCCCCCCGTCACGTGGTCCGGGGCCCTGGGATTCAACGGCGCCCCATAGAAATAATTTTCCCCGTCCAGGCTGAAGGCCAGCTCATCGCAAATGGCCTTGCCGACGCACCGGGCCCCCGCCCCTAACAGTTGGTCCACGCAGAGGGCGTTGGCCGCCGCCGGAGGATGGGTCCGGCCCCAGTCGGGCGAGCCGCAAGAGGTGCGGTGGCCGGCCAGGTCGATAATATCCTTCACGGCAAAGCGCAATCCGTCCAAAGGCCCAGAAGCCGTGGGCGGGTATGCCACGATCTCGACCAAGGCTCCCGATTCCTGGATAGTGTATTTTCTGAGGGGCGGCATCTGATGTTCCCACTTGAACCGAGATTAGGAGGCAGCCTTAACCCCACGCCGAGGACAGGATAGCACAAGTTTAGCTGAAAAAGGAATTTTCCCCCAGCCACTAGGCGTACTAAGCCTCATTGAACAGATGGTTCAAGGCTCGATGGGGTTATAGCTCCAGGGCAGGCTGGTTGGGAGAAAAGGCGGACCGACAGGTATTAGGCCATCGAGGCAGAGCTCGGAGGATAGTACTCTGCCCCCGTTGCTTCCCGCTGGGCTCGGATGAGAACGATCAACCGGCTCCGGACATAACCATGGAAGATTCCAACCGGCCCAGGCGTTCGTCGATCTTGTTAAGGGAGGCCGCCAGGTAGTCCGGCTGCGCCTGGGGACTAAAGGCCGGGTTGGTCCTCCACCAGTCCATGCCCATCTCTATGGCTTTGTCCACCGAGCAGATCACCAGCCGGATCTGGATGGTCAACAGTTCTACTTCCACCAGGCTGATCTTAATGTCCCCGGCAATGACGATGCCTTTGTCTAAAATTCTTTCCAGCAGGTCCGCCAGGGTCGTGCTGTCGACGGAGTGCTGCATGGTGCTTGCCTTAGCCATCTTAGCCTCCTTAAAAGAGCTGGCCCAGGGGACCCAGATCGATATTCAGGTCCTCCTCTTCCAGCCCGAACTCCTTCCGGAGTCGGTCGATCTCTTGGGACTGTTTCATCAAGGTTAATCCCAGCCGCTCGATCTGGTCGTCCGTCAGGGACCCGGCCTCGATGCGCCTGATGCCCTGGCGCTCCAGCAGTTCGTGCAGCAGTTTCACCAGGGTCAGGACCAGTTGCCCCAGGCCATTCTTGACCTTGTCCGGGTCCAGGTCGATCCGGGCCGGCAGTCTCGTCGGGGCCGGGTCGTCGCCGTTCCCACCGGGGGACGCGGCGCGGCCCGCTTGCATCACCCGGGCAAAGTCGCCTGCCGCCTGGGACTCCACCTGAAAAGGGGCCCCCGGTTTCATGGGGCAACTCCGGAGAACGGCCCCACCTCCACCATGGAACTCCCCAGTTGCCGTGCGGTTTCCACCGAGGTGAGGAGGAGCTGCACCCCCAGGTAGATGAGGTCAATGCCCGCCACCGAGATCGTCACTTCCCCCGCCACCACCGCTCCCTTGTTGAGGATGCGGTCCAGGGCCTCGCACAGGGAGCACCGCTCTCTCGCGTCGGGGACGTGTTTCAAGTCATCCTCTTCCCAGGCTAAGGGGGCGGCGGCGGTCCAGGCCTCCGGAGCCGGCGGCAGGTGCCGCAGGTCGGCGCCGCACCCGCGGCACACCGCGGCCGTCAGGAGCTCTTTAGATAGACATTGCGGGCAGATCAAGAACGGCATGTTTTTGCTTCTCCCGAGCCGGGGGGCGGTACAAGGTTTGCCCCAGCTCCCGCAGGCGGTTCATCCCCCGGGGGTCGCCGCCGCGGTAAATCAGGGTTAGGTGCTGGTCAGGAAATGCCTGGCGGAATCTGGCCCTCATCGCCGACTCCCGCCGGTTCAGGGCGGCGCACAGGTGACAATCCGCAGCCGGTGGGGTAGCCTGGTTGAGGAACAGCACCGGCGCCTTTAGCCCCATGCGGCCGCAGGCGGCCAACAGGTCCCGGGTCTCCTGGAAGGCCATCTCGGTAAGGATGGCCACGGCATAAAGCGCCGACCGGCGGGGGTCCCGCCACAAGTCACGGAGGCGCTTCAGACCCTTGGAGAGGCGCACCAGGCGCTGGGACAGATCCGGAAAACTGAAGCTCATTTTGTACTTCAGGAGGAAGCCGAAAAAGGTCTTGAGCCACTGGTCGATGATCTCCGGCAGTTCCAGGAGGCGGAGGAGATGGCCGGTGGGGGCCGAGTCCAGGATAAAAAGGTCATAACGGCCCTGGTCCAGCAAATCCATGGCCCGGGTCAGGGCCATAATCTCGTCCAAACCCGGGGGCGCCAGGTCCAGCATCCCCTCCAACACCGGGCGGTCAAAGGGCAGGTCCAGATGCTCCAACATGCTTCCCAGCAGTCTCTCCAGCTCTTGCTGGTACTGTCTTTTTAAGGCGGCGAATTCCCCGGGGGCGTCGATCTCCATGGCGGTCAGTCCCGGGGCCAGGCGCACCGGTTTGGGGCCGACCGCCACCTCCAGGCAGTCGGCCAGAGAGTGAGCCGGGTCGGTGGAGAAGAGAAAGATTTCCTGGCCCGGAAAGTCCTGGGCCAGGCGCAGGGCGGTGGCGCAGGCCAGGGTGGTCTTGCCCACGCCCCCCTTGCCGGCGAAGATCATCATGGTGAGGTCGGGGGCAGGAAGCCCCGGCGCCCCCTCCACCACAGGCGGCTGCTCCCCCGGCCTCGCCGTAAGCGCCGGCCCCGGCGCCTCCAACTCCCGGACCCCGTCCCAGAAAGCCGCCAGAACTTCCCCCCGCACCTCCTCGGGGTAGAGGGGAACCTCCCAGAAGGAGTAGCCGGCCAGGTCCTCGGCGGTGAATAAATATCGGCATATCCGCCGCTGCCGTCGCCGCCCCTCGGCGCACACCGGACAGGCGCTGTCAGGAAAAAGCCGGTTGACCAGGATCTCCCTGACCGGCATATGCATCTCCCGGAGCTGCCTCAGGAGGTCCAGGGTCTCCCGCAGCACCACTTCCTCCGCCAGCATCACCGGCACAAAGCGGCAGCGCTCCCGGTCCCGGAGCAATCTTTCCATTCCCTGCACCGAGGCGGACAGGTCAAGGAGGAAACGGTCCAGCTCATCGGGCTGATAGGACCGGCTGAACCGGGCTTTCATGAAACGGTGCTTGGCCAGCAGGGCGTCCAGGGCTTTAAGCCAGTGGCGGATCAACTCCGGCATCATTAACAGCCGCAGCGTGTGCCCCGTGGGCGCGGTATCCACGATGATGGTGGCGTAATCCCCGGCCTCCGCCCAGCGGGAGATCTCCAGCAGGGCCATCAACTCGTCCAGACCGGGCAGGGAGAGGTCCAGAAACCGGCTGATATCCTCGTCGTCCAGGAAGGTGCCCCGGGCGGCGATCTCCCGGAGCTTATCCCGGTGCTTGGCCTTGAAGGCCTCGAGACCTTCCTGGGCGCTAAATTCCAGGACCGTCAGGTTGGCAGGGGGTTGAAAATCGCCGAGGCTGTCGGCCAGGGAGTGGGCCGGGTCAGTGGAGACCAGGAGAAAAGTGTCTGGGGGCCGGGTGCGGGCCAGGCGCAGGGCCGCGGCCGCGGCGCAGGTGGTCTTGCCCACGCCCCCTTTGCCGCCGAAGAACAGCAGCCGCAGCCTGGTATCCTGTAAGAAAGTGAGCATGCCCGTGGCCCTCGTGAGTGTCGTCGCCTGAGAAATAATGCCGCTCTAGGGTGGCCCGGGCCGCCTCAGAAATGGTTAACGGTCTCACCCGCATGAACCTTACCCCGTTGGCTGCGGGCCCGGCCGGTTGACGGCTTTTTGCCGCCGGGCGCTTTTTTCCCGGCTTGCTTCGGTTTTTCCTCCGCGGCAATGGGAGCGGCGGTTTCCTGAATCCGGTCCAGCCGGTCCAGGAGCACCTTTTCCTGGGCGTCAAACTCCGCTTCGGTGATCTGCCCGGTTTCCAGCCTCATGTAGAGTTCGCTCAACTCCGCGGTGATCCTATCAGATTCCCCGGCCTGCTCCTTCTCGGCCGCGTCCTGGATCTGCCGGCCCAACCAGACGACGCCGTGAATGGGGGACAGCAAAATGTCGTCAACGAGAAACATCACATCTCCTTCAGAGGTCCGGTGTCACAGTTCAAGATTCAGTTTCACGAAGTTGTGGGGCGCCCAGGGGCCGTTGTAGTCAAAGGCAAAATTATTGTCGAAGAGCTTGGCCGCGGCGAAGACGCCTGCTTCAAAGGCCGCCTGGTCCCCGGCCTCCCGGCCCACCAGGCAGGCCAGGTTCATCACTTCGCTTTCATTGCGGCATTGGTTCCGCTTGATCTCAGCACAACAGGGGGACAGAATCTCTGCCACCCGGTCGGCGTAGGTTTCCCGGTTCTCCTGGAGAAGGCGGTCGAACATCCGCCCCAGTTCAATCTTGTCATTCTGGGAGGGATTGCGGTTGGGACCCAGGAAGCGGTCCCGGGCGGTCCGCAGCTCCGGATGGGTGTTGACGAAATATTCGAAGATATTGGGGACGTCTAAGGAGACCCGCAGGCCCATCTCCACCTTGCCCGCCACCCGCTGCAGTTGCCTGGCCAGGGTGTCGTGGTTCCGGGTCAGGATCTCCTGGACCGCCTTGGGGCCCTCGGCGATGATGCCGAAGGACATGGGCAAGAGAGCTGGGACAGCTTGCATCAGGCCCTTGAGGACCGCCTGCTGGGCGGCCAGGTGGCGGCGCTCCGGGCGAATCTTCTCGTTGGGCACGTCGCTCACCACCGCGGCCACCTTGCCGTTGGTGATGGTGTAAACCGGCTTCCCTTCCAGGCCCTTGAAGGCATAAACCTGGGCTGCCGGGCCGGGCACCACCGCGTAGAGGTATCTCCCGCTTGTCGCTGACTGGGTCATAATCTCACCTGCATGGTCTTGGATTGGGAGGTGGGCGCCTGAGGTCCACCCCCGGCCTGCTGCCGTCCCGTCCGGCTAAGTCCCGCCACCGGGTTTCAGAGGGCGGCGCCTTCGCCCCATACCCCGGGGCGGGGCACCAGCTTCACGAACCGGACGCTTTTGAGACTGCCCTCTTCGGTCTTGATCTCCAGCAGGGCGGTGCAGGCGAAACACTTGACCTGCCCTTCAAAGTCGTCATAAACATCGTCCAGTTCCACTTTGTGCCCACAGGAAAGGCAGTTAATTTTCATGGTGTTCTCCTTTGATCTTCATTCTAGATCATCCCTTTCCATTATTACCGAGTCTCTGAGCCCGTAGGCGACAATGTTGAGTCGCTTGTCCAACCGGAATAAGTATATCTGGCAATCGAGCACTTCTTTCCGTACGAGCAATCCTAAGGCGCTGATGGTCGGATTAGGCACATAGACCTCTGCTTCAGCCTCCCATATTTCCTTTTCGGAGTCCTCCATCGCCACCTTTGTGATGCTCACCTTCTTAGCGCCCACCACCTTCTTCAAGAAGTTGGTGACAGCATCTATTACGCCCTCAATAGGCGGCAACTGGCGTTCTGCTTCAGGGCCGACCGTGGAGAGCGCCGGTTCCGACATTTTGAGTATTTCCAATATGTTCGCCATCGCGTCTCCCTTCTGTGGTTACTGGTATCAGACGATCCCCTGCCCCTTGCAGGCGCTGCAATAGAAAACCCCTTCTTCCCCGGTGCCCCGGCACTTGGGGCAGGCGCCGGCCTCGGGGGCCACCGACACCACCCCCGTGCCCCGGCAGGCCAGGCAGCTCAGAAAGCCGCTGCTGTATCCGGAGCCGGAACAACTCAGACAGGTGACCACCGGGGGCTTGACCTTGATCTCGCCCGCGCCCCCGCACACCTGACATTTCGACAAATTGCCGTAATTGGGATCAACGCCGTCGCCGCGACAGAAAGCGCAGGGCACCCGGCTCACGAACATCTTCTGCCGGGGACGCAGCCGCCGTGCGGTCGAATCGGTTTTCAAGACATTCATGGGATATTTCATCCTTGCCTCCGGGCGCCGCGACTGAGGTGGATTTTCCAGGCTTCCTCCAGCCACTGCCGGCGCAGCTCCCGGTTAACCAAGGCGACCTCCTCCCGGCAAATACGACTCAATTCCAACCCCAACATGGGCAAGCCCGTGACGGTGCGGCAGGAGCGGTAGCTCTTCGCCTGGCGCATGGTCCGCAAGTATTTTGCACCTTTTATGGTAACCATTCGGCATCCTCTTATATTTACTTTAGCATTAATATCTGACCTTAAAGCCCCCGGTGCTCGGCTGGCACCCGGTAAACCGGGGCCGGGGCAGGAGGGAGACGTCACCTTTCTCCTCCACGACCTGCAGCAGGATTATTTTTTCGGCCGCGATCTCCTGTAGGCGGACCTCAATGTCCGCGATGCGTTGCTGTGCGGCCTTCTTTTCCTTATCGCGCCTGATTATCTCCATCTCGATGTGGCAGAGCCTTAGATGGGCTTTGTAGGGGATATCGGTATCTTTCACTGTTCCCGAGTGGGTGCGGATGTCCGTCAAGCCTTTTCTGGGGGTAGTCATACCTTTACTCCCCACGCGGCTCTTTACGCCGGACGGTGGCACTGGGGGACTTCACCCGTGAACCGCAGACCTTCTTGATCACCTCTTCCACCTTTTCCTCCATCAGGGATTGCCCGTCCCGGGTGACCTTGGCGGTTTCGGTGCGGAGCACATCCCGGCAGGCCCACTGGAAGACCGGGTCCCGGGCCTGGGCCCGGGCCCCCGCGTGGGCCAGGATCCTGGCGATGGCGATGCAGGCCCGGATGGTGGGGCGGTAGTTGTTGACCCCCAGGCCCCGCAGCCGCCTGACCACCTCCACGATGGTCTCCGCATCCCCCCGGGAAATGCCGGATTTGGCCATGGCGATGCGGACCTCCGTCTCCCGGTCGAAGTGCCCCAGGTTGATGGTGATGAGGCGGTCCATCAGGGCGTCCTGGGTCTTGTGCACCCCGGCGTATTCCTCGGGGTTGGAGGTGAAGATGGCCCGGAAATCCGGGTGGACTTCCAGATAAGCGGAGCCTTCTCCGGATGCCTTGGGCAGGTTGAGAAACTTCTCCTCCAGGATGCTCAAGAGGGCGTTGTTGGCCTCGGGCCGGGACCGGGTGAACTCATCGTAAATCAGGGTGTGGCCATCCCTACAGGCCATGGTGAGGCGATTATCCGCCCAGGTCATTTTCATGGATTCTTCGGTCTTCAAGACGGAACGGATGTAATTGTCAATGAGCTTCCGTTTGTCATAACCGGAGTGACGACCGATCAGGTCCGAACTGCCGAACTCGTCGTCCCCGTGGATCATGGAAACCGGCCGCTGCAACTGCGCGGCCACATGAAAGGCCAGGGTGGTCTTGCCGGTGCCCGGCGGGCCGGCGAAGTGCACCGGATAACCCACCGCCAGGTAGGCCAGGGCGCGTTTGCTCAGGTCCTGGACATACGCGGTTTCCACGAACTCCGGGCCGGCCTCGGGCTCGACGCTGTCTCTCCGGCTTTCCGCCTTTACCGCAAGTGCTGTTTCGAAATTACCACTCATCCGCGTTGCTCCTGTAATTGCTGATGGAACTGCCCCTGGAAGCCAGGGGCAGGATTGGCAACCTTATTATCTATGACTCTCCTGGGGCGACCAGCCCCAGGCCGCGGCAGGTCAGGCAGGCCATGGCCGGATCCCCCATGTCGTCCCCCGTCCCCCCGCACTCGGGGCAGACCAGGGTGGGACCGGCGGGCCGGGGCACATAACCGGCGCCCCGGCACACCGCGCAGGTGAAGGTCTTGATAGCCCCGGTGCCCCGGCAGTGGGGGCAAGGCCGGTAAGGCGCCTTGACCCGGACCACTCCTTTGCCGCCACAGACACAGCAGTTGGACATCCAGGACATGATCCCGAAGGGGTCTTTGCCGCTGCCCCGGCAGAAAGAGCACCGCACTTCCGCGGTTTCCCCCGGCGGGATGCCCTGGGGCAACTTCTCCGATGACTGCTTGGCGAGTTCGGCCATAAGTTATCTCCACCCCCGTACACGGGGTTCATTTCTTTTTGGCGTGACCCTTGGGTCCGGGTTCTGTCCCTGCGGCTTCTTTGGTCTTCTGGGCGGCTTGATGCCGGATGGCCTCTTCTTTAGCCATGGCCAAGGCGGCCAGGCGGTCCCGTTCGGCGGCTTCTTGGGTCAGCCGTTCCGCCTCCGCCTCGGCGCGACGCTTGGCCGCCGCCATGGCCCGGCGTTCCGCCGGAGAGGGACCGAACCAGGCCCGGTGGGCGCCTGCCAGGTCCGCGGCAACTTCTTGCCGCATGGCCATCACCGTTCGAGCCCTTTCTTTATTTTGGCGGCGGAAGCCTTGCCTCATGGCGGCCACTTCTCGCTTCAGGTCCTTGACAAAGGACAGGCGCGCCGCACGTCCGGCCTTAATCTCGCCCACCAACCGGGTCGTAGCTTCAGTAATTGGACCCATCTGCGTTCTCCTTTCCGTCAAGACCTTAATAGGGATCGGGGTAGCTTCCCTGCTGTTCGGCTCGCCGCCCCGGCCTCCCCGCCGGGGAGGAGCCGCGATCCTGGCCCCTCCCTCAGGGAGCAACTATTCCCCATCAGGTCCTTAGGCCGGGGCCGCCGCGCTGGCGGTCAGGCCGATGGCTTCGGCGTACTTGAGATAGGTCTCCACCGAGGCGATGACAATCCGAGCTTCGATGGACAGCAGTTCGATGCCCACCAACGACACCTTGACCCAGGCATCAATGACGATACCCTTATCCAGGATGCGATCCACGACTTCCGCCAGGCTGGAGGAATCGGTGGATTTCTGTACTCTGGCCATGATTTGTCTCCTTGTCTTTGTGGCTGAATCGGTTGTGATTCAGGCAAGAGGTTGTTAAGTTGCCATCGGCTTATTTGCCGGCCCAGGCCCGGCGGGCGCCTTCCAGGTCTGCGGCAACTTCTTGCCGCAGGGCCATCACCGTTTGAGCCCTTTCTTTATTTTGGCGGCGGAAGCCTTGCCTCATGGTGGCCACTTCTCGCTTCAGGCCCTTGATAAAGGACGCGCGCTCCGCATGGCCGGCCCTAATCTCGCCCGCTAACCGGGTCATATCATCAGTTATGCGACCCATCTTGATTCTCCTTTGTCTCCGTCGTCAGACCATCCGGACGCCCCCCGGTGTCGGGCCTGGGGGGCCCAACACCCTTGCCGGGAAGGGCCGGAGTCGGCCCCTCCCGCCAGGAGGTGTTCCCGGAAACGGTCTTAGGCCGGAGCCGCCGCGCTGGCCGTGAGGCCGATGGCTTCGGCATACTTCAGATAGGTTTCCACCGAAGCGATGACCACCCGGGCTTCAATGGACAGCAGTTCGATGCCCACCAGCGACACCTTGACCCAGGCATCGATGACGATACCTTTGTCCAGGATGCGATCAACAACTTCCGCCAGGCTGGAGGAATCGGTTGACTTCTGTACTCTGGCCATGTTGAACCTCCTTCAGGTAATTTTGGGTTTTTGGATACGAGGCAATGCCTCACCAGGGAGTAATCCATGAATCGTGCCAGGACCAGAAGGCATGTGATATCCTTCAAAATCAGCAGGTTAGGTCTGAAGAGAGGGGATGCCGGCCGGGGCTAGGAAATTTGTTCTATAGAATCATTTCCCTACTCTAGGGTAGCCAACCTATGCCCTTGGGGCCTTCTAGAAGAAATATTTCCGTTCAGGTTTCCAAAACCCTGAGGATTTCTTCCTGGAGGAAGGGCTTGCTGATTAAATCGATGATTATCCCCTGGGCGATGGCCTCCTGGATGGAGACGTCATCCCGGTAAAAGTAACCGGACACCATCAGGATGCGCATGTCCGGGGCCCTCTCCCGGATGCGTCGGGCCAGTTCCAGGCCGTCCATATCCGGCAGTTTGGCGTCCAGGAAGGCGCAGGCGAA
>Ga0315282_10008734_pt1 | contig 16317 bp, 14 predicted proteins | sample YL17G07_20_MG_FD_203693 | JGI IMG/M metagenome (GOLD analysis project Ga0315282, IMG submission 203693) | Sediment microbial communities from Yellowstone Lake, YNP, Wyoming, USA - YL17G07_20 | ecosystem: Environmental > Aquatic > Freshwater > Lake > Sediment | place: USA: Wyoming | collected...
ATATCGGGGGCTCGGGCTCGCTGCTGAACTGGACGGTGAACACCTCCCTGCTCACGTGGGGGACGTGGACGTTCACGCCGGCCTCCGGGAACGATCTGACTCCGCAGGCAGGCAGCGTCACCGTGCAGGTCTCGGTGGTCGCCCCGAATGAAAGCAACGGCGACTTCGAAGGCTACGTGCGGGTCGAGAACCAGGAGAACGCTTCTGACTATGATTTGATTCCTGTCTCCCTCAGCACCCCCACGCTCCTTCAGACTATGGTCCAGACAACGATGCCCTCCCAACACCCAGGAATAACCATGCAGATTCTCCCCCTTCGAAGATCAATTTGAATCTGTTGATTCTGCCGAGCATCCCCTCTCTCCTTTCGTCTGCCTGCTTTGGGAATCCAACAGCGATATCTAATCAAGACAGACGGGTCTTCCCGCCTCATATATATAAATAGGGCTGGAATTGGGAAAAAAGAATATAAATCCACGACTCTCTTTAGAATTTGAGGATAGTTTCTATGAAGACCACGGCGGTTCTCGCCTTAGCATGCACGCTTTTTTTTCTCACACCATGCTTCCCTGGAATGTTCGCCCAGAAGGCAGTGGTCTCCACCAGTCCTCAATTACCATTCGACCTCGAAGGCCAGATCCTCTTCGCCCCGATGGACTCCCGAACATCCTACCTCATCGATCGCGCCGGTAACGTGAACCACACCTGGACGAGCAGCTACCTGCCCGGCGAGGCCATCCGCTGGCTTGGCGACGGCACGATCCTTCGAACCGAAAAGTTTGGTGCCTCCGGTGCCGGCGGATCAGGCGGCGGCGTCCAGAAGATCCTCTGGGACGGGACGGTCGCATGGGAATACCACTACTACGTCGCCTACCAATATCTCTCCCATCACGACGTCCGGGCCTTGCCCAATGGAAATATTCTCCTGGTTGCCTGGGAATTCTTGAGCCGAGCCGAGGCGCTCGCCCAAGGACGCAATCCCGACCTGCTCTTTGGAAATTACATCTGGCCGGATCATATCATCGAGGTGCAGCCGACCGGTCCCACCAGCGGAGACATCGTCTGGGAATGGCATGCTTGGGATCACCTCATCCAGGATTACGACGCCTCGAAACCCAACTACGGGGTCGTCGCCGACCATCCGGAGCTCGTCAACCTCAACTACGGAGGCACGAGCGCGGACTGGCTCCACTGCAACTCATTGGATTATAACGAGGAGTTCGACCAGATCCTCATCAGCTGTCCTAACTTCAACGAGGTCTGGGTCATCGACCACAGCACGACCACCGAAGAGGCCGCGGGCCACACCGGCGGCTATTACGGGCATGGCGGCGACCTGCTCTACCGCTGGGGTAACCCACAGGCCTACGGCCGTGGAACGCCAAGCGACCGAGTTTTCTCCAATCAGCATGACTCGACGTGGATCCGCTCCGGGCTCCCGGGCGCCGGCCATATCCTCGTCTTCAACAACGGGGTCTCCCGGCATTACTCCTCAGTCGACGAGTTCGCTCCCCCTGTGGATGAAAACGGGGAATACTACCTGGCGCCAGGGGAGGCCTACGGGCCCGATGGACTCACCTGGAGCTACACCGCAAATCCTCCGTCAAGCTTCTATGTCAGCCATCTCTCCGGAGCCGAACGGCTCGCTGACGGCAATACCCTCATCTGCGATGGGGAAAAAGGAAGGTTCTTTGAGGTCACGCCGGACAAGAACACGATATGGCAATATACCAATCCTTACCCTAGTGGGGGTATGAACGATGTCTTCAAGATCGTCTACATCCCGCCTGAGACGCCCCCTGAGACTGAGGTCCCGGACTTGGACTGTTCCGGCAGCCTGCAGTGGACCGATGTGCACCCGGGTGCCACCGTGACCGGCAGCTTCACCGTGCAGAATATCGGGGGCTCGGGCTCGCTGCTGAACTGGACGGTGAACACCTCCCTGCTCACGTGGGGGACGTGGACGTTCACACCGGCCTCCGGGAACGATCTGACTCCGCAGGCAGGCAGCGTCACCGTGCAGGTCTCGGTCGTCGCCCCGAATGAAAGCAACGGCGACTTCGAAGGCTACGTGCGGGTCGAGAACCAGGACAACGCCTCCGACTTCGACCTTGTATCGGTCTCGCTGACCACGCCGACATTCGTCGTACAAGGCATGACTACCCCCAGTGAGCCGCAACGACAGATACCCCTGCGGTTCGTCCTGTTTAAGTTGTCCCTTCAAGCCATGTAGAGGCAGGGGACCAAGGAGACCCGAGACACAGACAGCATGATATCCCTGTTTCCTCCCAAGAGGATGGAGAGGATAGGGGAACCCTCTTTATATGAACGGAGAATATTCCCCTGGGCGATTCCCTGAAAGCCATGGAAGAGACGAGAACGACCGGTCAGAAGACCCTGACTCCTTCTCCCCTGGAGTCGAAACGAGGAAACATACAGATCATCCCTGTGGAAATCCCCAGAAATCTCCCTCAGTTCTACCAGGTTTCCTTCCAGATCTACGAGGGAAATCGGTCTTGGGCCCCTCCGTTTTTCTCCGAGCTCAAGGGATTCTTCTCGAAGAAGAACCCGTTCTGGTCCCATGCGGACCGCCGCCTCTTCCTCGTCACAAAAGACAAGGAAGTCGTGGGCCGTATCGCCGCAATCATCGACCGCCTCTACTGCAAGACCACTGGCGAGAACATCGGCTTCTTCGGATTCTTTGAATGCATCAACGACTACGACTGCGCCGCAGCGCTCCTTCACGCGGCACAGGACTGGCTGACCTCACAAGGCATGGCCATGATGCGGGGGCCCATTGACGGCCGCATCGACGTCGGCAGCGGATTCCTCGTAAACGGCTTCGAATCCCCCCAGACCCTCCTGTCTACGTACACCCCGCCGTACTACGCGGCGTTCGCGGAGCGCTTCGGGATGAAGAAGGCCAAGGACCTCCTCACCTTCGCCATCGACCTCACCACGCCACTCCCAAGCAGACTTGAGGAGAAGGCACGGAAGTGCCGCGCCAGCGGCGTACAGGTACGGCGGTTCCATCGGCTGCGCACCGGCAAAGAGCTCAGCTGGTGGATCGACCTCTTCCTTGAGACCTTCCAGGACCACTGGGGCTTCGTCCCCGTCTCCCGCGCCGAGGTCCGCACGCGCTTCGGCATCCAGCAACTGCGCTGGTTCGTCGACACCCGGCTGTTCCTCGTGGCCGAGATCCAGGGGACGCCCGTGGCATACCTCTGGGCGACACCGGAGTACAACCAGGTCTTCCGCCAGATGCAGGGCCGGCTGGGCATCCCGCAGCTCCTCTCCTTCCTTTTAAAGCAGCGGTCGATCACCGCTGGGAAACTGCACCTCATCGGCATCCGCAAAGACTACCGGGACCGCGACATCGCCTCGTGCCTGAACCACGCGGCCTTCGTCGAGATGCAACGCCGCGGCTACCGATCCGCGGAGGTCGGCTGGATCGACGAAGAGAACACGGCAGCCCGCGCGGTCATGGCGGTCGCCGGAGCAACAGTCTCAAAGGTCCACCGGGTGTTCGAAAAACCCCTCCAGGAGGCGACACATGGCTGACCCGAAGAAGAAACGCATCATGCAACATCCCTTATTCGCCATCTCCACACGCCGATGGATCCGACTCCTCACCAAGAATGGCGGCGTGGACCGCGGGTATTACACACGAGCTGCCTTCATTACCATAATGTCCGTGGGGACGGCACCCGTACGACTCCTCTACCGGTTCCGCTATGCCCGGCGGGTCGCGCAGACGTCAGTCCCGCATCCCCCGGTGTTCATCATCGGCCACTGGCGCAGCGGGACCACCTACCTCCATGAGCTCCTCAGCCAAGACCCTCAGTTCTGCCATGTCTCGCTGTGGACAACGCTGCTGCCGGACAGCTTCCTTATCCTGGAGCCGATGAAAGGCTTCCTGTCGCGGTTCCTCCCCAAGACCCGGCCGATGGACGCGATCGAGGTCGCCATGGACGGCCCCTACGAGGATGAGGCGGCCCTCGCGGTCCTCTGCCCCTGGTCGTTCTTCCACTGCCTGTACTTCCCCAGAAACGCCGAAGAACAGTACCTCAAGGCCATCCACTTCCAGGGAATGACCATGGAGGAGAAGGACCAGTGGAAAAACGCGTACCTGCAGCTGATCAAGGCGGTGACCTATGCGAACCAGGGACGCCGTCTGCTCTCCAAGAACCCGCCGAACACCGCCCGGATCACCGCGCTGCTGGAGCTGTTCCCCGAGGCGAAGTTCATCTACATGATCCGAGACCCGTACCTCGTGTATCTCTCGACACGCAAGATGCGCAGGAACGTCCTGGAGGTCATGGCGTTACAGAAGTCTTCCGAAGCCGACCTCGAACAGCAGGTCATCGACAACTACATCCGGCTCACGCACCATTACCTCGAAGAAAAGGCGCGGATCCCCCCCGGCAACCTCATGGAACTCCGCTACGAAGACCTCGTGGCAGACCCACGCGGGCAGATCAAGCGGATCTACGATACGCTCAAGCTGCCGGACCTCGACCAGGCCCTCCCCGCGATCGAGCGGTACCTCGCGCACAAGGCCGAGTACAAGACCAACGTCTACGCCATCGACCCCCTGGTCATCCAACGGGTCAACGAGTGCTGGGGGTTCACCTTTGACCAATGGAAGTACCCACGGCGAGGTGACCAATGACGGACCACGCACCTGTCCGTCTGATTCGCGTCGCCGTGCTGGCTGACGAGCCGCTCGGCTGGGGCTCCGGGAAGCACTTCTTCCTTGCGCTCCTGCAGGATTACACCTGGACCACCCTTGATGCCACATACCGGTTCACCGTCGAATACCTCACCGACAACGACATCCGACGAGGCCGGCTCTCCGTCTCAGCCTTCGATGTCCTTGTGGTCCCCGGCGGTGGCGTCGGGGACGGCCATGCCATCAGCAAAGGAACTGTTCTCTCTCCTCGGGCGAAGGCATGGAAGGGACGGATTGCCGCCTTCATCCGTGACGGCGGTGGGTACGTCGGGATCTGCGGGGGTGCCGCCCTCATGACGGATCTGAAGACCGCGTCGGGCAGACCCCGGACGTTCCTGGAACGGCGCTACCAGCATAGCGCGATTGGCGTCTCCTGCGTCTCCTCCTACTATCGGTCCTTTGCCTTCCCTCTGCTCTACCCGTTCCAGCGGAACCACCCTGAGGATGTCGGGGCGGCCGCCTATGTCTTCTCGTTTGCACCGGGGAAGACCATGGATGGCGCCTGGGTGCATACCGGCGGCACGCCCCTTGATTTTCGACTGAACACCACTCATCCGGTCTTTGCGGATGCCCCCCGGTCATCGGAGCTGATCCGCTGGTGGGGCGGCCCGGGATTGATCGTCCCGGAGCAGGCGGGCCGCGAGGTGCAGGTCCTCGCCTGGTACCCGGCGGTAGACCTCTCCGGGGATAGACGCAGGCGGATCTATGCCTGGCGGTACACGGGCGGTCTGATGGGGCTTGGGAAGGCGGTGCTTGGGGCGTTCCGCCTGGTCAGGCGGCAGCGGGCGCCGCTGCGCAAGGTCCTGTTGTACACGTTCTATCTTGCGGGTGACTGGGAGCGTACCGAAAGGATCATCGCTGTTGACCAGGCGAATCTCCCTGCGGTGACCGCGGAGGTCTTCCCGAATGCGAACAAGGGGCGGATTTTGTTGTGTGCCGCTCACCCGGAGTATCTGCGGTGGACGAGCGGCCAGATTGTGGAGAAGACGGGAGCGGAGTTCACCTGCATCGGCGCTGGGTTCCGTCGCTGGGAAGGTGTCGATTCGCTGGACCTTCTTTTAAATCAGGGGGTGACCGCGACCTGGTGGATGGTCCGTCGGTTCGTGGCCTGGGCGGCAAAGGTGCCGCAGGGAAACCTACCGCCGGTCGAGTCCCATCCGCTCTCCGATGCGGAGCGAGCGGTGCTTCTGCCGTATGTCGTCTGGGACGGTAGCCTGGCGAATCAGTTCAAAGTCATCTGATGCTTCAGGGTCTGGCTTCAAGGAAGGTGAATATTGATAAAATCTTTAAAACCATCATTGGATGGAAGAAGGATATAAATAATGCTATCGATTATGAATGTTTTTTCCCGATTACCCGTTGATTACCCCTGGGCGTAGGTCGATTTTTCGATTACGAAGCTTTTTATAAAAAACCCCTCATATAGTCTTTTAACGGGGATTTGTAAGTATGAAGAAGCAACTCATTGGATTTGTGAGTCTGTTCATTATCCTCACAATGATTATGAACGCCCTGCCTACCGCAGGGTACTCTGAGAACATGCAGCGGACCACGGTCCTCAGCCAGGCTGACAGAGACAACGATACCGCGCCGCTGGGACCAGACTGGTACCATAAACCGACCAGCATCGCCCAACTCATCACGTGGTACCAGGCCCTCGAGGCGCAATACCCGCAATTCCTCGAGCTCTTCAAGGCAAACGAGCTCTACGGCACCGGGACCATCACCGGCGGCTATGACGACTACTATCTCCGTATCACCAACGAATACACCGGGTTCCACAAACCCGAGGTCCTCTTCCTCGGGAACCCGCACGGAGACGAGACCGTCGGCACGATCGGGCAATATTGGTTTGTCGACTGGCTGATGCGCATGGCCTTCACCGACGAGCCCTGCCCGGACTACTCCAAGGACTGGCTGCGGTGGCTCATCGATAACCGAGAAATCTACATCGAAGTCTCCCACAACCCCTGGGGCTATGACCATCAGGACCGCTACGACGCGAACGGCTGGGACTTGAACCGTGAGGCGGACATGGACGGACCCGGGTACCCCACCGGCGGCATCTGGGCCAGTGTCCAAGGCCGCACATTGTATCGTTTCGTGGACAACCACACGATTCGCCTCGCCCTCGACTGGCATGGCGGCGCCCGTCTCCTCTTGTACCCTTGGGGCTCGACGCATGCCTCGGTCCACGGAACCAGCCCGATCACCGGATACACCTATGACTATGCGCCCCCAGACTTCTACTTCTTCGATGCCTCCAGCCTGCGGCTCGGCGACTACATCGGCGACTACGGCGGCGACCTCGACAAGTACAGCATCGGCACCATCCCCGGCACCGTCGGCTACGTCGTCAACGGCGGCATGAGCCCATGGGCGTACGGCGGAGACGTCGAGACGAACCCGGTGGAAGACCCCTACGTCCACGATGAGACCTATGGTAACTATCCCGGCGCCGGCATCTTGTGGATTTCCCCGGAGATGTCCAACACCAAGAACCCGTCTGAGTCGGCGTTCGGCAACGACACCGTCCCGCGATACGGGGCGGAGGTCCGCCGCATCATCCTGCATCAGACGGACTTCGCGCAGCCGAACATCCAGCTCCAGGGCGGCACGATCGGCAATGGCAGCATCGTGAACCCTGGTGACAGTATCCCGATCAAATGGATGGTCAACGGCAGCCTCGTCGTCGACCACACCTCCATCCAGTGGGGCAGCAACGCGGACCCCATCCAGCATCCCGAGTATCTCACCCCGGACCATGACGAACATAACGGATCGTGGGTCGGCGGGACCGGATGGGATGAGGCGGAGAGCGGCCAGACCCAAGGGACGGTGTACAGCGAGAATATCACGATCCCCACCTCCGGCGACTACTACTTCGTCGTCAAGGCCATGGTGGACCAGAAGTACGCCGCGGTTCTGCACCCCGAGGTGTACCATAACAACCCGTACCTCCGACTGGTGAAGGAGCGGACGAACGCCTCATACCATGAGGAAATAGACGGATCCGATGGACTGGAGACGATCAATGGGCAGCTCTGGTGGTATAGCCCGATCATCCATGTCACCACGGCCGGCAGCCCACCTGCGAAGCCGTCTGCGCCCGTGGGTCAGATGCGCGGCAAGGTCGGGCTGGAGTACAATTATACGACGAGCACGACCGACCCAGATACCAACGAGTCGTTGTACTATTATTGGAACTGGGGCGACGGGACCTTCACGAACTGGACCGGCCCGTACCTGTCTGGAGAGAACGCGACCGCGAACCACACCTGGGCGAAGAAGGGGACGTACAATGTTACGGTGAAAGCGAAGGACAAGTACAACCTGGAGAGCGACTGGTCTGACCCCTCGATTGTGAAGATGCCGTTCATACCGCAGCATCGGTTCCTGGACTGGCTCTTCGCGCACTTCCCCAACGCGTTCCCGATCCTGCGCTATCTCTTCGGTCAATGAGGGTGTTTTTCCCCTCATTTTCTTCTCTTTTTCTTTTGATCTTTTCAGGTGATGTTTGAGAACACAACCCCCATTTTTTTATGGCTATATCATTGATGGTGAAGAAAAGAGACGATGTGGTTGAACCAGGTACAATCCTCATCCCATGTGTCAAAGGATATTGTATTAGTACACTGGCGTTTTTGGTGATCTTAGATAAAATAGTGGGTCAGGTTCATAACGTCACGGAATGGGACAACCCCGGTGAGGCGCTTCTGTTCGTCTATCACAGGGATCGCCCGGAAACCATAATGGGCGAAGAGTTCGGCAGCTTCCTTGAGCGTACTGTTGGGTGCCAGACAGATGATGTCTTCATTCATGATGTCCTTGAGCTGAGCAGCGTCGTCAGCTTTCAGTAACTCCTTGATGTCGATGATACCGAGGAGTCGGCCCTGGTCGTCGACGACATACAGGTACATCGTGACGGCCTTGTTCTTCGCAAGCTTCGGGTAATCGTCCTGGGCCTGCGTGACGGTGAGCGTCGGTGCCACCGCGATGTACCGCACGGTGCTGAAATGTTTCACTTTTTCTTCATGGAAGTTCATGATGGCCTGGATTTTCTTGACTTTTTCTGGGTCGAGGCGGCGGAGGATTTCTTTTGCCTCACTCCAGGGAAGGACGGTAAGGACATCCGCCGCCTGCCCCGGTGTCATTTCGTTGATGAGCGTGGCCGCGTGTCCTTTTTCCAGTGAGCTGATGAGGGCGCGTTGCACGTTGGGATTGATCTCTTCGAGGGTGTCGGAGGCCTGCTCGGTCTCAAGCTGCCGGAAGAGCACAAGGCGCTGATCATGGTCGAGTTCCTCGAGGATATCCGCCAGATCCACGGGAGGGATGTCTGAGATCTTCTCTTTGAGGACTTTGAGTTGCACGTCTCCTTCGAAGCTGCTGATGTTGTGCGGTAGGGGCTGGATGTATGACCAGGGGATGATTCCGGTTTTGGTCCGGTCTTCGGGTCGTGTGAGTAATCGAGCAAGTCGTTTGAGGCCAACGCGACGGAGGAAGCCGTAGCGGCTGATGTCGACTTCGGTGACGTAGAGCTTGTCTCGTAGGACAAGCCTGACGTCGTAGACCACTTCGACTTCCTTGCCTTCGATATCCAAAATCTTTTTGTCCAGAATGTGGTCTTTGAGCAAGATGGTCCCCTCTCGGGGTTCGGTGACGTATTTCTCAGGGTCTTCGATGTCGATGACAATCTCTCGGGGGGTGAGGACCCTGGTTTTCTCCCAGGGGATAAGCAAGGCCGGATTCCCATATGGCCGGTGGATGTAGAGTTGGACGACCTCAGCGACCTTGTCGCCGTCGCGAATAACGAAATCTTTGAGTTTGCCGATTCTCTTTTCTTTGAGGTAGACGGTCATGTCGAGGATTTGGGTGAGGAAGTAGGAGATTTCAGGTTTCATCCCTATCGGGAGTGATCCATTCATGGGTTCAGCCATCCTTTTCAGCGGATGAGGGTAATGAATTTATAGAGCAGGATGCACAGGATGATGATGAGGTAAATGCGGACCCCCATTAAAGCGATTTTGACGCCTCGGGTCATCTTCATCCGCGGGGTCGCGTACCTTTCGTTGATGCCTTTAATCGTGTTCGACTGGTGGCGTAGCGAGGCCTTCAGTTTTTGCGGGAGGGTGGTTGCGGAGGACATAGTGGGTGCCTCATGTGAATAGGCTTGGGAAGAGGACGCTGAGTGCGTAGAGGGTGGAGAGGGTGATGAGGAAGATGGTGATGGCGGTGCTGACGATGTTCTGGCTTAGGGTGTTTTTGTATTTTCCCATGAGTTCTTCGTTGTTCAGCATCAGGATGAGGAAGACGAGTATGGCGGGCAGCAGGGTGACGGCGACGACCTGGACGAAGAGGGTGATGAGGACGAGCGGGGCGCCGGGGATGAGGACGACGAGGGCGGCGCTGACCAGGATGAGGAGGTAGAGGAGGTAAAACCAGGGTGCCTCGCGGATCTTGTTGTTCAACGAGTGCGCCCAGCCCCAGACTTCGCCGAAGGCCCAGGAGCTTGCCAGGGAGATGCAGATGGCTCCGATGAGCCCGGCGTCGAAGAGCCCGATGGCGAGCAGCACGCCGGCGTATTGGTGGAGGTTGATCAGCGCTCGGGCGGCGTCAGCCGCGCTCTGGATGTTGGTGCCGTAGAGGACGGTCCCGGTGACGACGATGCAGAAGACGGCGACGAGGACCGTGAAGAAGGCGCCGATCATGGTATCGAACTTGCCCCAGGGGATGTCCTTTTCTTTCATGCCTTTGTCCACGACGGAGCTCTGCTGGAAGAAGACCATCCAGGGTGCGATGGTGGTCCCAATGTTGGCCATGAGGAAGAAGAAGAGGTCGCCGCTGAACCCTCCGGGGAGATGCGGGATGAGTCCGCTGCTGAGGACCGTGTTCCAGCTCGGGTTGACGAGGAAGGCGGCGGGGATGTAGATGAGGTTGAGGAGGCAGAAGATTAACACGATCTTCTCCCAGGTCCAGTAGCGTCCCTGGAGGATCATGACGATGAGGAGGAGGAGGACCGCGATGACCGTGATGATTGGATTGATGCCGAAGATGGAGAGGGCGGCGGTCATGCCGATGAACTCGGTGATGAGCGTCAGCCAGTTCGCGAGGAGGAGGTCGCTGAGGGAGAACCATCCCCAGAAGCTGCCGAAGGAGTCGAAGATGGATTCGGCGTGGCCGCGTTTGGTGACCGCGCCGAGTCGGACCGTCATCTCTTGGATGATGTAGGCGATGGGGCCGAGCAGGATGAGGAACCAGATGAGGTTGAAGCCGAATTTCGCGCCGGTCGCAGTGTAGGTGGTGATGCCACCGGCGTCGTTGTCCGCGACCATGACGATGATGCCAGGTCCGGCGATGACGAGGTAGATCTTGAGGGTCTTGAGGAACCGCCGGTATCGATAGAAGAACCTGGCATGATAACTAATCCCCCGTTTAGTCGCATCCGCCATGGGATGGGTGCCAGTATCGCCAAGAGCGAATTAAATCTTTTTATCATTATCTCGGGGGCGGTCGTTGTTTGGACTCGGGGTCGTAGACGTATTTGAGAGGGACAACGAACCAAAGAGTAATTTCTATTATGAGTGAAGGAATACGGTTCTATGAAATTTCGCTGAGGTGTCCGTATGAAAAAGGAGCTTGGGAAGACGAATGGATTGTATCCGATGCCGACGACCATCGTAGGCACTATGGTGAACGGCAAGGCGAACTTCATCACCGTCGCGCATGTGGGCATCGTCGGCATGCAGATGGTCTCCGTCTGCCTGAGCAAGGGCCATTACTCGAACGTCGGTATTGCGGAGAACAAGGCCTTCAGCGTCAACATCCCCTCGGTGGAGCTGGCGGAGAAAACCGATTACTGCGGCCTGGTGTCCGGGAAAACGACTGATAAGTCAGAGGTGTTCTCGGTGTTCACTGGGAGGTTGAAGACCGCGCCGATGATTCAGGAATGCCCGGTGGCCATGGAATGTCGGCTCGTGAAGACCGTTGACTTTCCGACCCACGAGGTCTTCGTGGGGGAGATCGCTGGGACGTACTGCGACGACACGATTCTGACTGGGGGGAAGATCGACGTCGGGAAGCTGCGTCCCCTGCTCTTCGTCATGCACGACAAGCAGTACTGGACGCTGGGTGAGCCGTTCGCGAAGGCCTGGAGTGTCGGGAAACCTGGAGGAAAGGACGTATGAGTGAGAAGCTGGACCTCAAGAGGCATGGCACGAGCGCTGACTTCATGGTTTTGTTGGATGATTATCAGGCTGCTTGAGATCAGAAACATACAAAAGATTATAGAGAACATTTTCTTCCGTATTTTCCGCTCTTTGAAAATATTGAATTGAATATCAATTATTAAAGCTTCCTTACTGTCTAATTATTTAAAGAATAAATTTATTAACAAAAATATGATAATTATTCAGAGAAGAAGGTCGGAGGACCTTTGATGAAGGACAATCGAGCCGCACTTTGCTTGTTCATTATGCTTATCCTTGCTGTCCCATCGCTCCTTCCAGGAATACAAGCGGGGTACCCTCAAAAGAGTCTTGCTTCTGAATCGTTGCTTGAGGAATTGGCATATCCTTCGATGGCGACCTTGAGGCAATCTGTGGAGAAAATGAATGAGCAGAGAACCTATAATCCGGTTTCCATTAGAACAAGAGAAAATTCTTTTGCAACGAGTGGAACAGAAGGACTTCTTAATTCTTCATGGCCGATGTGCTGCCATGACACGAGACATACCGGCCTGAGCCCATACAACACAATGGATAATCCAGGGATAATCAAATGGCGGCTGCGAACTGATTGGGTCGACGGCGGAATCGCTATCGACAACAACGGCACCCTCTATTTCGGGAGCAACGACTGGTACATGAATGCCGCCTATCCCAATGGGACCATGAAGTGGCGGTACCATGTTGGGAATTGGGTCGAGTCAACCCCCGCTATTGGATCGGATGGGACAATCTACGTCGGATGCTGGGACTGCTATCTTTATGCCTTCAACCCCAATGGCACGTTAAAATGGCGTCATCATTGCGGTTCAACTATTGGTGACGGTTCTCCCGCCATTGCAGACGACGGAACCATTTATACAACTACCATGGATTCAGCGAACAGCCTTGTCGCCGTCAACCCAAATGGAACGGAAAAATGGCGGTACCAGACAGGACAATGGCTCACATCCGCTCCAGCCATCGGCCTGGATGGAACGATCTTTTTTGGCTCCTCCGACACCTACATCTATGCCGTGAACTCGAACGGGACGCTGCGCTGGCGGTACAAGACCGGAGATTACGTCATGGGTTCCGCCTCCATCGCCGCGGATGGCACCGTCTACATCGCCTCCTGGGACGGTTACCTGTACGCGCTCGACCCTTCTAATGGGTCGTTGATTTGGCGATGTCGCATTAACTTTGGATCCAAGGTCAACCCTTCCATCGGGCCTGATGGAACTATATTTATCGGCGGCAAAGACATCTATGCCATCTACCCCAATGGTACAATGTGTTGGACGTTTGTCCTTGATTCGATGAGTTCAGTAGAATGGTCCTCACCCGCCGTCTCCGCTGATGGTATCATCTATGTAGGGACAATATTTGGTGATGGCGCTGGAGGGGATATCATCGCGGTGAACTCCAATGGGACGGAACGCTGGCGCCAAAGGATCGCCAACTACTGGGTTGATTCCTCCCCCGCGATCGCCGCTGACGGAACTGTCTACATCGGATGCGCATACGACAGCGGAGGCGGATATCTCTATGCCTTCGGTCTCGGAGGGCTGCTCACGGCAGAAGCCAACGGGCCGTATATAGGATACTGCGAAACAGCCATCACGTTCTCCGGCGACGTCTACGGCGGTAGACCACCCTTCACCTACCACTGGGACTTCGGCGATGGAACCTCTTCGGACCAGCATAATCCAAGTCACAACTACACCACTATCGGCGATTTCATCGCTAACTTCACCGTCACCGACGCCGACGGAAACCACAGCAGCGACACCGCCAGCGTCCATGTTACCTACGCTCCTGTCACTGTCTCCATCACCAAGCCCACCAGAGGACTCTACTTCAAGGACTTCCGCATCCTTCCCTTGCCACGCAAATGTATCGCCGTCGGCCCGATCACGATTGAAGTACAGGCCAGCCAGATTCCTCTGGGTATTGCCCGCGTCGAGTTCCGCCTGGACGGCACGCTGATCGCCGCGGATACCGACTCACCCTACGCCTGGACGTGGGATGCCCGGACGTTCTCCAAGCACACCATCACCGTCACCGCGTACGACACAACGGGGCGCCAGGCGAGCGCAAGCATCCAGGTCACAAAGTTCTTCTAAAGAACCAGGCTGAAGATCGAGGTTAATAAACCTTGAGAAAGACTTGACTTTTCTTTTCTATCGCATCTTATTGACAGCACAGGCCACTTAAGAAAGTGTGATTCAACCGAACAACCTAGCCGATAAATAATTGTGCAACAGTAGGAGCATCACGGTCTCTTATACAAAGCCTATCCGGTGAGTCTGGCGGCGTACTCGTCCAGCGCAGTCTCCCATCCGGTGGGCAGTCCGTTGCCGGTCTGGGCTTCTTTGCCGACGAGGAAGTCAATCTCCGCGAGCTTCACCATGTCTTTTATAGAAAGGAACTTTTCCATCTTCGGCAGGCGGTTCTTAGGCATGCCGTGGGTGTTGATGATGCCGTAATTCTTCCCGGCCATACCCTGGAGTCGCTTCATGAAGCCGCGCATGTTCTTCTGGATGTTCATGGCCTCGACCGCGGCGGAGAAGACGTATACGTCCGCGGGCGGAAGCGCGGCCGGGTTCGCCTCGTCGGTCGTCAGGACCTGCGTCTGCGCGCCTTTGGTCTGCAGGGTCGCCGCGAGGTGGTCGACCAGCTTCTTCCCATTCCCGTAGCGTGACCAGTAGACTATCACGTATTTCATCTCACTCACCGAGCCGGACATATCCGCTCGGCTGCATATAAGGTCGTCGCCCGATACCGGTTCACTGGTGGTGGACCCAGAGGAGGAGTGGACGGAGGGCGGCCTGCAGCTCACGTCCCTTGGTGGTGAGCCCGTATTCGACGCGGGGCGGGGTCTCCGGGTAGACCTGGCGGGAGACGAGGCCCTCTTTTTCCAGGGTCTTCAACGTCTGCGAGAGGGTCTTGGGGCTGATCGCGCCGATATGGTTCTTGATCTCGTTGTAGCGGAAGGACGGCTGTCTGCTGAGATGGTCGATGAGGCAGATCGCCCATTTCTTGCTGACGACGTCGATGACTCCTTGGACTGGGCAGAGGCAGTCGCCGTCGCTGCACGCGCATTTTCTTGTCGGCATATACCTTGTTTCCCCCGGGTGCGTTAGTATCAGTGTATCCACTTCCCCCCTTAAATAGTTGCCTTTTTATATCTGGTATAAGAAAGATATCAATAAGGAGGTCTATGACCATGTGCGACTGCGGCCCGCAACAGTGCTGCCATCAGGCCCCGATGCACCGCCGGTTCCTCACCAAAGACGAGGAAATCAAACGCCTGAAAGCCTACAAGACGGACCTGGAAAACGAAATCCGCGAACTCGAGGAACACATCCGAACGCTCACCGAATAAACCCTCCGCCGAGCCCGTGTTCCGTCCCTCTTTCTCTCTTTTTTCCCTCTCCTTTCATCGGCTTCTCTGCCTCTTGTCAGGACGAGAAGTGACAGGCGGCTTTCCGGACTTCACCCACCCCGCCGGCAGCGCCGCACCCTCCGAAAGACAGGCGAGCGCCTTCTCCGCCTTCACCCGAATCGACGGCCGAGGATCCCGCACGAGCGGCGAAAGACGCTGGACGATCTGCGGCCGCAGCAAGGCATACGAACAACCGATGCGGCAGAGGCTGACGATCGCCCAGCTGCGCACGAAGACCCCCTCCGGCTCCTGGATGAACACGTAGAGCGCGGGCAGGACCCTTCGCGCCTCCTCCTCGCTTCCCGCCAACGCCCCCAGCAGCATCGCCAGATGCCACTTCACCATCGGCACCGAATCCCGCCCCGCCGCCTCAAGAAAAACATCGAGAGAGGGCCGCAGCCACTCCGGGCGACTCCGCGAGATCCGCTCCAACGCATGGGCCGTCCGTCCGCGGACCACCGCGTCGGGATCAGCCAGGCCCTCCAGCAGCCGTGGCAGCAGCCGCGGCGACTTCAGCACCGCATCCGCGACCTCGTTCGCCCGCCCATCAGAGAGCAGCGTCCCGCCCGCCAGCCGCCTCAACAACGGATTCATATCATCTCACCTCGTCCCTCGGAGAAATAGCATAAAAAGTAACTTAGGCCCTCCCCCAGATAATCAGGATGACACCAAGGACGGTACCGGATGCCTTCTGCGAGAGAACATGATGCGTTATGCGAAACCCCCTTGACAGAGAGATAAGCAAGGCAGTCCCATTTTTATCGATTGCGGTGCGATAAAACACGGGCACGTGGGCAACCGGGAGAAGGCCCCGCTGTCAATGCGGTAATTCCACCCGCGTACAATCACGGTTTAGCCGAGGACGGACTTCAAATAGGGAACTGGGTTTCCTGGTTCTTTATACGAGGAAGCCCCTTACAGTCTTGTGGTGAAAT
>Ga0315282_10008735_pt1 | contig 16315 bp, 10 predicted proteins | sample YL17G07_20_MG_FD_203693 | JGI IMG/M metagenome (GOLD analysis project Ga0315282, IMG submission 203693) | Sediment microbial communities from Yellowstone Lake, YNP, Wyoming, USA - YL17G07_20 | ecosystem: Environmental > Aquatic > Freshwater > Lake > Sediment | place: USA: Wyoming | collected...
CTTCTGGATATGGTGTTGTTGAGATCGAAGCCTTTTCTGGCAGCAAACCTGTATAACATGATTGTAGGTGCCGGAGTTCTCGCTATCTTCTCCTTTATTCCGCTCTATGCCACCTCCGTACATAAGTTGTCCGCCTTGGCTAGCGGCATGATACTGACTCCTCGCTCTCTCGCGGTCATCCCTGCCTCAGCGGTCACGAGCTTTCTACTCAAGCGCTGGGGTTACCGACGGCCGATGCTGATAGGTCTGATCATCATCTCTCTTTCAACCATCCTTCTGGGTGGTGAAGGGTTTCAGTTATTGAGAATCATAGGTCACCATCTGGGAGTTGCTGAGATCCTAGCCATCCTGATGATGATCAGTGGGATTGGTATGGGAATTGCTCTACCGGCTTCCAATAATGCGTGCATCGAACTCATGCCTGAAAAGGTGGCAACCATCGTGGGACTTCGGGGAATGTTCAGATCTGTTGGAGGAGCCTTTGGAATTTCGTTGATGACAATGATCCTTCACTTGAGTTCCACCCCTGCCAATGGTTTTAAAACGATCTTCGTCTCTTTTGGTCTGGGGCTTTTATTGACGATTCCTCTTGTCTTTCTAATGCCCACAGGGAAAAAAGAGGAGACTACTGTGTCGTCACCTTTGAAAATTCTCTCAAAGTGAGCCATAGTAGGTCCAACAGGGGGTATCAAAAATGGAGCCGACCAACAAACTGGTGAATCCGATGTTGACGGATTTCTACCAGATCACCATGGCTTATGCCTATTGGAAAGCCGGGGTACACGAGGAGGAGGCTGTCTTTGACCTTTTCTTCCGCCAGAATCCTTTTCACGGAGAGTTCGCTATCTACGCCGGCCTCGAGGAAAAGCTCAGACTCCTCGAGAATTTTCATTTCAGCAGTGACCACATTGCTTATCTCAAAGATCAGATGCCACAATGCGACAAACAATTTTTTGACTGGCTTAAGAACGTCGATTGCTCCAGGATGAGAATCCACGCCTTGAAAGAGGGAACGATCTCTTTTCCTCGCGTGCCTCTCATGAGGGTACAGGGGCCTATAGCGATCGCTCAGTTGCTCGAAACAGCCTTTCTTACACTGACCAATTATCCGAGCTTAATGACAACGAACGCAGCCAGATATCGCTTGGTGGTGGGGTTTGAGAAAGGCCTGATTGAATTTGGTTTGCGAAGGGCCCAAGGGCCTGATGGAGGGGTTTCAGCCTCCCGATACAGCTATATGGGCGGTTTTGATGGAACAAGCAATGTTCTTGCAGGCTTTCTTTTCGGTGTGCCCATCAGGGGAACTCATGCCCACTCTTATGTACAATCTTTTACAGGCATCGGGGATTTGAAGAGTCGTACCCTCGTCGGAGCAGACGGGAAGGTCCACGATTTTGTTAAAATGGTTTTGGACATCCGTGCAGAATTAGGTTTGGATAACTCCAATGAAGGAGAGCTTGCATCTTTCATTGCCTATGCCCAGGCTTTTCCCAAAGGATTTCTTGCGCTGGTTGACACTTATGACACCTTGAAATCAGGGGTCCCTAATTTTACCTACGTGGCACTCGCACTTCTCAAGCTGGGCTACAAGCCAATAGGGGTTCGATTGGATTCCGGAGACCTTTCTTACCTTTCAAGGGCAACAAGGAAGATGTTCATGGACATCGGTGCCAAGGCGAACTCCGATCTCTCAAAATGCGTGATTTTTGCCAGTAATGAGATCAACAGAAATGTCCTCATTTCTCTTAGGCAGCAGGGCCATGAAATCGACTCCTTCGGCATAGGCACGCATCTTGTGACCTGTGACGATCAGCCTGCCATGGGGTGCGTCTACAAGCTGGTTGAGGCAAGAGGGATTCCGCGGATAAAACTCTCGCAGGAATTGGGCAAAATGACCATCCCCGGGGAAAAAGAGGTTTATCGCCTTTTCGGTGAAGACGGTTACAGCCTGCTCGATCTGATGATTAGAGTGGGAGATAAACCACCTGAACCAGGAAAACGTATCTTATGCCATCACCCGTTTGACCATATCAAACGTGTGTATGTCGCTCCCTCCAAAGTGATTCCGCTTCATCATTGCGTCTGGGACGGGAAGAGAACTTCCCCCGAAGTTCAATTGAATGAGTGCAGAGATTATGTCTTAAATCAGCTGCGAAGTACCAGAGAGGATCATCTCAGGGACATCAACCCCACCCCTTACAAGGTGTCCGTCAGTGAAGAACTCTATGATTACGTCTACCATTTGTGGGCTGAGGAATCTCCTGTGACGGAACTGAGGTGATTGTGGATTCCAAATTATTGCTAAGTTCAGATGTCCTTCAGATCTTGTATTACGATCTTGTGTATTACGATCTTGTTGATTTGTTGGTGGCAGCTTGCTAGAATAGTATCGCAGTACAAGATCTTGAATCAAACCATCTTAATCTAACCCTTCGCAAATTTCTGCAGAGAGTCACAACAGGGGGGATTTAAGAGCTGTCAATTCGAATCCCCTCAAGGGGCTCAATCCCTTTTGGGGGCTTTTCTACTTTATTAACCCTGGGGGTTTTCCTTTGCGGATCAATTTACGAATCATTCTCTCCATTGTCTTCGTGATCAGTGTCCTTGTGCTCCTGTTCACCCTCAAGCAGGTACAGCAGGAGAAAGAGAGATTGACGCTTGATCTCCAGCGTCGGGCTTCCCTTTTGGGTGAGAGCTTGAAAGAAACCATCGAGCCCCTCTTGGAAAAAGGACCCCCAGCGCGTCTGCAGAAAATCGTTGAAAAATTTGGAAACCGGGAAAGGCTTGCCGGGGTGGCGGTATATGACGTAAAGGACAAATTGATTGCCGCCAGTCCTCCATTGTCCGATCACCTTTCCGTAACGCCGAAATTTGTGACCGACGCTATGAACTCCGATCTTGAGAGCGGACACTTTTTCAACCTGGGGCAAAAAGAGATGTACCTTTATACCCTGCCCCTTCATCGGGAAGAGGTTGTGGCTGGTGCCCTGGTCATTATTCATGATCCTTCCTATATTCAGGATCGAGTCTCACTGATCTGGGAAAATAATTTCATCAGTTTTTTGGTGAATGCCCTTGTTATCTCCCTGACGACCCTCCTTTTGATACGTTGGAGCATCAAAGGACCGATTGCCAAGATGGCTGAATGGATGAAGCACCTGCGGACGGAAAAGAGTAAAGACCCCCTCGGCCTTCCTGCGGGGAAAGTCTTTGAGCCGCTGACTAGGGAAGTCACACAAATGGCCAGGAGTATCTCGGCGGCTCGAGAGGCTGCCGAGGAAGAAGCACGCCTCAGACAAACCGCCGAATCTACGTGGACTCCAGCGCGGCTTAAAGAGCAGGTTCGTACCTTTCTCCAAGAAAGGCCTCTCTTCGTGATATCCAACCGCGAACCTTACGTACATGAAAGACAAGGGAAAAAGATTGAATGCCTGGTTCCGGCCAGCGGGTTGGTGACAGCCTTAGAGCCTGTCCTCAAAGCCTGTGGAGGAACATGGATTGCTCATGGTAGCGGTGATGCTGACCGCGAGGTGGTTGACAGCCAGAGCAAGATCAGAGTCCCCCCCGAGGAACCTCAATACGTGCTCAAAAGGGTTTGGCTCACCAAGGAAGAAGAAAAGGGCTATTATTATGGGTTTTCCAACGAGGGGCTCTGGCCGCTCTGCCACATTGCGCATACACGTCCATCCTTCCGGGCGGAAGATTGGGGGTATTATCAAAGCGTCAACAAGAAATTTGCTCAAGCCATTTTGGAAGAGCTGAAGGACGCCAAAGAGCCTTTGATTCTGATCCAAGATTATCATTGTGCCTTACTCCCTCGACTCATCAAAGCAGAACGTCCAGATACTCGGGTGGCTCTTTTCTGGCACATTCCTTGGCCGAATCCAGAATCCTTCAGCATCTGCCCTTGGCAGAGGGAACTTCTGCATGGCATGTTAGGAGCAGACCTTATCGGCTTTCACATCCAGTTTCACTGTAACAACTTTTTGGACACGGTTGACCGCGCCTTAGAATCCCGGATTGACTGGGAACATTTCGCCGTCGAAAGAGGCGGGCAAACTACCCGGGTAAAACCATTTCCCATCAGTATTGCCTTCCCGCCCCAATCCAACGCCTCCACAGGAAGCAAGGCTACGAAGCCTATCAAAGGAAATCTACTAAAGGATCTGGGCGTCAAGGGAAGATATTTGGGCGTGGGGGTGGATCGCATTGATTATACAAAGGGGATCCTGGAACGCTTTAGAGCGATCGAACGATTCCTGGAAAAATATCCTGCTTATCAAGGGGAATTCACCTTTGTGGAGCTTGGAGCTCCAAGTCGCATTCACATTAAGGAGTATCACGATTTAATGGCGGCGGTAGAGGCAGAGGTAGATCGGATCAACTGGCGTTTTCAGACCAAGGAATGGCAACCGATCGTTTTCCTAAAAAAGCACCATAGCCATGCAGAAATTAAGCCATTTTACGAGACCGCCGACCTCTGTTTGGTTACCTCTTTACACGATGGGATGAATCTGGTAGCCAAGGAGTACATCAGCGCCCGTGATGAAGAATCAGGTGTCCTGATTCTGAGTCAATTCACCGGGGCATCGAGGGAACTCAGGGATGCCCTGATTGTCAACCCTTATGACATTGAAGAAATGGCTGAAGCGATTCGGGCGGCCTTGGAGATGGACCTTGGGGAACAAAAGGCTCGCATGCGAGGAATGCGGGAGACATTAAAAAACCGCAACATCTATTATTGGGCCGGAGACCTGATCGCTGCATTGGCTCAGGTTCGCTTGGAGAAGCCCGCATAAAGCGCATAACCCTCTGCCAATCACCGCTGACAATCCGGCGCAGGCAATTGTTGAGAAACAAATGCTGACCTTTCCGCTTGAAATGCTCTCTGGGCAGACTCAGAGGTGTTTAGAATAATAGTGCGGTAAAAGAGGCTTTCTATGGTAAAATGATTAAGTGGACAATTCTTGGAGCCTAGAGACGATGTTGGAGTGGCTGACCGAAAATTGGTTGTTGATCACTGTTCCTGTGCTGGCTTTTCTTGGCTGCTACATTGTGGGCCTGTGGGTGAGGAGGGCGGTGAGTCACGCCTTTGAAAGGTGGGCATCAAGAGTCAGATGGCAAGGAAGCCAATTGGTGACGACATCGTTGCATCGTCCCTTCCTCTTCTGGTTTCTAATTTTGGGCGTCTTCATCGCCATTCAGGTGTCGGTAGCTACCCCGCGAGTCAAAGATATCATCACCAAAGCAATGGGTATCCTCTTTATCCTCTCCCTTGGATGGTTGGTGATCAATCTATCTGGGCGGCTACTGGAGATATATCTGCCCAGGTTGAAAGCCCGGTGGCCAACCATCACCCTTGCAAAGAATGTTGCCAGTGCCGCCACCGTTGTTGTCTGTGCTCTGATCATACTTGATATTTGGGGCTTGCCCACCAGTCCTCTCCTTGTTCTTATCGCGGTGGGGGTCCTTGCCGCAGCACTGGCCTTCAGAAATGCTGCCCCCAACCTTTTTGCCGGACTTCAACTCGGTACTACTCAACAGATCAAAGTGGGTGACTACATTAAGCTGGAAACAGGAGAACAAGGCTATGTTACCGAGATGACCTTGTCCAACACGCGGATCAAGGCTTTAGACGAAAGTATTATTATTGTCCCTAACAACAGGCTTCTTCAGTTTACGGTGGTCAACTACGGGCACCCCTTAAAAAAAGCCGCAGAGCCTTTCCGTTTCCACAGTCGAACGTATATAAAGGAATTGACGGGGCTGAAGGCAAAAAGTCTTAGAGAACTTGTTGACACACTAAAAAAGGTGCCTGACTCTGTGATTTATTATCACACGCACCGCTTTCTTGAAGAACACCATTACCTGATCCCCGAACCCTCCAACGACTTTGCTGTCTGGGTAAGCGATATATTGGGTGAGGAGGTTCTGGGTGAAAGGCTGGCCAGCGTTAATACCTTTGAATTTCCCACTCTCGGCATTCTTAGGGAAAGAATAGTTGTTATCATTGAGGAACACCTTGCCGGGGGGTCTAATTCCAGAGAGGCGATGCCCGGGAGGGAGTTTTGCTTCATGAAGTCGGTGAGCCTAGTCATTTCTACTCCCTATGTTGCGAGTGACCTGCGAGAATTTGTCGAGGCTTTGCGTAAGATAAGCCTGGGCTCTCTTTACTTTCATGTCTTTGAATCAAGATTGAGACTGGGCAGAGGGCTTAATGATTTTACGATCTGGTTGCAGGACAGCTTGAAGGAGACCGACCTTGGGGAGGAGATAGCCCGGCTTGACCCTTATACTTATACCTTGGAGGGACTAAGATCAGCTTTCATACAGCTCATCGAAAAACGCATCAAATAAGCATTAATGACTACGAGCCTATCATAGGACGTAGCACCCTGGAAGAGCTCAGGCTGCTTGCAGCTCGACTCTCCGGAAAGGTGATTCAGAATATCAATTCAACCTTTTCCGGAGGTGGCGTAGCCGAAATTTTAGGCCGCATGTTACCGCTCATGGAGCAGCTGGGTGTGGATGCCCGCTGGAATACCATTAAAGGAAACCCCGAGTTTTTCCAAGTGACCAAAAAATTCCACAATACGTTGCACGGCCGACGAGAGGATATTTCCGACGCCGACTTCGCTCTTTTTCTCGAAGTCTCCCAACAGAATATCAGAGAGATGGAGCTCGATGGGGATATCATCTTTGTCCATGACCCCCAGCCGGTAGCACTGGTGAGCCGGAAGAAGGAAATCGGCAAGAAGTGGGTATGGCGCTGTCATATTGATGTCTCTCAACCCAACGAGAACGTCTGGAGCTTCCTTGAGCCTTTTATTTTTCAGTATGATGCAGCAGTCTTTTCCGCCCCTTCTTTCTCGCATCCGCTCCCCATCCGCCAGTTTCTTATCTCCCCATCCATAGACCCGCTGAGTGACAAGAACAAAGAGTTGTCGCAGGAAACGATTGATGCTGTCCTTGAAAAATACGGCATCCCCCAGGACAAGCCTATTATCATTCAGATTTCCCGCTTTGACTATCTGAAAGACCCCGTAGGGGTCATTCAAGCCTTCGAGATGGTAAGGAGGAGCATAGACTGCCGGCTTGTCTTCGCCGGAGGTACCGCTAGCGATGATCCTGAGTCAGACAAAGTGCTGGCTGAAGTACAGGAAGAAGCCAGGGACAACCCCGACATACATATCCTCCTTATCCCACCGGAGAGTGACCTTGAGATCAATGCTTTACAGAGGGCATCCACGGTCATCGTTCAGAAGTCGCACCGGGAGGGTTTTGGACTTACCGTAACCGAGGCTCTGTGGAAGGCAAAGCCAGTGGTGGCTTCAGCCGTGGGGGGAATAACGCTCCAGGTAAAAAACAAGTTCACAGGTCTATTGTCTCATGGCATAGAGGGAACGGCCTACGCAATACGACAACTACTCACCAATCCAGAATATGCCAGGTGGCTGGGGCAAAACGGTAGAGAACACGTCAGGTACAACTTTCTCATCACCCGGCACATGCGGGATTATCTCCTGCTATTCCTTGCCCTCGAGCACCCTCAAGATATCATCTATCTGTGACAACAATCGGGACCCTGCCCGCCAACCTGCCTCACCTCCAGGCATTTGGAAAGAAATTCAAGAACTTCGTCAGGGTCATGGAGAAAAAAGTTGGCCCCCGAGGGGAACTCAGCCGGTCCGATAAAAACTGAGATGCCGTGGCCTTTGAGCACCCGAAAGGCATTCTCGTCGGTTTGGTCATCTCCCAGATAGATTGGCAGAAACCCTAAAGAGGGAAAGGTTTTCAGAATTTCTCTAACGGCTTTCCCCTTATGAAAATCAACGTTGGGTTGGATTTCCCAAACCATTTTGCCGGAGACCATCTTCCAGAGACCCTTCCATGAGTGAAGTTCTTCTTCTATCGCATGACGAATCTGCTCGGAAATTTCCGGGGGCACGTTGCGGTAGTGGAGAGACAGAATGGGTCCTTTTTCTTCAAAAAGAATCCCAGGAATCTCTCTCAAAACATTCTGCAAATTCTGAGTGATGTTTTTGAGCTCTCTTGTTCTAGCTAATGGCAACATTTCCTTATGCCTGCCGTCAGGGAACTCGATCTCCAACCCGTGGTTGCCGATATAAATAATGTTTGAGACCCCCACTCTTTTCCGCAGATCTTCCAAGGATCGTCCGCTGATGATGGCTATGTACACGTTGGGGAGGTCACGCAATCCCCCCAAAGTTTTCTTTACTTCAAACGGACAAAGGGCCAGTTCTGGGTGGGATACAATTGGAGTGAGGGTCCCGTCATAGTCCAAAAAAAGAAAAAGATTCTGGGCCTGATGAATTTTCGCTTGGATGGATTGCCAATCTTCAAAAAGATGTTTCACAGTATCCTCTTCCGCCAGTGCAAGGGGATCTGTGGTCAGGAGACTTACATCCTCTCCTTTAACTCCAACGCTTCCGAGACCAGCCGAATGACTCGATCAAATTGAAAGGGTTTTGAAATCACCAGATCGACCCCGCTCTCTTTCATCTTCTCTCGATCGAGTTCCATGCCCCACCCCGTGATGATGGCAATGGGAACCTTTCCATTGATCCCCTTTAGGATCCGACCGACTTCCCATCCTGACATCTTCGGCATCCCGAGGTCTGTGAAGACGAGGTCGAAGGTTTCTGTTTTGAAGCGGTCAATCCCTTCCTCACCGTTCGAGACCGATACGACCTCATGGCCCTGGGTTTTCAGAATCCGAGAGAGGACGTCTCTGACAGAGTCTTCATCATCGATGACCAAGATTTTTGCAGGCCGTACTTCTTTCGCCGGGATCACTTCCTCTTTAACCTGTTCCCCCGTATCAACCATGGGCAGGTGAAGAATAAAGGTTGTTCCCTTGCCCGGCTCGCTTTCGGCAAGAATTTCGCCTCCATGGCGCTTCACGATGCCATAAGACACGCTCAGGCCGAGACCTGAATTCGTGACCCCCTTGGTGGTGAAGAACGGATCAAAGATCCTCTTCCTCACCTCCTCAGGCATTCCTGTTCCCGTATCGTGGATTCTGACTTCGACCCAGTTCCCATGGGGTTGTGAGGAGAGCGTAATCGTTCCCCCCTCAGGCATCGCCTCAATGGCGTTGAACACAATGTTCGTCAACACTTCCCTCAATTCCGAAGGGCTCCCAAAGACGAGAGGGGTCTCGTCATTCTGAGTCGTCAACTCAATGTGTATCCCTCTCTCCTGAGCTTGATCTCTCCATCGAGGCTGTGTAATGGTCACAACCTCCTTGATCATCTCTCCGATGGGCACCGAGACGAATTCCCGATCCCTCCTTAACCCGGTGAATTCCTGAATTCGGCGAACCGTCTCTGCGGCATCCTTGGTCGCCTGTTCGAGGCCTCTCAACTGTTGGCGGACCTCCTGAACCCCCGTTCGGTCCAACTGGTAAAGGAGCAACTGAATATTACCGAGAATGACCGCGAGGGCGTTGTTAAAATCATGCGCCACTCCGCTCGCCATCTCTCCTAAAGCCCTCAATTTTTCTGCCTGAATGATCTGATCTTGGGCTTGTTTTAACTCCTTGAGAGTCTGCTTCAATTCAGCGAAAAGCCGGGCATTCTCAATCGAGATGCTGAGCTGGCTCGAGAAAGAGGAGAGAACCTTCAGATCCTCTTCGTCGAAACCATTAATTTCCGTGCTCTCAACATTTAAGACGCCAATGACTTCATCCCGGATTTTGAGAGGGAAAACGGCTTCAGAACGAACACCCGGCACCCCAGAGATATAACGTGGTTCTTTCGATACATCAGGCACATAGAGAGGGGATCCGGTCTGGGCGGCCCACCCTACGATCCCATGAGCGCCGACCTTGAATCGTTTCTCCTTGATTTCTCCAAGATCCCTTCCAATAGTCTGTTTGATGTAGAGTTCATTGCTATGTCGATCCAGTAAAAGGATACTGCACAGGGAATGACCTAGGAAACCTCGGAGAAGTTCCAAAGATTTTTGCACTAATTCGTCGACATCCAGCGTCGAGGAAAGGGCCTTCCCAATCTCGTAGAGACTGGTAAGCTGTTTGATCTTTGCCGTTGAATCCTCATAGAGCTTAGCATTCCCAATGGCGATAGCGGCTTGGTGAGAGAAACTGGAGAGGAGTTCAATCTCCTCGGGTTGGAACCGCTTTTGTGGATCCCACGAACCCACGACCATCGTCCCAATAATCATCTGCCTCACGTTGAGAGGAACGCCTACGACCTGTTTGAAGTGGTAGACATCAAGTTTTTGCCATCGTTTGGGATGGCGCTCGTAATCCTCATAGAGGACCGGCCCCTTTTGGGTGCAGATGTCTCCGACGATCCCCTCCATGGGAGGACCCACTTCCCTGCCGATGAATGACGAAGGCAACCCGTGAACGATCACGCTGATGTATTTTTGCTTCCGATTGTCCCAAAGGGCGATCTCTCCTGCTTCGGCGGTCAGGAGACTGATGGCTCCTTCCATGATCTTCTGAAGGATGACCTTTAACTCGAGGCGAGAGGCAATCTCTTGGCTGATGGAATAAAGGGTCTTCTGTTCCTCAAGCCGCTTCACGTTCTCGGTGTAGAGAGAAACCCGCTCCAACGCACCGCTCATGATCTGGGCGATGGAGGTGAAAAAATTTATTTCGGAGGAATTAAGAGGATGGGGCTCGTTCCAAGTAATCGTCAGCGCTCCTTGGGCTCTCGTCTTCGAACCCAAGGGCACACCCATGAGAGACCTCACTCCCTCTTCAACCAAGGGCGGAGAGGCTTTGGGGTGGCGTGGATAGTCCTCGATGAACACGGCGTCTCCCGAACGAACCACTTGACCGGGAATCCCATCCTCCAGGCTGGTTCTCCGCAACCCCTTCATGAGCGGTTTGGACAACCCACGTTGAGCCGCGAGGACCAGAACGTTTTCCTCCCCGTCAAGTAGAAAGAGACCTACCGAGCTCACTCCGGTCAATTCTTTGATCTGATCGAGACTATTGTTGAGGATCTCGTGGAGATCCACAGACTGATTGATCGTTTGACTGATGGCACTGAGGATAGAAAAATCTCGGTTAAGCCTCGAGACCTCTTCCTCTAACTTGCGGGTCGTCTTTGCCATCGTATTCCCTTCGAGTCGCGGGCGAGTCGGCTGGATGCCCCGCCTTGCCTGTCCCGTGTTAACGGGATGGCGGGGAGGGAAGCCGACCCTATAATAGATACTTGCATTACCCGGAAGCCCCGCCATGTGTCTGCCTGTCGGCAGAGGGGGCGGCGAGCTTCACTCCACCAGAACCACGCCGTAGCAGTTTCGTTCGTCGTCATGGGACCGAACGACGTCAATGCGGAATCCGTTGTCCCTGGCTGTCTTAAAAACGTCTATTCCACAGGCTTCCATGGACGGCCTTGCCTCAAACCCGTGTTGACAAGGAACCGTCGTATCACAGGTTTGACACAGACGGCACGGTCCAGCCCCCATGCTCCAAACTTTATAGTATCCATCGAGAAAAATCTCTCGCTCGAGGCGTACCACCTTCTGGGTCAAACTCCGTGACCTTTCCCCTTTCTGCAGTCTCCGATGGAGTAAGATCGCTTTGTGATAGCTGTCGATCACCCTTCGAGTGACATCAGGAGTCGGGGTGTAAGGTGGGCAGCAGTGACCCTGTCCAAACCCGGAACACCCAAACTGACACTTCATCCTCACCCATTCTGCCGTAATAATAGAACAGGGTTCGATCACTTTGGCGCCATCAAATCCCATTTCGAGCGCCTTCTTGCAGTAACCCTCCAATGACTTCATCCACAACCTCCATCCGAATGTGAAGCTCCCCGCCCTGAAGGGGCGGGGCTTCCCGGAAATGTTCTCTTTTTTGATAGGGTGCCCCTTGACCACACCCTAAAGGGTGGGGCTTCGGGGCACGTGCCGGTCAGATCGCTCCATCCACCAGGATGTTTAGGGCGGTGGAGCAGTGAGTGCCTTGATTTCTCGCTGAGCTTCCTCTCTTTCTGGACTTCCTCGCTCAAGAAAATCCAAGGCCGTCCTGAAATGGAGAAGGGCGCTCCGTTCATCTCTTCTCAATCTAAAGTATTTCCCAAAATGAAAATGGGAAAGTCCCTGTTGCCCCATCCGTCCATAAACCGATCCTAGCTGTTGATAGACTTCGCCAAAACCAGGTTCCTCGCGTTGAACTCTCAGGAAAAGAGACAAGGCTTTGGTGAGTTCGCCTTTCTCCTTGTACCCTCTCCCCAGGTAATAAACATCCAACACATCCTCCTCTTGTCCTGTTTCCTGGCCAGAAGAGAGGGCAACTTTCTCCAAAATCTGAATGGCCTGATCGACTCTGCCAGAAAGGAATTGACTGATCGCCAACTCTCTCAGTGGGTCTCGTTCTTGAGGGGACAAGGCATTGGCACGTTCTAAGGCCTCAATGGATCGGTCCAGCCTCCCCATCTTCCTGCAAGCAAGACCCAGGCCAACATACGCTACGCCGTCCTGAGGATTCGTCTTTGCCATGGATTCAAAATGCTTAACCGCCACATCTGGCTCATTCTCCTCCACAAACGCCCTGGATTGAATCCACCGATAATCTCTGACTTGCCGGGGAGGACCTGCAGGCGTCTTCTCAATCTGGATGAGACTCTCCAAAAGAGTGATCCTGTCTTCAATGGCGGGGTGGGTGCTGAGGTAGGGGGGGATTTTGGGGGTCATCGCGAGGCTGGTCTTGTACATCTTGTTGAGAAACGTGAGAAGTCCTTTGGGATCATAGCCTGCTTTGAGCAGAGTATGAAAACCTACTTGATCCGCCTCTGTCTCATGTTCTCGGGTGTACTTTAGAGTGAGCGCGGCTGCACCGGCCATTGCTGTCGTTGCCACAGCTCCCGAGGCTGTGCCTCCTCTTCCGAGCAAAGCCCCTGCCAGAACAGCAGCCAACGTAGCGAGATTGAGTCGTTTTGACTGATCCACAAGCTCCGAAATGTGTCTTTCCGTGGCATGGGCAATTTCGTGACTTACAACTCCCGCAATCTCCTGTTCGTTATCAGCCAAAACGATCAACCCGGTCGTTACAAAGATGTACCCTCCGGGAATGGCGAACGCATTGGGGTCCTGGGCCTTAACAATGTAGAAATTAAAGTCAAAGGGAGTTGAACCAGCTTGAGTAAGTAGAGAGCGACCTATTCGATTTACAAAGTCCTGGAGGGGTAGATCTTTGATAATTTCTGTGCTCTGTTCTATTTCAAGAAACACTTTCTTCCCCATGTTCTTCTCTTCTTCGATGGTCATACCCTGGGCTCCCCTCATGCCTCCCACGAGGAGAACAAACAAAACAAACGCGCAAAGCATAAACCTAGTAAATCTTACCGGAGGGGTCATCACCAATCCCTTCATTCTGTCCATCGTTCGAAACTATTGGATTTAGAAAGGGTTTTTACCTAATAAATCTTAACACGTTCTCTCCATCCCGACAACAAGAAGAAAAAAGCCCTACATGTCCTTATCCAAATGGGTGGGGTTTGGATGGTGGAAAACAGAGAACATATAGGGCTATTAGGCCCAACCGGTCATCGTTTTATTGATTAATTCAGGGGTGATCTAAACAGGGGATGGAAAATGAAAACCCTCCTTTTTTAATACCTTCCAGTACAACCAGTGATAACGCCGCTTAAAAGATCCTTTATCTTTCGCCTTTGCCTCTTTCTTACCTCCCCTTCTCCCATAGGGGGCTGTAACGGTATCTGATTCCCCGAAAGATAGTCCCTTACCTTCCGGTTAAGGATTTTGTCCTACTCTCCCTTCCAGTCCTTAATTCCTCGGTTGAAATCACGGATACTGCCGTAGAGTTTGTGAATCGGAGAAACCTTTCTCTCCCCTTCCCGGCGAAGAGGATCAACCTTATCTCCTCCCGTGGCGGCCGTCTCTTTGACCCCGACCCATTCCCCCTGCTCTTCTCTCTTGAGTCTCTCCAGCTCCACGCTGTGTTCTAACTCCATCTCATGTTCGGTCATCTTTCCCGTAATCCAGGCCCAGTTCATGGGATATACATCCGGATTGAAAACAACGGAATAGAAATGCCAGACGATGATCGTAAGGGTCGCTAAAATCGCCTCATAAAAGTGGATGGCACGGGCCACATTGAATGCCCACAAGGGAAAATACATCAACCACTCTTCTTTGAACCAGAGGATGAACCCCGTCACAGTCATGACGACTGTTCCCCAGATCAATCCCAGGTACTCGGCCTTTTCTCGGAAGTTGTACCGATCCATCTGGATCTCTTTAGCCGGCCGATTAATAAAAAAATTGTTTTTTATCGTCTCCCAAAGATCGAGGGCGTCCTTCCACCTGGGAACCATGCCCCAAAGAATCCCTCTCCCCCGTGCTGTAAAAATCATGTAGAGGATGTGATATCCTCCCAGCGTCACAATCGCCACGCCGCAAAGCCGATGCAACATCCCTCGGAAGGTCATTCCCAAGGGCACGTCGGAAATCGGAGAAACCCAGAAGGCCTCCGGGTATTTCAGAGCAAATCCTGTGATGACTAGAATCGTGAAGTTAATAAAGAGGTTCAAATGCTGAAATCTCTCGTTCAGCGTCATTCTTAGGTATTTCTTCATTGGCGTTCTACCCTCGTCCATGGGAGATGCTCCGTCTTGCCAAAAAAGCATATACATCAAAATTGTGTCGCCAGAGGATCTTTTTCTGACGTTTTCGGGGCCGACTTCCTTACCTTGTCCTTGGAACTGGTCTTACGGTTTCCGGTCGATCGTCTTTCTCAACCAATCTGTGAAATTGAAGAACGTCATCCCTCCAATGGTCATGACGATCAGAAAAATATAAACCAGCCTTACCCATCCGCCCACCTTCTCCCCAAACTCTTCTCCTCCAATCGAGGCCACTGCGTGAATCTTCCCCTTCGCAAAATTCTCCGATGCGCCAGGGTGACAACTCCCGCAGGTTTTTTGCAGGTTATCCCTGTGAATCATGGACTTTGGATCGCTGGAGGGCAGAATGTCGTGCACCCCGTGACAGCTCGCACAGTTTGCCGAAAAGGTATCCCCCCCTCGGTAGGACAACCCATGGAAACTGTCATAGTAAGCCTTCACCACCTGAACATTTGTGATCCCATATGCCTTGGAGATCAGTTCGGCAGAATGGCACTGTGGACACGTCGTTTGTGCAATGCGTCGCTCATTCACAGGAGAGTCCGGATCGATCTTTGCCTTGATCCCGTGAAAGCCGTGGCACGTCGTGCAGGTTGGAGACTCACGCATTCCCTTGGCCGCATAGATTCCATGAATGCTGTTAACAAATTGTTCGGTAATCTCTGCGTGACAAGCCCCGCACGTATGAGGGATATTTGAGCGAAAGATGGAAGATTGCGGGTCGAGCAAGGTCCTGGCGTCATGGCTTCCGTGACAGCTCGTACACGTCACCTCGCCGCTTTGGCCGTGAATGCTCCCCTCGAACAGCTCTCCCGGTGTTGGTCCTACTCCCAAGGCATGGTCTTTGACGAAGCCTTTGTCCGAGTGGCACCGGCTGCATGTTTTCGCCACGTTGCTGAGATGCATTGTTGATTTGGGATCGCTGCTCGACAAGATAGCGTGATGATGTTCGTGGCAGTCAGAACAATAGGCTGCCCTCTCGGCCCCTCTCATGTTGGGCTGGGCATGAAGGCTCTGCCGATACTCTCGATCCACTTTCGCATGGCAAACTCCACACTCCACATGATCTTTGACCTGCTTTCCCCCGGCAGCGTGAGCATCATCGGTGATCTGAGTGTGACAATCCGAGCACGAAAGTTTCCCGTGGACCGATGCCTTGAAATCTGCTTCAGGGACATAGAGGGACTTTTCTTTCCCTCCTGCGCCCTCTTTAGACAGGGCCTCATCCTTGTGACAGTCGAAGCAGAGCGTATTGTCTGCTCCGCAAACCCCACCGGCCAAGACCAACAAGAGGACGAAGAAGACTGCCATTCCAAGGGAAGCCCCAATTCTACCTCTCATGCTGAAACCCTCCCGGGAACAAGGGTGGGTAAGAAACCCCTTCCCGCTGATTTTTCTTTCTCAACCTATTCGAAGGCACATTCCACCGCAGAGTTCAGTTCTTCCAGGTTTACCGGCTTCATGGCAGGGTAGAATATCCCTAGACAATGTTTTCCCCTTTGCCTCTATGGATTTCGCAAAAGCTTTCTTCGATATTTACCACTTGACTTTGGCGCTTCCGACCTCGGTCAGTACTTCCGCCTCAGCTTTCTTTTCCTTCTTAGCCTTCCTCCTTTTTAACATCAACGCAGTAGTTGTTCCGATGAAAGAGAAGAAAAGAATCGCTG
>Ga0315282_10008737_pt1 | contig 16314 bp, 15 predicted proteins | sample YL17G07_20_MG_FD_203693 | JGI IMG/M metagenome (GOLD analysis project Ga0315282, IMG submission 203693) | Sediment microbial communities from Yellowstone Lake, YNP, Wyoming, USA - YL17G07_20 | ecosystem: Environmental > Aquatic > Freshwater > Lake > Sediment | place: USA: Wyoming | collected...
TGGCGATCGAGTATCCGCGGAAAGGCGTGTGGTCGATCGGGTTTCTGACGGGACGCGGGTTCGACGCGCTCGAGAGACGCACCCGGGGTCCTCTCGTCGCGGTCTTCATCCCCAGTTCTCCTGCCCCCGTGACCGGATGGGTCGTCTTCGTGCCGGAAGAGGACGTGGTCCAGCTCGACATCTCGGTCGACGACGCACTGCGTCTGGTGGTCTCGGGCGGGGTGATCATGCCGGGACGTGCTCCGGATCTCGCCGGGCCCGGGGTGCAGGGACGAATCGAGCTTCCCGAAGGCGGTCTTGGGCGCAAGGAGAAGTAAGTCCCGGCCGAACGCCCCTTCGGCCGGGCCCGACGGCCGAAAATCGCGGAAACCAGTTGACTTGTCGGCCCCCGCGTTTACACTAAAGGTACCTCACAGGGTCGGATTTTTCTCACGGGCCCGGCTCAAATCTTCGCGGGATACGTAAGGTGTGCTGGCGGAGCGCTGCCCCGCGTCACCGGGGGCGAGGGTGGACCCTTTCGGCTCTATCTCAGGGAGGTATGGAAGACGTGGACATCCAACTGACCTGCCGCCATTGCGAGTTGTCGGACGATCTTCGGGACTACGTCGGGCGAAAGATGGAGCGGGTGCTGAGACACTTCGACGGGGTGCACAGCGTGGAGGTGATCTTGAGCGCACAGGGTGCGATCTGGACGGCGGAGATGATCGTCGGGACGGTCCGCGGACAACGCTGCGTTGCCGAAGGGACCGGGGATGACGTGTTCGCCGCGGTGGACCTCGCGGCGGACAAGATGGACCGACAGGTCCAGAAGCTCAAGGGCAAGCTGCGGGAGCATTACGGGAAGGGCTTGGAAGGGCCGAGTGGGGCAGGGGGGTAGACCGAGCGTCGGTCAATTAGGGTTAATTAAGGACGGTCACCTATTATTTGTCTGATGAGTCGTGGATTTGGCGCAAGGCCAGGCGATGGTGTCGGCGTGACCCCAAACCTGGGGGTAGCGCCGACAAATAATAGGTGACTGTCCCTAATTAACCTGGCGGACTGGATGGCGGAACGGAGATCTCGATGAAACTTCTGGATTTCCTCGTGGCGGATGCGACGGTGGAGGACCTGGCGGCGACGGAAAAGGAAGACGTGATCAAGGAGTTGGTCGGGAGACTGGTGAGCACCGGGGAACTGACGAAGCGAAGTGCCGCGGCCGTGACGAAGGCCATCATGGAGAGGGAGGCTCTGGGGAGCACGGGAATCGGTCGCGGGATCGCCGTGCCCCACGCGAAGCATGCGGCGGTGAAGCGGGTGATCGGGGTTCTGGGGTGTTCGAAGAAGGGGGTGAATTTCGCCGCGATTGACGGGGAACCGGTGTTCCTGGTTTTCCTCTTGATCTCGCCACCTGACCAGCCCGGACCTCACTTGAAGGCTCTGGAGCACATCTCGGGCGTGCTGAGGGACGAGAACTTTTCGCGGTTCCTGAAGCGGGCCAGGGACAAGGCGGAACTGCTGAGTCTGCTGGCGGAGGCCGACGAGAAGTTCTACAGGCCTTGAGAGGGCTCCCGGACCGGGGGCCGCCGGGAGAGGATCGGTGGTGGACGAGTCGATATGGGTTGAGGAGAGGGTCGTCGTCAAGAGTGTGCAGGGACTGCACGCGCGACCGGCACGGATGCTGTGGGAGAAGGCCCGTCGGTTCGTCGCCCAGGTCCGCATCGCCAAGGGACGACTGGACGTGGACGCGAAGTCCATCTTCGACATCATGACGCTCGATGCGACCGCGGGGACCGAGCTCACCGTGCGGGCCAGGGGTCGAGACGCCCGGGAGGCCGTTCAGGCCCTGGTGCGTCTCATCAGTTCCGAGTTGGACTAGCGTCCTTCGGGGAACGGCGTCGATGGAAATCAAACGGGGAATCCCGGTTTCGCCGGGTGTCGTCATCAAGCAGGCCTTCGTGCTGGGGAGCGAGGACGTCCGCATCCCGCGGCGTCACTTCGTGGATTCCAACCCGGAGCGCGAGGCGGCACGCTTCCAGGAGGCCGTCGAGGCCACCCGTGCCGAGATCCGTGCCACGCAGCAGAAGGTCGTCTCCGAGGTCTCCGACTCCTCCGTCCCGGGCATCTTCGCCGTCCACCTCGCTATCCTCGAAGACGAGCGACTCCTCCGCAACGTCACCAAGCTCATCCGGGAGCGCAACTACGCCGCCGAGTACGCACTCTCCCGCGTGCTCCGACCTCACCTCAAGCGGATGCAGGGGCTGGAGGACGAGTATCTGCGGGAGCGGGCGAGCGACTTCCGCGACGTGGAGCGACGACTCCTGAAGAACCTCCTGGGTCAGTCCCGTGAGGAGTTGAGAACCCTGACGCGGGAAGTGGTCATCGTCGCGCGCGACCTTTCCCCGAGTCAGACCGCCAACCTCGACCGTGCGAAGGTGCGCGGGTTCGCGACCGACGCCGGCGGGAGGACGTCGCACACCGCCATCGTCGCCCGGGCACTCGAGATCCCCGCCGTGGTCGCACTGGGCGACATCACCACCGACGTGTCGGGCGGCGACTGGGTCATCATCGACGGGAACCGGGGACTGGTCATCGTCTCCCCCGACCAGGCGACCATCAAGAAATACGAGGGTCGCGAGCACGAGTACCACGAGATCGAGCTTCACCTCGCGGAGCTGCGCGACCTCCCGGCGGTCACCCTCGACCAGCAGGCCGTCCAGCTCCACGGGAACATCGAGTTTCCCGAAGAGGTGACGGTTTCGCTGAACGGGGGTGCGGAGGGGATCGGGCTCTACCGGACGGAGTTCCTGTATCTGGGACAGATGAGGCAGCCGACGGAGCGGGAGCATTTCGACGCGTACATGCGGGCGATCAACCTGCTGGGGGATCGGCCGCTGGTCATCCGCACGCTCGACCTGGGGGCCGACAAGTTCCCGCCGGACGCCGGGGGGTTCCTCGAGAGGAACCCGTTCCTCGGCAGCCGGTCGCTGCGCTACTGCTTCCAGCATCCGGAGCTGCTCAGGACCCAGCTTCGCGCAATCCTCCGCGCCTCGGCCTTCGGGAAGGTGAGAATCCTCCTTCCGATGGTGAGCACGCTTCAGGAACTCCGCCGGGCCAAGGAGTTTGTCGCACATGCGAAGGCCGAACTGCGGGCCGAGGGCGTCGCCTTCGCCGACGATTTGCCGCTCGGGGTCATGATCGAGGTCCCGTCCGCGGCACTCATTGCCGACGAGATGGCCAGGGAATGCGATTTCTTCAGCATCGGGACCAACGACCTCATCCAGTACACCCTCGCGGTGGACCGCGGGAACCCCCGCGTGGCCGAGCTCTACAGTCCCGCGCATCCTTCCATCCTCCGGCTCCTGAAGAACGTGCTCGAGGCCGGAAAGAAAGTCGGCATCGAAGTCGCCATGTGCGGCGAGATGTCCGGCGACGTCGACTACACCATACTCCTCCTGGGGCTGGGACTGAGGATCTTCAGCGTCAGTCCCATTATGCTGCCGGAGTTGAAGAAGCTCATCCGCTCCGTGACCATCGAGCAGTGCGAGCAGATCGCTGCCGAGGCGATGCAGATGGACGACGCCCTCTACACGCTCGCACTCCTGCGCAGCGAAACCCGCAAGATCATCCCCGAAGCCTACTTCGACGAAGAGTAGGCCGTCCACGTGCACCGGCACGGGAAGCCGCCGGGTGCATCCAGGCGGCGGACCGACCGTACAGGCCGCGGCTCCTGTGAAGCCGCGCCAGGACCCGACCTCCGGGCCGCCCAGTCTCCCACGTCATCCGGATAACGCCAACCCCACGAGCAGAAGCGTCGGAAGAGCGTTTCTGGGGCATCGACCCGGTTTTTTCGGCCCGGCGATTTCTCACGGGATTTTTCCCTATTGCCAAAAAATCATGCAGGAAAGAGGGGCTTCTGACCGATTGGTTCGGATGGTAGGCGTAGCGGGGTTTGGTGTGGGGTAAACTCGGCGCGTCTGACCTATGGATTCGAGAGCTGCTTGGGTCTCCGAATCATCCCAACGGCTTACAAATACGTAGGTTAGGCTGACAGTGGGATGGCCGCTTGCTGTGTGATATTCCACGAATAACCCCGAGAATTACCCTCCTGAACCCCATTCCGCCAGTGGTATCCTAACGGGAAGCCGCAGTCAAAACTGGTCGTAACGCGCCATCAGCCAAAGGGTAAAGCGTTTCTTTGACTGTTCAGTCACCTGCAAAGGAGTTTGCCTGTGTTCGGACGGAAGAAAGCGGCAATCGGCCTGGATGTGGGGACGTATGCCATCAAGCTGGTCGAGATCACGTTCTCGGGATCCTCGGCGGTCGTCACCAATGCGGGTTACGAGGAGGTTCCGAGTGCGGAGGCTCGGCCTGATATCCTGAGGAAGCTGGTAGCCGACAAGGGCCTCAAGGGGCTGGATGTCGTCAGCAGTGTCGCCGGTCGCAGTGTCATCGTGCGGTACGTGAACCTGCGAAAGATGGAGCGGAGTGAACTGCAGAACGCCATCCGCTTCGAAGCGGATAAGTACATCCCGTTCAGCATCGACGAGGTGGTGCTGGACTGTCAGCCGATCGAGGGGGCGGACAACGTGGGCGCCGAGGAGATGAAGGTGCTCCTGGTGGCGGTGAAGCGGGACCTGATCGAAGAGCACGTCACGCTCCTGCGCTCCGCGGGCGTGAATCCGGTAATCATCGACGTGGACGGGTTCGCACTGGGGAACGCACACCTCCTGGCGTCGAAGGAGGGGACGGACACGGGAGTCCGCGCACTCATCGACATCGGGGCTTCCAAGACCAACATCAACATCGTGGAGGGGGCGCGGAGTCTCTTCACCCGGGAGGTGTACGTGGGGGGCGGCGATTTCAGCGCGGAGATCTCGCGTCGGCTCGCCGTGAATCCCTTCGAGGTGGAGAAGCTCAAGGCCAGTCCCGGCGAAAAGGCGAACGAACTTCACGAGGCCATGCAGAGCGTGACCGACGACCTCGGGAACGAGGTGCGTCTCAGTCTCGATTTCTTCGAGAACGAGTTCGACCGTCCGGTGGGGTCCGTGGTGCTGAGCGGGGGCGGATCGCGTCTGGAGGGTCTGGTCCAGGCGCTCGAGGCGAACTTCAAGAAGCCGACCACACTCTGGGACCCGGCCGCCGTCTTTCCCCTGAATCTCGCACCCGGGGGCGAGGAAGTCTTTCGCGAGAGGGCCCCGCACATGGCCATCGCGCTCGGACTGGCCGCACGACTGGGAAGGAGCTGACTCATGATGATTGAAGTCAACCTGCTTCCGCTGGAACTCCGTCGGGTGGAACGCACCCCGCTCCCGAGATTCCTGGTGATCATCATCGGGACCGCGGTGGTCATGGCCACGAGCGCCGTCGCCATGGTCGTCAACTGGCGGACCCTTCCGGATCTCCGGTCCAAGGAGAGCACGCTGCTCAGCGACATCGGGCGCAGCGAGGCCCAGGCCATGGACCACGACAGACTCCTCGATCAGATTGCGGAGACACAGGACCGGAAGAAGGCCATCGCCGAGGTCTGGCGCACGCGGATCATGTGGAGCGAGAAACTTGCACAGGTCGCCGAGATGACGCCCGCGTTCATCGGCCTGACGGAGGTCAAGCTGGACGAGCCTCGGTCGAGCGGCCGGGCCGGACAGGAGGACGGCGGGACGCTCACCATCCAGTCCATCTGTGCCGGGGCGGATCATTCCCGTGTCGCCAACGTCCGTCGGATTTTTCTGGGCCAGTACCGTGTGGCCGACAGCAGCGATCCATGGGTGGGCAAGCGGTTCTTCGGCTCCTTCCAGGATCTCCTTCCGACGGGGACGCAGGCGATCGAGGTCAAAGACTTTGTGGAGACGGAAGCGCTGAAGTTCAGTCTGGTGATGCCGCTGAAGCCGGCGTCCGCGCGTCTGGCGGAAGCCCTTCAGGGCGCGAGAGACGACATCAATCGGAAGCTCTCGGAGCCAAAGACACGTCCGGCGGCGACGGGGGAGAAGACGCCGAAGCGCACCCCCGCCGCGGACGGCGGGACGACGGGGAAACCGGCGGACAAGGGGGCTTCGGCGATCGGAACCACGCCCGGAGCCGGAACCGAGACGCCCCCGGCGGCCGTCACCGGTTCTCCGACGACGGAGAAGCCGGCACCCGAGGCGACACGAGACGAGAAAACGGACGTGGTGAACAAGGAAAAAACCGGCAACTAGTGTGCTGAGCCGAAATTCCATGCGGAGGACGGTGGCGTGACGGAAAGCAGGAAAACGCTGATCTCCTTGCTCGTGGTGATCGTGGTGGTGGCAGGCATCATCACCTGGCTCGTAATGGGCGTCCGGCAGTCCAGGAAGCTGAACGTTTCGATTACGGAGAAAGCCGCGAAGCTTCAGGACCTCCACGCGAAGATCGCGGCAATCCCCGGGCTGCGGCAGGAGCAGCAGAAACTGGCCGGCGAGCTCGAAGAGTACGAAACCATCCTGCCGAACGACCGTGAACTCAACAAGATTTTCGACACCCTGAGCGAATACGAGAAGAAAGCCGGACTCAAGATCCAGACGTTCAGTCCGACGCGCGAGAGAAAAACGGCGGCGAACGTCCCCGAGACCTCCTACCGACAGGTCAGCTACGATCTGGATCTGACCGGGGATTACTTCAGTCTGGTCAAGTTCCTGAACCTGCTGGAGAACCACGACCGGTTCGTGCAGGTCGATTCGTTCACCATGAAGCAGAAGCGGCAGGAGGGTTCTGCCAACGTGGCCAACGACATCAGTCTGAAGTTGAGCACGTTTGTCTTCGACCCGAAGGCGAAGCCGGCGCGGAAGTCCGGGGCGGAGACCCTGGTGAAGGGCGCCAAGGGCCCCAAGACCACCAAAGAGAAGAAGGCCCCTGCGGAGGTGCCGTTCGACCTGAAGCGGGAGCTGGCCGGCCGGTACGTCTACCTCGATGACGCCAGGCGACGTGACCCGTTCACCAGTCCTCTGACGCGACGGATCAACGTCGGGAAGTTCGAGCCCCCGGACCGGAAGCGCCTGATGACCCCCGACCAGGAACGGACCACCTGTGACACCATCGAAAAGCAGCTGAAGGAGGTCGCCCGACTCGTCTCTGACTCCCAGCTGGACGCGGGCGGGAAGCTGCTCACCGACACCCGTGCTCTCATGGAGGGCGAGTTCCGCGACCCGACCTGTGCCACGAGACAGCTCGGCTTCAGCCGTCAGGCTCAGCGGCTGGACATCATGCTGCGGACCACGCGCGGCGAGCAGCTCTACAAGATCGTCCAGGAGAACTACGACAAGATGGTCAAGGCGTTCGAGCGCGGCGACTACGACGAGGTCGACCGGCTGTACGGCGGCGTCAAGGAGTTGGTGGGGAAGGACGGGAAAGGCGCGAAGGGAAGCGCGGAGAAGTCGGCCAAGGCCGCGCCCGGGAAGCCGGCCCGGTCTCCTGCGTCCACCGCCGCCAAGTCCGCCAAAGAGACCAAAGAAACCAAGGACCTCAAGGATATCGACGATCTCGGTGAGCCGATCCACGATCGGCTGGACGAACTGGTCCAGGCCTGTGAACTGCTCTCCAAGCGTGCCGGTGCACGCCGGGAGTTCGCCGGCATCGGCATCCAGATCCAGGGGACCTTCTGGAGCGGCAAGGGAGCTGACCGCAGGGCGGCCGCCATCATCAACGGTCAGACGCTGGTCGAGGGGGAGCGCCTGTTACTGAGCGACCTGCACGCGAAGACGACCTCCCGCAAGGCCGTCGCTGCGACGGACGCCGGGGGTGCCGAGATCACCGTCGACAAGATCGACCGTGAGAAGGTGACCTTCCGGTACAAGGACGAGCTGATCGAGAGGTTCCAGTTCGCACAGGAGTAATCGCACCGGGAACTTCCGACAAAACGGGGAAAACGCTTTACGTCGTGTTCTGCAAGGTAAAGGAGACGGGGATGTCACGGTTCATGGCAGTTGCATGCGTGCTGATGATGCTGCTCGGGGCCCGCTCGGTGTGGGCGCAGGAGCAGCAGTTCACGGTTCGCGAGCGGGTCGGCGAGCGCTCGCCCGAGGTGTCGTTCGACTTCAAGGAGGCCGCGTTCTCGGAGGTCGTCGAACACTTCGCCAAACAGTCCGGCAGCAACATCATCATCGACGGGGAAATCACCGACACCGTGACGCTCCGGCTCGTCGGGGTGAAATGGCGTCGGGCCCTCGACATGGTCTGTCAGCAGGTGGGTGCGGTCGTCGAGGAGGAGGCCGACGGGATCCTCCGCATCTCGAAGCCCGTCACCATCAACTTCGAACTCGAGGACGCCCCGCTCAATAAGGTCGTCGGCACCATCGCCAAGCTCGCCGAGGCCACGGTCATCATCGGCCCGAACGTCAAGGGGATCGTGACGGCACAGTTCTACGACGTCCCCTGGACACAGGCACTGGACTACATCGTGCGCACCAGCGGCTACGTCGTGCTCAAGGAAGGGAAGGTCTTCCGGATCATGGACCCGGCGGCCCTCGAAGCACAGCTGGTGACGCGCGTCTTCCAGCTCCACTACATCCAGGGCCCGGAAGCCTATGTCGCCCACATCGAGAGCAAGTTCGCGAGGGAGTCGAAGGCGGGCGAGAAGGTCGTCGGCGTCACGGGAGTCGGCGAGGTCCTGGGACCCCAGGGGATCGAGGGGTCGGTGGCCGCGCGACGCGCCCGTGCCGAGACGCAAGCGGGTCCCGGCGCCAGCGCCGGAAGCGACTTCCCGCTCCTCAACGCCATCCAGCGCGTCGCCAGCAAGAAGGGACGCGTCGACTACGTGGCGACCACCAACTGCCTCATCGTCACGGACACCGAGCCCAACATCAAGGCCATCGCCGAGCTCATCGACTCCATGGACAAGGAGCCCCTCCAGGTCTTCGTCGACGTCAAGTTCATCTCGACCACCCTGAACAAGCAGAACCGGAAGGGCGTCGACTGGTCCAACGGGATCAGGGTCAGCAGCACCTACGGGTCGTTCGTGAGCAAGCTGCCCTTCAAGGTGGGCGCCGGGGGGTGGGAGTCCAAGCTCTCCGTCCGGCCGAACGGAATGACCGCCGCCGACATCGAGGCGGGCATCGCGGACCACACCGACCGCAGCGGTCCCTTCAGCTTCGGACTCATGGATTTCAGTCAGATGAGCCAGACCCTGGAGATGTTCGCCAGCGACCAGGACAGCGAAATCAAGCAGTCACCGCAGCTCATCGTCATCGACAACCACCAGGCGACCATCTTCGTCGGGGAGACCATCCGGTTCGCCGAGACCGATTCCGCCTCGAACCAGTCGGGCGGCGTCGAGGTCGGCATCCGTGAAGCCACCAACTCCCCCGTCGACACCGGCTTCCAGCTCCTCGTTCGACCTCACATCGTCGCCGGAGAGGACAAGGTCGTCCTCACCGTCATCCCAAAGGCCGAGAGCCTGTCCGGAAGCGGTCATACCATCGCGGGGTTCGACGACTTCACCAACGGCGTCGCTTCGATCCAGCTTCCCCGCGTCCAGTCGAGCACCCTGGTAACCAAGCTCATCCTCAAGCACGGACAAACGGCCGTCCTGGGCGGCATGATCCAGGAAACCGAATCCCAAACCAAGCATAAGGTGCCCTTCTTCGGCGACATCCCGCTTCTCGGATGGGCTTTCAAGTGGAAGTCCAGCCTCAAGTCCAAGAATAACCTCCTCATCTTCCTGACGGTGGCCATCGTACGCTCCGACTCCGACGTGAAGGACATCTACACGGTCTACGGCGGGAAGTACGGCGGCAAGACGTTCGAGGGGATGCAGAAGGAAGGCAGTGGGAACTGGCAGAGGACGAAGGAGAGCGGCTACCAGCCCGAGGTCAAGACCGGAGTGGCCGGCGGCGACCTCTGAACTCGGCGTCTCTCATAGCAACAGGTTTTCATTCCGTGGCGAGGCATCCCGATGGATCGGGATGCCTCGCGTGTTTTGCGATCCCCCCTCGTCGCGTTATTCCCTCTTCCTCTCAGGCAACGTGAACAACTTAAGGGAAAAGCGGGGCACAAGGCCCCGCACAGCACGCACAAAGGAGAACGCGGTGCGGGCCCTTCTGCTTGGGTTGCGCTCGTGGAAGAAAAAAGGATTGACAGCCCGGTGTCTGCGAACAAAGATATCAGATAGGTGGAACGCAGGGCATGGAAACTGGATCAGGCATCGTTCGTCCGGAGAATGCGCCGCTGTGAGAAGGAGAGTGAAGTGGACAGACGCGCCTTCATGAAGGCACTGCCGCTGAGCCTCGCGGGAATCGCCGGGCTGATTACTGCCGGGGGATGCGCGGCGCCCCTTGTGAGCTCGAACGTGTGGGATACGGCCAACGGGGTCCCGTGGCGCTGTCAGAACTGCGGGCATCTGACCAGGTCCGACCAGGACCTCACCAATACCCGATGTCCTCGATGCGGACAACGGATGCTCGCACGAATCACCGAGGAAGAGCTCGAGCAACGGCTGAAGGTCGTGAAAGCGCGTGAGGGGGCGTGATCGCCCGCGCACCCCCGGTCAGCCCCTCGGAGAAACGTGCAGCCGGCCTGAGGTCGTACAAGAAACGCGCAATATGCAGTCGGGACTCCAGAAAGGAGAATGCGGATGAGGTACGGCGTGATCGTGCTGGTACTGGTGTGTCTCCTGGGAATGCGGACGGATTTCGCCCCTGCCCAGGAAAAAACGGATGCTGACAAACACCTGGCAGCCGCACACGAACTGCTCGTGACCATGCATCTGGACAAGACGTTTGGGGAATCCCTGGAGAAGATGGTGGACCTGCAGATCAAGCAGAACCCGAAAATCGCTCCTTTCCGGAAGGTGATGCTGGAGTTCTTCCAGAAGTACATGAGCTGGGAGGGTCTGAAGGATGACATGGCCAAGATTTATGTCGATGAGTTTACGCTCGAAGAGCTGAATGACCTTATCACGTTCTACAAGACCCCTACCGGCCAGAAGGCGGCGTTGCGGCTTCCTCAACTCATGACCAAGGGCGGGGAGTTGGGGATGCGACGGGTCCAGGACCATATCGCGGAGCTTCAACAGATGATTGCCGAGGAAGCAAAGAAGGCTGAGCAGAAATGATGGCCCCAACCGGGCGCTGCACCGTACTGGCGCCATGCGCACCAAACGGTGAGCCCGAGCGGTAGGCCAACGGATAATTATTGCAACGTTCTGTACGTCGGGCTGGCATCGAGGAAAAGCAGGAAGAAAGGCAGATCCCTGTCCGGGACTGAATGCACGCCATGCGACTAGTTCTGATCAACCCCTCCAATCCGCTGGTCAGCATCGTCAACATCAAGGAGAGCCGGTGGAACCGTTACCGCGTGTGGAAGCCGCTCAGCCTGATGGTTCTCGCCGGTCGCACCCCGCCGGAGTGGGATCTCTCGATCGTGGACGAGAACCTCGGCGTGCCGGACTACGAACGGCCGCCTCGGCCGGACCTCGTGGGCATCACCGCGTTCACCTCACAGGCGAACCGCGCCTATGAAGTGGCCGCTCACTTCCGGCGTCTGGGCGTGCCCGTCGTCATGGGCGGCATTCACGCCACCATGTGCCTGGAGGAGGTCATGGAGCGCGTGGACTCGGTCGTCACGGGGGAAGCCGACGGCATCTGGCCGCAGGTCCTGGAGGACGCCCGGCATGGCCATCTCAAGCGCCGGTACGACGGAGGATACGCCGACATCAACGATGTCCGGCTCGCACGTCATGACTTGCTGGCTGGGCGATACGCCTTCGGAGCCGTTCAGACCACGCGCGGCTGCCCACTCAACTGCAGCTTTTGCAGTGTGACGGCGTTCAACGGGGCCCGTTACCGGCAGCGGCCCGTTCCGGACGTCGTGCGGGAATTCCAGTCGATCCGCGAGAAACACGTCCTGGTGGTGGACGACAACCTCATCGGCACGCGTGCTGAGCACATCGCCCGCGCCAAGGACCTGTTCCGTGCCATGGCACAGGCGGACCTCCGAAAGGAATGGATTGCCCAGGCCACCATTAACTTTGCCGACGACGAGGAACTGCTGACGCTGGCCTCGAAGGCCGGGTGCAGAGGCGTCTTCATCGGTTTTGAGACCCCCACGCCGGAAGGGCTTCGGGAACTCGGCAAGAAATTCAACCTTCTGAGGGATCGGGACTTCGGCGCCTCCGTGCGGCGCATACAGCGACACAACATGCTGGTCGCGGGTTCCTTCATCATCGGTTTGGACGTGGACCAGCCGGGCGTCGGCAAATGCATTGCCGAAGTCGCCAGCCGGTACGGCGTGGACCATCTCAACGTGCTGTTTCTGACCCCCTTGCCCGGCACCCGCCTGTGGGACCAGATGAAATCGGAGCACCGCATCGCCCTCGATGCGTTCCCGGAAGACTGGAAATACTACACGCTGACCTATCCCGTGGCCCGGTACAAGCATTTGTCTCCGGGCGGCGTCATCGAGGAAATGATCTCCTGCACCCGGACCTTCTATTCCCTCCCGCGCATCGGGCAGAGGATGTGGAGCAGTCTGTGGCACCGCCGCAGACCCCTGATCAGCTTGCTTGGCAATCTCTCATACCGGAGCAACATCCGCCTGGACGTCAAGGCCTATGCGAACTTCCAGCGTCAACGGGGCAATGGGCACGATGGAGCAGGTGGAGTGTAAGGAAAACGGAGTGCCGGCTCGGGGAAATCGGCGAGACAGGCCTCACGGGGACCCACGCACCCATGCGGCCTTTTTCTTTTGACCCGCCTTCGTCCGGAAGCCCGCCCCTTGGGGGGATGGAGGGCGGCCGGTTCGCGGACGTCCGCAAGGTGCGGCGCAGGCTTCGGCGGGTTCCGCCTCTTATTGGTCAGGAAGCCTCCCGACTTGTCGGGACGGGGAGGCTTCACTGCCCCGGTGCGGCTCCAGGTCCGGAAGGAGTCCGCCCGTGGAGCGCTCCGGACCGCCTTTGTGGCCGGCTATCGGGCGAAGATTTCACTTGCATTTTGCGCAAGTTGTTGCTATATATCCCTTAAGAGCTAGCAGGCACTGTCGGAAACAGGTAGACGGCGGAGGCTGGCCGTCTCGTGTTTTTTTATCGGAACGCCCGACAGGCAAAGCCCTTGCGTCGACCCTGTGACAGGTGAGAATGCCTGTCACACCATGCCTGACAAAGCTCAAGGTTGGTTTCCTAACAGAGCACCGGTAAGTCGGCGAACGTGGACGGCGCATGTTCAAGCAGCGCGTTCTGCTTCAGATTTCGGTCAGGGGCGACATCCGGTTCGTCTCCCATCATGACCTGATGAAGGTGCTGGGGCGAGCGGCGAGACGTGCGGGACTTTCCGTCGCGAGATCCGAGGGATTCAACCCCCGGCAGAAGATCTCGCTGCTTCTGGCACGCGGCGTCGGGGTGGCCTCGGAGTCGGAGTACGCGGAGATCGACCTCGTCGATTGGGTAAGCGTCGGGGAGTTTGCCCGGCGGCTGAACGAGAAGCTGCCGGAAGGGCTGCGGGTGGAACGCGCCGTGCTCGCCAACCCGCACGAGCACCGACAGGTCGTCGGCATCCGCTATCGCGTGGACTCTCGAGGGACCGTCGGCGTGACGAACGACGCGGCGCAGAAATTGCTCGACGCATCGGAAGTCTGGGTCGAAAGGGAGCGGAAGAAGAAGGGCTCCGCCGCGACCGTGCGGCGCGTCGACATTCGCCCCTTCCTCCGCGGCATTCGCGTGGACGAGCACTCTCTCGAGATCTCGCTCGAGGTGACCCCGGGAGGAACGACGCGTCCGGAGGAGGTCTGGGAGGCCCTCGGGCTTCGACCCGAGACGCTCCTCGCCGCCTGCACCATTACGCGCACGGGCATGGAACTTTCTCCGGCAATTTGACCGGATGATTTCGCCGTCTCCCGGACCGGCGGGATGCGGCCGAGAAGGAGCATTGTGGAAAAACAACTTCTGATCAACGTTCTCGAGGACGAGGAATGTCGTATCGCCCTTCTCGAGAACAGTCTGCTGGAAGAGCTCTACATCGAGCGTTCCGGCGGCGAACAGCACGTCGGCGACATTTACAAGGGCGCTGTCACCAACGTCGAGCCGTCCATCCAGGCGGCTTTCGTGGATTTCGGGGCCGGGAAGAACGGGTTCCTGCACGTCTCCGACGTCATCCCCTCCGCCTATCACCCGGAGTCCGCCCGACAGGCGAGGAAGAGACATCCGCTGATCCAGGAGGTGCTCCGACGGGGACAGCCGGTGGTGGTGCAGCTCACCCGCGAAGGCATCGGGAAGAAGGGTCCCTCGATGACCACGTACCTGAGCCTTCCCGGGAAGTACGTGGTGCTGATGCCGGGGATTCACCGACGCGGGGTGTCGCGCAAGATCGAGGATGAAGCCGAGCGCGAGCGACTCCGCAAGCTCCTCGGGGAACTCGATCTTTCGAAAGACATGGGGTTCATCGTGCGGACGGCGGGCGTCGGACGCACCAAGCGCGACCTCCAGCGCGACCTCTCGTACCTGATGAGACTCTGGAGGACGCTCGAGGCGCGGATACAGAAAAGCGAACCCCCGGCACTCATCTACCAGGAAAGCGACCTCGTCATCCGGACGATCCGCGACATCTACACGCCGGACATCCGGCGCGTCCTCGTGGACGACGAGCCGGCCTACAGGAAGGTGCAGGATTTTCTGAAGATCGTGCTCCCGCGGGCTCGGGAGAACGTCCAGCTCTACACCGACCGTGAGCCGCTCTTTCATCGGTACGGGATCGAACACCAGATCGAGCGCATCTACGAGCGCACGGTGCCGCTGCCCGAGGGCGGGTCCCTCGTCATCGACACCACCGAGGCGATGGTGGCGATCGACGTGAACTCCGGGGGGTTCCGGAAGGAGCGGGACCCGGAGCGCGCGGCGCTCCGCGTGAACTTGGCCGCGGCCAAGGAAGTCATCCGGCAGCTCCGCCTGCGCGACCTCGGCGGCGTCATCGTCATCGACTTCATCGACCTCGCCTCCGAGGAGAACCAGCGCAAGGTCGAGCGCGAGCTCGGCGAGGGGCTCAAGCGCGACCGGGCGCGCACCCGCATGCTCCGCATGAGCCGCTTCGGCATCGTCGAGATGACCCGTCAGCGGATGCGCAGCGGACTCAAGCGACACCACTACGAGGACTGTCCGCACTGTCACGGCACCGGGCAGATCAAGACCCTCGAGAGCATGTGTCTCCGGGTGATGAGGGAGATTCGCGCGGCACTGACGCGCCTGGACGTGGCACGGGTCGAGGTACACGTCAACGCCCGCGTCGAAGACGAACTCCAGAACCGCATGCGCCAGAGACTGCTCAAGCTGGAAGAGAAGACCGGCGCACGCGTCTTCGTCTTCGGCGACGCAAGTCTCGGCGTCGAGGATATCCAGATCTCCTGCTTCAGCGCCAAGGGCGAGAAGCTGAAAATCAAGGGTTGACCCGACGCGCGCGCACGGCCGCGTCCGGACCGCACCAAGAGAACGTGGAAGGAGCCTCTCAGGTGTATGCCATCATTCGTGACGGCGGAAGACAGCACCGGGTGGTCGAAGGTGAGACCATCGCCATCGACCGCGTGGACCTCAAGCCCGGCGAGCAGGTGGAGTTTCCCGACGTGCTCTTGTACTCGGATGACCAGAGGGTCACGGTCGGCACGCCGACCCTGAAGGACGCCAAGGTCCTCGGCGAGGTGAAGGGCGTCGTCAGCGACCGGAAAGTCTTCGCGGTCATGTACCGGCGTCGCAAGAACTCCCGTCGGAAGGTGGGACACCGTCAGGACTACACGGAAGTCGTGATCAAGAGCATCGTCTGCCCGCCGTAGTCTCGGCCAAGGTGGGTGAGGGACAGGCTTGTAAACCCGAAACCAGAAACCCGAATTCCGAATCAAGTCCGAAGCGCGAATGAGCCCTTCCCGATGTGCCCGGATTCGTCATTGGGCCGTTCGTCATTGAATCGTCATTCTGGTTTCGTCATTTCTGAGAGTGCGGCGCCTGCTGAATTGACAAACGGAAAGGAGAACCGTCATGGCTCATCATAAGGGACAGGGGTCGTCGCGGAACGGACGGGACTCCGTCGGTCAGCGGAGAGGCGTCAAGGTGTTCGGCGGCGAGCTCGTGACCGCCGGGTCCATCATCATCCGTCAGTGCGGCACCAAGTTCAAGCCGGGCGTGAACGTGGGCCTGGGACGCGACGACACGCTCTTTGCGACCGCCGGGGGCCGCGTCCGCTTTGACACGCAACACCGGGTGAGCGTTATCCCCGCGAACTGACGTCAGCCAGCAACCAAGCGGTCCTACCTAAGTCTCTTGAAGTACGACAAGCGTCGCGGGACCGCTTGCGAGGGGGTCTGGGGGAAAGCGCCCTTTCCCCCAGAGTCGGGGCCCCCAAACGCGATTCA
>Ga0315282_10008738_pt1 | contig 16312 bp, 17 predicted proteins | sample YL17G07_20_MG_FD_203693 | JGI IMG/M metagenome (GOLD analysis project Ga0315282, IMG submission 203693) | Sediment microbial communities from Yellowstone Lake, YNP, Wyoming, USA - YL17G07_20 | ecosystem: Environmental > Aquatic > Freshwater > Lake > Sediment | place: USA: Wyoming | collected...
ATGCCCCTCAGCCTAGCCGTGCTCTGATGCGTGCCTGAGGTGCACACCTGACCCGTGGAGCCCTCGGTGGAGTCCTCAAGCCCTCAGTGGAGTCCTCAGAAGACTCATAAATACCGAAAACCGGGTAACTATAAACTTGACACATGTACATGCCTGGGCTATAATCGGGGTATGGCCACCAAGACGACCAAGCGGAACGACCCGAAGCGGGCTCGATCCTCGGAGTCCCGCTACACCATCCTGGAGTTCGACCGGGAGTTCCCGGACGACTCGACCTGCCTGGAGTTCCTGGTGGCCAAGCTCTACCCCGAGGGCATCTTCTGCCCCAAGTGCGACCGGATCACCAGGCACCACCGGGTCAAGACTCGGACGTGCTACGAGTGCCAGTTCTGCGGCCACCAGGAATACCCCATGAAGGGAACGATCTTCCAGGGGTCGTCGATCTCGCTCCGGCTCTGGTTTCAGGCGATGTACCTCATGGCCAGCACTCGGTGCGGCATCTCCGCGAAGCAGCTCGAACGCGAGATCGGGGTCACCTACCCGACGGCTTGGCGCATGTTCAACCAAATCCGCTCGCTGCTCGACCAGGACTCCGACGACCCGTTCTCCGGCATGGTCGAAGCCGACGAGACCTACATCGGCGGCAGGGCGAAGTGGGCGCACGGTGGAAACCGGCAGGCGCGCGGCGAGCGCACGAAGGACGTAGTGTTCGGCGTGGCGCAGCGCGGCCAGAACGGTTCGAAGGGGAAGGTCAAGGCTACGGTCGTTCCGCACAACGACGCGGCTTCGCTCATCCCGCAGGCTCGGGCCAAGATCCTTCCGGGCTCGGCGGTCTTCACCGACGAGTTGCGCTCCTACGCGGCCCTTACGAAGATCGGCTACCGGCATGAGCGGGTAAGCCACTCCACGAAGGTTTGGGTGAGCGGAGACGCCCACACGAACACCATCGAGGGTTTCTGGTCGCTGTTGAAGAAGGGGATCAGCGGCGTGTACCACGGCGTCTCGACCGAGCACTTGCAGGCGTACTTGGACGAGTACGTGTTCCGCTACAACAACCGTGAGATCACGGGTCGTCGCGGGATGTTCGACGCTTTCCTCTCGCGGGTCGAGAAGGCTACGGAGTAGGCCGTGAACACGCTCTACTACGGCGACAACCTCGACGTGGTTCGGCGGCACGTTGCCGATGAGTCGGTCGATCTCGTTTACCTGGACCCTCCGTCCAACTCGAACCAGGACTACAACGTGCTGTTTGCGGAGCACTCCGGCGAGAGGGCCGCCGCGCAGATCACAGCGTTCGAGGACACGTGGCATTGGGACAACGCGGCTGCGGTCGCGTTCGAGGATGTCATCCGAGGGGGGGGCATCCTGCTGAAGCTCTGAGCGCCTTCATGGTGCTGCTCGGGCCATCCGACATGCTCGCGTACCTGTCGATGATGGCTCCGCGCCTCATCGAGTTGCGCCGCGTGCTGAAGCCGACCGGCTCGATCTACCTTCATTGCGATCCAACTGCGAGCCACTACCTCAAGATGCTGATGGATGCTGTCTTTGGGCCACGGGTTTTCAGGAACGAGATCGTTTGGAGCTACAGGCGATACACAGCCCAGGCCAACCGCTTCCAGAGACTTCACGACATCTTGCTCTTCTACGGGAAAGGCGACACGGTCACGTTCAACGACGTACGCGAGGACTATGGCCCGAAGTCGGGGAAGGCGGATTCGCACTACAAACAGGACGAAGACGGCCGCTGGTGCCGCTGGCAGAAGCGAAAGGGGCAGGACCCATACAAGATCTATCTTTCCGAGGAGGGGCGTCGGCCGGGTGATGTCTGGGAGATTCCAACCATCAATGCGTCTGCCAAGGAGCGGCTCGGCTATCCAACTCAGAAGCCAGAGGCCCTCCTGGAGCGGATCATCGCGTCCAGTAGCAACGAAGGTAGCGCGGTGCTCGACCCCTTCTGCGGCTGCGGGACGGCCGTTGCGGTAGCCCAACGCCTGAATCGGCGCTGGATCGGAATCGACATCACCCACCTTGCCGTGAACCTGATTCGGCACCGTCTGCGAGACACCTACGGCCCGGACGTTGAGAAGACCTATCAAGTCATCGGCGAGCCGGTCTCCGTCGCAGACGCCGCACAGCTTGCCGCTGAGGACCCCTACCAGTTCCAGTGGTGGGCACTCGGCCTGGTGGGGGCACGTCCCGTCGAACAGAAGAAGGGTGCCGACCGGGGCATCGACGGAACGCTGTTCTTCCTGGACGAGGGCAAGCCCAAGCGCGTCGTCATCTCCGTGAAGGCCGGGAAAACCGGAGCCGCCCACGTCCGGGACTTGCGAGGCGTGATAGAGCGCGACGAGGCAGCGATAGGCGTCCTGATCTCGATGCAGGCACCCACTGCCGAGATGCGCAAGGAGGCCGCATCCGCCTCCTTCTACCGCCCCTCGAGCCTTGAGGCCAAGGACTACCCCCGCGTGCAACTCCTTACGGTGGCCGACCTGCTCTCGGGCAGGGACATCGCATACCCGATCTCTGAGCGGGTGACGTTCAAGAGGGCTCCGAAGGCTTCCGCCGGGATCGAGACCGAGGCGCTTCCTCTCGGGGACGACGCTTCTTAGCGGCCTTGTCGAATAGACCCATGACCTCGCCGCGCTTCGGAACGGGGATTTTGTACCCCGTCTCGGTGCGCTGCGTGTCGCGCTTGCCGTCCTTCTCAGGCATCGTGCCTCCATTCTACGCGCCATGACCGCTCGAACTTTCACGAGTGCGTGGCGGAAGTGGGAAAGGGGCGACGAACATCGAAAGTCGTTGGAAGCCGAACTGCGTCGGATGTCCCAGCCAGCAGGAGAGCGTTTGCCCTTCGATGTAGAGACCGAGTGGAAGGACCACCTGTCGATTGAGGGGCAAGTCTGGCAACTGGGCGTCACAAGGGGAAACCTCCGAGACTTCCTCCCGCTCAGCGACGACTTCTCCCTGATCTTCGGAGATGCCGTCCACAATTTCTGGGCAGCGCTCGATCATCTGACCTGGCAACTCGTCAAGATGCACGGCACCATCCGTCTCGGGCGAAAGAAGGCCGAGGGCGTCTACTTCCCGTTTCACAAGACCGCCAAGGTGTTCGAGGACATGAAGGCACTCCGCACGCCCGGAGTACCTAATAAGCCCGATCGAGCACTCATGAAGCGGTACCAGCCGTACCGACGCGGGGATGGCCCAGAGGCGATCCGCTGGCTCCACTTCCTCGCCGTACGAGACAAGCACAGAGTAGTGACGCCCTCGATGATTGCGCTCGTACGTTCCAGGAGCGAGTACGAGGTCAGCGAAGACGTAGCCATACTCGGGGCAAAGGACCTTCTCCCCGTCGGCAAGACGCTGGAACTGGGCGCACCAGTCGCCAAGATCTATGTCGTTGCCCGCCCCGAGATAGCGCGGCGTGAAGTGACAATGAAGTGCGACCTTGAGGTGTTCCCAGTCGTCAGCGGTGTTGCGGGACGCGCCCCAGCCCAGGGTGTCCTGAACGCTGCCTCCGCCACCGTCCGGGACATACTTGAGCAGTTTGAGGCGCTGTATTGAGCGCGCCACCTAACCCACCCCCCGACACGGGGGGACTAACGGAGGCTCGGCATCGTCCCCCGATCCTGATTCTTCGGCGCAGACAAGCGGCCCATGGCCTGAGTCTACATGTTCCGCCTTTATAGTTACCGAAAACCGGGTACTCAGACACCCTCATGCTGGGCCGAGGCCTAGGGCGAGAGAACAGGTCGGGAGAGCTGGGCCAAAGGAAAGGGACGCAGATGTTCGATCACAAGCGAGGTGCTGCACGCTGGATCGCCGTGCTCGTCATCACCGTGGGACTCGTCGCGGGCGTCTACGCGTTCACCGCCGCCAACACCGTGCCCGCCACGAAAGCGGGCGACGGCAGCGGAGCCATCACGGGCTACACCGTGAGCAACGTGCACTACGTGCTGAACGGCTCCGACGTCTCGAAGATCGATTCGGTCACGTTCGACGTCGACACGGCGCCGGGCTCGGGCGCCACGATCAAGATACAGCTGGTCTCGGCCGGGTCCTGGTACTCGTGCACGAACATCTCGACCGCCATCACGTGCACGACCACGAGCCCTCAGGCCACGGTCGTGCCGGCCGACCAGCTCCGCGTCGTGATCGTCGGCTAGTCGCAGACCATGGCCGGACGCGGACGAGGATAGGGAAGCAAGGAACGAGAGATGCGACACCGACGCTCCGCCATCGGACGCTGGACGGCGGTGCTCGCCCTCACCGCGGCCTTGGTCGCGGGGGTGTACGCGTTCACCGCCGCCAACACCGTGCCCGCCTCGAAGGCCGGCGACGGCTCGGGGGCGATCTCCGGGTTCGTGCTCTCGTCGGTCCACTACAACCTGAACGCGTCGAGCCCCCAGAACATCGACTCGGTCACCTTCAACCTGGACTCGACGCCGACCTCGGGGTCGACGATCAAGGCACAGTTGGACGCGGCGGGAAGCTGGTACACGTGCACGAACGTCGCCGCCGCCGTCACGTGCACTACCACGAGCCCTCAGGCCACGGTCGCCGCCGCCACTCAGCTGCGCGTCGTCATCGCTCAGTGACCGGCGGTCCGGAGAGGATCCCATGGTCAAGAGAACCAGCGCCCGGGTAGGCGCCCTGGTCGTCTTGGGTGTGGTCCTGGTCCCGCTGTGGTTCTTCCTTGCGCCCCAACAGCTCGGAGGCTCGACCGCATACGTGACCACCGAGGGAACCAGCATGGTGCCTCTGTTCCACGCCGGAGACCTCGTCGTCGTCCGGGCTTCCTCGACCTACGAGGTCGGCGACGTAGTCGCCTACCACAGCCAGGAGCTCGACAAGATCGTCCTCCACCGGATCGTCGCCATCGACGGCGAGCACTACGTGTTCAAGGGCGACAGCAACACCTGGGTGGACTCGGACCGTCCAACCCGCGACCAGCTGATCGGCAAGATGAAGATCAGCATCCCCGGCCTCGGCGGCCGGCTGCATGTGTTCACCACACCCGTGACCATCTCGGCTGCGGTGGGCCTCGGGACCGTGGGGCTGCTGGGCGGCAGGAAGCGCGCTCGCCGGAGGAAGGATCGTCGGAAGGACCGTACGCGCGAGAGAACTCCGACCTCCAACGGGAACGGCGAGCGACCGGACGCCCCCGCGGGGGGCGGCTTCGGCGGCCAAGCTGCGGTCGTCGGACTCTCGGTGCTGGCGCTGCTCGCCCTCGCACTGGGGGCGTTCGCGTTCGTCACACCAACGCAGACGGCGACCCACCGGAACGCCATCTACGAGCAGAGGGGCTCGTTCTCGTACACCGCGGTCGTTCCGGATGGCCGCCCGGTCTACGGCACGAACGTGATCACGACCGGGGATCCTGTGTACTTGCGCCTGACCGACGGTGTCCATGTCGGGTTCGACTACGGGCTGGAATCCCCCGCCTCGGTGGAATCCTCCGGCACGGCGCAGCTCATCGCTCGGATCAGCGACGTGGACGGCTGGAACCGAACGCTGGAGCTGAGCCCGCCGACTCCGTTCGCGGGACAGGAAGTGACGATCCGCGGCGTCCTAGACCTTGCGGTCCTCCAGAGCATGACGGCGAAGCTCGAGCGGGCCGCCGGCGTCCAGCGCGACCAGTATTCGGTTTCGCTGATGCCCGAGATCCAGCTCGACGCCACGGTGGCGGGGCAGCCACTCTCGAAGACCTTCGCCCCGCGGCTGGAGTTCCTGCTCGATGACCTCGAGCTGCAGATGGCTCCGACCCAGGTGCCGCTGCCGGGCGAGCAACCGACCGATCCGCTGAACCCGAGGGCCGGGGGCCTGGTGACGGTCGAGGGGATCGGTCCGAAGAGCTTCGCCCTCTTCGGGATGGACATCGGGATCGAGTGGATCCGGATCGGGTGCCTGGGCGCTGAGCTGCTCGCGCTCGTCGGCCTACTGATCATCGTCGCGTCTCGCTTCCGGGCTGCCCGCAAGGGCGAACCCGCACTGATCGAGGCTCGCTTCGGCCGGTGGCTGGTCCCGGTGCGCGGGTCCGCGATGGCGAACGGCCGCACGGTCGACGTCGAGAGCTTCGACAGTCTCGCGCAGCTGGCCTCCCACTACGGGCAAGTGATCCTGCATGAGGATCGCAACGGATCGCACACCTACCTAGTGGAGGAGGAGAACGTCAGCTACCGCTACCGCGTCCGCACCAACGGATCGAGGATCCCGCCGTGAGGGGACGCCGGGGGCACCGTCGACGGCGGTCCGTGATCCCACTGGCCGCGGCGGCCGCGATCGTGCTTGGCCTCCTTCTGGGTCTCACCGCCGCCAACACCGTGCCCTCCACGAAGGCGGCCGTCCTCACTCAGGCGATAACCCCCAACACCCTCAAGCCGACCGAGTGCGCCGGGATCACGCTCACCAGCCTGGTCACGGGGACAGGCACGATCAACGGGACGAAGAACAACGACCTCATATTGGGAAGTGCCGTGGCCGACGACATGAACGGCGCCCAGGGGGACGACTGCATCCTCGGCGGCGGCGGGAACGACACCATCAACGGCTTCGTGGGCACCGACGTCTGCATCGGCGGACCCGGAACCGACACGTTCTACGGCTGCGAGACCGAGTACCAGTAGCGAGCCAGCCTCTGACCCGCGGTGACGCCCGGTGCGCGCTCCCCGGACCCCATCGGTTGCTCCTGTCCACACCAGGACTTCCGGCTCCCGCGTGGCGCCGGGAGCCGGCTTCCTCCGGACACCTCGCTTGACCGGTCCTTGAGCGCGGGGTCAAGATGAGATGGCCGCGGAACCCCGCGGTCGGCTTTCGACCGTGGGAGGCTCCCATGCGCAGAGCTCGCCTGCTCACCGCCTTGATGGTCCTGCTCCTCCTGCCTGTCGCCCCGTTCGGCTTGACCCCGGGGCGGGCGGCGCCCGGGAGTGGGAGCGGTGCTCGGTCGCAGACGCCCCGAAGCACCGAGGTCGCCGGCGAGGCCACCAGCCAGGAGCGGATCGACGCCTTGGCGGAGGCGCGGGCTGTCGGGACCCTGGGGGTGACGGACCCGATCCGCTCCGACCCCGCGCCGGGGTGGGCCGGCGAAAAGGTGATGAGCCGCAAGGCCGACGACTGGGAACCGGCGGTTGCCGCGGACCCGGCGGCGCCGTACGTCTACACCCTCCACAACCGGTTCGGCGTGCGCGCATGCAGGCACTGCCCCGACCCGCCCATGATCCTGAACGTTTCCTCCAACGACGGTAGGACGTTCGGCCCCGACGCCTTCATCTGCCGCTGCAGGGGCGTCGGAGAGCAGTTCGATCCCGAGATCGAGGTGGTGCCGACAACCGGTGAGGTCTACGCGGTGTGGATGAACGACTGGCACGTCGTCTTCTCGAAGTCATCGGACCACGGGGTCACATGGTCCAAGCCCGTGCGGGTGTACGGCACGCTTAGATGGAGCGACAAGCCGATCCTCACAACGAGCCAGGACGGACAGGACGTGTACGTGGGGTTCAACGGCGCGACGGCCGGAGATGCCTGGATCTCCGCCTCGCACGACGCGGGCCAGACGTTCACACCGGTCCTGGTCATGCGCAGCGAGCAGTACACGTACGCCTACGGCGGATACGTCGCACCTGACGGCACGGTCACGTTCACCGACATCAGCTACTGGTACACGGGACCCGGCGGGAAGGCCGAGGGTCCCACCGAGATCCACGCCTTCACGTCGACCGACGGCGGACTCACGTGGACGAACACCGTCGTCGACTCGCTCGAGCTCGGCGCACCGTGCACGTCCAAGGCATGCTACGTGGACTTCTACGACAGCGGCCCCGCTCTGGCCGGCGACGCGAACGGCCACCTGGTGATGGTCTACAACGGGGCCGCCATCGTGAAGGGGCCGCAGACCGTGTATGCGCGCTCGTCCACCGACGGCGGACTCACGTGGAGCGACCGGGTGGCATTGTCCCCAGAGGGGGTGAACGCGGCCTTTCCCGCCGCCGTGGGGACCGGCGACGGTGAGGTGCGTGCATGGTTCGCAGACCAGCGGACCGGCCGCTGGAACATCTGGTACACCGCCAGCATGGATCTCGGCGCCACGTGGGGCAGGCGGGTTCGAATCTCCGACGCCACATCAGGCACCGTCTACAAGAGCAGGAAGGGGTTCCTCGAGTTCTACGGCGACTACGGCGAGATCGCGATCACGAGCACCGGGGCGACCTTCGCCATCTGGGGTGAGAGCTTGAGCTACGCCGGCCCCGGCGGGTGCTGGTACAACCGCCAGGTCCCCGTGTAGCGGTCGAGGTCGCCACGATCCAACGCGGTCTCGGCTCGCCCGGCCTAGTTCGGTCGGCTCCGTGACCAGGTGTTGACCACCGCCGGCCGGCGATGCGGCCTGTCGGCACGTCGTCCTCAGGCCCGTCTGGGCTGTGGTGCACGCGCGCCCGCGCGACCTACGACAACACGATGAACCCGTCTACGTCGATGTGGGGATGGCCCCGGGGTGCCCTGTTCACGATCTTGATGGTGTGCGTCCCGCTCCTTCCCGCCCAGTTGTCGGCCGCCACCACGTAGCTGGTCTCGGTGATCACGAGCCCTGCATGCGCCGTCGGAGCCGGGCCGAGCAGGAGCGCGGGGAGGAGCACGCCGAGCAGGCGCGCCGTCCTCCGTCCGAGGATTCGCATGCTCATGCCCTCGCTCCCATCGATCATTAGCTCACGACCACCGTCTTCGGCGGTGAGTAGCTCGAGTGGCCGGTGGCATTGCGGAGCCGAGCCTTGAACCGGTAAGTCCCTGGACCCGGAGCGGTGTAGTCAGCGCCGAGTGCCGTGGCGCCCTTCAGCCAGTTCTGCCAGGCGGTGTCCGCAGGGCTCTTGACCAACACGTCGAACACGTAACCGACGGGTGGTGCCGCAGAGGACCAGGTCACAGTGAAGGGGACTCCGACGCTTATGGTCGAGGGCGCCACCGCAGGCACCTTGATCGTGCCGACCATGGCATCTGATCCGGTCGTGCTTTCGTACGGGTAGCGCCCGGCCGCGAAGAACCCGAACGAGTAATAGTCGACGAGCGAGCGCACCCCAGAGTCGAACAGGCCCATCCCGGTCGAATCCGTCACGCTGTGGGCGTTCGGACCGAGGAATATCCAGCGCATGGTCTGGCCCTGCCGGACAGTGCGACACGCGGGGCTGAAGAAGTAGTCGCCGACGAGCGCGTACTTCGTGTCAGCCGATGCAATCAGCATCCGTGCGATCAGGTGCGATTCCGCACTCGCGAACCACAGGTTGCCGTCGGGTCCCAACGTGACGTCATCGAAGCTCTCGGAGACAGGGAACTCACTCATCGTCCCAGAGGGTGTCACCCAGCCCACCCAGTTCCGCCGCCCCTGCTCGGTGAACCAGAGGTTCCCGTCTGGCCCAGCGGCGAGCGAGTTCGGCATCCGGCTGACTCTCGGGTACGGCATCAGGTACTCGGTGATCGCGCCATCCGGGGTGATCTTCCCGATACCCCGATAGCCTCCGCGCACGAACCAGACGTTTCCGTCGGTTCCGGACGTGGCCAGCATCGCGTTCCCGAGGTCGTTCGGGAGCGGGAACGTGGTGATCTCTCCCGAGGTGGTCATCTGCACCAGCCACCCGGCGCTGCCGTGCCAGAGGTTGCCGTCCGCACCCACGGCGATGGTTTCTGGGTACGGCTCGGTCGGGAACTCGGTGATGGAGCCATCGAGCGCAAGCCGGGCGATCTTCCTTCCCCAGTTCTCCGCGAACCAGAGATCCCCATCGGGGCCCGCGACGATCCCTTCTATCGGCGCGGGTCCGGGCACGGGGAACTCCGTGATGGTGCCGTCGGGCGTGATTCGACCGACCTCGCACGCCGCGAGCTCAGTGAACCACACGTTCCCGTCCGGACCCGGAGCGATGTCCCACGGGTCCCCGCCCGGGACCGGGAACTCGCTGATCACACCGGACGGTGTGATCCGGCCGATCCGACCCTCTACCCGCTCGGTGAACCAGAGGTTTCCGTCGGGTCCAGCGGTGATTCGGCTGGGGGTGCCGGTGACGGGGAACATCCTGAACCTGTCCGCACCGTTCGCCGGCAGCGCGATGCCCAGCACGACGAGCAGGATGAGACAGATGGTGGCCAGCAGTCGCTTGGAAGTGTGCATCGCGGGCCCTCCTTTGCATCCGATCGATGCTTTAGCTCGCAGCCATCGCCGTCGGAGGCGAGCACCTGGAGTGGCTCGAGGCGTTGCCAAGCCTGGCTGGAGGCTTGTGCGTACCGGGAGCAGCACCCCCCTCGGGGAGAGCGCGCTCCCACCGGACGTGGCAGCGTCTGCCCTCCGATCCGTGCGGATGGGCGTCACTCTAGGGGCGGTGGTTGGGCCCGTGCAACAGCCAAAGGTCTCTTCCGGGGGTGAGACCCGAACGACAAGCCCAGGCGCCGAACGGCCAAGGTCTCATCGTCAACTGACTCGGTCGGTTTCGCTCGCGAACGATGTGCGGATCCCCCGGGTGGGAGAACTGCTCCACGTGCATCGCGAGCTTGTCCGCGGCTCCTCTCCCCTACGGCGCTTGACTGGACGTTGACCGACGGCAGCATCCGGCCCGACAAGCAACGCCCGGACACGACCGTCTTGTAGGGCGATCAAGAGTGGGCGCTAGAGGATTTGAACCTCTGACCTCTTCCGCGTCAAGGAAGCGCTCTCCCCCTGAGCTAAGCGCCCGAGTGCTCAGATTGTACGGACGACGGGGATGTCCGTTCGAGGCGGGGACCGGAGTTGAACCGGTGTACAGGGTTTTGCAGACCCTTGCCTAACCGCTCGGCCACCCCGCCGAAAACGCAACCCGGGGTCCCCGGGCCGGGAATCAGTCTAGTCGAACGCGACGCCGGAGACGCGAGCGGGGGTCCCTCGTGGGACCCCCATCTCGAGCGGACGACGGGATTCGAACCCGCGACCCCCACCTTGGCAAGGTGGTGCTCTACCAACTGAGCCACGTCCGCGCAACTTCCGAGTCTAGGGGCTGCCGTGCGGCCCTTCAACCGCCGAACGCTGGGTCGCACCGGACCCGTCCCCACCAGGCGCGCGACCCTTCGGAGAGATCGAGTACCTTCCCGGCCTCCCGCGCGGCCGCGAGCCCCGCGCGCACGAGCTCGGAGCCGATCGCACGGAGCTGCCGGTCGGGCCGGACGGAGAGCGGACAAAGGAGCAGGACCGGCCGCGACGTGGGGCCGTCCTCGAGCGTCGCACGTGTGAAGAGCCCGTGCCCCACGACCTCTTGGTCCTCGTCGGCAACCATCGAGAGGACCCAGGAGTCGGTGCCGCGGAGCGCCTCGACCATGGGCGCCTCGTCGGGCTGGCCGAAGGCCTGCTGCACGACGTTGCCGACCGCCTCGCGGTCCCCGGGCGCCTCGGGCCGGATCGAGAGCGTCACGTCAGCTCCCCGTCGAGCCGAAGCCGCCCTCGCCGCGCGTCGACGACGGGAGCTCGTCGGCCCACGAGGGCAGCAGATCCGGTACCTCCACGACCACGAGCTGCGCAATGCGGTCGCCGCGCGAGATCCGCACGGCACCCTCTCGGTCGAGGTTCACGACGGCGCAGATGATCTCGCCCCGGTACCCCGCGTCGATGAGCCCCGGCGCGTTCGCCAACGTGAGACCGTGCTTCGAAGCCAGACCCGAGCGCGGCAGAACGAGCCCGGCGTGCCCCTCGGGGATCGCCACGGCGAGGCCGGTCGGCACCATCGCGCGCTCCCCCGGCCCAACCTCGACGTTCACGGCAGACCGGAGGTCGAACCCGGCGTCACCGGGGTGCGCGCGTTCGGGGAGCGGCATGTCCGGATCGAGAGGCTTGAACGGAAGCTCCATCGGCGCCCTACGAGCAACCGCTCGTCGATCCGCACGACGGGCAGACGTAGCACGAGCCTGCCGGCTGCATCTTCGATCCGCACGCGTAGCAGAGCGGCGCGTCGGCCGCATGTGCCGCCGGCCTGTCCGGCAGGACCGTTTGCGCTGTGTCGGCCTCGTCCGAGGTGGGCTGAGACGGACCGAGCAGCTCCGCCCGCCTCTCCGCCGCCTCCCGCGCGGCCAGTGCCCTGCGCTCCTCGATCGAGCGGATCCCGAGCGCTTCCCGCTTCTCCTGCGGCAGGTGGTCCAGCGCCAGCCGCCGGAACACGTAGTCCACGAGCGAGGACGCGAACCGGATGTCGGGGTCGTTCGTCATCCCCGACGGCTCGAACTTCATGTTGATGAACTTGGAGATGTAGGCCTCGAGCGGCACCCCGTATTGCAGGCCGATCGAGATCGCGATCGAGAACGCGTCCATCACTCCCGAGAGCGTGGATCCCTGCTTCGAGGTCTTCAGGAAGATCTCGCCGATCCCGTTGTCGGGGTACGAGCTCGACGTGATGTACCCCTCCGCGTCGCCGACCTCGAACTTCGTAGTGATGGACGGGCGGCTCCGCGGCAGGCGCTTGCGGACCGGCTCCGCCGGCTCCGCGGTGCGGCCCCCGACCTCTCCGACGCCCTTCTTCTCGACCGACAGAGGCTGTGCGACCTTGCAGTTGTTCCGGTAGATGGCGATGGCCTTCAGGCCGAGCTTCCAGCCCTCGACGAACAGCTGCTCGATCTCCTCGACCGTGGCCTCCTCGGGCATGTTCACGGTCTTCGAGATGGCGCCGGAGATGAACGGCTGCACCGCGGCCATCATCCGCACATGCCCCATGTACTGGATCGCTCGGTCGCCCATCGAGGTGTCGAACACCGGGTAGTGCTCCTCCTTCAGGTGCGGGGCACCGACCACCGAGTTGTGCTCCACGATGGAGTTGACGATGTCGCCGGCCTGATCCTGTGTGTAGCCGAGCCGCACGAGCGCACGCGGGATCGTCTGGTTCACCATCCGCAACGAGCCACCCCCGACGAGCTTCTTCGTCTTCACCAGCGCCAGGTCGGGCTCGATCCCGGTGGTGTCGCAATCCATCATCAACCCGATGGTCCCGGTCGGCGCGAGCACCGTGGCCTGCGCGTTCCGGTACCCGTGCAGCTCGCCGAGGGCGATCGCCTCGTCCCAGGCGTTCCTCGCGGTCGAGAGCAACCCCTCGGGCACGAGATCACCGTCGATCCCGTCGGTCGCCGAGCGATGCTTGCGCACGACCCGGAGCATCGCGTCGCGGTTCGGCTGGAAGCCGGCGAACGGCCCGACGGCCTCGGCGATCCGCGCGCTGGTCGCGTACGCATGTCCGGTCATGAGCGCCGTGACCGCTGCCGCCCAAGCCCGCCCGGCGTCGGAGTCGTACGGGAGACCGCGAGCCATGAGCAGCGCGCCGAGGTTCGCGTAGCCGAGGCCCAGCTGCCGGAACACCTTCGCGTTCCGAGCGATCGCTTCGGTCGGATAGTCGGAGTTGCCGACGATGATCTCCTGTGCCGTGAACACGACCTCGACGGCGTGCTTGAAGGCCACGACGTCGAAGTTGCCCTCGTCGTCGAGGAACTTCATGAGGTTCAGCGATGCCAGGTTGCACGCCGAGTTGTCGAGGCTCATGTACTCCGCGCACGGGTTCGAGGCGTTGATGCGCCCGGAAGCCGGACACGTGTGCCACTCGTTGATCGTGGTGTCGTACTGCATCCCGGGATCCGCGCATTCCCACGCGGCTTGCGCGATCTCGCGCATGAGGTGGCGGGCTCGGATCGTCTCGAGGATCTCGCCGGTCCGAACCGCTTTCAGCTTCCAGTCGCGGTCGTCGGCGTACGCCTGCATGAACTCGTCCGTCACGCGCACCGAGTTGTTCGCGTTCTGGTACTGAACCGAGTAGCTGTCCTTGCCGTCAACATCCATGTCGAACCCGGCGTCGTGCAGCGCGCGAGCCTTGTGCTCCTCGATCGCCTTGCACCAGATGAAGTCGCGGATGTCCGGGTGATCGGCGTTGAGGATGACCATCTTCGCCGCGCGCCGGGTCTTGCCGCCCGACTTGATCGTGCCGGCCGACGCATCGGCACCCCGCATGAACGACACCGGCCCGGAGGCCGTTCCGTCGATCGCGAGCGGCTCCTTGGACGAGCGGATCCTCGACAGGTTGATGCCGGAGCCCGAGCCCCCCTTAAAGATCGTCCCCTCTTCCACATACCAGTTGAGGATCGAGGACATCGTGTCCTCGACGGCGAGGATGAAGCACGCCGCGGCCTGCTGCGGCGTGCCCGGGACACCGACGTTGAACCACACCGGTGAGTTGAACGCTGCCTTCTGCGTCACCACGAGGTGCGCGAGCTCGTCCGCGAAGATCTGCGCGTCCCTCTCGCTCCCGAAGTAGCCGTCCTTCACGCCCCAGCCGCGGATCGTGTCGACGACCCGGCTGGTCAGCTCGCGGACGCTCGATTCGCGCTGCGGCGAGCCCGGGATCCCGCGGAAGTACTTCTGAGCAACGATGTTCGTGGCATTCTGCGACCAGAACTTCGGGAACTCGACCCCGCACTGCTCGAAGACGTTGCCTCCCTCTTTGTAGTTGGGGATGACGGCGTCGCGCGTCTCCCACTCGAGCTCGTCGAACGGGTGGATCCCCTCCTTGGTGAAGTAGCGCTTGAACGTGAGCCCGCTGCGGATGACCTCGACGTCTCCTTCTCTCGTCGACACCGACCGACGCCCCCTTTCATGTCGGAGATCCGCGGGGAGGCACGGACCCGGAATCACAGCGCCGTGATTCTACGCCTCGCGTCCTCCGCGTCAAGACGTCGCATGGCAATATCTCGTGGTTCTTGGCACCCTGCGCCACTACATATTGTAGTTCAGGGCGTTCGCGCTGGCCAGAGGTCTTGCGGCCTCCTCACCTGGAACGGTGCTTCGCGGGCTCCTTCTTCTGGAGCAGGACCCCGAGCTCGCGCTCGAAGTCCGTGATCCCCTGGAAGTCCTTGTAGACGCTCGCGAAGCGCATGTACGCGACCTGGTCTAGCTTGGCCAGGTGCGAGAGCAGCTCGAGCCCCACCTGCTGGGAAGTAACCTCCGGGCCCCTGCGACGCAGGCGCTCCTCCACCCTGTCGATGACCTGCGCCACCTGCTGCTCGGTGATCGGACGGTTCACGATCGCCTTGTGGATGCCGACGAGCACCTTCTCGCGCTCGTAGGGCTCCCTGCTCCCGTCGCGCTTCACGACCACGAGGCCGATGTCCTCGATGCGCTCGAACGTCGTGTACCGCCGGCCGCACGAGAGGCACTCGCGCCGTCGCCGGATCGCCTCGGCCTGCTCCGCCGACCTCGAGTCCACGACCTTGTCGTCCGTTCGTCCGCACCACGGACAGCGCATCGGCATCACCACAAGATATAGTGGGCTCCGGCACGCTACGCCCGAGATGTGGCCGCGTCAACCCCCGGCCGGAACGACCAGCCTCTCGCCGGGGACGAGCCGACCCGGATCGACTTGGTTCGAGGCGATCAGCTCGTCCACCACCGCCCGCGGGTCCTCGCTCGGAGCGACATGCTGAGCGATCGACCACAGGGTGTCGCCGGACCGGACGACCACGCTGTGTTCGACCCCGGAGTCCGGCTGTGAGGGGCCGAACGCGTGCGCCAGCGGACTCGCCCACAGCCCGGCCGCCGCCGCACCCGCCAGAACGACCGCGAACCTCCGACGACGAACACGCGTTCGACTCACGGACCCTATGCTATCGAACACCCGTTCGAAGTCAAGCGGGGAACCGAACATATGTTTGAACCTCCGTCCCGGCCGTGCTACGGTCCGGAAGCTAGGAGGAGGGTCTGACATGGTCGACGTGCAGGGCATCAGTCCGAGGCAGCGAAGGATCCTGGAGTTCATCGAGCGTGCGGTCCGCGACCGCGGCTACCCCCCCACCGTCCGGGAGATCGGCGACGCCGTGGGGCTCACGTCCTCGTCGAGCGTCCACAGCCAGCTCGCCAACCTGGAGCGCAAGGGGTTGCTCCGGCGCGACCCGACGAAGCCCCGGGCGATCGTCGCCGAGCCCGACGTGCCCCGTCCGCGCGGCGTCGTCGTGCCGCTCCTGGGCCGGATAGCGGCCGGTGCCCCGGTCCTCGCCGACGAGAACGTCGAGGAGTACCTCACGGTGCCGATCGGTTTCGCCGACGGCGTCGACCACTTCGCCCTGCGGGTGGAGGGCGAGTCGATGATCGGCGCCGGCATCCTCGACGGCGACGTGGTCGTGGTCCGGCGTCAGGACGACGTCGACAACGGTGACATCGTCGCCGCGCTCCTCCCCGGCCCGGCCGAGCACGAAGCCACGGTGAAGCGTCTGCGGCGCGAAGGCGGCCGCACGATGCTCGTCCCGGAGAACCCGGTGCTCTCGCCCTTCGAGATGACCGAGGGGC
>Ga0315282_10008739_pt1 | contig 16310 bp, 11 predicted proteins | sample YL17G07_20_MG_FD_203693 | JGI IMG/M metagenome (GOLD analysis project Ga0315282, IMG submission 203693) | Sediment microbial communities from Yellowstone Lake, YNP, Wyoming, USA - YL17G07_20 | ecosystem: Environmental > Aquatic > Freshwater > Lake > Sediment | place: USA: Wyoming | collected...
GCGGATTGGGGATTGCGGATTGGGCACAAGACAGGTTTTTTTCAATCCGCAATCCGCAATCCCCAATCCGCAATCCCCAATCCCCAATCCGCAATCCGCAATCCCCAATTGGACTAGCGCCGGGCGGAATCCATCAGGGCTGCAAAAGCGCGCTCCCTGCCCATTTCCAGCAGCCGCGCGCGCTCCGCCGCCCCGGGGCAAGGCAGCCGCCCGATCCGCTCGAAGCAGTCGTTCCTGGCGGTGGTGTCCGGCCCGAACGCGGACTGCGCGGCGGGATCGCAGTAGGACACGCCGGCGAACCGGGCAAGGCGGGCCTGGCCGATCATGATGTTGGCGCCCCGCATGAAATCGGGCCACAACGGGCGCAGCGCCTCGGACTCGAAATCGTCCACGAACGGCTGTCCGAAGCTGTTCAGTTCGGTTCCGGCGTTAATGGGCAACTGCATGCGGTTCGCCACATTCACCACGTCGTACATCTTTTCGATCTTGATCTTGCGTTTTTCGGGATCGGCGATGTTCCAGCTCCGGTCGGGGACGATGTTAAGGGCAGCCACCCCCTTGGCCCGCAGGCATTCCAGTTGCGTCGCCATGTCGCGCTCACCGCTGCTCAGCCCGTCCAGCCAAGCCGCCATTGGAATGGCCCCCGCGTCCAGGATCATCGCGATCACAGTCTCCAGCGGCGGAAAAGTCGCGTAATCCGGCTGCACGTATCCCACCCCGCCCGCTTTCATCAGTTTGGAACGGATCGTGTTCTGGAGCGCCACTTCATCCCTGAGAACCGCGGCCAACTTGTCCTGGGGCAACCCGAGGGCTTTGCCCCAGGTGGTGCGCTCGAAGTCCGGATCGTGTTTTGCGGCGGCGCGGACCTTTAGAATATAGGCGCTGACGATGTGGCGCTCCGTCGCGTTTCCGGAAGGAGTGAGGGGCAGAACGTCGCTTACGTAGTCAACCGCCATTTCAGGATAGGCCTGATTGATGCGCTCGACCAGGGCCTGGTTTCTCTGGGAAGCGCGGCGGCGAAGCTGCGCGAGGGTTTTGGCGGCTGGCGAATCCGCATCGGGAACGCGCCCAAAGCCCATCCCCATGAAGTAGTAAACCCCCGGCTCTCCGGGCGAGTTTATCTCATCTCCGGCGTATTCCGAGAAGAAAACGCGCGTTTCCAGGCCAGCGGCCACGCGAAAACCCGCCTCGTCACCCGCCGCGTAAAACTCCTTCAATCCGTCCAAGACGTCGAAGTCGCAGATCGCGGCGGCATAGAGCCCGCGCGCCACCGCCTCCTTCACCAGCGCCGAGGGAGAAAGCCCCAGCGCGTTAAAGGAAAAATGAGTGTGCATGTGCATGTTGATGGGATGAAGGTCTTGCATGGTGGGGGATGGTTTCCTTTCTTAAACTGAAAAAACCACGGAATACACGGAACACACGGAAAAGAATCTCTTCCGTGTGTTCCGTGTATTCCGTGGTAAAAACAAAATGTCTCTTTTCATGATCCTCAATCCGTAATCAATTCCTCCTCCGCTTCCCTCGTCCATTGGCCGTTGCGGAGTCTCGCGTGCACAGAGGGGTGTTTCTGCGCGAGTTGCTCCAGCGGAGTCAGTTCGAGATCGCGCAGCATCGGATACACGATGATCTTCCCCGCGATGCTGCGATTCTCCACCGCCCGGATTCCCTCAATGGCGCCCTTCATTCCGCTGACCGCGCCCACCGACAGGTTCGTGTCGAGGCTGCCCTGCGCCACTTTCCGCAACACGATGCGCATGTCCTCGAGCACCGACCCGCTTGTCCCGATGAAGTAGAGGCCCCTCTCGATATAGGCGTCCAGGTTCAACTCCTGCGCAACCCCGGCGGGAATCCCCGCGAAGATGTTGATGATGCCGTTGGGAAGGGACTGCTCGACCGCCTTCGCCACCAGCGCCGGAACCGGCACCATGAGAACCGTGTACGAGGCCGGCGGCGTCTCTGGGTTCTCCTTCGGGTTGATGGACTGGTAACGCAGGCCGTTCTTCCTGGCGAGGGGGGCGGCCTTTTCCGTGAGCAAGGCTAGCCGCTGCTCGTCAAAATCGGTTCCTGCGACTTCAATGCCCGGCACGCCCTGGCACAGGTTCCGGATCACGTGCATCACGCCCATTGGCCCCGCCGCGCCGATCACGAGGATCTTCTCCCCCGGCCGAATCTCCGGCGTGGGCGGGATCCTGCCGAGGCTATCGGCGGCGTTCTCGGATGGCGTCCCCACGACGCGGATACCGCCATAGTGAACGCGCCCCACGCTGATGGAAACTGGCTTTCCGATCCTGGCGCCGCCTAGAACAACGTTCAGCAGGCCGCGCGGGGCCAGCATTTTGTCCAGGCGCTCGATGGTTCCGCCGTCCGCCCCGAAATAGACGATGTCGTCGAAGGTTTGATCCCGCAGTTCATCCAGAGAACCGAATACCTCGCACCTGCAGCACCCCATGTGGACTTCCGCGGGCTCCGCCAAGACGCAGGCGATCCAGTCCGGCGAACCCGCGGTGGAAAACGTTTCCTCGACACCGCGAATGGCGTGACCGGGGTCCGCCACGATCAACATGCGCCCGCCTAGCCGCGCCGCCGTCCGTTCCGCGGAGACATAAGCGTCCTCGACGCACGCCCAAGGCTCCACCAAGGCGATTGCCGAAGCGCCCAGGGTCTCGTCCGCCGGGATCAGCATGGATTCGCCGTCTGGAGACGTGATCACCCGTTCATCCATCAGGACGTATTCCTGCAAGGCCCCCTCGAAGTCATAGCCGAACGAGCCGTTGCTGCCGGAGGTGGGGAGCCAACGGTAATCCGTCTGAACCAGCGCCCGCTCCCCCACCTGGTGGCGCGTGCCCGCCCCCGCCGCCACGATGCGGACCACGGCCTCGTGGCCCGGCACAGTCGGCAACGCCCCCGGAACGTACGACGGGATTTCCTTGAGAACAGCCGGGTCAATGCCCGACAGGATTTCCTTCTTGCGCGGGTGGGCGTCGAACTGCTTGAGTAGCTTGAGATCCGAAAAGCACAGCCCGACCGCCTCGACCTTGCAAAGCAGTTGGTGCGACCCTGGCTTTGGAACAGGCTTTGAAGCATTCAAAACCAAAGTGTCGGGCCCGGTGAGTTGAACCGCGTATTGCGTCTTTGGAATGCCTGATGTCATGTTATCTCCGCTGTTTTCCATCTGTACTACTATCCCTCATTTTTCTTGTTTTCTCACGCAGAGACGCAGAGGCGCGGAGAAACCACCCCGCATACCTCAGAATCAATCCGCGTTTTTTCTCTGCGTCTCTGCGCCTCCGCGTGAGCTCTCTTTTCTGTTTGGTTCCTCTCCACTGCTCCAGGTTTTTCACCCTCATCTCAACATGATCTGCCCGCCGGTCACGGGAACCGCCTGGCCCGTTTCGTATTGCTGAGCGATCACATAATAGATCGCGTGCATCACGTCGGCGACCGCGCACCCCCGCTTCATCGGGACTTTGGCCTCGTAAGCATGCCGCACGTCCTCTACCGTTTTCGCTCCCGGCACCTTTCCCGCGCGGAGGTACTGAACGAACAACCCCTTCTCCGGATCGGACCAAAGAGGACCGTCGAAAAAGTTCCCCGGACAGATCGAGTTCACCTTGATGCCGTCCTCGATCAGTTCGAGCGCAAAACTCTGGGTAAGGCCGATCCCGCCGAATTTGCCGCCCGCATAAGCGAAGTTTTTCTTGCTCCCCTCCAGCCCCGACTTCGAGTTGATCTGGATGATGTCTCCGCGCCAGTTCGGGTCGGCCGCGTGCCGCCGGCACATCAGCGGACTGAAGTACTTCACGCACAGGAAATACCCGCGGTAGTTCACGCTGGTCACGAAGTCGAAGTCCGCCTCCGATTGCGTCTTGACGCTCTCGGCGCGCAACACCCCCGCGTTGCTTATCAGGATATCCAGCCCGCCGAAGGTCTTCTCGACGAAAGCGGCGGCACGCTTCACCGACTCCGCGTCGCACACGTTCATCTCCACCGCACGGGCCGAGCCCGCGCCGCATTCGGTCTCGATCTCGCGGGCCGCTTCCTGAGCGCCCGGCAGGTTAATGTCCGCGAGGACCACCGTGGCGCCTTCCCGCGCCAGGTCCTGCGCGATCCCCAGCCCAAAGCCCTGCGCCGAACCCGTCACCACCGCGATCTTGCCCGCCACACGTCCCGTTCTTGCCATGACTTCAACACTCCTTCTCTAAATGATGAATGACGAATGGCGAATGACAAATGATGAATGAAAGAGAAGATGAATAGCGTGTGCGGCACATTCTCCGGGCAGTCGAATAGGAGAGAGTAGTTTCACGTTCATCATTCATCATTCATCATTCATCGTTCGCCATTCATCATTTGCCATTCATCATTTGCCATTCGTCATTCATCATTCATCATTCATCATTCATCATTCGTCACACGCGGACGCGCACCGCCTTGGCCGGCGGCTGGTGCAGGCCCTCAAAGAGCGACATCTCCGCCGCCTCACGCACCGCCTCGCTCATCGTGGGGTGCGCGAAGATCATATCCGCCACGTCCGTCGCCTTCGCCTTCGTGTGCACCAGCACGGCCGCCGCCGCGATGAACTCCGTGGCCGCGTGACCCAGAGCATGCACTCCCACTATCTCCTGGGTCTCGCGGTTTCGCACGACCTTGACGAATCCCTCGGTGTCGCCGTAGGCCCGCGCCTTGCCCAGCGCCATCATCGGAAAGACCCCGCTCGCAATCGGAATGCCCTTCTCCCGGGCCTGATCCTCACGCATCCCCACTCCCGCGATCTCCGGAAAGGTGTACACGCACCACGGCGCCGGGGCCGTGCATTCCTCCTTGCCACCTAGCGCGTTCTTCACCGCCACAAGGCCTTGCGCCGACGCCGCGTGCGCCAGAAGCGCTCGCCCGTTCAGGTCCCCGATCGCGTAATGATGCGCGATATTGGTCTCCATGCGGTCATTCACCGTCACGAAGCCGCGTTCCGAAGCGATTCCGGCGTTCCCGAGAGCAAGCGCCTCGGATTCCGGACACCGTCCCGTGGCCACCAGCACCTTTTCGACCTCCACCGTCTTGCCGTTGGAGAGCGTTGCGCGCATTTTACCTTCGTGCTCGCGCAAGTCCTCGACTTTGGTATCCACAAAGAACGCGATCTTCCGCTTCCTGAAAACCCGCTCCAGCCCTTTCGACAAATCCGCGTCCATGCCCGGAATGAACTGCGACAGCATTTCCACGAGGGTCACCTTCACGCCGAATTCCGCCAGCAGGCACGCGAACTCGCACCCCACGACGCCCGCGCCCACGATCAACAGGCTCTCCGGCAGCGCCTTCCAGTCCAGCGCTTCGTCGCTCGTGACCACGCGCTCATCCACCGGCCAACCCGGAATCCGAGCGGGGCGCGACCCCGACGCCAGAATCACGTTGCGCGCCTCGACGGTCTTGCTCCCGTCCGGGCTCTTTACCGCGATCCGGCCCGGCCTCTCCAGGGACGCTTCCCCGGAGACAAGGGCGATTCCTCTCTTCTCAAAGAGAAAGTGAAGGCCCTTGCGCTGTATATCCAGCACCTTCTCCTTGCGCGCGAGCAGAACCTCCCATTTCACCGTCGGCTCGCCGCCGACCTCGATCCCCATTTCCGGGGCGCGGCTCCGGATGTCGTGCAGCAGCTCCGCCCCCGCCAGCAAGGATTTCGTGGGAATGCATCCACGGTTCAGGCACGTGCCCCCCACGAGGCCCTTCTCGATCAGGACCGTCCTGGCACCCATCTGCGCCGACTTGAGGGCGGCGACGTAGCCTCCCGGTCCCGACCCGATCACGGCGATATCGTAAGGCGCGCTCATTCCTCATTCCTTTCCAGGACTTCCGGCGCCTCCAGAACCTTCCTCAACTCCGCAAGGAACCGCGCCGCCGTGATCCCGTCTATCACCCGGTGATTGCTCGAAAGCCACACGCTCAGCAGGCGCGCCGGACGGATTTCCCCCTGTTCCACGCGGACACCGTCCGTGATCTTCCCCACCGCCAGAATCGCCGACTCCGGAGGGTTGATGATCGCGGTGAATTCCTCAGTGTCCGTCATGCCCAGGTTGCTGATGGTAAACGTCCCTTTCCCCGCGTTGGCGGACTTGCCGTTCCGCGCTTCCTGAATCACGCGTTTAGTCTCTTGCGCGAGCTGGACCAGGGTCATTTTGTCCACTCCCATCATTACCGGCACGCGCAGACCGTCCTCCACTGCCACGGCCATCCCAATGTTGCATGAGGCGAACTCCAGGAATTCCTCCCCGTGCACCTGGCAGCGGAAGGGCGGGAAATGGGTCATGACGTGCGCAACGGCCGCCAGTAACAAGTCGTTAAAAGATACCTTGATGAGGGGCTTGAGTCTCCGGTACATCCCCTCCAGGTGCTCCGCGCGAACGGTCGTTTTCATGAAGAAGTGCGGTATGGTCTGCGCCGACTGCGTCAGGTTGCGCGCGATGGCCCGCCGCATCGGCGTCATCGGCTTGCGCACAGTGCCCTCCGGGTCCTTGTGGGCGGGTTGAGCCTTGGCCGCGACGGGCTGGGTCCCAGACACCGCGCCCGCCCGCGCCAGATCGCCGCTCAGGATCCGTCCACCCGGCCCGCTGCCCCTCCCTGCGAGCGCTCCCAGGTCCAGGCCTCCTTCCGCCGCCATCTTGCGCGCCGCCGGAGATGCATGGACCCGGCCCTCCCCTGCCAAGACTGTGGCCGCCGCAGTTTCCGCCGCAACCGCGGTGGAAACCTCTCTTTGAGGTCCGCCCGCCGGCGCTTTGCCCGTCTCCTCGGTCTGCGAAACCGCCCCGGGTTCCCCGCCCTGCGCCGCAAGAAATGCCTCCAGCGCCGCTTCCGAATCCGCCAAGTACGCCAGGGGCGTATGGACTGCCACCGTCTCCCCCTCCTTCACCACGATGCGCCGCAGAGTGCCCTCGAACTCCGACTCGACCTCCAGCGTCGCCTTGTCCGTCTCGATCTCGAAGAGAACCATCCCGACCTTCACCTGGTCCCCCTCGGCCACCGCCCACCGAAGCAGCGTCCCTTCCTCCATGTCGTTGCCCGCCTTGGGCATCAGGATGGGCCGCACGCCCCTGGCCCCCGGGGCGGCAGGCTTCTCAGCCGAGGGAGAGGGAGCGGCCTTCGGGATGCCTTCCCCCGCTGCCGCCAACTCGGCCAGCGGGGTCCCCGGGGCGGCTGTCTTGCCGGCGGGAACAAGGATAGCTCCGAGCGCCCCATCGTGCTCTGACGCGAGTTCAACAACCCCGCGCTCGGTTTCCACGAGGGCAATCACGTCGCCCGCCCGAACCGCATCGCCCTCCCGTTTCAGCCACCGGCGGATGGTACCGTCGGGGGCCTCCCCGGGGAGCTCTGGCATTTGGATCGTGTCTCGCATTTGGCTGACCTTGTCCGTGTCATGGAATGTACTGGACTACCTTTACCCGAAGCGGAGGATTTCGTCCAGTGCGGATTTGTCCATGGGATTCTCCGGTGAGAGGCCGGAGACCCGAGTCAGAATATGCGTGAGGCCGAGGACGAACTCCTCCTCGACGAAGCGCAGATCATCGGGAAAAAGCAAGCCCCGTTCGTCTCCCTTGCGAAAATGGACCGCGGCGGCCACGACCCGCGAGATCGCGCGGGTTGGCAGCCCGTGCTTCTTCCCAAGCAGGATGGCCCCGACAAGCCGGTCCTTTCGGGACAGTTTTCGGTAGAGGTCGCGCCCCGCGCGGTGGACCGTGTCGCCCAGGGCGCGGTTGCGAAAGCGGTCGAGAAGATCGTCCGCGTGCTCTTCCAGGTCTCGCAGCGTGAAGTCCTCCGGGTGTTCGCGGCACAGGGCGGCGGCCGCTTGCATCATCGCCTCCTTCACCTCGCCCTGTATCCCCGGTTTGTCGAGGACTTCCCATATAAAATCGGCGGATGGCTCTTGGCGATACCCGAGGTAGGCCGCGGCGCTGTGGCCCAGGTTGTGGATATACAGTTTGCGTTCCACGTATGCCTGAATATGATCCACCGTCTTCAGCCCCGGCACGTTGGGAACGGGATTGCGGAAGGCGAGACGGTCGAGGATCAGGTCATTGTATGGTTCGGCAAACACCCAGAGCGGGTCTTTGCGTAAGTCCTCCTCGCGCATGAGGGGAACCATCTTGCCGATGCTGGTTTCGACGAGCCCCAGCAGGGCGTCGAAGGGATAATCCGCGGGAAGGCGCTTGGCCAGCGCGGCCCGGCAGAAAGCGGCGGCGCCGGGCAGGTTCTCCGCGAGGATGATGTCAAGCGGCCGATTGCCCCGCAGGGCAAGGCCCTTGGCGATCACCGGCAGCACGAAGGGAAGGGCGCGCTGGCCCACGGCGGTGGCGGCGATGCGCGCCCCCGCGAGGGCTCGCGCGACGGCTTTTTCGTCTTTCGCATGGATCGCGCAAACGTTCTCGATATTCAATATCTCGTCGCGGCCATCGGGATGCTTGACCACCACGCGATAGGCCCGGCGCTGGTTGAGGGCCTCCACCAGGCGGTCATTGATATCCACGAAGACAACCTCATAACCCCCCCGGGAGAAGAGTTGCCCGAGAAAGGAACGTCCGATGCTGCCCGCCCCGAATTGAACCAGTTTTTCCATGCTCTGTCCATGTCCCAGTATTGCGCAGGTGCATCTTGAAAGTGCTATATCGGCAAAGTAGGGCGGGCGTCTCGCCTGCCATGTTTGTGCGCCTTGTTCGCAGGCGGGACGCCTACGCTACTCTATCAGCCCCTCCGTCAGAAGGGATGCGCCGGCAGCTCGCACTGTCCCGCCACCTGGCGCCGGTACCCCGCGTACATTTCCTCGATAAGGGATTTCTTCTCGCCCGGTCTGCGTTCCACCAGGACGCCCCCGATGTGAAAGCACGCGCATCCTCCGGCGCAGACGCCCGCGGCGACGGCTTGAGCCATGTCAAGCGAACCGGCCGGCCGCCCCATCATCTGCGCCACCAGCGAGGAGAGCATTCCCCCCGCGAAGTTGTCCCCGCAACCCGTGGTGTCGCCCCGCGCCTCGGGATGGGTCTCGATCCATTCGCGCACCCCCGCGCATATCGGAAGAGTCGTCAGATCACACGACCGGAAAAGCCGGCCATCGGACCAGAACGCGACAGGGTTGGGACCGTGGGTGATGGCAAAGGACGAGACTCCCCGAGCCTGAAAGAACGCGCAGGCTTCCGTGAGGACGCTCGCGCCGCTCAGGCGCAAAGCCTCCTCCACGTCCATGACCAGCAGGTCAATGCTCCGGTAGGTCTCATCGTCTTCGCCCAGAGGCCAGCGTTGTCCCGGACGTGCTTTCTCGTTGCGGAAGTCGAAAACCGTGTTCACCACCGTGACCGCGCCGCGTTGCCTCGCCTTTCGCAGAAGCGAACCGAGATGGTCGTGAATCCCCGGCACGAGAGCGGTCCCGCCGAACTCGACAATGTCGGCGTCAAAGAAGGATTCGGGGATATTGGCGGGGCCGAAATGCCAGGCCGGTCCAATGCAATTGACGAAGCAGCGCTCCCCCTGTCCCGCGTCGAAATTGGGATCCGAGAGCACCAGGGTGTAAGGTGTCGGTCCGTCGAAGACCCCAAAATGGCTGACGTCCAGGGGCGTGCTTCCCGCGCGATCGTGAATCAGACGCCCGAAATCGTCTTCGCCTCGGACGCCGTGGAATTCCACCCGCACTCGGCGGTCTGCGAGGACCTGCGCAGCCAGGATCAGCGCCACGAGGGAGGGACCGCCGATACTCACGGTGTCGGGCGCCTTGTCTCCCACCAGAGCGCGCACGGCCTCCAGGCCGCCGCACCCGGCGAAGGCCTCAAACTCCTCCAGGAAGACCAGGCGGCCCGGGGCAAGGCCCCCGTCGCCGGGACGTCGCGTGCGAAGACGCTCGAAGGCCTCACTCCCAAAATCCACGGAAGCATACAGGAGGTCCACAACCGAGCAGCCCGTTCCCGCGATTCTCATAGGTACGCTCCATAGTCAGAGGCCAGCAGCCGCACCGGCGCCTCATCCTCCTGGATGGCCGGGAAACGACCCACCTGCGGGCGAAAGCGGTTGTCCGCGCTGTCGTTGTTCACCTGGCTCACCTCGCCAACCATCACGGGCCCCTTGCCGAGTTCTCCGTAGAAGCGGTGGTAGAGGCGTTGCGGGAGGCAGATGCTTTCGCCGGGGTGCAGGATCACTGCGCCTCCCGCAGGCACGTCCCGAACCACGCCGTCCACCCGAACCCGGATTGCCCGGTTGCTGAATGCCTCGCCGGGGGTGGACCCATACAGTTCCAGCACGAGGTTGCCCCCGCCCCGATTGATGATATCCTCCATCTTCCGCCAATGAAAGTGGAAGGGCGTCTCCTGGTTTTCGCGGACAATCATGATCTTTTCGGCATAGCGTTTCTTGTCCTTCGCCAGGTTTCCGTTGCGCAGGGTAAAGAGCACGAGACCACACACCTCAAAGCGCCCCAAACCGAAGTCGGTGATATCCCAGCCAAGCATATTGGCGACGATTTCCCCGCAGGTCTCACGCTTTCCCTTCCAGTCCAAGGGTCCCCAGAAGGCCCAGGGAGGAAGGAGAAAGCCCTTCTCTCGGAAAAACGCTCCCGCGTGCATAATGATCCCATTGATTTCGCTTCGTTTCATGGCGAAGGGCCTCAGAGTGCTTTTACAGGGTCCGTCCCATCAGTCCTATCAGTCCTATTAGTCCTATCAGTCCTATCCGTCCTATCAGTCCTATACGGCCTGCCACGCCACAGGAGCGCTCCTTGGCGGACAAGAAGCGCTCAACTATTGGACAACACTATCGCAACAATATGTCATGTTGCAAGCAAGAATGTGAAACTTTTTGTTGAATTCCTTACCGAATGGTGGTATGAAACAGAATGGCTGAGGCATTCCGCGGCAAAGGCGCCCACCCGTGTTAGAGACAAAAACCGTTCCCAAGATACGTAGGAAAGACGAGATTCTCCGCATTCTCTACCAGCAGGGGCACGTAGAGGTCCGCCCCCTCTCGGAGATCCTCAACGTCTCCGAGGCCACTACCCGGCGCGACCTGCGCCGCATGAGCGACGAAGGCCTCCTCGAACTCGTTTACGGCGGCGCCACGCTCCCCCGCAATGGCAACTACTCCATCCGCTCTCGCCAGACGCGGAACACGGAGGCCAAGCGCGTCATCGGGCAGCTCGCCGCCGGCCTGGTCCGGAACGGGGACTCGCTTTTCATAGATTCCGGCACCACCTGCGCCTGCATGGTTCCCAATCTCCTCACCCGCCAGGACCTTTCCATCATAACCAACTCGAACCTGGTCGCGGCCGAAATCGGAGAGCGCACCAACTTTAACGTTCTCCAACTGGGCGGCAAGTTCCGCTTCGAGCGCATGGACTCCGTGGGGCCCTTCGCCCAGATGATCGTCGAGCAACTCAGCGGATACCGCGCCTTCATCGGGGCCGACGGACTGGCCCTCGACATCGGCATGACCTCCACCGACGTTGACACTGCTTATCTATACCGCTCCGTGGTCCTGCACGCCAGCGAAACCACCCTCTTGGTGGATCACACGAAGTTCAACGCCCCGGCCCTGTATAAAATCCTGGGTTTGGACACCGTGAACCGGGTCGTCACCGACCAGCCTCCCCCCAGCGAGTGGATAGATCTTCTGGAAAGAAACGGCATTGACCTCATTCTGCCCCAACCCGCGGCGGAAGCGGCAAAACCAGAGTAAGGAACACCTACACTATGCCCAAGAGTATCATGATTGACCCCACCGACATGCGGCGCAAAGGCGCGATCCGGGTTCCCGAGATTCCCGCCAACCAGTACCAGAAGACCGTGAAGCAGGAAGCCAGGAGCTTCACGCGGGACCAACTGATGGCCATCTATCACGACATGATGACCATCCGGGTCTTCGAACTCATGCTTCAGGACATCAAACTCAAGGGTTCCTACCAGGGCGTTGCCTACGACCATCGGGGGCCGGGGCATCTTTCCATCGGCCAGGAAGCCGCGGCGGTGGGCCAGGCGTTCCTTCTGGGCGTGGAGGATCACATCTACGGCAGCCACCGCAGCCACGGCGAGATCCTCGCCAAGGGCCTTTCGGCCATCCGGAAAATGGATGAGAAATCCCTGGACGCCACGCTTCGAAATTACATGGACGGCATCTGCTACAGGATCGTCGAGAAGCGCTTCGAGGGCGGCGGCGTGGCGCCTCTAGCGATGGAGTATCTGCTCTACGGCGCGCTGGCGGAAATCTTCGGGCGCGAGGCCGGCTTCAACAAGGGCATGGGCGGCTCGATGCACGCCTTCTTCCCGCCCTTCGGCGTCTATCCCAACAACGCCATCGTCGGCGGCTCCGGCGATATCTCGGTGGGCGCCGCGCTCTACAAGAAGGTCAACCACAAGCCCGGAATCGTCGTGTGCAACATCGGGGACGCTTCCTCCGCCTGCGGGCCCGTGTGGGAAGGCTTATGCCTGGCCACCATGGACCAGTACAAGACCCTCTGGGATGAAGCGCACCGGGGCGGTCTTCCTCTGATTTTCAACTTTGTTAATAATTTTTATGGCATGGGCGGCCAGCCCTGCGGCGAGACGATGGGCTTCAAGATGGTCGCCCGGATCGGCGCCGGCGTGAACCCCGAGGCGATGCACGCCGAGCGCGTGGACGGCTATAACCCGCTGGCGGTCATTGACGCGATCCGCCGCAAACGCGAGATCCTCGAGAAAGGCGACGGCCCCGTCCTGCTCGACACCGTCACCTACCGCTACTCCGGCCACTCGCCGTCCGACGCTTCGTCCTACCGCGAGAAGAGCGAAGTGGACGCCTGGCGCGCCCAGGACAGCATCGAGGCCTTCGGGAAGCAGATGATTGAGGCGGGCGTGGCCGCCGCTTCCGAACTCGACGCGCTCAACGCCCAAATCGAACAACGCAACCTCAAGATCTACCGGATGGCGATTGATCTGGAGCTCTCGCCGCGCCTCAATCTGATGCTCACGGGCTGCGAGCTCGAAAAGATGATGTTCTCGAACGGCGCCACGGAGACGATGGAGCAGGGCCGAGAGCCGGAAGTCCTCATCCCCCTCGCGGAAAACCCGCGCGTGCAGCAGATCGCCAAGAAGTCGCGTTCCGGCATCGGCGGGGACGGCAAGCCCCTGCCCAAGAGCAAGGTGGTCTCGTTGCGCGACGCGCTGTTCGAGGCGATCATCCACCGTTTCTACAAAGACCCCACCCTGGTCGCTTACGGCGAAGAGAACCGCGACTGGGGCGGCGCGTTCGGCGTGTACCGCGGCCTCACCGAAGCCCTCCCGTATCACCGGCTGTTCAACACGCCCATCTCCGAAGGCGCGATTGTGGGGTCGGCGGTGGGCTACGCGCTCGAAGGCGGCCGGGCGCTGGTCGAACTCATGTACTGCGACTTCCTGGGCCGCGCCGGAGACGAGGTCTTCAACCAACTCTCCAAGTGGCAGGCGATGTCCGGCGGCCTTCTCAAGATGCCCGTCGTGCTGCGCGTCTCGGTCGGCTCCAAATACGGCGCGCAGCATTCCCAGGACTGGACCTCCATCACCGCCCACGTCCCCGGACTCAAGGTGGTCTTCCCCGCCACGCCCTACGACGCCAAGGGCCTCATGAACGCCGCGCTCAACGGTACAGATCCGGTTGTGTTTTATGAGAGCCAGCGGATCTACGATATCGGCGAGATGTTCCAGCCCGGCGGCGTGCCCGAAGGCTACTACGAAGTGCCCATCGGCGAACCCGCCCTGCGCAAGCAGGGAAAGGACCTTACCATTCTCTCCATCGGCGCGACGTTGTACCGGGCCCTGGACGCGGCGCGCACCCTCGAAGAAAAGCACGGCCTCTCCGTCGAGGTGATGGACGCGCGCAGCCTGGTCCCGTTCAACTACGAACCCGTGATCGAGTCCGTGAAGAAGACCCGCAAGATACTGTTGACCTCCGACGCGTGCGAACGCGGCAGTTATCTCCATACAATGGCGTCCACCATCGGCCAGCTCGCCTTCGACGAACTCGACGCTCCGCCCACGGTGGTCGGCGCGCGCAACTGGATCACCCCGCCCGACGAACTCGAAAACGCTTTCTTCCCGCAGGTGGCGGACATCCTGGACGCGGTCCACACCTACATCCTGCCGCTGAAGGGATACGAAGTGAAACGCACCTGCTCGGCGGCGGAAACAACCCGGCGCGAGATGTTAGGGGTTTAATGAGGTAACGGGATGTACGCTAGACTCCGCTACACCATGGAGTCCGGAACTGAAGTCGTGAATTGGAGCGGACAGTTTCGATTTTCATGATCGTGAGTTTTATAGTCCAAAGGGGAAAAGGGATTGCTTCTGTTGATCTTATCAAAACGGCAGATCATCAGCTGTGCTCTCTTCTTCTGGGGATAGGGGTTGCGTTACATCTTCCAGTATCACGTTTTTGTCATCCCATTCATCTGCACGTATGATTCTGAGATTGCCATCCTCGGCAAAAAGATCAGCTTTAATCTTTAGTACTTTCTTTGCCTTGGGCCAATTGGACAAGTATTCTCTATAGATTGGGTCATCCCATGGGGCTTGTTCGACTAATGTTGTTTGCCTTGCTTCCAGCAGTTTTTCCATTTCTGACAACGTTTCGAAGAACACTCGATACGGTATCGCCATGGTAGTGCGGATAGCATTAAACAATGGGTGGTTACTCAATAATATGTCTCTTATGGCTTGGTCGCCCTTGGTTCTTTCCTCCGTGAGAAACTTGACTAGTTGGTTCAGTGTAGCCGCAGATGCCTCCATTTTTTCCAAGACATTAACTTCTTTCTGTCTGGCGTGTTCCTGTAGCAACATTTGAAAAAGCCCCGCCCACTGTTCTTTGAGAAATCTTGTGATCTCTTCGGATGTTTCAAATGGAGATATGGGATTCTTTCCCGGTAGTGCGTATATTTCCTCCAGAAATTCATAGACACGAACATCATTCACAGCTATCGGAGTGAACCCCTCCACTTTCTTGTTGGCTCGATATGTTTCGTGTTCAGCCAGTACCCTTTTTTCGACGAAGATGTAGATTTGTTTTCCGAGTTTCAGCGCAGCCAACAATTCCTTCTGGGACACAGAATGTTGTGTGTCTTTTGATTCGGTACCAAATTTGCCGCCGAGGATGTTTATCAGAATGTCGCAATTGGTGATTTCTCTGTAACAATCATCCTCTAGCTTTTCTTCTGCGCCGTACGGCACGTGACCTCGTTCGAACAATACCGGCTCATATCCCTGCTCACGAATGAACCGTTCAAGGTCATTATGTACAGTTCTCATGTCATAGTATGTAGAACTTAGGAATACTCTGGGTTTCGCCATTGCCTATCTCCTTCTTGGGAAAGCGGCCCTTACTCCAGGGAAAAGGACAAGGGTGGGCAGCCCCTGCGAGGCCATTCCCCTCTGTTTCCTCTTGCCAGTCATACCTTACCACCGCTGTTTGTCATGGGCAATTGTAAGAATACGAAAAAGATAGGCTGAAGGGATACGAGGCAAAGCGGGCCTGCGCGCCGGCGGAAAAACTGCGGCGCGAAAAAACGGGAGTGTGAGCAGGCTGGAGTGCTGAGGGATGAGTGCTGAGTGCTGAGAGAGATAAGTGCGGGGTCCCGGAATTCGCCGGCGCGCCGTCGCGTGCGCTTCTTTTTCCCTTGACAAGAGCCGTCCGGGGATGGTTTGCTAACAACGGTGGGAGTGCAGCCGTGCAGGGCGGGTTCCGGCCTGACCCGCGGAGTATATGGCCAGGAAAGGGAGGATGCTCAAGTGTTCGCCAAACGAAACACCGTTCTCGCCGTTTGTGTGTGCATGGCGGTTCTGATTCCTTCTCTTGCGGTGGGAGACATCGTGCACCTGAAAAATGGCCGGAAGGCCGAAGGCAAGGTGTTGTCCCAAGACGCAAAGGGAGTGGTGCTGGACACGGGAGCGCGAAAGCTGACCCTGCCGATGTCCCAGGTGGACCGCGTCGAGAAGTCGGGCGGGCAGCCCGGCGCGGCATCGGATGACATGGCGCTTTCCGAAGCGCGCGGGCTTGCCAAGGCCGCGCTCCTGGACAAATCCTACGCAAGTTACCAGAAGGTTCTGGCGGACCCGAAGCTCGCCGCGGACCTGCGCGCGAAAGCCGAAGTGGAATCAGCCGGCGTGCTGGACCAAGCCGTCAACCAGTACCGGGAACGCTACGGCGCGCTGATCAAGTCCGGGGACTACGAATTGTGCCTGAAACGTATCAAGCAGGAGCGCGAGAGGCTTCAGCCGGGCACCATCCCCTACCTCACGGCATCGCACATGGACCTGGAGATCCGCGGGCTGATGGCCAAGAAGGCGCTG
>Ga0315282_10008740_pt1 | contig 16309 bp, 15 predicted proteins | sample YL17G07_20_MG_FD_203693 | JGI IMG/M metagenome (GOLD analysis project Ga0315282, IMG submission 203693) | Sediment microbial communities from Yellowstone Lake, YNP, Wyoming, USA - YL17G07_20 | ecosystem: Environmental > Aquatic > Freshwater > Lake > Sediment | place: USA: Wyoming | collected...
GGTAGCGCACCGGGTTCGTCGCGACGGCGCGCATCCCGGCGCGCTCGGCCAAACGGAGCAGCGCACGGATCTCGGCGGCAGAGTTCCGCTCGAGGCGGTGCTGGACCGCGACGAACAACCGCTCACCGAACGCCTCCCGGAATGGCTCCAGCGCACCGCGTGCCGTGTCGATCGCACCAGAGATCGCCAACCGACCGGGAAGCGATGAAGACCCCAGTAGACAGACGAGTTCCGCAGCATGTGCGCAGATCCGCCCGGCCTCGATCGACGGGTCACCGCGCTCGCCGTCCATGTGCGCATCCGTGATGATCCGACACAGGTTCGCGTACCCGCGCTCGTCCTGCGCGAGCAGGATCACCGAAGAGTCTTTAGGTACGCGGGCGTACCTCAATGGCAAATCTCCGGGGCTCCGAACCGTGAGCGTCGCTCCAAGGATCGGCCGCACTCTGGTCTTCCCACACGCGGCGACGAACCGGGCGGCGCCGTAGAGCCCGTCGCGATCGGTAAGCGCCACGGCCGACATGTCGAGTTCGGCGGCCCTGCGTGCGAGGTTTTCGGGCGAGAACGCCCCGTCCTTCAGTGAGAAGAAGGACCGGACGTCGAGGTGCACGAAGTCAGCGGAATCGAACATATGTTCGAATAGTAGACCTGACGACGGCCCGCTGTCGAGGGGTGCCGACTCGCGTCCGAGGAGTGTCAGTGGCCTCCGTCACACTCTCACTCCAAGTAAGGCCGAAAGGAGGTGCGAAGATGCCTTCGCTAGGAATGCAAGGTCCCTACAGCCTCACGGTCGAGGCGATCGACCGGGAGGTCACGAGAACCTCGCCCGGCAACTACGCGCTTGGGTACACGTCGTCCGACGGGACGTTCATCGTGAAGTACGTTGGCCGTTCGGACTCCGACGTCAACGGCCGCTTGAAGAACTGGCTTGGGTCCTACGAACAGTTCAAGTTCAGCTACGCCACCTCGGCCAAAGCGGCGTTCGAGAAGGAGTGCCGCAACTACCACGACTTCGGAGAGAAGGAGGCGCTCGACAACGCGTCACATCCAGGACGCCCCAGCGGCAGCGGTTGGCAGTGCCCGATCTGCACCATCTTCGAGTGACCGCGAATCAGCTCAGGACTACAACGAGCTCTGCGATCACTTGGATCTCGTCCTCATCCGCCGGCGTGAGCACGATCGGACCGAAGCGAGGATCGGTGCTGTCGGGCTTCAGGAGGATGCTCGCTCGGCGCTCACCGGCGTCGGCCAGGATCTCGCCCTGGCGTTCGTAGACCTTCACTGTGTAGCTGCCGCCGTGCTCGGGATCGGCGATGTCGCGATGCTGGACGAGCACCACCCTCCCGTCGCGTGAGCCGGTCACCGGGCCCCTGAAGACGCAGTACGAGCCGTTCGGGATACGACGGTTCATCGATTCCCCGAACACACGCGCCACGAACACGCCCTCCGTCGGCCTGATGCCCTCCACCTGGACCCAGGACTCGGCCTCGACTTCACGGCCGTCCCGGAACTGGCCGGCCGCTGCCTCGAGCGACCAGAGAGGGATGCAGTTCTCGTACGGCTTCGCCTCCCCGGAAGGAACCACGCGGAACGGGAGGCCCCCGGCCGCAGTCACGGTCCGCTCGGACTCCTCGGCGAACTCCCAGCCGAGCTGCTCGGCCTGCTCTAGAACAGTCTCGACCGCCTTCGCCTGCTTGTCCGGCGGATACCCGTGCTTCTTGAGGATGCGCTTCACCGCCACCCGCATCGCAGCCTGAACGCTCTGCTTCTGGGTCCAGTCGATCGTCGCGTTGCGGCGAACGGTCTCGGTGAGTTCGCGCGCAATCATGCGCAAGACCTCGTCGCCCAGGACCGCCACCGCGCTGTCGTTGGTCTCCAGGGCGTCGTAGAAGCCAAGCTCTTCGTCCGTGAGACCCAGCTCCTCGCCGCGCTTGTGCGCCTCGCGCATCTGCCTCGCGAGCTCGATCAACTCCTCGATGACCTGGGCAGTGGTGATCGCGCGCGCTTGGTAGCGGCGGATTGCCTGCTCGAGCATCTCCGAGAAGGTCCGCGACTGAACGATGCTTCGCCGGCCTCGGGCCTTGATCTCATCGTGCAGCAGTTTCTCCAGCAGCTCAACGGCCAGATTCCGCTGCGGCATCCCGCGCACCTCCGCCAGGAACTCATCGGAGAGCAGCGAGATATCCGGCTTCTTCAGTCCGGCCGCCTCGAATATGTCGATGACGCCCTCGGGGGCTATCGCGCCCGCCACGATCTGCCTGATCGCGTGGTCCAGATCCTCTTCCGGGGTGTGCCGCACGCGCTCGGTCTTCACCAGCGCGGCCTTCACGGTCTGGAAGAAGGCGACCTCGTCGCGGATGGCCAGTGACTCGTCGCGAGGAACCGACAACGCGAAAGCCTTCGACAGCTCCAGCGCGGCAAGCGCGAAGCGCTCGCGACCGTTCTCCTGCGCGAGCACGTGCTCCTGCGCGGGCGGGAGAACCTGCATCCGCTCGCTCGCGGTGCCCGTGAGGAACCTGGAGTAGTCGAAGCCATGGAACATCGCCCGGCAGATCTCGTACTTCTCGAGCATCTGCGCGACGGCCTCGTCCTGATCGACCGCCGCTGAGCCCTTACCCCCGCTCTCGGTGTAGGAGGCGAGCGCCTTGCGCAGGTCGTCGGCGAGCCCCAGGTAGTCGACGACCAGGCCGCCGGGCTTGTCCCGGAAGACCCGGTTCACGCGCGCGATCGCTTGCATGAGCCCGTGCCCGCGCATCGGCTTGTCGATGTACATCGTGTGGAGACTCGGCGCGTCGAAGCCCGTCAGCCACATGTCGCGGACTATCACGACCTTGAACGGGTCATCGGCTCTCTTGAAGCGTCCGGCCAGATCGTCGCGCCGCTTCTTGTTGCGGATGTGCGGCTGCCAGGACACCGGGTCGGTCGCAGAACCGGTCATCACGACCTTGACGACCCCGGCGCCGTCCTCGTCGGCGTGCCACTCCGGCCGCAGCTTCACGATCTCCGCGTACAGGTCCACGCAGATTTCTCTGCGCATGCACACGACCATCGCCTTACCGTCCATCACCCGGAGGCGCTCCTCGAAGTGCGCGATCAGGTCCTGGGCGATCAGCGACAGCCGCTTCTCGGTGCCGACCACGGCCGCGAGCCGACCCCACTTGGACTTCAGCTTCTCCTTACGGGCGACCTCCTCGCGCTCGGTGACCTCCTCGAACTCCTCGTCGATGCGCGGGCGTTCGGCCTCGTCGAGGTCGAGCTTGGCGAGGCGGCTCTCGTAGTAGATGGGAACCGTGGCCCTGTCTTCAACCGCGCGCTGGATGTCATAGATGTCGATGTAGTCGCCGAACACTGCGCGCGTGTCGCGGTCGGTGAGCTCCAACGGGGTTCCGGTGAACCCCACGAAGGTCGCGTTAGGCAGCGCGTCGCGCATGTGGCGCGCGTAGCCGTCGATGAAATCGTACTGGGTGCGGTGCGCCTCGTCGGCGATCACGACGATGTTGCGCCGGTCCGACAGCACCGGAAGCCGGTCGCCTTTCTCCTCGGGGAGGAACTTCTGGATGGTCGTGAACACCACGCCGCCGGAAGCGCGCAGCAGGAGACGCCGCAGATCGGATCGGCGCTCAGCCTGTTCGGGCTTCTGGCGAAGCAACTCGTCGCAGCGGGAGAAGACGCCGAAGAGCTGCCCGTCCAGATCGATCCGGTCGGAAAGCACGACGATCGTTGGATTCGCCATCGTCGGATGCACGATCAGCTTCCCGGCGAAGAAGACCATCGTGAGGCTCTTGCCCGAGCCTTGTGTGTGCCAGACGACGCCGCCACGCCGATCCCCGCCCTCCCGTGTCGCCGTCAGCGTGGTCTGAACCGCCTTGCGCGTCGCGTGGAACTGGTGGTACCCGGCGATCTTCTTCGCGAGCTTCCCGTCCTCGTCTTCGAAGACGACGAAGTGGCGGAGCAGTTCGAGGAACCTGAACCTGTCGAACACGCCTCGGACCAGAACCTCCAGCGAGTGCTCCGTCGGTAAGGCGAGTCCCTCCCCTTCGATGGTCCGCCAGGGAAGGAACCACTCCTTAGAAGCGGTGAGCGATCCCATACGCGCCTCGGGGCCGTCGGCGATCACCATCAGCTCGTTGAAGACCTCGAGCGCGGGGATCTGGCTCTTGTAGGTCTGGTGCTGCTTGTACGCGGTCCAGATGTCGGCTTCCTCGTCGGCCGGGTTCTTCAGCTCGATGTCGGCGAGCGGGATGCCGTTCACGAACACGAGGACGTCAGGTCGGCGCTCGTCGAGCCCGAGCACCGTGAACTGGTTCACCGCCAGCCAATCGTTCGCGTTCGGGTTCTCGAAGTCGATGTAGGAGATGTGGAAGCCGCGCAGCCCGTCATCCGTGGGGACCTGCGGCTCGTAGCCGTCCACCAGCAGGCGGTGAGCGCTGCGGTTGTTGATGATGAGCGAGGGCGAATCGGTCTTGCGCAGAACCCGGATGGCCTCGTCGATGGCCGCAAGCCGAGCGCCCGGATTGATGCGCGTCAGCGCCGCCCGCAGCCGTCCGAGGAGCAGAACCTCCCGGTAGTCATCGCGCTCGGCTGCGGGCTCTCCCGGCGCGATCTCCGCGCCGTGGAGGACCTGGTACCCGATGTCGGCCAGCCATTCGAGGAGCGCTTCCTCGAACTCCGACTCGAACATCCCCGGCATCGCCGGTCCCCCCCTCTTAGCCGACTCCCGCTTCAAGTCCCACGATGAGGTCGAGCAATCCGTCAGCTTCCCAGGCGCGATTGCGCGCCGACTCACTCAGCCTGTGGAGCACACCCGCGCGCTCCAGCTCGCCGATCCCATTGGTGACGGCAGGCTTCGTGCGCTTCGTCGCAGCGACGGCCACGGACACGGTCACGACCGGGTGCGCGGGCAGGGCATCGATGAGCGCCCAGGCGGCGGCATCGGATCGCGGGTTCGAGGCCTTCGCGAGCTTGTTCCGCCACTCCTGCTGCAGCTCGACGACGCGCGCCGCGTAGCGCATGGCCAGGTCGGCCGCCCGGCGCGCCGCCACCGCAAACGTCTCGAGCCACTCGGCTATGCGATCCTCGCGGAAGAGCGTCAGCCCTCCGATGTACCGGTCCTTCTCCCGTGCGAGGACCACGCTCACAGGCGGCACGAAGTCCGGGGCGAGGCCGCGCCCGCGAAGGATCACCTGGATCAGGGCGCGCCCGGTCCTGCCGTTGCCGTCCGCGAAAGGATGGATCGTCTCGAACTGAGCATGAGCAAGTGCCGCCTGAACCAGCGGGGGTAGCGTCTCGTCGTTGCAGAACGCCGCCAAATCGTCGAGGAGACGACCGACCTCCTCTGGGGGCGCGGGCACGAACGCGGCCCCGCACGGGTTGTAGTCGTTGCCGCCGATCCAGTTCTGCGAATCGCGGAGTCGGCCCGCGATGTCGCGGTTGGGAGCGTGGGCCATCAGCGCACTGTGGACCTCGACCATGGAACGAACGGTGATGCCCTGTGCCGCCGACGCCTGCTCTATGGCGAGTTGCATCGCATCGATGTTCGAGAGAACCCCCGCCGCCTCCGGCCCAACCCGGCGACCCGTGTCCTGGTTCGCCTCGGCGCGGGCGAGCGTCCGCGCATCCACCTGCAATCCTTCCACCTTCGACGAGGCGATCGACTCCGTGCGCAGCAGCAGACGAGCGAGTGGCGCGAGTTCGGGCCCGGCTCTCCCGTTCAGGTCGGCGATCGCCTTCTCGGCCTCCGACACAACGCCGGCGACCTCTCCCGGTAGCGTGGGGTCGAGGCCTGCGAGCGGGTCCGGGATGAAGGCGTCGTAGGCACACGCCCGGCGGTAGCGAGCAGGGGCGTGGAGCGCCGGGTTCCACTCCCAGGTCCTGCGGACGAGTCTGCCTCGCATGCCGCTATCCTTGTCCAACCGCCGCCGTTAGTAAAGGATACGGCCTACCCTTTACCAAGGAATCGCCAGGCCACAGGGTGGAGGGCAGGCCCGGCACGGATACCCCGCGGCTCCGTCCGCTGTCGGTCCCCCGTGGAATCATCCGGCCGGGAGGTGGGAACGGCGAGCGTGAAGTCGTCTTTCGGGCACATGACCGGGGGTATCCTCTTCCCTATGCGGGACGCCCCCAAGGAGGACATCCGGTTCAACGCGCCTCTATACACGGTCGACGAGGCCGCTCGCTTCCTGCACGTTCCCAGGTCAACCCTGGCGGACTGGGTGCACGGGCGACCGGGAAGCGCGCCGATCGTCACGTGCGTGCCGCAGGTCAGGCGCAGGGACCCCGCGATCCCGTTCATCGGTCTCGCCGAAGGGATGGTGGCACGAGCCTTCCGCCAAACCGGCCTGCCCATGCAGTACATCCGAAAGGCCCTGGTTCGGCTGGCCGAGGACCTCGGCGGCCGCGAAGGCATTCAACACGCCCTCGCGAGCGACCGAATCAAGAAACACGGCGCGAGGCTTCTATACGAGTGGCGCGAGGAGCTCAGCGCGTACACGGAAGTCGTCTCCGGCAACTACGTCTTCAAACCCGTCATTGAGCAGGGGCTCGAGCGTGTCTACTTCGCCCCGGATGGGTGGGCCGAACGGCTGGTCTTGCCCCTAACGCGCGGGCCCGTTGTCGAGGTCACCCCGACCAAGGCGTTCGGGCAACCTGTTTTCGTGCACGGCGGGGCTCGGCTCGTCGACGTGATCGAGAGGTTCAAAGCGGGAGAGCGCCTGCCCGATCTCGCCTACGACTTCGAGGTCGAAGAGGAGGACGTCCTCGACGCGATCCGTGCGCTCCTCCCAGACGCCGCCTGAGTTCTTCGTCGATCGAAGCCTCGGGCGGCGTCGGCTGCCCGAGGCCCTCCGAGAGGCCGGCTACACCGTGCACACCATGTGGGATGTGTACGGGCCGGGTGCCGAGCAGCGGGTCGCCGATGTCGATTGGGTTACCGAGTCCTCAGCCAAAGGCTGGGTTCTGCTGAGCAAGGACGAGAAGATGCGCTACCGCACCGTTGAACGCGCGGCGATCGAGGAAGCACAAGGGCGCGTCTTCGTACTCACCAACCAACATCTCCCGGGCCCCGAGCAGGTGAAATGGTTCCTGGACAACATGCAGCGAATCATCCGCCTGTCGCGCAAGCCCGGCCCCCGCATCTACGGGGTCTACCGTGATCGCGTGAAGTTGCTCTGGATGGCGCCAAGCTGACATCTCACGCCCACCTGGTGGGCACGCTCAGGGGCGGACACGCGTCCGGCTGTTGACGACTGCAGTCACCGCTTCACCCACTGCCCGCACGAGAACCACTGCCTTGGCGACGTAGTCGAGCGTAATCGGCTCCGTGGCCGTTCCGTGCGCCTTCGCGTCCCCTCCGTGGACTATCCGGTTCCGCCGAGCCACGTACTTGTCAAGATGCTCGACAACCTCGCCCGTTTCCCACGTCTTGCCACCTGCAGTCATTCGGGAAGCGGCATCCTCCCACAGCCCCTCGCAGCCGAGGACGTCTCGCAGTACCCTCTCAATCGCCGCCGAGCGCTGGAAGGTCTGGCGCCCAAGTTCCTCAGCGCAGAGCCGCGCGAGCGCGGCCGGCGGATCGTCATCGGCGAAACAAGCGACGATCCACTCTGAGGAGTCCTTGGCCCATTTCGGCACAGTCGGACCAAGCGCTCCCTTCTTCGCCAGGCGTGGCACTGCTTCCACGACCGAATCAACGACCAGCGCATCCAACGCTGCGAGGGCGAGAACCAGCGCGCCCCGGAGGAGATCCGACACTGCCTGCTGGGGACGGCCCCGTGTCCCATGGATCTTCGGATGGAGAGCGAGGAGGCCATCTACCCGAGTCATGGTCTTCTCGAAGACGCGCCGCGCGCTGCTACTCATCATCCACATCCGAAGGTGAAGTCGGCAGGTTGTCCAAGCGAAACTCGCCGGAGATGAGCTTGGGGAGGAGAGCGTCGCGGAGGTCGCCGAGGGTCTGGGACTCGGCGACGAGAGATTCCTGCTGGTCGAACATCGGGCCGACTACCTCGTCAAAGCTCGCAACGAGCTCCGATGGCGGGACTGCGATGAGCGGTTTGCACAGGCCCTCAGGCGCAAGATGGTTCACCGTTGTGCCGTTCGAATAGCCAGCGATCGTGTGGTGCATGCGGAACCCGACGAACAGCAGGTAGATGAAGCGCGACGTGAACGGCGAGCCTTTCGCAGGCCGGACCCGCGAGAGATCTTGGCTGTACAGCCCCTCGTCGCCGAACAGGCGGGGCACGACGGCTGGGTAGCCAATCAACAGGTGCTCGAAGCCTTGCTCAGTGGCGGCGACGATCACGTCACCGGGACGCACGAGGTCGCGCTCGCGGTACTCGCCCGTGTAGTACTTAATCCCGTCGTACTTGTAGCCGCCACCCTCGAGAACCGAGTTCAGGTTATGAAGGGGCATCCCCTCGTCGCCGAGCTCATCGCCCGTGTAGCTCAGCCCGCGCGTGACCTCCACCTGCTCGCCAAGCGGCGCCACCGCCCAGCCCTCGGGGATGGGACCGATCGGTGAGTCGACCAGGCCGTCGGGGAACAGGCACCGGATCTCATCACGGATGGCCGCGGTGCCGCGTACCGGGTCGAAGTCCACGAACCACGACTTGAAGATCGCCCGCGCGGTCTCCTCGAGCGTCCGGTTCATCCGCCGGTTCAGCTCAATCTTGTCGTCGAGCGCCCCGAGGACGTCAACGATCCGGTGGCGCTCTGATACGTCCGGATACGGAACGGTGATGCGACGCAGTCCAGCCTGCGTCAGCTTCGCTTGAACCGACCCAGACAGGTACGGTCGAATCTTGGTCCGCTGAAGGACAAAGTACAGGTACCGAGTGTCCGCAGGGGTTCGTCCCTGAAGTACATGAGCGTGGTTGTTGACCCAGAACCGTCGGGATTATCCCGTTGATGCACGGTCGGCGGTTCCGATGGGTGTAGGATACGGCGCATGTGGAGGCCACCGAAGTGGGCGCGGGTCGTGATCGGCACATTGGGCACAATCTCCCTGATCACCGGGTGGTCTGGGGCGTCAGTCTGGGGTTGGTACCAACGAGAGGTGCTGCACCGCGGGGTCGCAGTCAGTTCGGTCTTCACCTCGGGCGGGTTCCGAACCGCCCTGATGGTGGTCGGTGTTCTTCTCCTGATCGCGCTGCTGGTGGCCATTCGGAGAAGTCCCAAAGACTCCGTGGTCCAACCCGGATATCAATGCGAACTACCGACCGAGGTATCTGACGTCTCGGCTATCGAGTATTGGACGCCACGGATTCTTGAGTGGGCAAAGGACGCCAAGACCATCGACGACCTCAAGGCTAGATCTGGACTTGGGAATGAACTTGTGATGACGATCGCCAATGCCGCCGTTGCAGCGGGAACAGCAGTACCGGGCCAGAACGAGCAAGGCCAGTTCACCATTCAGGCGGTTGCACTCCCCGAGGTAGTCGGAGCAAAGGTGGACATTCCGAGGCCGAGTATTCAAGCGGATGCAGAACAGCAAGGCTTCTTGGAATACCTCAGCCGCCAACTGGATATAGGCGGGATTCTCCTGGACACAATTCTGTGGGAGGGCGAGCAGTTCCAGAAGGATTGGGTTGAGTTCCTAGCGACAAGACCCGACAAGGAGGCCGCAGGAGTCTGGCTGGATGCACGATCACACAAAGCCGAGGATGAGGCTCGTGCCTGGGCGAGGAAGATCAGCAAGGCCCTCAGAAACCGCCTAGGTCTCTCCTATGCGGCTCGATTCGACAGCGATGCTGGACTCATCCCCGCCGCCCCGCCGCCCACCCTGACGGATCAGGGCTATGCCCGTGCTTGGCAACAACACGATTTGCGGATGCAGCGACTACACCAGATGGTCGAAGAACTGACCCACAGATGGAATCTCTAGGCGTGCGCTTCGTCACCGAGCGGGAGCGCCTCGGGAAGAGCGGGGACACCAGCAGCCGCCTCGCTCTCAACGAGTTCCTCAACGGAGGGACGTGCTTCCTGCGACCTAGGAAACGGCAGGGGCAGTTCCGGGAGCAGTTGGCCTGCGTCGCCCTCGCCGAGGTCGGGTATCTCCTTCAGCAAGTTGGCAACCGTAACCAGTTCGATGACGAGATCCGCACTTGCCTTGACCCTGGCGGCCTCCTCGTATGCGCCCTTCGTGAAGCTGAAGGCCACGATGTAGCCCTTGTCTTTTCCCGAGCGCTGCACGGCCGTCTCGAAGTTGTCCACCACATTCCGGCCAACATGCTCAGACTGCTTTACTTGGATCGGGCGATGGTGGAAGAACGAAAGACCATCAATCCCCATGTCTCCCGTGCTGCGGGGCGAATAGGTGCCGTGGAACCTATTGATGACCCAGTTCTGGAACTCGAATGGCTTGAGTGCCCGGACGGCTTCCTCGGTGGTGGGCAGGTTTACGAGTTTCAGATCCTTCATCCTCACGCCCGCGTATTCCTGGAGCCATTGACCCATCAGGCTCGCCGCTGTCGGGCTTATGTCGATGCCGACCCATTGCCGCCCGAGCTGATGAGCAGCGACAAGCGCCGTCCCGCAGCCCGCGAACGGGTCCAGCACCACGTCGCCCTTGTTCGACGAGGCCAAGATGATTCGCTGCAACAACTCGCCCGGCTTCTGCGTCGGATAGCCTCGCCACTCTTTTGCCCACGGCAAGATGCCATGGTGTTCCCACACGTCGTCGGCGAGCTTGCCCTTCTCAAGATCGCGTCCACTGCCGTCCGCACGCCTCTGGCCCTTCGTCCATTTGTAGGACGTGCGCACCGCGTCGGCGTTGAACGTCCACTTGTTGCCCTTCGTGTAGAAGAGGAGATTCTGGTGCTTCCGCGCCCAACGCTTCTTCGACGCACCACCGCCGCTGAAGTACCAGATGAACTCATTCTGGAAGTGATTGGCCCCGAATACCTCATCCATCATGACCTTGAGGTAGTGGCAGGCGTGCCAGTCACAGTGCAGGTAGACGCTCCCCGTGTCCTTCAGGACACGCCGCATTTCCAGCATCCGTTCACGCATCCACTCGATGTAGACGTGGATACCGCCCTCCCACCGGTCCTCGAAGGAGCGAACCTCGGCCTCGTCGCCCCAGATGACCTCATAGAAGCGATTCGAGAAGAAGGGCGGGTCGAGGTAGATCAGATCGATGCAGTCGCCGGGGAACCTAGCGAGCCACTCGAGATTGTCTCCGCAGTAGATCGTGCTCGTTTCCAGGTAGGCGATAGTCACCTGAGAAGCCTACTTCGCCTCGGTTGTCAAATCTGCGTATGTGAGCCGTTCTCCGTGGATCAGCGTCAACAGCGTATCCCGGAACAGGAACGGATTCTCCCGGTTGTTGAACCGGAACTCGAACTCCTGCAGGTAGGCCTGCAGGTGCTTCTTGCTGAGTCTGTGGTAGGCCCCAATCACGGCGCGGTCGAACAGGCTCCACGCGCTCTCGATGGTATTGGTGTGGACATCGCCACGGACCCACTCGTCGGCCGAGTGGTCGACCCATTCGTGCCGCGTGTTCCCGTTGCCGATGCCCCGGTAGGAACGGTGCGAGTCGGTGTAGATCGCCTCCGCATCGTCGGCAACCGTCTCACGGAGGAACCTATAGACGGTCCTTTGCCCGGTATCGGGGACGGCGCGGACGCGGAGTTTGCCACCGCGTTCGATCGCGCCCATGACGACGGTCTTGTTGTCCATCCGGCGGAGGGCGGCTTCCTGCTTGGTGCGGAACCCGGTCTGCTTGCCGCCGACGTAAGTCTCGTCGGCTTCCACGATCCCGGACAGAGGCTCGAAGTCCTCGACCATGGCCGACCGGATGCGATGGCAGAGATACCAGGCCGTCTTGTAGGGGACACCGAGCGTCCGCTTGAGCTGATTGGCCGAGATACCCTTCCTACTCTCGGTGATGAGGTAGGTGGCGAGGAACCACTTCCAGAGCGGCAGGTGGGAATCGTGGAACACGGTCCCGGACTTGACGGAGAACCGACTCCGACACCCGTTGCAGTCGTACTGGTTCCGGGTCTTGATCCGGGAGATGGACTTAGAGCCACAGTCCGGGCACCGAACGCCATCCGGCCAGCGGAGGACTTCGAGGTAAGCCCGACAGCGATCCTCGGAGCCGAACCGATCGACGAGCTTGACCAGGTTCATGTCCTGCCGGTCGTGGTTGACCCTGCTGTTGTGTGCCTTGCTGGTATCAGCCATTAGGAGACCCCTATGCCCAGACCCAAGAAGAAGGACCCGAAGGAGTGGACGACCGAGGACGCCATGGAGAGGCTGTTCCCAAAGAAGGTCCGGGAACGGGCTAGGAAGGTGGCTTCCGAGCCCTCAAAACCCCAGGTCAAGCGCCCCAAGTGATCCATCAAGGAGTAGCCTAGCATGTCTGAGACCGTGCGTCAAGTAGATAATCCCGAGAACCGTCCGCTGGCGAGTTGCACGACTGGGCGCCCATCTTCGGTCTCGACCGAGCCGTCTTCGCCAATCAACAGGCACAGCCCATCGAAGAGATAGTCATCGACGTGGTCGAGCACGCCGGCTGCGCCGTAGTACGGGAACGGTCCCTGCCGCTTCGCCCGTTCGGGGCCCGACAGCGGGATACGCTCGGAATCGCGAATCACGGCGACATCGCCAAGAGCCGCGACAGGAACGCTCATCGCAGAGACCGAAGGGCTCGCTCAATCTCTTCTTGAAGTTGCGCAGATTCGCAAAAGTGAGAGTCGAGTTCCGCTGTCAGCCGCTTGATCTTCACGTCGAAGGGTTCGGCGTCTTCCTCTTCGACAGGTGCCCCGACGTAGCGGCCGGGCGTCAAGACGAAGTCGTGCTCGCGGATGTCATCGAGCTTCGCCCCTCGGACGAAACCGGGAACATCCTCATACTCACCCCCGCCGTCCTCGCTCCTCCAGGCGTGATACGCCCCCGCCATCTTCGCGATGTCCTCATCGGTCAGCTCACGGTGCACTTTGGTGACCAACTCACCCATCCTGCGCGCATCGATGAACAGCACCTCGCTGCGGCGGTCGCGCAGCTTGCGCCCCCCTCGCGTGGCCTTGCCCGACTTGTCGCGCGCGAGGAACCACAGACACGCCGGGATCGCCGTCCCGTAGAAGAGCTGCCCGGGTAGCGCGATGATGCAATCCACGATGTCCGCCTCGACCATCGCCCTGCGGATCTGGCCCTCGCCCGACTGCTGTGAGGACATCGAGCCGTTCGCGAGCACGAAGCCCGCGATCCCGGTGGGCGCGAGGTGATGGATGAAGTGCTGCACCCACGCGAAGTTCGCGTTGCCGACGGGCGGCACGCCGTAGCGCCAGCGCACGTCCTCGCGCAGGCGGTCGCCTCCCCAGTCGGAATCGTTGAAGAACGGGTTCGCAAGCACGAAGTCGGCCTTGAGGTCCGGATGCAGGTCGTTGTGGAAGGTGTCGGCGTTGTGCGGCCCGAGGTTCGCCTCGATGCCACGGATCGCGAGGTTCATCTGCGCTAGGCGCCAGGTGGTGGGGTTGGACTCCTGGCCGAAGACCGAGATGTCGGTGGCACGCCCGCCGTGGGCCTCGATGAACTCCTCGGACTGCACGAACATCCCGGCCGAGCCGCAGCAAGGATCGTAGACCCGGCCCTTGTAGGGCTCGATCATCTCGACCAGCAGGCGAACGATGCAGCGCGGCGTGTAGAACTCGCCGGCGTTCTTGCCTTCCTTGCCCGCGAACTGGCCGAGGAAGTACTCGTAGACGCGGCCGAGCACGTCCTTTGAACGGTGTTCCTCACCGCCGAGGCCGATGGTGCCGACGAGGTCGATCAGTTCGCCCAGCATGGTCTTGTCGAGCGTGGGACGGGCGTAGTCCTTGGGTAGGACGCCCTTGAGGCGCTGGTTGTCGCGCTCGATGGCCTCCATCGCGCCATCGAGGAGCGCACCGATCTCCGGTTGCTTGGCGGCGTCCTGGAGCTTCCCCCAGCGGGCCTCGGGCGGAACCCAGAAGACCCTCTGCGCGAGGTACTCGTTCGGGTCTTCCTCGTCGGCCAGCTTGTCGGCCGTGAGCTTCGCGTGCAGTTCCTCGAAGGCGTCGGAGATGTACTTCAGGAAGATCAGACCGAGGACCACGTGCTTGTACTCGGCCGCGTCCATGTGGCCGCGGAGCTTGTCGGCCGCTTTCCACAGGGTGGCCTCGAACCCCAGGGTCGCGCCGTTGGAAGCCTTCTTCGGGCGCTTGGTTCCAGCCATCGGTTGTGCCGAAGCATACGCCGGGGGTGTGACAGACCTCACATTCAGTCCGCGTCGATCACGATGGTGGCCACCGCATCCTTGCCAATCTGGACTCTCCCAAGTGCCAGTCCCAGCCGCCGTCGGAAACGCACCACAGCATCTGCGGCGTCTGTGAGTGACACTGTCAGCTCGTTCGCAGTGAGCGAGATCAGGTCGATGGGCGGTCGTATCGACTTGCCCGCGGGGTTGACAACAGGATACCCGGAAGAGACGGTCAGGCGGCCGGGAATCAAGAGCCTGGCCGCGACCGTCCGCGTGTCGGCTGAGCCGGTCTCGACCCACGAAAGCGACCCCCAAATCGGGTGGCCTCTCTCAGCAACCTTCAGTGACTCCTTGTCAAGGTGTTGCACGTAGTTGCGGAGCCCCTCGACGGTCTCCGTGGCCCGGAGCAATACCCTGAGTCCGGGAGCGTTCTTCTTGAATCCCGGCGCCGCCTGCAGCAGCACCCGCAGACGGTTGACGCTGTCGATGAATGACCACGCCTGTAGGAGGATGTTCGTGACCGTTCCAGGGGTTTCGCTGTCTTCCTGGGAACGCTTCTTGCTCTCCTCACCCACAGGCTGATGGTGAAGGCAAGCCTGGCCTAGGCGCGCGTAGGTCATGAGAGCCATGTCCGCCGACTCCTCGATGCCATCGACGAAGATCTCTTGACGCCGGCTTGCTGAGTCAATGCGCCTCGTTCCTGAAGACGGCTCCTCAGGGTCTGTGTTCAGGTTCATGCCTCCGCTCGCAGGGTCATCTCGCCAAAGTGCGCTACAGCGACTCGGCGCGCTTCAGGAGATCGCGGGCGATCACCACTCGCTGGATCTCGGTGGTGCCGTCCACCACCTGGAGCATCTTCGCGAGGTCGATGAAGCGCGCGAGCGGGTAGTCGTGGAGCCACCCGTAGGCGCCGAGCACCTCGCTCGCGAGGATCGCGGCGCGGAGGGCGGCGTCCGGGCAGAAGCGCTTCGCGTGCGCGACGGCGACCGAGCTCTCGGGCGTGCCGAGGTGCTCCGCCGCGGCGCGCGTGAGGAGTCGTCCGGCCACGAGATCGGTTTCCGCGTCCGCGAGTGCCCACTGGATGCCCTGGTGGTCGATCACCCGCTTCCCGAACACCTGCCGGTCGCGCCCGTACCGGAGCGCCACGTCGAGCGCCTCCGCGTGGAGGCCGTTCGCGATCGCCGCGACGTCGCAGCGCCCGACGTCGATCGCGCCGAGCGCCGCGCGCAGACCCTGGCCCGGCGGCGCGAGCAGCGTCGCGGGCGCATCCTCGAGCGTCATCTCGCCGATCGGCAGGAAACCGGCGCACGACTTCCGGTAGATCGTCGGGAACGACACGCCCTCGCTCTCGCGCTCGACTACGAGCATCGCGATGTCCTTGTGCCCGAGCTCCTCGGAGGTCTTGCACACGACGAGGAACAGGTCGGCCTCGCCAGCGAGCGAGACCCATGCCTTGCGGCCGCTCACGCGCCAGCCGTCGGACGCCTCGGTCGCGCAGGTCGTGATCGTCGTCGCGTCGGAGCCCGTATGCGGCTCCGTGAGCGAGAACCCACCGAGTGCCTCGCCGGAGACCAGCCTCGCGCCCCAGCGCTCGCGGAGTTCGTCCCCGCCGACGCGCGCGACCGCCGCCGCGACCGCGTTGTGCATCGACATCGAGAAGGCGAGCGCGGCATCCCCTCGACCGAGCTCCTCGAAGACCACCATCCCATCGACGTAGGGAAGGTCGAGCCCGCCGTACTCCCTCAGCGAGAACAGCCCCGTGAGGCCCGAGCTGCGGACAGCCTCGCGCGGGTACCGCGCATCCCGCTCCCAGTCCTCGAGCGCGGGCCGCACCTGCTCGCGGACGAACCGCGCGGCTCGGGAGACGGAGTCCATATCCCGATGATATGCCGCCGCAGTGAGGCATCGGTTGCCGCTCAGTCCCAGAGCCGCTCGAGGTGCCACCGGCCGGCGAGCCGGTCGTGGTACAGATCCCAGACGGCACCGCCCCGAGCCTCGATCCGCCAGTACTCGCGGTCGCGGCCGTCGGCCCACCATCGGCCCTCGATCCGCCACCGGCCGATCACGTCGGCCACCTCGTAGCGGCGTCCC
>Ga0315282_10008741_pt1 | contig 16308 bp, 13 predicted proteins | sample YL17G07_20_MG_FD_203693 | JGI IMG/M metagenome (GOLD analysis project Ga0315282, IMG submission 203693) | Sediment microbial communities from Yellowstone Lake, YNP, Wyoming, USA - YL17G07_20 | ecosystem: Environmental > Aquatic > Freshwater > Lake > Sediment | place: USA: Wyoming | collected...
CGAATTGAATGTCTCCGAAATGAATGTCTTTCTCTCCCGCCTCGCTATCGAGCAGCACGCGTCCGCTTCCACCCGGAACTAAGCTTTAAATGCGCTTGCCTGTCTAAATAAATGAAGTCGTTCGCAACCTCGGACCGTTGACTTTTACGATTCCGGGCAATCGATCCACTGGATCGGCAGGCTTCCGGCTTTTCCGAGTCCGTACCCGTAGGGGAAGAGCGGCGCGCTGCAACCGGTCAATCCGGCGTCGTTATTTTTATTGATCGGCAGTTGGCTGTTCGACCGCGGCCAGGTGTAGGGCAGCTTGCCGGTGAAGGGATAATCCCCGAAGAGCACGCCGGCCACCGCATCCGCTTCGGAGCCCGGCAGCCAGGCCGCCACCCAGGCGTCCGCCGTCCGGTACGCGCCGGTGATGACCAGTGGGCGTCCGGAAAGGATGATAACGATCAGCTTGTCCACCTTCGCCCGCATGCGGTCGATCATCGCCGCGTCGTCCGGGGAGAGCCGCAGATCCGCCTTGTCGCCGACCCCCTCCGCATAGGGCGCCTCGCCGACCACGACAATCCCCACCGGCGCGGTCCCGGAAAGGTCGTCGAAGATCCCGGCGCTCCGGTATATCACCTTGGTATTGTCCCCCGCCAGCGAACGGATCCCGCTCAGGATGGTGGAACCCACCACATCGTTGCCGAGCGCGCCCTGCCAGCCGTTGGTCCAGCCGCCGGACTGCATCCCGGTGTTGTCCGCGCCGATGCCGGAGACCAGGATCAGCGGGGTGTTTTTATCGACCGGCAAAGCCTGCCCGTCGTTTTTCAGGAGGACCAGGGACTGGCGCACCGCCCGGCGGGCGATCTCCAGGTGCGCGTCGGAACGGACGGTGCTCTGGTACTTCGCGTCCGCGAGCGGATGATCGAATAAACCGAGCAGGAACTTGACCCGCAAAATTCTCGTGACCGCGTCGTCAATCCGTTCCTGGGTGATATCGCCGTTCTGCACCGCCTGTTTCACCGCTCCGATAAAAGCTATGTAACTGCCGTCGATCATCCCCATATCGATCCCGGCGTTGACCGCGGTCACCACGGACGTATAGTAATCCGACGGATCGATCAGTGTGATCCCGCCGTAATCCGAAATGGTGAAACCCCGGAAGCCCAATTCCCCCTTGAGCACGGCGGTGATCAGATACCGCTGGGCGTGCATCTTGGTCCCGTTCCAGCTGGAAAACGAGATCATCACGCTCATCGCGCCGGCGTTCACCGCGGCCTGGTAAGGCGGGAGGTACAGGGCGCGCACGGTCTGCTCGCTCGCCTGCATGTTTCCTTGGTCGAGCATGTATTCAACGTTGAAAATATTCTGGCGCGACGAACCCCAGACGGTCCCCCCGTCGCCCAGGTAATGCTTGGGCGTGGCCAGAACCCCGAGGGTTTGTCCCGGAGCGGCGGTCGTCCCCTCCGGAATGGACTGCATTCCCTGGATGTACGCGCTGCCCAGTTCGGCCACCAGCGCGGTATCCTCTCCGTATCCTTCGTAGGTTCTGCCCCAGCGGACGTCCTGCGGCACGGCGATCACGGGGGAGAAACTCCAAGTGAGGCCGGCGGCGAGCATTTCCTCCGCGGTCGCCTGGCCGGTCTGGCGCACCAGGTCCGGATCCCGCGTGGCGCCCAAGCCCACTTCGTGGGGGAAGAGGGTGGCTCCCCGCAGGAGGCCGATCCCGTGCACGGCGTCGATGCCGTACACGATCGGGATGGCCAGGGGGGTGGCCAGCGCCTCTTTTTGAAATCCGTCGATCATCGCCGTCCAGCCCGCGAGGGTGTTCACGGGCGGAAATCCGTCGCCCGCGCTCAAAATGGAACCGAGGTAATACCGGGAGATGTCACCGGGGATCACGTTGGTGTTCGGCGCCTGGGTCATCTGGCCGACTTTTTCATCCAGATTCATCCGGCTTAGGAGATCCGCCACGCGGGCTTCGACCGGCTGGGAGGAATCGCGGTAGATCGCCTGGTTCGACGGGGAGGCGGAGGGCGTCAACGCCGGCGCAACCGGTTTGCACGCCGCGAGCAGGAAAATCACAAGCCAGCCGATGAAGGAGATTCGCTTGGTCATAGGTCCTTTCCCGCGCGCTCACGCCCCGGCGTCGGGCAACGTTCCATCCTTGAGGTTGAACACCTGCTGCGCATACCGGTCCACCAGCGGATCGTGCGAGGCCATCAGGACGGTAAGGTGCGCACTTTCCACCAGGTTGCGGAAGAAACCCAGAATTTCAGTGGCGGTCTTGCTGTCCAATTCCCCCGTGGGTTCGTCGGCGAGGATGAGTTGGGCGCGGTTGGCGAGTGCCCGGGCGATGGCCACGCGCTGCTGCTGTCCGCCCGACATTTCGTAGGGGCGGTGGTTCCGCCAACGGCTCAGGCCGACGAGCTCCAGGCACTCCAGCGTGCGTCGGTGGCTCTCCCGCGGATCGGTGCCCATAATCCGCAGGAGCAATTCCACATTTTCATAGGCCGAAAGGGTGGCGATCAGGCCGAAGGACTGGAATACCAATCCGATTTTTTCACGTCGCCAGACCGTCAGCTCCTGATCCGTCATTTCGCCAAGGTTCCGTCCGAGGATGTGCACCGCGCCGGAGGTCGGGCGGTCGAGTCCCGCCAGGCAGTTCAGCAGGGTTGTTTTTCCGCTGCCCGACCGGCCGCGGATGACGACGAATTGGCTGTATGGCACGCGCAAATTAATCCCGCGCAAGGCGGGCACGCCGCCCTCCCCGGCGCCGGGCCGGCACGGGTAGATCCGCCACAGGTCTTCAGTCTGGATGGCCGGCGAATTCTCGGCGCTCACGGTGTACCGTCCTGCGGTTTGTGGGTACCCGCCCAGCGGGCGCGGAGGCGGCGGAGGAAATTTCCAACCCGTTGCCGCGCCTTTTTCCAAAGGGTTTCCCAACCGGGCAGAGACTCGAATTCCGGCGGTGCTTCGGGCCCGGCGGGCTGCGAGGCGGAAGGAATGGTCTCTTCGGTCGAGACCAGTTCGCCTTCCGGCGGGCGGAGGAGGATTCCCTCCTCGGTCAGCTCCATGCGCACGCGGCGGCGGATGTGGAATTGCTCGAGGTGTTCGCGCGGGATCTGCAGGCGTCCGGCGGAATCGAGCACCGCCAGCTCCTCCAGATGGTGGCGTTCCCCGTGACCGGCCCCGCCTTCGGAAGGTCCGCCCGATTTGCGGAGCGTCTCGCTCGCGAGTTTGCCGTCGCGCACGGCCACCACGCGGTCGACCCGGTTGGCCAGCGTTGTGTCGTGGCTGACGATGACGATCGTAAGGTCCATGGCATGGTTGAGCTTGCGCAACAGGGAATAGATGGTCTGGGCGGTGGCGGTATCCAGTTCGCCGGTGGGTTCGTCGGCCAGGAGCAGGCAGGGCTGGTTGGCCAGGGCGATGGCGACCGCCACGCGCTGTTGCTCGCCGCCGGAAAGTTCCTCGAGCCGGTGCCCGGCCCGGTCTTCCAGCTCCACCATGCGCAGGAGCTCCATGGGCCGCGAGAGGGCTTTGGAATCCATCCGTCCGGAAAGCGCCAGGGGCAGCTGGACATTTTCCAGCGCCGTCAAATACGGGATGAGATTGCGCGAACCCTGCTGCCAGACAAATCCCACCTTCTCGCGGCGATAGTGGTCCAATTCGGCCTGGGTCAGCCGGTTGAGATTCTTTTTATCGACGTACGCGCGGCCGCCCGTCGGGCGGTCCAATCCACCCAGGATGTTCAGCAGGGTGGATTTGCCGCTTCCACTCGCCCCGACGACTCCGATCATTTCCCCGCGCTCCACCGTCAGATCCAACCCCTGCAGCGCCTGCACCTCGGCCGATTCGGAGGAGGACCCCGAGACGCCCTCGAGGCGGTAGATTTTGACCAGGTTCTCACACAGGATGAAGGGTTCGTCCGGCATCAAAGCGCCTCCCCGAGCTTGATCGCCTGGAATATCTTCATGCGCACCAGCAGCGCGGCCAGGGCGCCGAGCGCGATCAGGAATAGCCCGAAGAAGAGGATGTAAATATCGAAGATCGATCCCCACGCGATCTGGATCTGGAACGGCGGATATTGCGCCTGGGCGGTCGCGCCCACCTGCAGGAATGGCACGAAGAGCCTGCTGGTTAATACGCCGAACACCGTCCCGAATCCGATCCCCAGCACGACCAGGGACGCCAGTTCGGCGGCCAGCAGTCCGGTCATCTGCCGCACCGAAAGGCCGATGGCGCGCAGCATGCCCATTTCAATGAAGCGGCGCCGGAACGAGAAGAGGGCGTACAGCACGAAGCCCAATACGGTCAGCAGCGCCGAAGCCAAAAATCCGGCCGAAAGCAATCCAAACAGGCCCTGCCGCTCCGGGCGTTTTTGCTGCGCGCGGATATTCAGTTCCGCGCTCGACCACCCCTTAACAAACGTGTTCAGCCCGTTTTCCACCAGGCGGGTTTGATCCGCATTTTCATCCAGCATGATGCTGTATCCGCGTACGGCGTAGATGATGCTTTCCGGATCGACGCCCGCGGCGGTCCGCAGCCAGATTTCATGCGGATATTCGCTGCCGGCCTGCAGGTAAAGCGAATCCAGATTCCCCACGAAGAGCGACCCGGTCGCCGGATACCAGGTGGGAAAGAGAGTAAACACGCCGACGATGCGCAGTTTGACCGCCACCGATTCCCCGCGCGTGCCCGGGGCTATGCTGAGCGATATCGAATCGCCGACCTGCAGTTTCTTGTCGCTCATCAATTGCGCGGGAACCAGCACCCCGTCCGGTGTCGCCCCCAGGGCGTTCATCAACGCACCAAGGGATTGGGATGCAAAATCACTCTGCCAATACGCCACAAGCGGGAAGGTCGTCCGGTCGATCCCGAGGAACGTCCCCTGCACGGCTCCGTCGGAAAAAACCGAAGTGGCGGGATAGCGCCCGACGCGGGTGGCCTGGCGCACCCCCTTCAACAAGAGGTGCTCCTCCACCGGCGGAAAGGTCCAGGTTACGGAGGGATTCGCGGGGTCGATGTTGGCCGTCGTTCCCAATTCGGAGATTTGCAGGTCGGACCCGACCTGATACGACATCTGCTTTTCCAGCTGGCTGTCCAGCGTCCGGGCCAGGGAAGCGGTGAACGCCGAGAGCCCCAGCGTCAAAATAAGCAGGATCAGCGGCGCGGTGTAGAAAGCCGGGCTCCGGGAAAGGTAACGCGCAGCCATCAACATCCCCACGTTTTTGGTGGCGCGCAGCACCCGGCTCAGGAGCGCCATGAGGATCGGGATCAATCGCAGCGCGAGCAGCGAAACCGCAAAGATGCCGATCGCCGGAACCAGCAGGAGAAGCGGATTCTGCAGCGGGTTGGGAATATTCTGCCCGCCCTTCAGGGCCAGTCGACTCTGCTGCTGCATCACCCAAAAACCATAGAGGGCCGGGACGATCAGCAGGGCGTCCAATCCGAAGCGCTGCCACCACGGAGGCCGCAACAAGCGGGCCCGTTCCTGCTTGTAGGTGACGATGGTATTGGCGGCGGCGCTCAAGGTCGGGAAGAGAATTTGCGCCAGAAGGATCAGGGTAATCCCCAGGATTCCATATCCCAACACGGAAAACGTAAACCCGACGCGCAGTCCGTCCGAACCGGTGAAATTCAGGAAGCTGAACGCCCGCCCGATGGCGTGCGCGATCCAAAGGCCCAGCGGGATGCCGCCGAGGAGCGCGCCCACACCCAGCAAGATCCCCTGGAGCAGCGAAATCCACGCCACTTGGAGCCGGCTGGCGCCGCGGCTTCGCAGGATCGCCATCTCGGAGCGCTGCTGCCCGACGAACAGCCCCGTCACCAGGCCGATAAATACGAGGATCAAACCCAGAATAGGCACGCTGAAGGCGAAGAGCAGGAACGTGAGCGATGGGGTGTTCTTCTGGTACCGCCCGAGGGCGCCCAGCGGCGAAGAAACCAGTTTGGTTCCCGGAAGGAGAAGATTGGCGCGCGTACCGACCGCGTGGATGTTCGAAATCAGCCCGGCGATATCCGCGGCGAACAGATGGGACCCGTCAAACGTGATGCTCCACCGGCTGCTGAACAGCTCGTCGCTGAGCACGCTGCTGATCGATCCCGAGTAGCTTTCTTCGTCCACCAGGAGCCAGGAATCCGAGGTTATGTCCCAATACGGCCCCGCGGGATCGACCGGCCGCCAGATACCCACGATGGTAACGGGGATCTGGGCGTTCCCCCGGCTGACGGTATAGGCATCCCCAACCTGGATCCCCTTATTGAGGGCCATCGTCTCGCTCACCAAGGCCTCGATGGAGCTGCCGCCGAGCGAGGAGGAAGGTTTGGGGACGGCGCCGTGGATGACCTGGACGGTATTTTCCATCGGGCTGACGAACGCCAACCGGACCGTATCCACAAACAGCCTGCCGCCTGTGGTTTGCGAACTTCCCGGGGGATACAGGTAGAGGAAGTCCGTGTGAAACCGGCGGATGTCCTGCATGACGGGCAAGCCGATCCGTTGCAGGGCGTCTTTCGACAGATAGCTGTCGACCTTGCCGACATCCTCCCACTGCGGGTTGCCCCGGCCGACTGCCTGCAAATCATAGATAAACTGCAGGGGCGCATAGTCCACCGGTTTGCTCTCCAGCAGCGTTTCCCGGCCGGCAAAAAGCTCCTCGCGGAACAGGCGGAAGTAAATGGCGTCCGCGTATAACGGGATGCTGAAGATGAATCCCGACGCGATCATGAGGCCCAGGATTGCGGCCAGGCTCAGAAGCCGCTGAGTTAAAAGCCGTTTCAGGGCGAACCGCGTCGTCGTCCAAGCCTGCCGGAGAACGGCCGAACCCTGCGCCAGGATGTTCACGACCTGCCCTTCTGTCAACCCGGAAGTGATTTCCACCTTGTCCTGCGTCTGTACCCCGATTTCAATTTCGATTCGCTGCGGCCCCATTCCGGTGTCGGCGATGACGAATGTGCGTCCCCCCACCTGGTGGATCGCGGCCGGCGGAAGCCAGAGCACACCCTTTTTATTCGCCAGTTCCGCCCGGATGGTAATCTTGTCGCCGGACTGGTATGTATCCTTGGAAGGAGGCTGGTCCAGTACGACGCGCACATTGGTGGTCCCGCCGGCTCCCGTTCCGTAGGGCGAAGGCAGCTCGCGGACTTTGCCCGTCATCTGCACGTCCGGCTTGACGTTCGAGGCCGCCGTCACCGGCATTCCCTCAAACATCTGTTTGAGCACATCCTCTTGAGGGCTGGTGTCGGGGTTGGCCACCACTTCGAGCTGATTGGGGTCCCCGATCACAAACGCCACCGTATCCTCGGTGACCACGCGGCCCGGAGTCACCCCGGAGATGATCAGACCGTCCATGGGGGCAAAAACCCTGGCGGCATTCACCTGCGCTTCAATAGCATCCAGGGCGGTGGCGGCATCGGTCAATCCGTATTGGCTGAGCACGTCCTCCAGGTCAAGCTGCGCCTGCTCCACCTTCAGTTCCTGGATCTGAATATCGTAGGCGGAAAATCGTTCGGCTTTATATTTCGCCAGGAGGGCCTGCTCGATCTCCAGATTGATCTCGGCGCGCTTCACGGACCGGCGGATCTCGTTGGCTTTGTTCGCCAGATCCTTGAGTTCGGTCAGATCGGCCAGGAGCTCGCCTTTGTCCACCGCCTCGTTCGGTTGGACATACACATGGTCCACGTGCCCTTCCATCGAAAAATTAACCGAACCGATCGCCACTGGTTCCACCTTGCCCGACAGCTTGGCGTTGATCACGATATCGCCGCGCTGCACGGTATAGGTCACGCGGGGCAGCGTGGGATACGGCGTAGGGGTGGCTCTGCCGCCGCCCGGCCCCTGGCCGCATCCCGCCAATAGAAGAAGAAACGGGACAAGCACAAAGACGAATGGGAGTCGTTTGGTTCGCATGGTCACCTCCGACCGCTCAGGGGCGCACTCTCCTCGGGGAGAAGGGCGATTCTTCTGGCACCCCGGCGGTCGATCTTTTCTCTACTGGATTCCAGTTTTTTCGCGGTTCAGCGCCGCCATGCCCTGGAGCGCAGGGTTCCAAACGAGATCGACAACTGGAAATCGGATGTCGGTAATCGGCTTGCGATATAAAGAAGCGTGATGCGTCTATTCCCGCCGATGGCAAATCCGCAAGAATATCCGCCCACGCATCAGAGAATTATACCGTATCCGATTTTAATCCCCTTAACAGGCTGCGGAAAAATGAGATAGATGTCATTGCGAGCCTGCCCTCGCGAAGCGGGGGCGGGGCTCGCAATGACAAATCCCGACTTTTTCCGCAGCCTGTAAAAAAAATGCAATCTTCCGTGCATCCTGCCGCTGTTAAATTCCTTCGGGCGCGAGGAGGATATCTTTCCGCGCCGGAATAACCGATTCCCGCCGCCTTCTATTACAGGTTCGAAACCTCTTTGGCGTGTGCAGAAATGATGGTCAAGGTGGATTGATCGGTATCGTAGACAGAATACCAGCCGGGGGTTTCATGCGGCGGATCGCCGATCCACGGATCGCCGGGCCGGGCTTCGCCCGCCCAGGCCCAGAAGTTGTCGCCGCCCGCGGGCCCTCCGGAAGCCATCGAAGCATATACCTGGTCGTACATCGCTTTGTAAAACCGGTTGCGGGTCGTCGTCGGCGAGCCGGCGTCGTAAATATCGTGCAGCGGTTCCCAATCACGGGCCAGGCCGAACTCCTCGAGCACGAGGGGTTTTTTCAGCGTGACGGCGTTCACCGCCAGGGTGGCAAAATATTGATGCGCCCGCCCTTCGGCTGCGGTGTAGGTGGCGGGGTTTTGCGGATCGTACCATCCCCAATTCTGCGGCCAGATGTGGATCGTCGCATAATCAATGGCCGGGCTGGAGTGGGTTGCCAGAAAATCCTGTAATTCCCCCGGGGGGTTGCCTTCGGAACCCGTCGTCACGAGGTGATTGGCATCGAGGGATTTAATATAAGCCGCCGTAGTGGACATCCAATCCGGGGGATACCTCCGCGGCTCGTTGGCCAGCTCCCACGAAAAGATCGCCGGATCGTCCCGATATTTCAATCCGGAGTACGGGTTGACGCGGTTGATCAAGGTGGCGATGTGGTTCCGGTACCACGTTTGGCATTGCCGGCAATAATAGAACCGGGCCGCGTAGTCCATGTAGGCGCTGTAATCGCCGGGGTATGGAATCGCGCTTCCGTCGGACCAGGAGACATATTGCGCCATCCCGCCGGACCAAAACCAAAAGTTGTTGAGTACCATCACGGCCCGCATGCCGCGTTTGCCCATTTGCGCCAGGAGATAATCCAATCCGTCCAGAACGCTTTGGTTATAGTCTCCCGGAGACGGCTCGAGCGAGGGGACCATCCGGTGGGGTTCCGTATCCGGCCCTTCCGAGGAAGCCATAATGCGCAGATTGGTCACCCCGAGTTGCTGCAGATGATCCAACTCCTTGTCCAATTGGGCCCGGTCTCCGCTGGGAGCGTTGACGGCCAGGTTCATCCCCTCCCAAAAATTGGCTCCAACAAAAAAATAGGGGCGCCCGGCAAGCATGAATTTGCCGTTGCTGACCGTTACGAATTCCCCGGCGGCATTCGGATTTTGCGTCGCCGTGGACAACGCCGCCGCGGTTGGGGTCGGGGTCGCTGCCGGCTTCGCTCCGCAGCCGGAGAATCCCAGTCCTGCTGCGAGCGCCAGAAGAACGATCAGCCAATACTTTTTTTTCATACGTCTCCCGTGCCGCCGAGCATTTCCAGCAGTGTCCCCGATAAAAAATATGCGGCAGCTTCCGACAACCGCCGGTCGTCAAATCATACCTCTTTTATCCTATTGCTCCAATGCCTTTTTATGTCGGAAGATTAATCCAAGATGAAAAAATTACCGTTTTCCTGGACACGAAAAAATAGGGGATGGATTGATCCCGTCGGTGAGCCGCTGCAAAAGGCCTATTGCTCCTCGGCAAATTACTTTTTATTTCCTGCGCTTCGTTTTCGTGCAAAATTCCCGCAGATCGAAAAGGTGCTCGTCGTAGTGTTCATAGGTGGAATACTTGGCCCACAACCCGACTTGTCCTTTCCCATCGATCAACCGTTTTTCCGGAACCTTCCGGAGCGCGGCCAGGACGGTTTTCCGGGAACGGGTCAACCGGAGGCGGCTGGCGGCCGGCGAACGCTTCGCGTCTTCCCGGAAATGTTTCTGGTTGAAGGTTTCCAGCGCGAATTGCCCGCGCGGAAGCTTCCCATTGCGAAGCACGATCGGCAGGATTTCCACCGTCGCCTCCTGCCACGCGGCAATGTGGTTGAAGACATCCTTGATGCTCCACGTGCCGCAGGCTCCGCGCCGCACCAGCGCTTTGGCATTCAACCCGCGCCACTCGGCCGACAACTCCTTCCAACAGGTTTCCTCCAGGGCAAAAAATTCCTTTCGCGTGAGCGGCTTCGCCCGGCGGGGCTTTTTTAATTTGGCCATTGGCATCCTCCGGTTGATTTTTTCCCGTGATTGACTATCTCGTTCCTTTGGTCCATTTCTCTTGGACCGGTTCAACGATTTTCATCCGCAAGGGATGGCCGCCGAATTCGACGCCATTCCGCCATCCATTATAGCGCGCCGGAACGTATCACCGCGCCGCAGAGGATAATTTCGAGATGCGGATATCATCCATGATCGATTATCTTTTTCTAAACACTAGTGCGAGGACCGGCCCTTGCTTCATTTTTACGCCCCGGCGCCTGCTCGATTTCATCCAGATGCATTTTTCGATGTTCGAATCTCTTCAGATGAACCGTCTTGCCGATCGTCGCGATCCGATCCACCCACTCGGAGGAAAGCGTCGCGATAATGTCGTCCAATTCCGTCGCTTTTTCCAACGCGAGCGCCGCCGCGGTGCGCGGAGGGATGGTCAGGCACAGGCTGCGCGTGGACTCGTTTACCACATCCGCGTCGATCGGGGATTCCCCCACGCCCTGCTTTTGCCATTTGCGGATCAGAGTGATGGCGCGCATGTCCCAAAACGCCAAGTGCGCAAGGATCGCGGCGGCCGTCCATCCCGCGGCCATCGGGCGGGAGAGTTCCTCCTCCGAAAGGCCGGCGGCCAGTTTTTTCATGTGTTCCCTCTCCGCGGCGTTGGCCTTCACCCACGATAAAAATTCCGTCTGTTCCATCCGTCCTCCGTTTCTTTCCGGTCATGCTGTCCAGTTCTTCGGCGCAGCTCGATGACACTGATTTCCAAAAAATACACGTTCCGAGGAAATTATTTCTTCCTGCTGGGGCGTCAGTGCCGATAGAAACCCGCCATCTCAATTCGATGGCTATCGGCCAATTGGCGTGCATTAATCTCCAATTCCTTCCAAAACACGGTGTTTTGGGAAAAGGTCTTGCACCGGCCTGGCAGCGCCGGATCGATTCCCGCCAAGGCGGCTTCCACCCCGGTCCAATTTGCCCCCGCGGTATTGATCGCTTCGACACCGAACGATTCCACCGATCCGTCCAAAGCCGTGACCATCTTGTCCAGATCGGAAACGCCGGGCAGGAACGGGCTGAGGAACGCCCACGTCTCGATGCCCGCGTCCCGGAGTTCCTGCAGCGCCCGGATCCTGCGCGTGGGTGCGGACGCGCGCGGTTCCAGCCGGCGGGCGAGCGAATCGTCCGCCGTCGAGAAGCTTAACCCTACGGTCGCACCGGGGAACCGCCGGAGGAGATCCACGTCCCGCAGCACCAAATCGGATTTGGTCAGAATGGAAACCGGAACGTTATGCTCGAGCAGCACTTCCAGAAGGCTCCGGGTCAGCCGGTATTGCTTTTCCGGCGGCTGGTACGGGTCGGTCACGCTGGAGAAGAACACTTCTTCCCGAAAGGGCTTCCGCCGCGAAGCCAATTGCTTCTCCAGAATCTGAGCGGCGTTGGATTTGACATCCAGGAACGTTCCCCACGGCTCGGTGTGCCCCGTGAAGCGCTTCATGAACCGGGCGTAGCAATACACGCATTCGTGGACGCATCCGACGTACGGATTGATCGCATAGCGGACGCCGGGGATCCCGCTTTTTTGAAGAACGCTTTTTACTTCGATCGAATGGATTCCCATCCAGACCCTTCCGGAAAACTTTGGCCGATTTTCGCGGCGGATCCGCATGGTTCCGCGGCTACTTCCCCTGACAAGTTGCAGAAAAACGCCGAATCGGTCATTGCGAGCGACCGAAGGGAGCGAAGCCCCGGCCCCGCCCGGCGAAGCCGGGGCGGGGCTCGCGATGACATCGTTGAAGTATTTCCGCAGCCTTTTAAAGGATTTCGCCCCGCGCGATCCGCTCGAGCGTTTCCACCAGAAAGCCGTGCTCCCGTTCCAGGACGCGCCCGGAAAGCGATTCTACCGTGTCGCCGGGCAGCACCGGAACCGTACACTGCGCCAGCATCTTTCCGTGATCGTATTGCTCGTCGACTAGATGGATCGTGACGCCCGTTTCCTTTTCTCCGGCGGCGAGCACCGCCGCGTGCACCGTGTCGCCGCACATCCCCCGGCCGCCATATTTGGGCAGGAGCGCCGGATGTATGTTAATGATGCGGCCCCTGAATTCCAGCAGAACCTTCGGCCCCAGTTTCTTCATGTATCCCGCAAGGACGACCCAATCCGCGCGATGGCGTTCCAGAACACCCAGGATTTCTTCGTCCAGCCGCTGCGGATCGGGGTGGGTTTTGGAACTCAAATGATAATGCGGGATGCCCTCCCGCTCCGCTTTTTCGAGCGCTTCGGCATCGCCGTTGTTGCTGATCACGACGCAAGCCTCGGCGTTCAGGCGGCCGGTTTTGCAGGCATCGATCACGGCCTGCATGTTGCTTCCCCGGTGGGAAGCCAGGAAGGCGATCCGCATGGGGGATTTTATTTTTCCTCGACCGTCAAAGGGGGGGCTTTCCGTAACGCGCATGCCGATTCGATTCATGCGGCGGCGGGAACGAACGGGTGGCTGGCGAAAAATGTCCAGACCATCCCCGCGGCGTTCACCTCGCCGGGCCATCCGTGACCGCCGCCGCTCGTCGTATACAGGATCACATCGGCTCCGCCCCGGCAATTCCCCCATCCCTGCCCGGTGACGTTGCCTTGTTCAAAAACCTTCGACGGCTTCGCATCGCAGCCGTCGCGCCCGGCCCAATCCGCAGCCCACTGCGGGATGGGCGTTCCAATGCTGAAATACGCTTCGCGCCCCGCGCCGATGTTTCCGATGCCGTTATACGGGACGTCCGGATCGTCGGTGCCGTGAAAGGCTATGATCGCCACCGGCCGTCCGGGGGAGCAATTCTCCCCGTATTGATACGTGCCGGATACCGACCCGATTGCGGCGATGCGGTCCGAGAGGTCGCACGCCAGCCGGTTGGCCATCCCGCCCCCGCACGAGTGCCCGACGGCGTAGATTCGGTTTCGATCGATGGAGCATTGCGCTTCCACGGTTGCGATGAGATCGCGGACGAATTGTACATCCTGCGATCCCGCCCAGGTATCCCAGGACGGAATGTCACCCGCTCCCTGCGGGTAAACGGCGATAAACCCTGCCTGGGGCGCCAGGGTTGAAAACCCGCTGTAGCTTTCAAATTGGGCGGCACTCCCGCCGTGGCCGTGGAAACCGATCACGAGCGGAACGGCTTTTCCCGGCCGGTAGGTCGCAGGCACATAGATCCGGTACTCGCGCGTCTGCCCGCCGGATGCGACCTCCCCCTCGCTGCCTCCGACCGGGCAACCCCCTGATGCGGCAGGTGAAGTCGGCCGGCAGGCGGCAAGCAAGGCAAGGAAAATCCCCGCCAGCCCGATGCTCCTGACGCTTGTTTCCTTTAATATCATGGCCGTACCCATCGATAGATTCTAAACCGCTTCCGGGTTTCGGTTATTTTGCCGCCCACGCTTTCGCGGCGACAGCACGGGGATGCTCCAACCACCCTCGCCTCCCACGCGGATGTCGCGCCGCTCGAAACGCCACCAGGCTAGGATCGCAAAGAGGAGCGAGACACCGACCATCGCGGCCAGCACGTCCCATTTCATCCCGTCGATTGCCAGGCCCCCCTGATAATAATGGAACGGCGAGAACTTGGCCAGCGTTTCAAGGTCTTTATTCATTCTGGCCAGGGCGTTGACAAAGTAACTGGCCACCAAAAGAATGCCCGAAGTCATCGCCGCCACCCGCTGCGAAGGGAGGAGCAAGCTCAACAACAGGCTCAGAGCGCCGAAGATCGCCAAAAGTCCGAACAGCGACAGCATCGGCAGAGCAAGTTCTCCGGCGGTTAGGTGCAACCCCGTGCCTGGCACGGCCAGGATAAATCCAAGCCAGTTCAGCGCCAGGATGGCGATCATCGCGGCGAGAAACGCCAGGCATCGGCCCGCCAGCAGCGCCGTCCGGCTGACCGGGTGCGCCAGCACCAGATCCAATGCGCCGCTCTCCTCGTCGCCCGCCAGCAGTCCGCTGCCCGCCAGGACGGCGAAAATGCCGACGACGAGCGTCATGTACGAGAAGTATTCCAGGTTGAGAAAACCCGAGGGTGTGAACATCTGCACGACGTCGCTGGTGGCAAAGAACGCCAGCAATTCCTTCGGATAACTGGTCATCAATTTGAGGTAATTGTCCTTCTGGTTTGCGATCGTGTCGTAAAACCTCGTCAGAAAGGCGGCCATCAAGCCCAACGAGAGCCCCCATCCCAGAATTTGCCCGCGAAAGCGGGCGAGCGAATTGCGAAAGATGGCAATCATGGATTCCTCCGTCTCGCGTATCCGGTGCCGGTGCAACCCCGATTAATTCCCGACGGTCCGGTCCGCCTCGTAGTAGGAGAGGAACACTTCCTCAAGGCTGGGCCGCTCGGTCTCGAATTCCTGGACCGGGAAGGCTGCCAGGGCCTTGATCAGCCGGTCCATCTCCCCCTCGATTTGCAGGTTGATCGTCCGGTCGTCCTCCCGGGCGAGGATTTTGATCCCCGGAAGGGTCTCGAGCACGCTTGCCTCCACCGGCCTCAGGAAGCGGACGCGCGCCCTGTGGAGCGTGCGGCCGATCAGCGCGCCCGTATCGGCCGTTTCCACCACCGCGCCCTTCCGGATGATGCCCACCCGGTCGGCGATCTCCTGAACCTCGCTGAGGATGTGCGAGGAGAAAAACACCGTCGCTCCTCCATCACGGCCCTCTTTCACCAGCTGCAGCACCTCCCGCTGCACGAGCGGATCCAGCCCGAAGGTCGGCTCGTCCAGCAGGAGCAGTTCCGGGCGGTGCATCAAGGCCTGCACCACACCCACCTTCTGTTTGTTTCCTTTGGAAAGGTTGCGGATGGCCAGGTGGAGGTCCAGATCGATATGCTCGCACAGATGGAGGACGAACTTCCAATCGGCTTTACCTGCGCGCAGGCTGTTGAGAAAGCGTAACGCGTCTGCAACGGTCATGTTTTGGTCAAAATGGAGTTCGCCCGGAAGATAACCGGTCCGGCGGCGGACGGCGACCGGATCCTTTTGGGGGTCCATTCCCAGGACTCGGACCGTGCCGCCATTGGGCCGGATGAGATCGAGCAGGCAACGGATGGTGGTGGTCTTGCCGGCGCCGTTGGGTCCCAGAAATCCGAAGATCTCGCCGCCCTTCACCTCGAGGTCGAGGCCGCGCAGGGCGCGAACGGAACCGTAGGATTTTTCCAATCCCTTGCTGAGAATAACGACGGATTGCGGCATGATTCCACCTCCCGAAGGGCGGATTTTTTACCAGAGAGCCGGGCATGCTTTCCGCAAAGGGGCTTTCTTTACGTTATAACTGAATAATTGTTCATATATTACATCGTATTTCTTCTTCGTCAAGCGCCAATTTCCATTGCAGGCGGGTGATCTTTGTCGATATGGAATCGCCGTCAAAAAAAGGGGTTTCCGGAACGGGGAGATGGGGGCGCCGGATTTCACCCGTCGTCGCGCTCCAGCCGCTTGCCAAAGGAGGCCACGGCGTCTTCGGCGAAGCCGGTGCGCCGGTAGAACGCCATCGCCTCGAGGTTCTCGCGCCGCACCTGCAGGTTGATTTTCGGGCAGCCGAGTTCCTGGAGCAGCCGTTCAGCCTCGTTCATGAGCGCGCGGCCGAAACCCCTTCGCCGTTGCGCGGGATCCACGGCCAGGTAGTTGATCCAGCCGCGATGGCCGTCATACCCGGCCATGACCGTGGCGGCGATCACGCCGTCGATTGCGCCCACAAGGAACAACTCACGCTGGAGACGGCATTTGCGGGCGATGTCCTTATGCGGATCGTTCCACGGCCGGATCAACCCGCACCGCGCCCAGAGATCCACCACCTCGTTCTCGTCTGCGTTTTCAAACGGTCGAATCACCATTATGGGAAAATCC
>Ga0315282_10008742_pt1 | contig 16303 bp, 18 predicted proteins | sample YL17G07_20_MG_FD_203693 | JGI IMG/M metagenome (GOLD analysis project Ga0315282, IMG submission 203693) | Sediment microbial communities from Yellowstone Lake, YNP, Wyoming, USA - YL17G07_20 | ecosystem: Environmental > Aquatic > Freshwater > Lake > Sediment | place: USA: Wyoming | collected...
TATTGATTCTGCGACAATGGTAACTTATCCGTTTCCCGGGTGGGTCAAAGATCCTGGTGAGGTGGGGCAATGATGGTGGTAAAAACCCTTTTTAGTGGGTCAAAGTTCGTGGTGTTTTACATCCTCCATTGTTAGCGAGAAAATGATTATTAGCAGTATGACTGCTAAAATTAGCATCAGAAAATAGGCATTGCCTTTTATCTTCATACTCTTTTTAGTCTCGCCTAACCAAAAGAATAAACAAGCTCTTCAGCGGCTTATAGGTTAGAATTCCAAGCATGATAATAATTAAGGCCAAACTGATAGGTCTCATAAAAAACAGAGGACCGGCGACTGCATAAGCGATGAAAAAGTATTTTTCAAAAAGGTTACCGAGGATGTAGCCAATGAACAGCGCCGGCCGACTGTAATCAAATTTCCCGATGGCCACCCCAAGTATAGTGGCGACAACGAGCACAATAAGATCGTTTAATTGCTCCATGGGCGCAAAAGTGCCTACAAATATAAGCGGTATGATTAAGGCAACCAGAATGCGTGCCGGCATAGTAGCCACCTTAGCCAGATTTTAGTCCGCTGAACCTCAATGTGCTACATTATCGTCACCCCCCTTCAGAAAGTTTTTGAAAAACACGTAATCCTGCTTGCTACTAATTAGTGATAGCAAAATGTTTGTGCAACTACAATCAGGTGAAGACCCGATTTCTTGGCATATAGAGACATTAATTTTGAAGTCGTTGCCCTGTCCTTGAAATTAGGCGAAGTCACGGACAGACTAACCGTGCAGGCTAAAGCTGGCTTGAACCAAGCTAAGGTACAATTAAACCTTCACGGATGGCATAGCGCACCAATTGGGTGCGGTCATGAACTTTAAGTTTTCCCATTAAATTGAGGCGATGAGTCCCAACGGTGCGAACGCTAATCCCAAGCAAGTTAGCCATTTCCTTATTTGTTTTCCCTTCAGCAATTAAGCAGAGGATCTGACGCTCTCTCTCAGTGAGGCGCTTGTAATCCTCCACTTTCGCTGCGGCTTTGAACTGCTCTAGGTATCCATCCACCACTTTCTTTGCCACCGAAGGGTAGAGAAAGGCATCGCCCTGAGATACAGCCTGAATCGCAGAGATAAGTTCCCTAGCAGGAGCTCTCTTTGGGATGTATCCTGACGCCCCTGCACGTAGCATCTCAAAAATATATTGCTCTGTCTCGTACATGGTCAAAATTAGAACCTTTACTAAAGGATTCTGCCTTTTTATCTGCCGTGTTGCCTCCATACCATTTACATTGGGCATAGCGATATCCATCAATACCACGTCTGGCTTGAGCTGCATAGTCTTAACAACAGCCTGGACACCATCCTCTGCCTCTCCGACTACCTCTATCCCTTCAACGTCCTTCAACAAGCTCCGGAGGCTCTCACGGAATATGGTATGATCATCAACAATGAGCACATTAATTTTAGCCATTAATATGCTCCCCAGTCATAGGAACTTACCGGGATCTCGACCTTTAGACGGGTCCCATGTCCTAGAGCCGACTCTATCTTTAGAATTCCCCCACAGAGCTCCGCCCGCTCCATCATTCCGAGGAGTCCCAGATTCTGCTTATCACCAGACATGCTGAGAGCAGCATCAGTATCAAACCCTGTACCGTTATCTTGCACCATGAGCACCAGCCGTGATTTGCCGAAGTTCAACTTGACTCTAGCTGAAGCAGCTTTTGCATGCTTGATTACGTTGGACAGAGCCTCTTGGGCTATTCTAAATAGTTCTATCTCAACGACCGGAGCCGGTCTCCTTTGGCTTAATCCGCTCACCTCCAGCACAATCGGCAACGAGGCTTCTTTCGATAACCTACGGATGTACCAGTCCAATGCTTGAGGTAATCCTAGGTCATCCAGCGCTGGCGGTCGCAAATTAAGCGATAGCTCATGCAGGTCATCAAGCGCTTGGTTAATGTGAGAGCTACTTACTGCCAGCCTCTCTCGCGCTCGGACAGAGTCAGCGGGAAGAGCAGTCTCTATATCTTCAAGATTGAGTTTGACGGAGAGAAGGAGTTGGTTCACCTCGTCGTGTATCTCCCGGGCGATTTTCTTACGTTCCTCCTCACTTTTTGCGATGAATTTACCCAAGAGTTCTCTATAGCAACGCTTGGTATGTTTTAATTCCAGATGTGACTGCGTGTCATCAATTATCAGTGAAATCCATCCACTCAGCGCCTCGAGCTGGAGGAGATCAGCTTCACTAAAAGGCTTGTGCTGCCTATAATGCTCCAATAGAACAACGCCAAGGATTTCTTCTCTAAGCACAAGGGGGTTGGCTATCATACTCATGGTTGGCGGTAGTCCCCGCCTCATTTTGGCATGACAATCCAAATTTGCAGGTCTCAAGGTTGCTATCTGTTGCTTCACAGCCTCAGCTGAGGAGAAGAGCAAGGCTTTACGCTGAGCAAAACATTGTCCTGGTGCTCCCTCTTTGGCGCGGAGACTGTGCTTGATATCTTTCCGGGAATAACCATATGAAGCTTCAGCAACGAGTTGCTGACGTCTTTTGTCATATAGATATACAACGCCGGCATTTGCTGGAGGCACATTTTCCACAAGGAACTTGACTAAGGAATCTAGCAATTCCTCGAAATTTGAAACGGTCTTCAGAATCCTACCCGGAGCAAGAAAAACTTCCTCGCACTGCACTGTGTGAGAATTAGAAACTTGGTCAATAAATGCCATCACCTGCCTCTAGAAACCGTTAATCTTATGTAGCGAGCGGGAACTCAGCTGGACATTCGGCCTCTAGCAAATTCTAACACGCTCCATATGGAAGTTCAACACATACTATGTTACTACCTGATGGAAACGATTAGATCCAGACGCAACCTGGTTAAGGCTGATTTTGAAATAGCTCTTAATCTAGCAAAGCAGTTGGATTTCCTCTTCGAGAAGGGAACTTTTGCCGAGAAGAGGCTGCTTTGTGAAACCGTCCTCAAGCGCCTCTACATTGAGGACGGGAAAATAATGAAAACCGAACTCAACCCGCCCTTTGCGCTTATCACATCAGTGGGCGGTGGTTCGGAATCCTTCCAATTTGGTAGCAGGGGTTGGATTCGAACTGCAATCTTGCTTATACCATCCTCACCCTCTCCAGCCTGCTTAATCTATTCATCGCCTCCCTCTTCTCCTCTAACCCCAGCTTGGTCTTGTTTATGGCTTTAGCCAGTAGCTCAATTGACTGGTCGTAGGTCTGGTGGTCAACAGGGTAAAGGGGTAGATTAGCAATTCCAGTTCGTGCGGGAATGATGGTGGCTGACATGCCCCACCTCAGTTAAGAACCACAGCTATCACAGCTGGAAGCACCACAACTACTGCAAGAACTACCTGTACCAGGCAGAGCGCTAGGGAATCCGCTATCGCTTTTGGAGAAGCAGGAAAAAGCAGAGAATTTCCGCTCTGCACTCTTATGGCAACGCGGACAGAGAGCCTCCTTGTCAGCCTGACTTAGAGGACGAAGTAGCTCAAACTTGAAGCCACATCCAGAGCAAGCATACTCATATATCGGCATTTTCCCCTCTATAAATAGTTTACTTCTGTTTGGGTAGTGAGTCAAGCTGCCCACACCACCTCACCCCCAATAATGGTCATCTCCACCTTGATATCCTTTATCTGCTCTGGCGGTGACTGGGTGGGGTCGTTGCTTAACACTACAATATCAGCCAGCTTACCTGCGATGATGGAGCCTTTTACATTTTCTTCTAAAGAGGCATAGGCAGCATTTATGGTATACATAGCCAGTGCCTGCTTTCCTGAGATACATTCTTCAGGCAAAATCTGTTGCTCTGACTCAGCCTTTCTGGTTACGGCGGCATATATGCCGACCAGAGGGTTATCAGAGACTACCGGGGAATCTGAACTGCCAGCAACAACCAAACCACTATCTAAGAAGGACTTAATTCGGTATAGCCACGGTAATTGACTGGTTGGCACCTGAGCTAAATATCTTTCCCCACTGTAATAGATGAAGGGTGGCTGAGTAACAATAATAGTCTGGAGCTCAATCAGGTGCTTAAGTAGCTGGGGAGGACATACTGAGCAGTGCTCAATGCGGTGGCGTCGACTAGGTTGGGGGAGGTGGCTATGAGCATATTCTAAGGCAGTAATGGCTGCCTCTACTGTGCTCGGTTCAACGGCATGCATGGCAAGCTGAAAACCAGCCTGGTGAGTCCTGAGTGCCTGCTGGTTTAACTCCGACTGCGGTGGCTGGAGCTGACCGGTGGTTTCGTCCAGCATTATCTTTACCCCACCCAGACGCAACCGACTGTTACCAGAGCCTGGGGTTAAACCCGCTTCCTGAAACTGGCTCAAGGCGTCAATGCCAAACATCATAGACACCCGACTTTTCAGTTTATCTTTGAACCGGTGGAAGGTCTGCCACCGATTAAAATTATTGCGGACTGTAGCCTCTTGCAGAGAGGTAATGCCAAAAGAAAGGTAGTGCTGATTGGCTAAAGCCACACCTTTGGCTAACTCTTCTTCAGCTAGAGGTGGCATTACCTCTTCCCAGATATAGCCCAGCATCCCAAATAGAAGACCGTTTGGCTCTCCAGTATCAAGGTCTCTATCAATGAGCCCCCCTGCTGGGTCTGGGGTTTCTCTAGTAATGCCCGCCAGAGATAGTGCCAGGCTGTTAAGAACACAGGCGTGCAGAGAGCGGTGAGCCAGGACTACAGGGTGCCTTGGTACCGCCTCATCTATGTCCCAGCGATTGGGGTGGCGCTTTTCGGCAAGGTAAAACTCATTATACCCGTCGGCATTGAGCCACTTGCCTAACGGGGTGTTCTCGGCCTGACGGCGGATGGCTGCCTTTATCTCGGCAATGGAGCTAACTGACGACGGACTTAAGTCAAGGCTTAAGAGCTTTCTTATGAAGGAAAAGATATGGCAGTGGGCATCATTAAAGCCAGGCACTACGGTTTTACCCTGGCAATCAATTATCTTGGTTTTAATCCCCCGGGCTGACTCCAGCTCTGCATCGTCGGCGACAAGCCAGATTCTATCCCCCTTGATTGCCACCAGCTCAGCAGTGGGCTGCCTTGGGTCAAGAGTTATCACATTGGCGTTTTTCAGGATAAGGTCGGCTGACACTTTTTACCTTTTGACCAAGTAGCTATAGAGTAGTATACTACAAGAAGTTTATATGAATACAGAGCAAATAGCTAATAAGCTGATTTCATGGGTCAGGGAGAAGGTTTCGTCTGCCGGGTGCAAGGGGGTAGTAATAGGCATGAGTGGTGGACTCGACTCCTCGGTACTGGCAGTATTGTGTCACCGTGCTTTTCCCAAAAATATGCTCGGGGTGCTTATGCCCTGTTACAGCATACAAGAAGATATAGAACATGCCCAGGCAGTGGCTGCCAAGTTTTCTATCCCGACTAAAACCGTTGTCCTTGACAGTGTTTTTGACACCCTGCTCAAGGCATTGCCTAGTAATAAGGTAGGCCCTAATGTAAGCCGGTTGGCTGAAGCCAATCTCAAGGCTAGGTTAAGGATGCTCACCCTCTATTATTTTGCCAATAGGCTTGGATACATGGTGGCGGGGTCTGGTGACAGGAGCGAGCTTTCCATAGGCTATTTTACCAAGTTTGGCGATGGGGGGGCAGACATTCTCCCCTTAGGCAATCTGGTCAAAGGGCAAATAAGGGAGCTAGCTCATTCCTTGGGCATTCCACAACAAATCATTGATAAGCCTCCCTCGCCCGGTTTATGGCAGGGACAAACCGCTGAAGACGAGCTGGGGCTCAGCTATGAGGAACTCGACCACTATCTGCTTACTGGCGAAGCCAGTAGTGAGTTGAAAGAGAAAATTGAGTCTATAAGGGCTGCCACCGAACATAAACGCCAGTTACCTCCGGTAGCTGACTTCTAGCCTTAACCACACTTCTCTCACAGAGGCAAGACCCCCAAAAATCTACGGAAAAATTCAGCTTCCCACGATGGTTGATGAGGTTGTTTTGCAACCTATCCCCCTGACCCCCTTCCCTTAATAAGGGAAGGGGGAGTGTAAGTAAGAAAAGGGCGAAGCCTCTCTTAAAAACCTCCTCCCCCTCATGCAAAGAATATATCTTCCTATTATGGAGAGGGGGATTAAGGGGGTGAGGTTAGTAAACAATCTATGTAATTCAGCTTGTCTTAATAGGTTACTTGTGCTATGATGCAAATAGGCAAATATGACCACAGAGAAAGAGAAGGCACTAGAACTGGCGATTGACCAAATTGAAAAGCGGTTTGGTAAAGGCTCAGTCATGAAGCTGGGGGGAGCTGCTGCCAGGTCATCGGTGGAAGTTATTCCCAGCGGCTCGCTAGCACTAGACCTCGCCTTGGGTGTAGGAGGTATTCCCAGAGGACGAATTACCGAGATTTTCGGTCCCGAGGCATCAGGGAAAACTACCCTGGCTCAACACATAATTGCTGAGGCGCAAAAGGCTGGAGGCATAGCTGCCTATATTGATGTGGAGCATGCCCTCGACCCCTCCTACGCTGCTAACTGCAGCGTCAATATTGATGACCTGCTCATCTCTCAACCCGACACTGGAGAGGAAGCTCTGGAGATTACCGAGGCTCTGGTCAGGAGTGGGGCAGTTGATGTAATCGTGATTGACTCAGTAGCCGCCTTGGCACCTCGGGCTGAGATTGAGGGGGAGATGGGCGATGCTCATGTTGGCTTACAAGCCCGCCTAATGTCGCAAGCACTGAGAAAGCTAGCTGCCGCTATTGGCAGGTCGGGAACATCAGTAATATTTATTAACCAGTTAAGAGAAAAGGTCGGGATTATTTTTGGTAACCCGGAGGTGACACCGGGCGGCAGGGCTTTGAAATTCTATAGCTCAATAAGGATAGACCTAAGACGTGTTGAGACCATAAAGCAGGGAAACGAAGCAACAGGCAGCCGTGTCAAAGCCAAGGTAGTTAAAAATAAGGTTGCTCCCCCCTTCAGAAGCGCTGAGTTTGACATCATGTTTGACCACGGCATAAGCCGGGAGGGTGACCTTATTGACCTAGGTGCAGAGCTGGGGCTAGTGAAGAAGACTGGCAACTTTTTCTCCTATGGTGATATTCGCCTGGGGCAAGGCAGGGAGAATGCCAAGCAGTACCTGAGCCAGAATCGTGAGCTTGCTCAGGAGATTGAGCAGCAGATTAGAGCCTCAGCCAGCACCATTCATAAACCTTTAGCTAGCGAATAAGGGTAGTTTTAACAGATAGTAATAGTTAGCAATGGTAAATAAGGCTGAGGCTCAAACCTCAGCCTTGCGCTTTAGAAGGGGGGTGAAGCGAGTTAGTGACGAGGATTACTGCCATCCGTGTGGGGAAAGGTCGGGGTAAACGGGTAAATGTATTCTTAGCTGGTAAGTTCGCCTTTAGCCTGGAAGCTGAAGTGGCACTGAAAGAGGGGCTTCAGGTTGACCAAGAGCTATCGGCTAGCCAGATTGAAACCCTAGCTAGGTCTGACCACTTTCATCGCTGCCTTAATGCTGCTGTTCACTACCTTAGCTATCGACCTCGGAGTGAGTCTGAAATAAGAGAGCAACTTCACCGACGTGGTTTTAATGGCGATAGTATAGAAGCAGTGATAGCCAGACTAAAGGAGCAAGGGCTCATAGATGATGTGGCTTTTGCTCAATTCTGGAAGGAAAACCGCCAGTCGTTTAGCCCGCGTAGCCAATGGCTAACTAGCTTTGAGTTGAGGCGAAAGGGAGTGGCTAACGACATCATAGACCAAGTGGTTGGGGCTGTTGATGATGCCGATAGCGCCTACCGGGCAGCTCTGAGCAAAGCCCGCAGTTTACCCCTCTCTGACTACCAGAGCTTCCGTCGCCGGTTAGGAGAGTATCTCAGACGGCGTGGCTTTGGCTATGAGGTAATAAACCAGACTATAGGACGGATGTGGCAGGAGCTGTCTGGATAACACTTTACCTTGACATTAAACGAGGGAAGTTAGTAGTATTAGCTATTAATGGCTTACCCCCAATGACTGAAACGGTACAAACGAAAGAGAGGTGAAAATGGGAATAGATGTAGTATTAGCTATTGCCTTCAGTTTTCTCATCGGTGTGATATTCGGGGGTATGGCTGCCTTTCTTTCCAGACGACTGATAATTAACCGGCAAATCCGTATTGCCGAGAGGAAAGCGGCTAGGATTGTGGCTGAAGCCAGAACCGAGTCCAAAAATGTGCTTAATGAGGCTAGGCAGGAGGCAGAAAAAGCAAGATTAGCAATGGAGGCAGAGTATCGTGAACGACGCTCTGAACTTCAGCGACAGGAGAACCGTGTATCCCAAAAGGCAGAGAGCCTGGAGCGCAAGTTAGAAGATGTAGCGCAGCGTGAGCGTAATCTGGCGAATAAGGAAAGGGAAATAGAATCCATCCGTGCTCATCTTGGGGAGGTTAGAGACAGACAGTTAAAGCAACTAGAGCTGATTTCAGGTATGTCAAGCGCTGAAGCAAAGAACATGCTGCTTGAGACCATGGAGGTTGAGATGCGGGAGGAAGCCTCACGTCGCCTTCGGGAGTGGGAAGCAAGATTAAAAGAGGAGGCTAATCAGAAAGCCCAGGAGATTTTGTCCCAGGCAATTCAGCGCTGCGCCGCTGAAGTCGCAGCTGAGACTACTGTGGTTAGTGTTCCCCTCCCCAGTGATGAGATGAAAGGACGGCTTATTGGACGAGAGGGTCGTAATATCAGAGCGCTAGAACAAGCTACTGGCGTTGACCTGATTATTGATGATACCCCAGAGGCAGTGATACTTTCTAGCTTTGACCCGGTGCGGCGAGAGATAGCTCGCGTGGCTTTAACCAAGCTTATTCTTGATGGCCGTATCCATCCGGCTCGAATTGAAGAGGTGGTAGCCAAGGCGAAGGAGGAAGTAGAGGCTGCCATCTACAGCGCTGGAGAGCAGGCAGCTTATCAGGCAGGGGTACAGGGATTACGCCCTGAACTAATTAAGTTGCTTGGTCGCCTTAGGTATCGCACCAGCTATGGACAGAACGTCTTAACCCATAGTATTGAGGTTGCCCATCTCTCCGGTATGATTGCCGCTGAATTAAATGCCAATATTACCATAGCCAAGAGAGCGGGGCTACTTCACGACATTGGCAAGGCAGTAGACCGTGAAATAGAGGGCAGTCATGCTGCTATCGGGGCTGACTTGGTTAAGCAATGGGATAAGTCTCCTGAGGTAGTCCAGGGGATTGCTCAGCATCATGGTGAGACTGGCACTATGAGCATCTGGGGCTTTATCATCTCCGCGGCTGATGCTATTAGTAGCAGCCGACCAGGAGCCAGACGCGAGTCGCTAGAGAGCTACCTGAAGCGGCTGAAGGCGTTGGAAGATATAGCCAATAGCTTCAAGGGAGTGGAGAAGTCGTTTGCTATTCAAGCCGGTCGTGAAATCCGCATCTTAGTTAAACCAGAAGAGATTGACGATTTAGGAGCAATGAGGCTTGCCCGAGACATTGTTAAGAAGATAGAGGAAGGTCTGGAGTATCCGGGTCAGATAAAGGTTACCGTCCTCAGAGAGACAAGAGCTATAGACTATGCCAAGTAGTGTGTCAATATTGATGATTGGTGACGTAATTGGCAAGCCTGGCAGGCGGGCAGTAAGCAAGCTTGTGCCAAGCCTGCGGAAGCAATATGGGTTAGACCTGATTATTGCCAATGCAGAGAATGCCGCCGGCGGTTTAGGTCTAACCCCAGCTACAGCTAGGGAACTGCTGGATGCTGGCGTTGATGTGCTGACCTCAGGTAACCATATATGGGCTCAAAAGGAGATTATTCCATACCTTGACGGTGAAATGCCTATTCTGCGTCCGTTAAATTATCCCCCAGGGGTGCCTGGAAAGGGCTATATAATCAATAGTAAAGCTGTAGTGGTTAATTTGATGGGGAGAACCTTTATAGGCGATTTCGATTGCCCGTTTCGAGCCATGGATAAATTACTGGCTGAGCTTGGACACAAGTCGCCAGTTATTATTGTTGATTTCCACGCTGAGGCAACATCGGAGAAGGTAGCAATGGGGCGTTACCTGGATGGTCGGGTCAGTGCTGTGTTGGGTACTCATACCCACGTAGGAACCATTGATGCCCAGCTCCTCCCTAAAGGCACTGCCTATATTACTGATATAGGTATGGTCGGACCCAAAGATTCAGTCATTGGTGATGATACTGAAGCAGTGATTCGGCGCTTTCTGACCAGAATGCCCAATCGCCTATCTGTTGGGAAGGGGAAGGCAATCTTGAATTCAGTAATGGTTAAGGTAGCCGAAGATAGCGGCAGGGCAATAAGCATAGAACGAATCGACCGAGAAGCGGAGGAGTAGTGGCTAGGGTAGACCTCCATATACATTCTACTGCCTCCGATGGTCGCCTTAGTCCGGCAGACGTTGTCTATAAATCCGTGGAGCTTGGGCTAACCATTATTGCTATCGCCGACCACGACTCTGTGAATGGGATTGCCCCTGCCCTCGCCGCTGCCAATACTTCCCCCTGGCTGAAAGTCATACCCTGCGTTGAAATCAGCACCGATGTCCCTCATGGTGAAGTCCATGTCCTCGGCTACTTTATAGATTATACTGACCATCAGCTAAAGGCTATATTAGAGAGGTTGCGCAACTCTCGGCAGGAGCGAGCTTTAGGAATGGTTAATAAGCTAAAGAATTTGGGCATCCACATTGACTGGCAGCGAGTCCAAGAAATAGCCGGAGGTGGTTCTATAGGCCGTCCTCATATTGCCCAAGCTATGTTAGAAAAGGGTTACATAACCTCAGTTAAGGAAGCATTTATTAAGTATATAAATCGGGATGGACCAGCGTATGTGGAACGGGAAAAGAGGACTCCAGCGGAGGTAGTGGAGCTAATATCGCAGGCTAAGGGATTACCGGTGCTAGCACATCCGTTAACTGCCAATGACCCAGAGACAATGGTAGTTAGGCTAAAGGCAGCCGGTTTAATCGGTATCGAGGCTTATTATAATGGCTATACCAAGGATGAAATCGATGGGCTGGTTGCCCTTGCCGAGAGACATAATCTTATCGCCACTGGTGGGAGCGACTATCATGGTCTAGATAACGCGACTGAGACTATGATTGGTGGGGTAGATGTGCCCATGGAGTCAGCAGAGCGACTTATAGCTCTAGCCGAGCAACGAGCACCAAAGTCAGCGTTGTAAGGAGAACCCGTGGTTGTTGAGTTTGCCTTATTAATATTAGCCGCCTACCTCCTGGGCTCGGTGCCAGCAGCCTATCTAGCCGCTAAGTGGTCCCGTGGGATAGACATCAGGCGAGTTGGTAGTGGCAATGTGGGAGCCAGTAACTTATTGATATCAACCTCCAAGTGGCTGGGGGGGTTGGTAGCCCTTTTTGATGTTGGTAAGGGAGCAGCAATGGTCTGGGTAGCTCAACTACTAGGGCTAGGCATTGCTCAGCAGGTAACCGTAGGATTGGCGGCAATCATCGGACATAACTGGTCAATTTTTCTTCGCTTTGGTGGTGGCAGGGGGATTCTAGCTACCCTCGGCGTTATTATCATCCTGGTACCATGGCTATCACCAGTAGCACTCATTATTGCTCTACTTTTTGTCCCCTTCCGACAATTAGCTCTGGGAGTACTTATATCTTTAATATCTTTACCCATATTTGGCTGGTTTCTTAGCCAGCCTCTAGGCATAAATGAAAGGCTTCCCATTACGTTGGGCTTTTTGTTCGCACTCTTGATAGCGGTATTCAAACGGCTAGTGGCACCACGAACCTCAGTTACGGCTTCAGTGCCCACGAGGCAGCTATTTGTTAATCGCCTGCTTTTTGACCGTGACATACGGGATAGGGAAGCCTGGATACAGCGAGCACCACCAGAGGTGAGCTCGGCTGAACAGCCTTCTAGCCAACAAAAAAAGCAAGGGAAGGGTTAACCGCAATAAAATGAGGTGTGTCTACCATCCTGATGTTGAAACTGGCCTGAGGTGTGGTAAGTGCGGTAGACCAATATGTCCTAAATGCCTGGTGCAGACCCCGGTGGGAGCAAGATGCCCGGATTGCGCCAGACTCTATAAGCTGCCTACCTTCAGTGTTTCTACCAAATACTACCTTAGGGCTGTAGGAACCGGGGTGGGTATAGCTATTGTCTGCGGCATTGTCTGGGAGATAATAATAGGCGTAGTGCCTCTTAATCTTAATCTGTTGTTGGCTCCCGGTGCTGGCTATGTCATCGGAGAGGTGGTCAGTCTTTCGGTTAACCGCAAGCGCAGCAGGGGACTGGCGGCTGTTGCTGGCAATTGCGTGGTAATAAGTTACTTAGTTACTATTCTTTCTCCATGGGGCGTTCATTTTAGCCTATCTAGCATCCTGTACTTGGTTATTGACCTGCTGGCTTTAGCCCTGGGTATTTTTGTTGCTGTCACCCGTTTGCGTTAAAACGAGCTTAGCCTAGAGAGGAGATGATAAGCATGGTTCCAACGCGAGAGATATTCTGGAATATTCAGTTTGGCGAAATACTTTATGTGGTGGCAGCCATTGCCATTGGCATTCTAGTTTATGCCCTATACCGCCGATATAAACTGTGGCGACTGGGTAAACCAGATAACAGATTTGACCATCTGGGTAAGAGAGTATGGGCATTTATAGTTGCTGGCGTTGTTGACGGTATATTCCACCGCAAATTCTTCGGCGTGGCTAATGGTCTGGGACATAGGAATCTCTCCGTTACGGATTTCCAGCCCAAGGAGCTTTACCCTGGGTCAATGCACTTCCTTATTTTCATTGGGTGTATGGTATTTCTTCTCGGTGCATTTCTTGATTTTATCAGTCACTACTTCTTTCATTTTATGAAAGGCTGGGTCTATCTGGGAACTTCACTGGTTGTGGACATCTTTGGCATATTGGTGGTCATAGGAGTAGTCCTAGCCCTAATCAGGCGCTATATTCAAAAACCAGATAGACTACAGAGTAGCCCAGATGACTTAATATTCTTACTGCTAATCCTTTTTGTAGTAATTAGCGGCTTTGTTGTTGAAGGATTTCGTATTGCCGCTACCGAGTTAAAAACCACCCCGGAGTGGGCAATGTGGTCTCCCGGCGGCTTTATTCTCGCCCAAGCCTTCAGCGGCATGAGCCAGGCTACCCTACTAACCTGGCACCGAATTATGTGGTGGTTTCATGTAGTCATTACCTTGGGCGGTGCTACTTACCTTTTCCTTCATTTTTACAGGATATTACATATCATTGTTTCCCCGCTCAACGTATTCTTTAGGTCGCTAACCCCCAGAGGAGCGCTAAGAACTATTGATTTAGAAACGGCAGAGACCTTTGGCGTATCTAAAATTGAGGATTTCACTTGGAAGCAGCTACTAGACCTGGATGCCTGCACTTGCTGTGGTCGGTGTCAGGACAACTGCCCTGCATACCTCAGCGGTAAGCTACTTTCACCCAAGATGGTAAACCACCACCTCAGACGCTTAATGGAGATGACTCCAAGGTTGGTCAAAGCTGGGGCGATTAATCCCGAGGGTGAGGGACAGGCTCTCATTGGTGATGTAGTAACCCACGATGAGATATGGAACTGCACAACTTGCTTTGCCTGTCACGAGGTATGCCCGGTATACACAGAGCCTATGGTTAAGCTCGTTGAGATGAGGCGAAACCTGGTAATGGAGCAGGCATCTGTACCCGAGACCGGAGAGGGAGCGCTCAAGAGCATCGAAGCCAGGGGACACCCGTGGCGGGGAACCACGGCAACAAGAACTGATTGGGCAGAAGGACTTGACGTCAAGACTCTATCTGAGGATAGCGATGTAGAAATCCTATACTGGGTAGGCTGCACCTCGGCGCTGGAAGATAGGAGTGTGAAGGTGGCGCAAGCCATAACTAAACTGTTAAAGCAAGCCGGGGTTAAATTTGGCATCCTTGGTACCCAGGAGAGCTGCTGCGGTGACCCGGCTCGCCGCCTGGGTAACGAGTATCTCTACCAGATTCAGGCACAGAAGAATATTGAGTTGATGAAGAGTTACAATGTGAAGAGAATAGTTACCGGCTGTCCTCACTGCTATAACACCATAAAGAACGAATATCCCAAGTTGGGGGGAGAGTTTGAGGTTATTCACCACTCTGAGTTTATTGCCAAGTTGTTGCAAGAAGATAAGCTAAGAATCATCAAGGGTGCTAGAGGTGTGGTAACCTACCACGACGCATGCTATTTGGGGAGATACAACGAGATTTACGAGCCACCAAGGCAGATACTCAGTTGCATGCCTGATATTACCTTGGTTGAGTTGCTGCGCAATCGAGAGCGGGCTTTTTGCTGTGGTGCTGGCGGTGGTCACCTGTGGCTGGAAGAACAACGCATTGGCAGCAGAATCAACGAAATGCGCACTGAGCAGGTAATTGAAACTAAAGCCCAGATTGTAGCCACTGCCTGTCCTTACTGCCTCCAGATGTTTGAAGATGGTATAAAGGCGAAAGCAGCTCAAGAATCGCTTAAAGCGATGGATATTGCCGAACTGGTAGCAGATTCAGCAATATATCGCCCTTACTCTATTCCGGAATAATTAGTAGCGAGCCCTAGTAAAGAGATTAGTTTATAAGGAGATAAAAAATGTCGGAACGTTATAAAGTTAGCATAAAGGTAATCAGTCAAAAAGGAACCTGTGCCCTTGAGCATAAGGTTGGTGACCAATGGGTGGTGGAAGACAAAACACCAGAAGGCATATGCCTCGGAGCTTTTGATGCCTTGTTTCCTTACCTTCAAGTGCTGATGTATGGCGGGGCATTTCCCTGGGAAGATGACCCCGACATGACCACGGCTGCCTGCCCAGATGCGACTAACCCGGTTGTTTTTGAGCTCCGTCGTCTGCGTGAGTAAGAGGTCAATCTCCTCAGCAAATTAAAGACAGGGTTAGGGTTTTCCGTATTGTTCGCGGAGCACCCGTTTCAGAACCTTGCCCATCGGGTTGCGGGGAAGCCCATCCACAAAAACAACCGACCTTGGTCTCTTAAAGCTAGATATCCTTTCCCGGCAATACTCCATTATCTCCTCGGCAGTGGCAGTCTCCCCCTGTTTAAGAACAATTATTGCCCTAGGTTGCTCACCCCATTCCACATCAGGGACACCAATTACCGCTGCCTCCTCAATCTTGGGATGAGAGTGCAACACCGCTTCCACTTCCTCAGGAGCAATGAATTCCCCACCCCGTTTAATCATATCGGTAGTCCTGCCTGCCAGATAGAAGTAGCCATCTTCATCCATATAACCCATATCACCGGTATGAAGCCAGCCATCCTTGTCAATGGTCTTTTTCGTCTTCTCCTCATCCCGCCAGTATCCGGTCATTACCCTGGGTCCCCGGGCAACAATCTCACCCACCTCCCCTGGGGTTAGCTCACGACCCGTCTCATCAACCACCTTCATTTCAATATCTGACATAGGCTTACCAATGGAGGAAAGCCTCTTTAGTTTCCTCTCCCGTTCCTCTTCAGTACCACTGATGACATGGTCTTCAGGACTCAGAATGGTAATGGTTGATGCCGACTCCGTCTGCCCAAAGGCGTTGATAAAGCTAACCCCGGGGAAAACATCCAGCGCCTTCTTGATAACCTCAAGGGGCATAGGTGCAGCACCATAGGTTATGACTCTCAGACTGCGCAAGTCATACTTACCGAAGTCAGGATTATCCAGCAGTTGCTTTAACATAGTAGGAACCATCATCGCTCGGGTGGCTTTCTCCTTTTCCACCAGTTCCATCCACTCCTTAGCCTCGAACTGTCGCTCCATTACCAGGGTTCGCCCTCCATAAATCGCCGCCATCATCGCCTGAATCCCAGCTACATGGTATAGAGGAACAGTGAGGATATTCCTCTCCTCAAGCACAGGGTCAGCCGGAGTTACATTCTCCAAAACGTAGATGGAGAAACTATTGTGAGATAGCATAACCCCCTTAGGGAAGCCGGTGGTGCCAGCAGTATACATCAATATTGTAGTATCGTCATCATTAATATCGGTCACCACTTCTTCAGCAGGCGACGATGATATCAGCTCCTCATAATACAGCATGCCATCATGCTTGCTATCTATTGAGATAAAGTGCTTCACTGAGCTCAGATTTGGTCTTACGGAATTTACCAGGTCAATATAGCGGTCGCCAGTAAGCAGGTCGCCAGATTCAGAGCTATTGAGCATGTAGGCGAGTTCACTCCCCTTAGCCCTGAAGTTCAAAGGCACATAGATGGCTCCGACTTTTGCTACGGCAAAATAGGCTTCCACGCATTGATTACAGTTGA
>Ga0315282_10008743_pt1 | contig 16302 bp, 16 predicted proteins | sample YL17G07_20_MG_FD_203693 | JGI IMG/M metagenome (GOLD analysis project Ga0315282, IMG submission 203693) | Sediment microbial communities from Yellowstone Lake, YNP, Wyoming, USA - YL17G07_20 | ecosystem: Environmental > Aquatic > Freshwater > Lake > Sediment | place: USA: Wyoming | collected...
GTAGTGTCCACCCAAGTATAAGGGTATTGCGCTCAATACCATTGCTACTAACCAAGACGAAGCGACTACAACCATTCCCTGCATCCAATTCAGTTCTTTATCGGTTGCGCAAAGCCAAGTTAATACCAAACCGCACAATAACGCAATTTCTGCGCTAACCAAGAAATCCAAAGCCGGATTAACCTCTTTAAAAAATACCAATCCCATAATAAAAGGCACAAACATCGTAAATCCAAGGCCAATAGTTATCTTGCCTAGATAATAACCAATATGCCTTATATCTTTTAATTGCGGTTTTAGTATCATCTTAAAAAATATGCCAAAAAAGAAATCAATAGACCTGCCGAGATAATGCACAAGGCATATATAATTTCACAAACTATCCCCAGTGTTTCTGTAAAAAAGAGATTCAATCTCATGGCTTATCCACAAATAAAAACCAAAGAATGTTTTTCTCTGGATACATTCCTCTCTATCTTTATTTAGCCAATTTAAGCCTGAATAGATGAAAAGGCAAGTCAATAAAAGGTCAAAATTAATGTTGGAAAATGCGGTTTTTTGAAGCGGATATATACGGAAAGATTAATGGTCGCAGCGGAAACGATAACCGATGCCAGGTTCGGTCAGGATGTAAGTTGGCCTGTCAGGATTAGGTTCTATCTTGCTGCGGAGATTACTAATTGTTACTCGTAAAAGATGCAACACACCTTCTAAATCTTCAGTCTTATTCCAGACTTCCTGCAAAATCTTTTGGTGGGTTATGACCTTAGCGGCGTTTAAAACAAGGAATTTCAGGATGTCGTATTCTGTGGGCGTCAAGTCGGCCTCGGTTCCATTGACTATCACTTGACGGCTTGTGATATCCAGCGAAAGTTTGTCTACCCGTAGAATTTCTTTGGTGTCCACAGGTAGAAGACGACGCATTACTGCTTTCAAGCGCGCCAGAAGTTCTCCGATACTAAACGGCTTTGTAAGATAGTCGTCGGCACCTAGATTAAGAGCAGCAATCTTATCTGATGCATCTTCCCTTACGGAAAGAACAATAATCGGAGTCTTTGCCCTCTTACGGATTTTGCGAATCACTTCGATTCCATCAACATCAGGAAGGCCGAGGTCAAGTATAATGACATCTGGATGTGAAGAGACCGATCTTTCTAGTGCTTCTCTCCCCGTTGCGGACTCAAAAACGTTATAGCCGTGCGATGAAAGCGATGCTTTCAAAAAGCGCCTAATCGCTTTTTCATCATCCACCACAAGAATTCTTAAGCTTTGTTTCTCTGCCATAGTCTAAAGCATTAATTTGAAGGGATAGTGATAATAAATGTTGCACCCCTATCCGGATTATTTTGGGCCGTAATCTGGCCACTGTGAGCTTCAACGATTCCTTTACAAATGGAAAGTCCAAGGCCCGTTCCCGTTATCTGCTGGGGTCTTTCAACGTGGTAAAATTTATCAAAGATGCGCTTAAGATCTCCTTCCGGTATTCCGACCCCTTGATCTTTAATTTCGATCTTTACCTTGTCTTTAAACAAAGTTGCTTTTATATCTATCGGCGTATCCGCAGATGAATATTTAAGCGCGTTATCAATCAAATTGAAAAATACCTTCATCATAAAAGAAAAATCCATAGGTACTTCCGGAAAATCCCTAGAGATGTCTATGTTTATATTTCTTGAGCCTATCTTTGCCTTCAATTGTTCAAGAGACGCTCCCAACACGTCTCTCAATTCACATGGTGTTCGGGAAATCCTTAAAGCGCCGGCCTCCATTCTTGTCATATCCAAAAGATTACCGACAAGCCGGTTGAGACGGTCGCATTCTTCAAAGGCAGTCTCCAAAAGCTCCTTGCGGGTCGCATCGTCCAAGCCAGAATCGTTATCAAGGAGAGCGGTCAGAGACCCAGTAATTGACGAAAGCGGAGTTCTTAAATCGTGGGATATTGAGTTTAAAAGCGCGGTTTGAAGCTTTTCTGTTTGACGTTGAATAACCTGCTCTCTCATCTTGGATGCAAGGGTACTGATCACGAGTCCGACAATCAGAAGTCCTATAAAAGTAAAGACGTATTGAATACGGTCGACACTCAGAGTTAGATAAGGAGGAACTAGAAAAAAATCGAATAAAAGAACGCTTAAAATTGAAGTTACGATAGCTGGACCTTGCCCCCAGAGAATAGCGACTATTACAACAACAAGAAGATAAAACATTACAATATTGGTCGGCTCAAGCTTTCTTTTGACAAATTCACCGAACAAGGTCATGATAAAAACAAGTCCAATACTTATCAGATAGGGATAAATTTTTTTTCGAATAGTCTTTGTCTTTTGCATAATTATCAACCCCAAGTCCTTATTTTACCATCTCCACATTCTAACCTCAAGAAGATTAAAGCTTTGACGGCTTTTTGGATTGATTCCAAGAGAGGTATCCCCTCCCACTCGCCCAGAAAGGGCTCACCATAAAAACGCTCTCTGTAAACAGGTATTGTAAAATTTGAGAGGTATCCCCTCCCACTCGCCCAGAAATATTGCGCGGCAGAAAAACTCTCTGTATACAGGTAGAAAAAAGGCTATTGACCACATCCGATCAATAGCCTTTAAACTCTTCCGTTATCCGAGGAGAATGATATTACTGGGGTCCCTCTCGTATGAGCCGAGGGGAAACCTCTCTAAGTTTTATAGGTCAATTATAGACATAATACCTTGCTATATCAAAGAGTTTTGGGGAACCGGAGAGGTAATTCCTCCCTAAATTTGTCCGTTTTGTCCGGTCATTTTTGGCTGAAAATAACGTAACTATTTTAAAAATAAAACTTATCATTTGTCCGCATTGTCAAGGCGGACAAATGCTTTTCTCAAGCCATACATGAACACTCTGCGCATCGTTGACATAAGCTACCTTGATATCGATATTCTTCGTACAAAATTTCCGGATACAAAATGGGGTCAGATTTATTTTTTGTTTTTAAAAAGAGACTCAAAAACGATGTTTGATCAACGGATGAAAATTTCAATAGCTATTCTTTCTTAAGAAGCTTTTTCACATCAGTTAGTTTAAAAGGGGCATCATAAGTTGAATAATAACTTATGTCATCCAAAAGCTTATAATCAGCGTCAAAATAATAACTAAAAATAAGTCTAAATGTATTCACAGGAGTAATGCTATCATAGAGAAGATCCTTGCCTCTACCTGGCAAATAATAGGCGTTAAATATATCCATTCTTTCTTTTATCATACTAACTGTAGGGTGTTCCCATCTTCGCCCCGAAAAAAGTGAAGCGGATCCGTGGTCAGCCTGTAATACTATGATCGGGGGAATTTCTGACTGTGATAATATTTTATCAATAATTATTTCGAGCCTTTTATTAAGGTATATAAGTTGGTTAAGGTACTCTTTCTTATCGCGCCAAGATGAAATGTCTCCTAGTATAGTATAACAGGTAGGTTTCCCTTTGTTATCAAATATAAAAGGAGGATGAGGACATACAAGGTGGCAAAAAACAAATTTCGCATTCTTATTTCTCGGGATTTCTTCCAGTTTTTTAAAATTAAACAACAATATTCTTCTTGAATCCTCCCCAATAAAAAATCCTTCAAACAGAACAAGCGCACTCGTCTTGATCAAAGACCTTTTAAGCTTATTATTCCAGCCTTCGCACGAATAGTATATATCGGCAAACCTATCTTTATTGGTTATACCGTATCCCGAAGCAAGAGAGATAAGAATATACCCTTTGGATTTCAGAAATGCCTGAACCTTATTGTTTTGTACCATCACAAGGAGGATTTTCGAATAATCTTTAGGGACCGCGTATTCCCTATCTTCCAAATAGTTCAGATATTCCATATTGAGAGATGAGGAGAGGGATAAATTTGTAGCGGTGTAATTACTATGACTTTTGTAGGCAACGAAAAAACCCTTATTGGTCAACATGTTTGTGAACCCAGTGTTATCATAACCATATACATCCCTAAGAGTACTATTTCTTGCATAACCATCCAATATAATGTAATAAATATCCGGTTTTTTAAAAGCTACGGAAGATCGATCCTCATCCTTCGTATTATTTTTACTTTCCAAGACACAATTAGAAACCTGCTTACCGCTACGCAAAAAAATAAAACTTTTACCGCTGATTTCAATAAGCACCATAAAAACCAAAGTTATGCTCATCACATTCAAAAAATCGGTGAGAACCTTAAAATCCTTGCGGGATCTTAATAGGCTCAGACATATAGAGAGAAAAATTCCTGCCCATAAGATTATTAAATACCTGTGGCGCCCAATCTCAAATGAAAATACTTTCCAGTCTGCTATAACGCTGTAAAGATGCCCGTATGAAAAAAACAATATCAAAGCGCTAGACACAACAACTGAGGCCTTACGGTAATCACGCAAAGCCATGCATCCTACGATCCATAAAAAAAACATTAAACACAGCGAAATAAGCACCGAAGATAATAAAAAACTTAAATTAAGCTCTTCCGTATTTTTTGAATATAGAAAAAGAATGGGATAGATCGCGAATAATATAGGGTGTAAAACTAGACCTTTTCGCATGGGGATATCACTTACCCTGCATTAAATACAACGTCCTGCCGCAAGTTAAAAGCTCGGTAGACTCTTTTATAGAAAAATATTTCCCAAACCACTTTTCAAAAGCCTCCTGCGTATAGTCAGGAAAAATATCTTTCCTGTTCATAAGAAGCCTCTGAACCTGTGGATCATCTTTCGGCACAAATTCAATTATAAGGGCATTGCATAACCTCCTGAAAAAAACAGCAATCCTTTCGAAAGGCAGATTATTCGAAATAGCTAGGTGATGTATCAGGGCAAGGGCTAAAATTAAATTATTCGGATGAAACCTTTCAAACAAAGACATCCTCTCTTCATTCTCCCAGCCGATGGCCGGGCTCGGATTTGTCAGATCGAGAAATAACGGCAAAATATTTATTTCGTTATTCCTTATACATTCCAGATAATTTTTTTCAACGCAAGCCGGGTCAACATCAAAAGAGACCGTAGGTATATTTCTTTCGCCGTAAATTCGGCTGAAAACACCTACATTGGCGCCAAAATCCCAAACACTCTTAGGACCAATCTTCTCTATGAAACCTCTTACAATCCGTTTCTTTAATTCGAACTCTTCTATGGTGTAACTCGCTTTGTCATAATAATCTCCCCACTGCGTATTTTTAACCTTCCATCTTAAGGCTTTCACGGCTGATTCCAAACTGCCAATAAGTCCTAATAAAGAGAGTCTGCTGGTTTTACTGTCTTTGACTTTAATAGCTTTATCAGCGAAGTAACTCTGGCTCTTGGCATGGATATGAATATGTAGAAAAGTGGAAAACTTGAAATGTGTGCCAAACGGAAGAAGAGCACTAACTAAATCCAAAGGGATTCCATCTATATAAATGCGTAAAAGTTGGTTTAAACGAACATCTGTATAACTCATCAGCGCCAAAGGCCCCAAAAAATGCTGGCAAAATTGCCTATAAGCGGCCCATGGCCGACCTTCTTCATATTTCTCGAAAGACAGAGTATCTATAAGCAGGGGTTTATTGTTTCTGAATTGTATATTATAAGCGCTGGAATCTTTTAAAGACATACCATAGCCCAATGCTATTCTTTGTATTTTGAGAGTAACTAAGGAAGCGTCTTTTAACTGGCTAAAACACCATTCATAGGGATAAGATATAAACGGGACTCTTTCAGGTCTTATGATTCTATAAACTTCGCCATGATATGCTGTATCTTGAATTTCTTCGTGGGGAATAAGCAGGTTTTTCTTAACAAGAGCTTGATAAAGGCCTGAATTCATTAAATGATCGTACTCGTCTTTATAAGAGTTGTTTATCTGTCGTAATAAAACTCCATTTTTATAAAAAAGAAAGCCGCATCTATCCCGAAACGAGGCCTTAATATTATTATTGTATATTTTTTCCATCTTTTGATTTTCTTCGGTTTAACTTTCCAAAAAAACCAAATATCCGTCTCCAAGATAGTTTAATAGCAAATAATCCACCAAGGAAAGCACCTACAATGAGCTGAAAGATATAACTTCCTGTTCCCGGATCAATGTAAGCATAAGCTTTTTCAGGGAATATTACATAAAGCGAAAAAATAAATATCATAAACAATAGTATGATTTTTCTGCAAAATTTAACCATATTTTTTTCTTTCAAGATAATATTACCCATATTCTACATTTGTCTTTTCGTGTAATAAGATTACCGCAGTCCCCGTAAAAAAAGACAAAAAGGAACATTTGGAAACGACTAGTGCAAAAATTATATCTGGGTATATAATAAGAAATTATCTCGTTTTTTATGTATTATATATGATATTATACCTTCAAATATAATGACTTCAATGGATTTTACTAACAATTCCCATGGCTTCAAATACATGAGGGGTTATTTCTTCACAGGCGGTTAAGAGGTATTCTAGCTCACGGGCAGTAATATTCGACAAGAGGACGCCCTCTCCGCATAGAGCTATTGGTAAATTTGAGAGGTAACTCCCGTGAGGACACCCAGAAATACGGAGCGACAGAAAGACTCTTTCTATACAGCCTAGAAAAATAAATGGGGCTCTTTACATAAAAAAGGCTATTAACCGTTATCGATCAATAGCCTTTAAATTCTTCCATTATTCCAGGAGAATGATATTACTGGGGTCCCACTCGTACTTCATGAGGGGAAACCTCTCTGAATTTAATAGTCTAATTATATGCGTAATACTTCAATATATCAAGAATATTTTGGGTTTAGAGAGGTCATTTCCTCGCGTAATATGTCCGTTTTGTCCGGTCTTTTTTGGCTGGAAAATGCGTAACTATTTGAGAGTTAAATAAATACAAAATGTCCTCCCTTGAAAGGCGGACATTCATAATCAATCTTAGAAAGTCACGACTTTATCGCTCTCTTTGACTATCTCGTACATATCCTTCATGGTATTGATTAGACACATTTCGGTCCCTTCTTGATTGCGGGATTTTATGCATGTACCGCAAGCGAGGATCTTGCCACCCGACTTTAAGAGCTTATCAGCCTGTTCAATCGTATTAAACTTTTCGGTGCTTATTTTCTGGTACTCTACGCCCTTACTAATCAGAAACACTTTAACCTCATCCTTCTGCCCAAGACAGAAGTTTGCATATCGTAATGCATTCCAGCTTGTCTCAGCATCGTTACTTGAAATAATAATCCCGATTTTCATCTCTTGCCCCTTTTTTAAGATAATCCTTTACAGCTTAACAAGAAAACCTAAAATTATTCCCCCGATTACCGTAAAAATGGGATTGACTTTAAATACCACAGTCAGCAAAATAACGATAATTGCGATGAAAGCGGTCTGTAAATCCGTAATCGAAGTTTTAAACAATTTTAGAATCGCCACCGTAATAAATCCTATGGCCATCGGTCTGATAATCTTAAGTAGATTTTGAATAACAGGGTAATTTTTGAACTGAGTATAATTTAAGGCAATTATGTAAAGGGCAATGAATGGGATGGTAATGAGGCCCAAGGTTGCAAAAATCGCTCCTTTTAACCCCGCTGTCTTAGTACCGACAAACGTCGCTAAATTAATCATAATAGGTCCTGGGGTAATTTCGGAAATGGCAACTAAATCCGTGAACTCCTGAACTGTTAACCAATGATACGACTCTACTACATATCGTTGTGCCAAAACCAGCATGGAATAACCGCTGCCCATGGTAAATAAGCCAATTTTAAGAAAAGTTACAAATAGTCTTATCAGTATCATAATAATACTCACTATATAGCAGGCGTAGGAACATCTTTCCAAGCCGTTGCTTTCTCAACTCTTTTGGCGTTTAAGATGTCCCCCGTTTTAGTATTTACATCAATAGAATAAATCGGAACTCTGGTTGTGTTAAACGATAGTAATTCTTTCCCGGAAAGACGATTGCCGTAATCGTTGTTTATTTCAACGATAATAACTCGTCTATACGGACAAGTCTCGCAGGTCAAGTTGGGATCGTTTATACCCAACGGACAGTGATGCCTTCTTGCGACAGCGGGATCAGCACCATGCATTTTTGCCATATGGAATGACGGTGAAGTTCTTAAGTGTTGAAAAGGATGCAACACCCAATCCGAAATCATGGCAACGGTATGATGCTGTTTATACAAATGGAATTCTTTGTCGGTATCGGCGATCATTCCCTGCATAATATAATCGGGCGACATTAAATATCCTAAATAATCTTTATCGCCTTTAAGGTAATTAAGTTGCCCTGCTGCCTGCGCCTCGATAATACCGTTAAGCGCCGATGATGCGGCTAGCTTGTTATCTTCTGGCAGCATAGATACAAGCGTAATGTTATTTTTAGATGTGAACAAAAGCGAATTTAACGTAACTGTTCTAAGCAAAAATCCTGTTCCTATTACTGCGGTTATAATGACTAAGGGAATAGACACAAATCTGCCGGATAAAGCAAAACGGCTTTCAAGAAACATGGGAAAAAACATACCCGTATTATTCATGTATTGCTTATATGACTCGCCGTATTGCTTTATCATCCTGCGCTCTTCATCTTTGGCCAGAAAATAATAGAGAATAAACATTAAAGATAAACTTGCCAGCACGATAAATCTTGGCCATAAGATGCTCATGCCAATACCCCATATCCCGAGACTTAGATATTGCGGATGACGGATGTAAGTATATAAACCTTTATTTGCTACCCCCCACTTGAATATCTTGCCCAAATATACCTGTAACGCACATATTACGAAAGATAGGGCGCCGATTACAAAGAATATTGAACCCAGTATGCGAACCGTTTTAAGGAACGGGGTTGGAGGAAAAATCATGTGCGGTAAAAAGAAGCTTGTAAGCCATTTTGTGGCGGCATATTGGTTTAACCATTTAAATATCGGATTGAATACAGAGTAAAAAAAGAAAGCAAATGGGCTTATCATTATCATGACTTCAAAAGCCATGATAAAGAAAACGATTATGCTTCCACGGCCGGCAATTAATGTCAGGAACTCTTCTAATTTATTCTTTTTCATAATTCTCACTCTCTCCTAATGACAGCCGTGCTGGGCGCAGGCATTCTGGACGGTTATTTCCTCAAGCCTACCTTTGGTGAACTGACTGATGATATCCGCAACTGTCCCCGGGATAGCCCGATAAGCCTTGATCCCGCCTTCATTAAGCTTTTGAACCGCCCGGCCACCCATTCCACCAGTAACCACAATGTCAATTTCCTTACCCATTAGCGCATTCATTGGCTGGCACATCCCATGCGAATGTTGCTGGTTGGCATTATTAATAATCTCTACGGAATCTTTCTCCGTATCAACGATGGTAAAATATGGTGCGCTACCGAAATGTCCATAAACTTCCGCGTTCTTACCCTCATTTGTTTCTGTTGGAATACATAGTTTCATTTTGCTACTCCTTTCCTAGCCACCAGAACAATCTGGCAGCTGTCATAATAGGTTCTTACACTCATTCCAAGTTTTTCTATTAATTTCTTAGTTGAGCTTAAAGACATTTTAGACGCCGCATGCCTATGACCATCTAACGCATGCACTTTATCCATAATCTTCTCGCCCCGCTTATTCAAATCAGCAATAATAAGTTTGTTTTTCGCCACCCTTATCATTTCCTTTAAGCATTTAGCTGGATTTTTAGCGTGATGAATGAAATTTACTGAAATCACATAATCAAATAAGTTATCTTTATATTGCAACTTTTCGGCATTCATGTGCTTAAGCGATACACATTTGTCAAGCTTGAGGCTTTTAAGTCTTAGTTTGGCTGTATTTTGTGCTTTTCTATCTAGGTCGATTGAAACTACCTTCAAGCCATTCTTTGCCAAAGTAACCGCCATATGGCCACGGCCTGTACCAACCTCAAGGATTCTGCCTCTTGAAATTTTGGCTTTTGTAAGAATGAATTTTCTAGCCCTCGGGATGTCATAGCCATACCTTTTGAATAGTTTCAACCTATCTTGGTCCTGTTTTATTAAATTATTCATTTAACCCACCCTTTTGACTATTCCACCTTCTATCTTTAATGCTTTAGCGTTTAGGAGAACATCTGCTATTTTTCTGTGAGCTGAATTTATGATATTTCCGAACGTTTGCCGGGAAATATCCATTTTCTTAGCTGCATCTTCCTGATATAACCCTTCTAAGTCCGCAAGCCTAACCGCCTCTAGTTCATCCAAGGTAAGATTAACCTCTTCAAGCATATCCAAAGGGATACCTCGGGGCTTAAAGTAATTTGTGTCTGGACTACATCTTATTCTTCTGCATCTACAAGGCCTAGACATATACTTTCCTTTTAGTTATTGGCATATGCTAATAATATACCAGATTATGCTTCTTGTCAAGAAGTTTAAAAATATTTTTTGAAGAAATAATTAGAGGTGACTCCCGTAAGGACGGGCAGTAATATTCGACAAGGGGACGGCCTCTCTGTTAACAGGTATTGTGAAATTTGAGAGGTGACTCCGCTGAGGACGCCCAGAATGGACTCGCCATAAAAACACTCTCTGTAATTATTCATTAATAACAAAATGCTTGAGAATAAAACCAATAATAAAAGATAAAATTAAGAAAACCGCAAAGGTGAAAATTGCAGATTGAAACGCTTCCTTAAAAAGCCGTTTCCCTGTAAACTTGTGTTTCTCATACTCATGCCACGTAATAACAAATGCCATTAGCGCGGCGAGGAATCCAAATATAATACCTATGAGAATAGAAATTACTAACATAACGCGGCAATTATATAAATCTGTATCATACTTGAATGCTTTCCTTTCGCAAGCTACATAAATTATTTAAAAATCGTGTTAGCGACAATAAATGATGCGAATACAATCGACACCATAGACATTAGTTTAATCAATATATTAAGCGAGGGGCCGGAAGTATCCTTAAAAGGATCTCCAACAGTGTCGCCAACAATGCTTGCTTTATGGCTATGAGAACCTTTGCCGCCATGCCTGCCGCCTTCAATATATTTCTTCGCATTATCCCAGGCGCAACCGGCATTAGCCATCATTACCGCAAGCACAAATCCTGAAACCAGCGCTCCAGAAAGCAACCCCACTTCTGCCTCGAGACCCATGAAAATACCCGTCAATATCGGAGCGATCAAGGCAAGCAGAGCGGGTAAAATCATTTCCTTTTGTGCTGCGGCAGTAACAATACTTACGCATCTACCATAATCTGCTTTGGCTTTCCCTTCCATTAATCCGGTTATCTCTTTAAATTGCCTCCTCACCTCATCCACGATTTTGCCTGCAGCGCGTCCTACAGAGCCCATAGTCAAACCGCAGAACAAAAATGGAAGCATACCTCCAATAAATAAACCACCAATAAGGCGCGGATTCATAAAGTTCATATCCATAGTTTTGCCTAAAGAAGCAATCTTATCATTATAAGCCACAATCAAAGCAAGCGCAGTCAATGCTGCTGAACCAATAGCAAATCCTTTTCCCGTGGCCGCAGTAGTGTTGCCTAGTGCATCCAAAGCGTCAGTGCGCTGCCTTACTTCTGGTGGTAAATGCGACATCTCGGCATTTCCTCCTGCATTATCTGCAATGGGGCCGTAGGCATCGGTAGCCAAAGTTATGCCTAAAGTTGATAACATGCCTACCGCTGAAATTCCTATGCCATAAAGCCCGGTGTTAAAATTATGCGCGCCTCCGGCAAAATAGAAACTTGCCAATATCGCCGCAGTCACAAGAAGAACGGGTAAGGCTGTAGAAAGCATACCGACAGATAAACCTCCGATAATAACTGTGGCAGGACCCGTTAAAGCATTGTTGGCAATAGAGCGAGTCGGCGGATATTTATCCGAGGTAAAATATTCTGTCGAAAGTCCCAAAAGAAGGCCTGCCACAAGGCCAGAAATAATTGACCAATACACGCCTATATGGTTCGACCCTAAGATTGCTTTTACAACAAAATAAGAGAAAATTGCAATCAATATTGCGCTGGCAAAAACCCCTTTGCGTAAAGCTTTAAGCAAAGTCCCTTGGTCAGCTTTTTCTTTAGATTTGACAAAAAAAGTACCAATAATTGAAGCAACCACTCCTACCGCAGCCATAACCATAGGAATTGTTACGCCTGCCACTCCTAAACCAGCAGCAACAGCTAAGGCCATGGTAGCAACAATTGAACCTACATATGATTCGTAAAGATCAGCTCCCATACCGGCGCAATCACCCACGCAATCACCCACATTATCTGCGATAACAGCCGGATTACGTGGATCATCCTCAGGAATTCCTGCTTCCATTTTCCCGACTAAGTCTGCGCCAACATCAGCGGCTTTGGTAAAGATTCCGCCACCTACCCGGGCAAAAAGAGCCTGAGAGCTGGCACCCATGCCGAAACAAAGCATGGTAGAAGTAATCGCTCCGATTTTATCTATTCCTTGCGGTATCGCATGCGTTGAATAATACCAATTAAGCAACCAATACCAGATGGTTAAATCAAGAAGCCCTAACCCTACTACCACTAACCCCATAACCGCTCCGGCAGAAAATGAGATTCTTAATGCGCCGTTTAAGCTTGTCCGTGCTGCCTGCGCAGTTCTGTCGCTTGCGCTTGTGGCAATGGACATACCGATATAGCCTGATAAGCCAGAAAAGAATCCTCCAGTTAAGAATGCAAAGGGGACAAACATCACCAAATATCCCTTTATGCTTAGAAAAAGCAAAATGCAGAACACTACCACGAAGAAGATTGTCACTACCGAATATTGCCGCCTTAGATATGCCTTAGCTCCCTCTTTAACCGCATCGGCAATCTCGCGCATTTTTTCCGTGCCGCGGTCTTTTTTTAAAACATTCCGCGCTAAATACCCTGCAAACACAAGTGCCAAAAGCGAACCAATCGGTGCCAACCACAACAGATTAAAGCTTCCCATTTCTCTCCTCCTTCCGCAGAAAGCGGAACACCAGCCTATCCGCCCCAGCAAGGGCGCACTTGGCAATCATTTATGCCAAGGTGCATTAAGGCTGGGTGTTAAGTTTAAAAGTGACGGGATATCATTTAGGAAAATCCGTGTTTCTTCATCAATATCTGTAAAACCTATCTCCAACACATCTTGCCTAACCTCCTTGTTGAAATAAATTTTAAGATTGTCAATCTTCTCGGTATCTAAGTTACTCTCAAATAAATTAATGCTTTTGACCTTGTCCAAAGATATATTCAAGATGTCTACGCTACTTCCTATTGAATGCTGCACCCCATCTCTAGCAATCATAAGCGCTTTATTAGTTAAGAGGACTGTTGCTTTGCTTGTAAGATACGCTACCCTATTCTTTCGCTTAAGTAAGGAATGCTTGTTTAAAATCTTCTCCCAGACATATCGGCAGGAAAAAGTCAAAATACATTTTTCTTGGTCGCTAAGAAGCGTCTTTAAATAATCACGGTGGATTTTATCTTTAATCTTATGAATAAATGCTGCCGGCGAAGAAGAATCTAATTTTAAATCATCTGTATTTATGGCAAGGCTGTGTTTCTTAAATACGCGCAGCGCCTTTTGGAAATGATGTTTTCCGTTTGAGCTAAATATTATTGTTACCCGGCTTAATTCTCCCTGGTTAATAAACCCCAAAGAAAACCAGCTTAAAAGCATGACGCTGCCGATATTAAAGTAAAGAATATCTTCAAAATTAATGGCTGATAACGTAGGCTCTATTCCTTTGGTGTGTTTGTTATTTGATATAATAAATCTTTTATCTGTTACACACACGCCTGAAGACGATTCGGCTGCCTTAAGGCCAAACGGCGTTGAGGTTGAAGAAACGCGCGGCGAATAGATACAGTATTCCACTTTTTCTGATTCCTTAAGCTGAGCATCGATTAACTTCGCATGAACCCCTATTAACTCACAAGGATGCTTGACGCTAAACACCCAGGCTTCTTTCCCGGATGATTCCCAGCCTTCCCAGGTATATTTGGTTTTACTTTTAAACATGATTAACGCACTACCTCGTTTATCCTGCGATCTAAATCCATTAGCTTTACATCTATGGTGTCGTTCTTCTGATATTTGACGTCTCTGGCAAGAAAACAAAGGCCTTTGATTATTCTCGGATTGCCTTTAGAAAAGTGGTATATCTCCTTTTTGAAATCGGCTTCCTTGGTTATTTTTATGTCAAACTCATTTATAAAATGACCTATTAGGATATCCGCGGCTGTCCTGTCAAAATTAGATATCTCAACCTTCTCAAAGTTAAACAAAGACATACGCAGGTGGCCGATTTCTTTTTTCTCGACCCCGTGGCTTAATACAATAAGCGGAATTTTTCTTTCCATAAGGTAAACGAAAAGGGAATAAAATTTTGGCTCAACACTCTCAATATGATCGAAAACAATATACTCTGGCTTTTTCTCATCAAGGAGTCTGTAGAATAATTTCTTTAAGGCTAATATATCCGCTACTTGGATGCTTTTTTTATCGCAAGATGCATATACCATAAGATTCAGAAGAGATGTTTTGAGCGTCTTGCTGTCCGGAGAATAAAATATATTTACGGCAGCAAGGCTACTTAATACCTTATTGAGAATGGCAGTTTTACCTACCCCCTCTAAGCCAAAAATAATAATATTCTTCCGTTGACTTATCAAGCCAGATATCGCCGTGCATTCTTTTTCTCTGCCTATTAGGGTATCATTCATTTAAACACCACTCCTGCCTACTATTTTCTCGATTGCCCTAAACCATGACTTCTTCTCGTCTTCAGTTTGCTCCCAGCGAAGAGGCGAATCTTTCTTCTGTATAAGATTTATTGCATTTGCTTTGATCTTTTCCATCTGGGCAATCTCTGTGTCAAATAAAAACTTTATAAGCGAATCATCCTCAAGATAATCTACGATCTTAATAAAATGCGGCATACAAATACCATGATTCTCTGAGTATTTTGCTTTATGGCCATCGTCTTGTAATATAACCGTTAATTCTTTAAGATACCTTTTCTCTTTCTTTTTTAGTTCACGACAGAGAAGGCAATGCGCATTGCCTTCAATCATCCAAATTCTAAAATCATCTTTTCGCTCCTTGAAAGCATCAATAAGATTTTCGTAATTATGGGTTTGAAGAATTTTTATTAATCTTTCTATTAACTCGGCTCCTATAGCTGCACTTCCATAGTTAGTGTTAATACCTTGATACTCCCAGAAATGGTAATTACAAAATCCACCGGAAGTTACCAGCTTAATTCTCTCTTCTGAACCTTTGTATTGTTCGGCACTTTGCCCCACCCAATGACATAGGCTGTCAAACTCGTCCTGACGAAGCAATGCACATACAGGACACCTACCTGAAGAAAATGCATTGATAATCTTTTCGCTTATGCTTTTTATTTGTTCCATCTATTTTAGCTTCCATACAATATAAGCGCCTATAACACTCAAAATTCCCGCATACAAGAAACCGGCGGCCGGAGAAACCGCTGTCCACAAAAAACCGACGATTATGCTTGATATAAAATCCCCCATTCCGTTTACTGTAGCAAGGACTCCGTATCCGGTACCTTTCAGATTTTCAGGAAGAAGTTCTCCAGCAATAGCCCCTTCTAAAACATCTTCCGAAGCGATAAACGTCCCGCCGATGATAAATAGAATAGAGAGATACCAAAACTTAGGCACGATAAATATAAACCCCGCGCACATAACGGCAGATAATAAATAACCAAATGATAGTATTTTTCTCTTTGGCATCTTGTCCCCCAAATACCCAATCGGAAAAGACAATCCGGCATAGAAGACATTACGGAATACATAAAGCAGTACCGCCGAGGTATTGGCCACGGCAGATCCGTAAATTGGCTTCAAAACTTGCGCAGCCATCAATATCAAAAGAGTATGAGAAAAGTCACCGGCCCCAAATATCCCAACACCAACTAAATATCGTTTAAATTTCACGGGTAGCCCTTTTAAAGTCGGCAGAAACCTCATATGATGGTTAGGTTCTTCGGCAACTTCGCTGACTAAAAATAAAAACGCTGCCACCGAAATAAGGCCGGGGGCAAGTGCAAACCAAAAAATCTGCCTATAGCTGAATCTTGAGACTAACAAGAAAGCTATCAAAGGCCCCAAAACCGCTCCGGTCGTGTCCATCATTCTGTGGAAACCGAAAGCTTTGCCGGCATCTTTTTTCTCAACAGACGCAGAGAGCATCGCATCCCGCACCGGACCGCGTATTCCTTTTCCAAACCATGCCACCACCCTTCCCATTAAAACCTGAAATCCTGATGAAACAACTGCAAAAAAACCCATGCCGAGAGCGGTCAGGAA
>Ga0315282_10008744_pt1 | contig 16302 bp, 11 predicted proteins | sample YL17G07_20_MG_FD_203693 | JGI IMG/M metagenome (GOLD analysis project Ga0315282, IMG submission 203693) | Sediment microbial communities from Yellowstone Lake, YNP, Wyoming, USA - YL17G07_20 | ecosystem: Environmental > Aquatic > Freshwater > Lake > Sediment | place: USA: Wyoming | collected...
ACCGAGGTCCGAGTCTTGGCGAGCCGATCACGATGTTGAAACCACCGACTGGAGAGCCGTGTGCGGGAGAACCGCACGCACGGTTCGGAGGGCGGGGAGGGCCATCGGCCTTTCCCGACCCCTATCGGGGATAATGGCTATGTTATTTGGACCAAGACCGCTGATGAAATTCTTTCAACCCTGGCACGATTTTTTAAACGAATTTTTAACTCAGGACACTAGGGCCGCGGTCTCTTTTCTCCTGATCGTGCTGGCCTTGTCCCTGGCGCTCGCGGGCTGCGCTCCGCCCCCGGCCCCACCCCTCCGCCCCCAACCGCCCCTGCCCGGGCCGGACCTTCTGCTTAAAAAACTCGAGGAAAACAGCCGCCGCACCCAGCGTTTTGCCGCGCAGGGACGGTGGAGCTACGAAGGCCCGCGGGGAAACCAGAACGCGAGCTTCAGCCTGGCCGCCGCTTTCCCGGACCGCATCCGCCTCCTGGCCGTGGACCCCTTTGGAAGGCCGGCCCTGACCGTCGTCGCCCAAAACGGAACGGTCCGGCTCCTCAGCCAGAGAGAGGCCCGGCTTTACGTTGGACCGACAGACCGCTGCCTAAGAAAATGCTTCCTGCCGCTGGGGCTGGACCTGTCGGAGTTGATGGGCCTGCTTTCCGGCGGCTGCCCGGTTTGGCCATACCGGCAGGCTGAGGTTTCGCGGGACCCGAGCGGGCTGATCCGTCTGGCCCTGCTTGGGAGCACGGCCTGCCCAGGCGCGGCCTGCCAGGAGGAGATTCTGATGGACGCCGAGAAATGGCTTCCCAGGCAGGTGCGGCTTCTGGCCGCTGACGGCCGGGTGCTGAAGGAGGTTGTTTTTGCCGACTACCGCGAGGCAGGCGGCTTTGAGGCGCCTTACGAGATCGCCTTTTCCGACTTGGCCGAGGAAGTTTCCTTGAAGGTCCGCTACGAAGAGGTGAGGATCAACCTTCCCCTGTCCGACCAGCTTTTCACCCTCGAGGCGCCGCCGGGCGTTTTTGTCCAAGAGGTGTGCCGGGACGAGGATGACGGCTGCCAATGACGACAGGCCGGGCCGGCTGATTGCCGGACGTGGGTATATAGGAAAGGCACGGGGCGTGGGGTAAACCCTGCATTGACAAGCCTGCCGGGCCGGCTGATTGCCGGACGTGGGCACACAGGAAAGGCGCCGGGCGTGGGGTAAACTCTGCATTGACAAGCCTGCCGGGCCGGCTGATTGCCGGACGTGGGTATATAGGAAAGGCGTCGCGCATGGGGTAAACTCTGCATTGACAAGCCTGCCGGGCCGGCTGATTGCCGGACGTGGGTATATAGGAAAGGCACGGGGCGTGGGGTAAAACTTGACGTTGACAACATGCTGGGCCGGTTGGCCGTCTGGCTGCGGCTGTTGGGACTGGACACCGTGTACCTCGCCGGCGGACCGAAAACGCCGCGCCCCGACCGGGTCCTGCTCACCCGCCGCACCACCCGTCCGCACCAACCGCGCCTTGGCGGCTGGCAGCGCGTGGTGCGGCTGACGGAAAACCGCACCCTGGACCAACTCCGAGAGGCGGTCCACGCCCTGGGCCTGACCTTGCAAGACGCGGCCCCCCTGACCCGCTGCAGCCGCTGCAACGCGCCGCTCGATCCTTTGGACCGAAGCGCGGCCTTCGGCCGGGTGCCCGAGTTCGTCTTCGAACACCAGACCGAATTTTTCTCCTGCCCCACTTGCGGCCGCATCTACTGGCCGGGCACCCACCAGGGCCGCATGATGGCTATTATCCAAGGCCTCTGGCCCGACGAAAATTTTTCCCGAGGTTGATCCGAGCGGCCCGCGGCCCTGGGCCTGGACGCCGGCTGGTCTTCAAACCAAAAAATCATAAGGAGCTACCTTTATGCCCGTTAAACCGCCCACCGTTCCCGACCTGATTTATCAACTCAAGATCACGCTGCGCGACAGCAAGCCTCCCATCTGGCGCCGGGTGCTGGTACCGGGAAAATTCAATTTGTACAAATTGCATCGGGTGATCCAGACGGCGATGGGCTGGGAGGATGATCACTTGCACCAGTTCATCATCGACGACGAGTATTACAGCATCCCGCTCGAGGAAGATTTCGAGCCGGTGCTCGACGAGCACCGTTATGCCTTGAGTCGGATCGCGCCCGAGGAGAAGATGAAATTCGTTTACGAGTATGACTTCGGCGACTGCTGGGAGCACGCGATCGTCGTCGAAAAGATTTTGCCGCCGGAGTCGGGGGTCAAGTACCCAAGGTGTATTGCGGGCAAGCGGGCCTGTCCGCCTGAAGACGTGGGCGGCGTGTGGGGATATGAAGCGTTCCTGGAGGCCATACGCGATCCCAAGCATGAGGAGCACGAGATGCTTCTCGAGTGGATCGGCGGAGAATTCGACTCGGAGGCCTTCGATCTCGAGGCGATCAACCGGGAACTGAGACCGGTGAAGTGAGACCGCTTTAAACATCCGGCTGCCGGCCAAACTCGCTTCTGAGGGGTGCGCCGCGGATGGCGCGCCTGAGTTGACTCAATTGGCCGAAAGAAACTCCACCATGCTGGTTCGCGCCGCCGTGTTCGATTTCGACCTGACGCTCGCGGATTCGACCGCCGGCGTGATCGAGTGCGTGAACCATGCGCTTCTTGGGCTGGGGCTGGCTCCGGCCGAGCCGTCCGCGATCCGCCAGACCGTGGGCCTGTCGCTCCCGCGGACCCTGGAAATGCTGATCGGCGTGTCCGATCTTGAAAGGGCGAGCGAGTTTTACCAACGATTCGTCGAGCGGGCCGACCAGGTCATGGCCGACCTCACCGTGATGTTCCCCGAAGTCCCTGAAACATTGAGCAAGCTGCGGGCCTTGGGGATTCGCACCGCCATCGTCTCCACGAAATTCCGGTATAGAATCCAAAGCATCCTGGCCCGCGAGAGTTTAGTCAAGGCCTTCGACGTCATTGTGGGCGGCGAGGACGTCACTCAGCACAAGCCCGACCCGGAAGGTTTAATCAGCGCGCTCGGCCGGCTCGGCGTCGAGGCCGCGGACGCGGTGTACGTGGGGGACCACCCGGTGGATGCCGAGGCCGCAGCCCGCGCCGGGATTCGGTTCATCGCCGTCTTGACCGGAACCTCGCGGCTGGGCGACTTCAGCGGGCACGAGGTCGCGGGCGTGCTGTCGTCGCTCTCCGAACTGCCCGGCGCCCTGCGCGGACCCGCCAGCATGCCGCAATAAGGGGTCGGCTGGCCGCCTTCGTGAAGCCCGTGGCGCGGGCGCGGGTCCGGCCTCGTTATTTGAGACCATTGAAAACATAGGATACCGAGACGAAATCGAGAAGGGCAAGGATCGAAGCCGCAGGAATATTACTATATTTCGAGGACTTCGAGCCGAAGCCCGACAATGAGTTCGGCCGGCAGCCGAAGTTTTGCAACGGTCTCTCATTTGTGGTCTCGCCGTCCCGGCCCTGCATAAAAATGGGCAGCCGTTCGACAGGCTCACGGCCCTGAGCGAAGTCGAAGGGGATGCCCATGCTGCACGTAGCACGGCCGTCCCGGCCGTGACAATCGTGGGCAAGATGCCCATGCTACACTTTCACGGTCCCACGTCACCATTCGTGGCCCGGCCGTTTCGGCCCTGAAAAAAAATGGGCAGCCGTTCGACAGGCTCACGGTCCTGAGCGGAGTCGAAGGGGATGCCCAGGCTGCACGTAGCACGGCCGTCCCGGCCGTGACAATCGTGGGCAAGATGCCCATGCTACGAATCCAAGCTCCTGATTCGTCATTCTGGCCGTTCGACAGGCTCACGGTCCTGAGCGGAGTCGAAGGGGATGCCCAGGCTGCACGTAGCACGGCCGTCCCGGCCGCGACAACCGTGGGGAAGATGCCCATGCCGCAACTCCAGGTCCCCTCTCTACTCTACAGGAGTCACGCCTGGGCGTGACCACCGCGGCAATCTCAGCATGGCTGCGCTTTAAGAGTACCGAAAAAAATAGAGTTTGATTTGTTTTAGACTTTGCACTATCTTGGACACAATTCTGATAAACATTTTCCAAGCAGGGTTAGCCCGGAATCCAGGATTTGTAGGGGCGGGTCTCAGACCCGCCCGCCGCTGCCGGCGAAATTCTGGGCGGGTTTAAAACCCGCCCCTACGGAAAAAACGGACGAAGCCGAGGCGGACAAGAAGGCCAAGGGAGGAGCTGATCGTTTCTTATGCACACGAACCCAGTCAAACGGCCGTATCGACCATTCCGAGGATTGGGCCTGGTGTCGGCCGGGGCCTATTGATTTGATAAAGCCTTTGTGTTAATGATCGAACTCTGAGGACAGGCTTCTTGTCCCGCTTTCGTTCTCTTGCGTCGTACTCCGGCGGATAAAGGAGATGTTAAGAGCAATATAGACTTGAGCCGCACGGCAATGAGTGCTATGTTGGATCAGTAACAGGACGAGGGATAGGACGGATGACGAAACGGAAGCAAACAAGTCGTGTCCGCGAATCTGATGCCGACTACGCCCCGGGCAGACAGATAACCGAACAAAGAGCTCTTTTCTCCATGCCCAACCTTAGCCGCTCCGTTTTACCTCATTCCGATCCAACCTACTCCATTGAGGCAAGATTTCGGAGGTATGGTTTAGAGGGTGAGGATGTCTTTCTCGCTCTCGCAGCACGATGTATGCAGGAATCCCGCGGGCGCAAAAGTGGTTTTGAGTTTTTTCAGTACGAACGGGGGCTACAGGTCCTTGACCTTGTTGCACACGACAGGCAAATTGATTCGATTCTCGCGAGGATCTGCGTTGGTTCTGAGGCCGTTAGTTATTTTCCAATTTGGTACCAGTATTTCGTGGGGCGCCGTTTTAGAGAGGGGTCAGGCAAGTTCTTCACTCCAAGGTCTGTTGCTCATGCCATGGCCTGTCTGCTTCCGCTCAACTCCGGATTGACTCTTTGTGATCCCACTTGTGGTGGGGGCACATTTCTAATGGAAGCTGCCCGATTACTGAATGGCAGACCTTGTGAACTCATCGGAAATGATGTGGATCGAACGCTTGTTGGCCTGACTGAAGCTGTGTTGTTTTTGACGTGTGGTGCTACTCAGAAACGGCGTCTTTTCTGCAATAATGTCTATGACCGAGGCCCCTTCTTGGCCGCTTACTCGGGACGCGTTAATTGCATTTTGGCAAATCCTCCATTTTCCTTGCCCCTCGACGACGTTGGGATACGAAGCTCGTTATTCCATCTAGGTTACCATAATAGCGACGCAATATTTTTAGATGTATGCCTCGAACTTCTCAAACAAGGTGGACACCTTGTTTGCCTTCTTCCACATTCTCTCGTCGTGAATACGGATTTTTCAAAACTTCGTTCGCAGGTAGAACGCAATTGGGATCTGTGTGGCATCATCACCTTACCAGAGGGAGTCTTTTATATGACGGCCAGCACTACCACGCGCGCGGATATAGTGCATCTTCGCAAGAAGACAGGCGTGAAGCCAACGCTCGATCAAAAAGTTTACTTCGCTAACGCACCTACCGTAGGGGTAGCGTTAAACTCTCGAGATACGATGTCAAGCGAAAACGCCTTGGAAGAAGTCGTGGCAACGGTTCGAGTGAGAGGTTGTATTTCCGACTAGGCAGGCTCCGAATGAAGAAGAATGGGTCATATTTTCTCTCGATTGTAGATCGGACTTTGTTGAAGCCTGGGCTTTGGGATCCATATTCTTACCGCGAGAAGATGCAGGCACAAACACTTGGATACTTTGCTTCTATTCAGTCGCTGAAAGGTGTGGCCACCCCTCGTCACTTTTTCAGATTCGCTCCCCTTGAATATCGTCATATTGGCCGCGGACACATACCCGCATTCATTCTCGAGTCCTCAGCGGACGGACTTCAGAGCAACTGTCATGGTGTTGGAGAAGCTGCCCTGCTCTTTGGTACAATGCGGGCCTATCTAGGGAATGTTGTTGTGACCCCACGTGCGGAATGGATTGGCGAACAAAGCCCATTTTTCTTTGCCGTCAAGTCAGAGTTTGTTCAGGTTGTGCCAAAGGACGAGTTGGTCTATTTCTGGTGGGCTTACCTGCAAACGCAATCATTTCTTCATAGTCTCCCGATTGGTACTGGGGGGACACGCCCCCGCCTTCACGCATCATCGCTTGCCCAGACCGCGGTTGAGGTCCCAACAAAGGAAGTGCGCGAACGAGTTCATCGGCAGATTGAGGAATTTGCGGCAAGTTTGTGGTCACAGTTTGTAAACACTGAACGAATGATTGAAAGCATAATTGGTCTCTAGCATGACAAACATCACAGAGGACGAACTCGAACCATTGCGCGTAGCATTCGCCCCGCTGATCGGCCTTCGTATTTCGTTTCTATCTATTCCTGAGGTAGCTTTGATAGGGTTTGAGCCGAGTCAGATTGCCGTTATTGTGAACACCCTCCTCGACGGCATCTTGCCTCAGATAGAGCTGCTTGCCGCTGACAACGAGAACGCGGCCAGACTCGCCGGCATCGGGTTGTCAAAGGCCCCCGGCATTATTGGTCAACGTGAGACATATCCTGATTATGTGCATGTGTCGGGACGGCGCGTCGAGTTGAAGGGGCTTTTTGTTGACAATCCAGACCTTGCCCTAAAAAGACCACCCACAAACCGGGAACCAAGCGCACGCATTAAGGAAAACATCACTATGGATGTCATTGACCCGGCTAACGACGCTCTCCTTGTCGCCGCTGTTCAGCTACATCCGGACACAGAAAACCGTTGTTCGCCTAATGTCACAGACATTGGCGTCTTCTCTATGGTGGAGTGTGTGCGTGCCCGCGACCACAGCCTTTCCGAACGTGGCGGCCGATGGTTCGAGGGCGTTCCGAAAGTTGTGAAGAGAACGAGTTTAGTAAAACTCAGAGCTGGAGAGAAACTCCTCGACACAGACTACGAGAAAGACACCAATTTCGGTAAACTGAAGAGGATACCATACCCTCCATTACAGGACTTCATGCGTAAGCATGGAGCTATATAGCCGTAGGCCGAGTGGCATGGCCGCCCTTCGACTTCGCTCAGGGCCGTGAGCCTGTCGAATGGCTCGTCGGCCATGGACATGGGGCACGCCTTTTAGTCCATCGGAAACACTTGAGTGAGGTAATCCCGCTCGCTCCGCCTAGGCCTCCCAAAACCCTCCTCCCAAGCGCCAGAATGGGTTCGTAGCACGGCCGTCCCGGCCGTGGCGCATGGGCGAGACGCCCATGCTACAATTCCAAGTCACCCGTGTCGCTGCGCCGAGGCCTTCGTACCACGGCCATCCTGGCCGTGAATGGCACATGCTACATTTCCATCATTTGAAATCCGTGGCGGGCGCCAAAGAACGGCCGATGAAGTGCCGTCAACCGGCAGCCGTTAGGGGGGTCGAGGCGGGGGTGGGGCAGGGATTGGTGGTGGTTGGGGGAGGTATTGGGGAGGGGGTGGGGAAGGGGTTGGAGAGGGGTTGGGGATGAGTATAGAGTGGGTAGAGTGCGGGTGGACGGTTGTGCGCCCTGCGCGCCGGGTCCAAGTCTGGAGAAAAACCTGGCTGGAGCGCGCGGGTGCCCCATCCCCTCAAAAGGGGTCCTTTGGCGGCACGTTGGCGGGCCTTATAGCGGCATGTTGCCGGCATCACCCAGGCATCCCTTGAGACACCATTCGGTAACCAGGGAGTAACCCTTTGGTCATCGTTTGGACATCATTGTTTGCCTCTTGGCTGCAGGCGGAAACGGCGGGTTCAAGGCGCCGGGTCGGGGCGGACCTGGATGTCTAGGTCCAGGCTGAGGGCGTTGTGGGTGAGCAGGGATTCGGCGTAGAAGAGGACTCGGCGGTTTTCGTCCCGGCTGACCCAGGAGCGGTGAAAAATAGGAGTGCCTTCAGTGAGTTGGAGTATCTGCGCGGTCTCGTAGTCGCACAGCCAGGGCCGGATGACGGTCTTGCTGGCGGCTACCTTCAGCCCCTCGAGCCGGGCCATGACGCTCAGGATGGAGGCGTTATGGAGCTCGTCCGGCTCGAATCTGCTCCGGAACCAGTCCGGCAGGTAATTGTCGGTGAAGCTGCGCCAGCGCGTGACCTGGGTGTGATAGGTAACCTGTCGTATTTTATATATTTTCCCATCACGAAAGACCTGCTCCTGGCCGTCAAAGACCCTTTCGACCCGGCGGGGGGGGTCGACCCAGCCGCTGGCCAGGGGCTGAATGTGTACGTTCTTGAGATCATTTAAAATATCGGTCATATAGGAGCTCGGCGTCCATACGGGCAGCTCCACGTCGCGCCGCACGAAGCAGCCGGCTCCGCGTTTTTTTGTAATGAATCCTTCATGTTGTAAGAGGTCCAGGCCCCGCCGCACCGTGCCGTTGCTGACGCCGTAGAGCTTCTGCATCTCGGCGATGGTGGGCAGTCGCGCGCCGGGCGCAAGTTCCTGAAGCAGTATATCGTTCTTGATTTGTTGATAAAATTTGAAATAGATATGCACGTGTGCGTCGGAAAAGGTCATACTGGCTTCTCCATGGTTATGATCCTCAGATAGCTTAATAGCATTTTTCCCTTGACGTGGCAAGCCCATTCCGATACCATCCGACTTGCCCAGGTCCAAGAGGGTGGGTCCGCGCCGAGTAGAAGGGGCCGTGAGATCAGTTTTTTCATGTATTTTATCATATTTTCAAGCATTTATTGACCTAGCCTTCTCGAGCCCGCAACTTCGGGTATCCGCTGGTTTTTTCTTTTTTCAGTTTATTATATTTCTCGGATAGCAGAAGAATTTATAGGGCAAAATTACCAACGCGGTTGCGGTTGTTAAAGCTTTTTTGCCATAATAACAATATGTTTCGTCCTTCGTCTGGAACCGGGCGCAAGGCCCTCATCGCCGGTACGCAGTTCGGGTTAGGTCGGATCGCGAGTTGCATCTTCCCCGAGGACCACTGGTGCCATAACCCGCAGCTCAAACCTGTCTCGTATGATCCTGATAAATAAAAGAAACTGCTGGCCGACGCCGGCTAGGCCAATGGATTGACCTTCAAAGGCTTCATGGGCAATGCACCAACGTCCGTGACCGTGACCGAGGCCATCCGCGCCATGCTCAGCCAAGTCGGAGTGTCCTGGCAGGTGGACGCGCTGGACCCGGCCGCCCCCTCAGACCGTATGAAAAACTTGGAATACGACCTGGCCGCTGGCGGCTATGCCTGGATCTGGGAACCGGACTTGGTCGTCACGAACCTCTAGTGTCCTGTCCCGGAAGTTCCTTAAATTAAGAAAGTAGCTTTATATCATTGCGAGCGAAGTGAAGCAATCTGAGAAATGGCTGAAAATAAACGAGATTGCTGCGTCGTCATGCCAAGGCGTGACTCCCCGCAATGACAGAGCGCGTCTTTCTTTTTGATTGTTATTTCCGGGACAGGACACTAGCATCCCCAGGGAGGTTTCAATTACGGCCGGAGCAAAAACGAGAAAGTCATCGCGCTCATCGAAGCCGGCAAAACGAAACAGACCTGGCCAAGAGGCAGAAGATCTATTTCGAACTCGAAAAAGTGCTATATGACAATTTCGAGGACGCCTGGATCTGGTGGGAGCTTTCGATTGTCGCCTTCAGAAACACGGTCATGGGTTGGGATAACGAGCGGCATATCAAATATCGGGAAGGGTACGACTTGACCCACCCCTTGTGGTTTAAGGACGGAAAACCATTATAATCCCAAGCACTTTCCTGGTTATGCGCGCGAACAGGTGAAAGAGGCGCTGTTAGATGTCGGCGCCTCTTTCTGTCTTGGCCCACTTCAACCGGACGTCAGGTAGGTCAGGGCCGAACAGGCCAGAATTTCCGCGCCGATAGCCAGGGCCCGTTCGTCGATGTCGAACCGGGGATGGTGATGGGGCCGGCTGTATCCCTGTTCCTGGTTGCCGCTGCCCACGAAGAAAAAACAGCCCGGCGCCGTCTCCAGAAAGCGGGCCACGTCGTCGCTGCCCATGGTCGGCTCGCCGGACACCACGTTTTCCGCGCCCACACACTGCGCCGCGCAGCTCTGGACCAGGGCGGTCATGGCTGCATCGTTCACCACGGGGCCCACACCGCCCAAGTATGTAAGTTCGTGGCGGCCGCGGAAGGCGGCGGTGATGCCGCCCAAAATGCGGTCGAGCCGCGCGGGGATGGTGCTCCGCACCTCCTTGTCCAGCGTCCGCACCGAGGCCCTGAGCGTGACGCGGTCGGCGATGATGTTGCCGGCCGTTCCGCCCCGGATCAGGCCGATGTGCACCACCAGCGGCTGCTGGGCCGGGACCTCCCGGCTAACCAGGCTTTGGAGCGACGTGATGACGTGGCCGCTGATGAGGATGGCATCCACCCCGCCTTCCGGGTGCGCGCCGTGCCCGGCCTCGCCTAGAAGGCGGATAGTGAAGGCATCGGAGCTGGCCATGGCCGGCCCAGACCGCACCCCGACCCGGCCCACGGGCAGGCTGCTCGCCAGATGGAGGCCAAGGGCCGCGTCCGGCCGCGGGTTCGCAAGCGCTCCGTCCTCGATCATCAGCCGCGCCCCGTCGAAAGCCTCCTCCCCCGGCTGGAAGATGAATTTGACCCGGCCGGGAAAGCGGTCCCGCCGCCTACTGAGAACCTCGGCCACACCAAGCAAGATGGCCATGTGACCGTCGTGGCCGCAGGCGTGCATCACCCCGTCGACTTCGGAGCGGTATGGCGTCTCGTTCTCCTCCTGGATAGGCAAAGCGTCCATGTCGGCGCGGAGGAGCAGCGTCCTGCCTGGTCCCCGGCCCTCCAGCAGCCCGACCACGCCGGTGCGGCCAACGCCTTCGGCCACCTCCATGCCCAGTGCCTCCAGGCGCTTTGCGATGATCCCGGCTGAGCGCGTTTCCTCGAGACCCAGCTCGGGATGACGGTGAAAATCCCGTCGAAGCCGGATGAGCTCTGGTTCCAGGGACTGGATTTCGGTTCGCAGGGTTTCGAACAAAGCCTCTCCTTTTAATGACGATCAGGGCTGCGCGGCCCTTCGGGCATAGCAGGCCGTCAGGCGATGGATGGCGTCGGCGGCTTGGCTGGGGCAGGGATAGACCGGCAGGCCGGCCTGGGTGAGGCGGGACAGGGCTTCAGCCATGGTGCGCCACCGCGGGTGGTTGAAGTGTTCCGGGCTCAGCGTGCCGGTGTTCAGAATGGCCACGACCGGATTCCGGCCGGTCCGGTCGGCCTCGATAACGTCCGAACTCCACCGGGCGACTTGCTGAGCAAGTTGGGAGCTGGGATGCGGGCCGCCCATGGAGAAGTTGGCCACGGCCAGGTCGAAGCCGTCGCTGTCGGCCATCATCTTCAGAACCTCCCCGCCCAGGTTGGCCTCCTGGGCCTGGGGCGGCATGAGCGACATGTCCACCGGGTTGCGGATCCAGCCCCACCACAACTCCGGCACGATGGCCCGGATGCGCTCCTCGATGGCCGTTGTGAAAGGAGGGACCGAAAAGCCGGCCTCCTCCCATTCGTCGGCCGACAGCACGCTCCGGCCGCCGCCCCCGCCTACGATTCCGACCCGACGGCCGGTGATGGGCGGCAGGAAGTAGAAGGCCACGGCCAGGTCGATCATGTCCTCCAGGCTGCGGGCTTCAATCGCGCCGGCCTGCGCCAAGGCCGCCCGCCAGACCTTGAGCGAGCCGGCCAGGCTCGCTGTATGCGACGCGGCTGCTTGGGCTCCGGCGCGGCCCCGGCCCGCCTTGAGCAGGATCACCGGCTTTTTCCGGCAGGCCGCCTGAAGGACTTGGAAAAAGCGCCGCCCATCCTGCACGCCTTCCACGTACCCGGCGATCAGTTCGGTTTCGTCGTCTCGGGCAAGGTAATCGAGCAGATCGGCTTCATTGATGTCCAGCGCGTTGCCGTAGGAGATGAGCTTGCTGAAGCGCACCCCCCGCTGCGCCGCGTACAGCACGAACTCGGCCGAGGCCCCGCCGCTTTGCAGGAACATGCCCAGCCGGCCGGGCTCAGACGGCAGGTCGTAGGTGAAAGACAGGCCCTGGGCCGGATGGTACAAGCCCATGCAGTTCGGACCGATCAAGCGCAGGCCGAGTTCCCAAGCTCGCTCCTGCACCCGCTTTTCCAGATTCTGGGCCGCCGGGTCGCCGGTTTCGGAAAATCGGCCGGTGAACAGGTGGACGACCCGCGCGCCCGCGGCGGCGGAGTCTTCCAGCATCTCCGGCACGGCCGCCGCCGGCAGACAGCCGATGACCAGGTCCACGTCCTCCGGCAGGTCCCGCAGGCGGGGATAGGTCTTGTAACCCAGGATCTCAGGCCACTTGGCCGTGACCGGGTACACGCGGCCGGAAAAACCGTAGGTCTGGAAATGAAGCAAATAGCGGTAGCCCATGGAGCGCGGATCTCCGGAGGCGCCGGCCACGGCTATGCAGCGTGGGTGAAGAGCGGTCTGGATAGCTTCGAGGTGGGCCGTTTCATCCAAGGCCCAGGTGCGCTGGTGCGGGTTCATGATCCTGACAAGCCCTCCTTATCGCGGGGAAAGCCGGACAAAACACGTCTCCCGGCCCGGGGCATTGAAAATGCTGAGCGTCTGGGTCTTGGGTTTGGCCTGATGGCGGCCGCCCGACATTTCGACCCGGTATCCATGGGGATAGACGAGCGTTGGAACGAAGATTTCGGTCGGGGCCTGGACCTTCGGGTCGGGCCGGAACTCGAAGGTGAAGACCCGGCCGGCCCGGTCATAGCGCAGGTTCAGCGGCTCGCCAGCCACCTTGGCCGCATAGGGCCGGACAAACCCTTCCAAGGCCCGCCCGCCCGCGTCCAGGCCGCTTCCGCCGGCTTGCTGGTCCCGGCTGAACACAGACAGGTCCTCGTCGTTCCACTGGTCGCCGCGCTCGTTCGTGTTGTCGGCCGTATAGTTCCAGAGGGTGCAGCTTAGGAGGTTGGCGTCCATGGCCTGATAGTAGCTATCCAGAGCCTGGACGTGCGCCGCGTAATCGCCGGTGCGGTGGGCCGCTTTGTCGTCCAGGTCGAAGGGCAGGCCGAATTCGCCGATGAGGGTCGGCAGGCCGCCCATCTGGTTCCGGGCCTCGGCCTTGAAATGTGCAAGCTGCTCGACAAAAGACCGCTGTACCGCTTCGGCCCCGGAAACCAAGGTGCGGGTGAAGATGTCTACGGCCGTGTCCGGCCGATAGGTCTTGGTGAACAGGGTCAGAATGTCATACCAGTGGGCGGCGTTGACCGCCTGGGGCGGATCCTCGGGGCCCCAATGGGGATGCCCCTGGCCGGGCGTGCCCTCCAGAAAGAGCAGGGCCGCGGGGTGCTCCTTCCGAATTTCGGCGGCGAATCGCACCATGAATGGCTTGAGGTACCCGTTAGCGAAGTCCACTGGTCCCGAGGCGCCGCGGCTGAAGTGGTCGGGCCGAAGCAGCCGAGGGGCGCCGCTCCGATCGGTCCAGACGCCATTGTCCTTCCAGATGCATTCCCGACCCTGCTTCCATAGGACCGCCCCTTCCGGATTCAATACGACGCGGCCCGTCTCCTGCGTGCCGCCGGCCCCTAGTTCCATGACCACGACCTCCTGGGCGTGGCCGGAGGCCATCTGCATGGTCTGAAACACGGTCGGCGTGGGTCCGCGCATCAGGTGCCCGCCCAAGGGACGGGTGAGGTCCTGGCAGCCGATGAAGCCGGCCGCGGGTTCGTTCAGGCTATCATAGCCCGCCACGTTCGGCAGGTCCCGCAAGGCCCGCGCCACCTGCTTGACGGCGTTGATGTAGTGGCCTTGCAAAAAATCCTGGGCCGGCACGCCGTCGATCTTGGTTCGCGGGGCGAAATCGTTGCCGCCGAAGAACAGGGTGAACATGGTGGCCGCGCCCAGCTTGGTGTAGTTGGTCGGCCAGATCATGCGCGGATAGGGATCGCCGTGCAGGCAGTGCACGACGGCCGCGCCGGTCTCGGCCATGCGCGTGAGGTCCATGCCCGCCGCCTCCAGGGTCCAGCCTGGGGCGCCGTCGCCGCCGGTGAACCGGCTCCAGACGTCCTGATGCGGGTCGATGAAGACTTGAAGTCCGTGCCGGTTGGCTTTTTCGACCACCGCCTTGAGGTACTCGAGATAGTCTTGGTCGTACCTCCCCGGCCCGGCGTGTTCGACCGCCTCCCAGGTGATCAGCAGCCGAAGGAAGGTCTGTCCCCAGCCGCGCAGGCGTTCCAGGTGCTCGTCGGCCTCGCTGAGCGGAAAGGGCCGGCCGACAAAGGAGACCTGCCGGTGCTCGAAAAAGTGCTCGCGCCGAAAGGTGGCGCCGTCCGGAGAGAAAGGCACCTTGCTGCTGCCGCCCAGGTTCACGCCGCGGAGGATCAGGGTGCGGCCTTCCTCGTCCTTGAACCAGACGCCGTCGGTCTTCATGTCGCTTCTCCTTCCCTGGGTTGCGGTTCGGCTGCGCCGGCTGCATGGGCCTTGAGTCGTCCGGCGAAGCGGGCCCGTATGTTCGGGCAATTCGGGTCCTCGGCCAGGGCGTCGTTTCTCAGTTCGTCGCAGTAGATCGAGGCGACGTTCGGGCGGGTCATGGTTTGGCCCTATAGGGCCGGCTGAGGAAAGCCTGGCCGGGCCCAGAGCGGCGGCCCAGGGTGCGCCGTCCGGGATGGGCCGCCCCCGGTGCTCCTCCAGCCAGTCGGCGTAAAAGCCGCGATCCGTCTCGCGCAGCCGTTTCAGGTACTCCTTGAACTCCGGGCCATGCTCGTTGGCGTGAAAGGAGCCGCCCTCGTTCATCACGGTCCAGAGCGGGTCCGTGGAAATAGATGAGCTTTCCAACATGGCCGCAGTCCAGTGATCGAGTTTCCGCAGCCCTTCGGCCATGATCTCCGGCCGGCTGCGAGCCAGGTTGACGGCTTCCTGCGGGTCCCGTTCGATATCAAAAAGCATCTCCGCGGGAAAGGCCTTGAAGCCGGTATGGTAGGTCCGCATGGCCAGCCAACGGTCCCAGACCACGCCGCGCTGGCAGGCCCAGGCCTGGTTCGAGACGACCAGGTACTCCCGCCCCTGTTCCCTCCCGGCCTTCAGGGCCTCGGCAAACCCTTGTCCGTCCCAGGTTTCCGGCACCTTCACCCCCAACAACTCCAGCACCGTGGCCGACAGGTCGGCCTGGTAGTGCAAGGCCCGGTCCACACGCCCCGTCCCGGTCAGCTCCGGCACGCGCAGAATATAGGGCACATGGCACGTAATACGATCGGCCGTATGGTGGTCGCCATAGATACCCAGCTCCCCGTGGTTCTCGCCGTGGTCCGAGGTGACGATGATCATGGTCTCGTCCAGCACCCCCTGGGTCTCGAGCTTCTCCAGAACCCGCCCGATCCACAGGTCCGCGTACCAGATGCCGGTGTCGTAGCCGTCGATCCATTTCACGAAATCCTCGCGGTTCCTGATTTCCGGAAGATCGCGGGGCAGACGCGGGCGTGGTTGCGGCGCGTAGCCGGAAGTCTCCCGGGCGCCGTGAGGTCCGTAAATGCTGCGATGGTGCCCGATGACCTCTTCGCCGGGCCAGGCCGGCGCTTCCGCGCCCGCGAAAGGTTCGCCGTAGTCGATGGGCGTGCGGAAGAGGGTGTGCGGGTCCCAGAGGTTCACGTGCAGGAACCAGTGGTCCCGGCCGGCGTTGCGGTCCAGCCAGTCGAGGGCCATGGGGACGACCTCGTCCGCCCGCTCGAACCCATACCGACCCGGGTTGTGCATCTCTCTGAAGCCGGCATGGAACCACCAGGCCGCGTGGCGTTCGGCAAAGGGGGAGATGGAGACGGTGTACAGCCTGGCCTGCCGCTTTAGGGCTGAGACCAAACCCAACCTCGGAGCCGCCTCGAAAAACCCGCGGCTTTTTCCCTCCGGGACAGGATCGGCCGCCAGCCCGCCGTGGTTGACCAAGCCGGTGTGGATGCCGAACCGGCCGGTCCAGCAGGCCGAACGGGACGGCAAACAGGGCGCGTCCGAGGCATAGCAGTTGTCGAAGCGGATGGCCTGGGCCGCAAGACGGTCGATGTTCGGGCTGGTCTTCCGGCTGTACCCGTAACAGGCGAGGTGGTCCGGCCGGAGCGTATCGATGTCCAGGTAGAGCACGCGCATCATTGATCCTTTATCGCGAGGATAGCCGGGTTTGGGATGCCGCGTTTGCCCGCCCCCAACGCCTGGTCCATCGCCTGGGAGAAGTCCTATCATATACATCCAGTCGACGTTTGGCAACATTCCTCAATCTCCGCTTAAGGCCGTTTGGAGGGAGCGGATTTTGGTGCGCAGGAGGCACAGGAGGGCCTGCTGGGCCGCGCTGGTCAGGCGCAAGAGCATCCGGCGGGCGTGGCGGACCACCTTC